>ERZ1066135.1194-NODE-1194-length-10508-cov-6.204535_pt1 | contig 10508 bp, 9 predicted proteins | sample MGYA00382782_ERZ1066135 | MGnify/ENA primary metagenome ERZ1066135 (study PRJEB33369, sample SAMEA5778365) | biofilm metagenome | biome: Industrial cooling water; feature: Water cooling tower basin; material: Biofilm | place: United Arab Emirates | collected...
CAATGATGATATCTCCATCAGTAGAAAACTTGCCTTTGCCCAAAATAGCATTTGTAGAAGCTTCTTTTACTTCGATTACGAAATATTTTTCTATCAATCCATTTATTTTTGTTGTGTCGAAGTTTATGCCTGAATCCGTAGACATTTCGGTTGGCATTGAATTTGGGTCTCCAAATAACGTTTGAAATTCACCCATAAATCCTTTAATATCTATCGACATAGAAACAAATATATCACCAAGTAAATTTTCAGTCACCATTGAACTCACTTCCTCTCCACTCATATTGATGGTGAAAGAAGTGCCAAACAATTTGGTTTCTCCTTCATAAAAATAAGCTGATAAGCTATTTACTGCATCGGTATTAGAAATTTTCAAAACTTGTTTGAATGTGCCAAATGTTTCTTGATAATCAAATTGTGTTGGCTCCCCGTCTGTTCCATACGTTCCTGTCAGGTTCAATGAATATACTACCTCTGTGCCTATTTTTATAGAGGCTTTCATTTTTAAAGGATTGCCTTTGGTGTCAATATCAAACTCCTCAAAAGTAAATTCTGCACTATTCATTTTTGCAGCCTCGTCTTCTGTCGATGCAGGAAATGCAAAAACAAGCACAGTGTTTGGTTTTGAAGTATTTAGTACAAAATCTTTTTTGTCAAAATTATATTCATAGTACCCCTTTGCATTTTCATAATCAGGAGCTTCGTTTGACAAGCGAACAGAGCTTCTTTTTACGCTACGAGACACAACTCCGGCAAATTTTAGGGATTTTAACAATCCAGAGGCTCCATATTTTTTATATTTAGATACTCTCGATGAGCTAAGTTTGAAGCCCACATCATATTTGCTGAAATTGTCACTGGCCTTGTTTCCTTTATCATTTTGAATGGCTGTTGAGCTTGCTGTAACGGCAGTTTTGCTGCTGGTTACTTCTTGTTTCGATTCTGTGGCTGGTTTTGTAGTAGCGGCAGGTTTTACATCTTCATCTTCTTTTTTGGAACATGAAAATACCAACATGACACCCGCTAACGCCAACGTGGAGATTTTGAGTAATCTTTTGTTCATAATTTAGAGTTTTTAAAGTGAATACTATATCGAAATTAGTAATATATCCTAGTTTTAAAAACCAATAATAGTTTGTCGATACTATCAGGTAGTTTAATAGTAATATTTCAAAAAAATAGGGTCTGAGGATGTGTATCTTTGCGTTTTTTACTGGTTTTAACCGATAACGTACTACTGAATGTTTTACACATATTCTGATGCTATAGCCAATTGTGTGATGTTATAAATTGAAGGGTGAGTTTAGTTACTAATAGTTTTTTATTCCGGTATTTCAGATGTAATTGTCTCAAATTATAATACCAGTAGCATTATTTTTTATTTTCCTCTAGCAATTATCATTCTCTAAAGATTTTATATAATATTTTTTAGTCATACTTTTGCTTTCGCAATTATACTTAAAACCCACTTTTGAACTACAATGAGCCAAAACATTAACAAATCAAAACTTTTTATAGCCAGCTGTATGGCATTAGTTACCACCGCTATGGCTTTTGGCCTTAGAGCCGGTATGCTTTCGCAATGGAGTACCGATTTTGGACTTACAGTGGAGCAGTTGGGTTGGATTTCAGGTACAGCATTTTGGGGATTTACTCTCGCCATGATGTTTGGAGGCCCTTTGGTTGATATCATAGGCATGAAACGTCTGGTATACGTGGCATTCTTTGGGCATTTGGTAGGAACTGTTATGACTATTTTTTCTACCGGATTTTGGCCTTTGTATATTTCTACGTTATTTATTGGAATAGCAAATGGCATGGTTGAGGCGGCTTGTAATCCGTTGGTAGCCTCTATGTACACTACAGAAAAAACCAAAATGCTTAATCGTTTCCATGTTTGGTTTCCGGGCGGTATCGTAATTGGAGGGCTTTTGGGTTATGGAATGAGTCAAATTGAACTCAGTTGGCAAATACAAGTGTCGGCTATGCTTATACCTACTGCGGTCTATGGATTTTTATTTATGAAAGAGGAGTTCCCTGTGACAGAGCGAGTTACATCTGGTGTTTCCACTGGCGATATGTTTAAAACCTGCGCTACACCTCTGTTTATCGTAATGGTGTCTTGCATGCTCATTACCGCTGCTACAGAATTGGGTACAGGACAGTTAATAGGCAAATTTTTAGAAGACACAGGCGTAGCACCTATTTTGGTATTGGTTTATATCAATGGACTTATGATGGTAGGGAGGTTGAATGCCGGAAATTTTGTCCATTCACTTTCTCCTGCCGGAATGTTGTTGTTCTCTGCCATATTTTCTACCCTTGGTCTGTTGGGATTGAGCTATGCAGAGGGAACATTGTTTACTTTTGGTGCTGCCACTGTTTTTGCAGTAGGAATTTGTTTCTTTTGGCCTACTATGCTAGGTTTTGTATCGGAATATTTGCCAAGCACGGGTGCTCTGGGTCTTTCAGTGATGGGTGGGGCTGGTATGTTGTCTGTTTCTATCGTTCTCCCTGTTCTTGGTCGTTTTTTAGATAACCAGCCCGGGGATATTACGCTAAGATATTTTGCCCTATTGCCTGCTTTCTTAATAATAGCATTTGCAGGGCTTTTTATTTATTCTAAAAAATTAAAACACAGTTAATATTAGGATACTAATTTTGTATCGTAATATTTCGATTTGCTACATTATCAATTTGCTTTTACTATGAACACAATCTACTCCAGAAGAGGATTTTTGCAATCCACGGCACTGGTAGCTGCCGCAGTTTCTATTCCCGAATCGCTATTAGCCGAAAAACCGCAAAATATCGGTCTTCAATTATACACATTAAGAAATGACATAGATATTGATGCTTTGTCAACTATAAAAGCCGTAGCGAAACAGGGTTATAAAATTGTAGAAGGCTATTCCAATAAAAATGGACACTTCTTTGGTTATCAACCCAATGAATTTGCCAGTATTTTAAAAGATTTGGGCTTGAAAATGCCCAGTACGCACATTATTACAGGCAGAAAGCAGCCTGAAGTGAAAGGCTCGATGTACAATGGGTGGGAAAAGATGATAGAAGATGCCAAAATAGTCGGCTGCGATTATTTGGTTTGTCCTTGGATTCATCCTGAAGAGTACAAAACGCTCGATGAGGTATATGAACTATGCGATTTTTTCAACACAAAAGCTGAACAAGCACAAAAAGCGGGGCTGAAGTTTGCTTACCACAATCATGAGTTTGAGTTCAGAAATGAGTTTATTGGGAAAAAGGTGTATGAAATACTTTTGGAACGTTGCGACCCCAAACTGGTGCAGTTCGAAATGGATTTATATTGGGTAGCCAAAGGAGATCAGAATCCCTTGAAATATTTTGAAAAATACCCCGGCAGGTTTGTGATGTGGCATGTAAAAGACATGGATAAAAGCGACAGAAGTTTAAATGCTGAAGTAGGAAGTGGCCAAATTGATTTCAAACCTATATTTGCAAAAGCCAAGCAGTCTGGGATGAAATATTTCTATGTAGAGCAAGAGACTTATAAAATGAAGCCTTTGGAATCGACCAAGGTGAGTATAGATTACCTTAAAAAAATGGAATTTTAAAATTGTTTTATGATTAGAGCGGGACTTTTATCGGCTATTATTGTTTGTGTAAGCATAAATATAAATGCGCAAAATAATCAACTATCGGCTTCGGAACAAAAGCAAGGTTGGAAACTGCTTTTTGATGGGCAATCACCCAATGGATGGCGAAATTACCGTTCCAAGACCATTAATCCGCAATGGAAGGTAGTAGATGGCACACTGACATTGGCTGAAAAAGGTGGTGGAGACATCATTACAGAAAACCAATATGAAAATTTTGAGCTGAATCTTGAGTGGCGCATTCAAGACTGCGGCAATAGTGGCATTTTCTTTGGAGTGGTGGAAGACACAAGCTATTGCTGTGTTTTTTTTACCGGACCTGAAATGCAAATATTGGACGATAAGTGCCACCCCGACAATAAACTTGAAAACCACAGAGCAGGAGCACTTTACGATATGATTACCTGTTCAAAGCCTACTGTGAAACCAGCTGGAGAATGGAATCAGATACGCTTAGTGAAGAAAAACGGCAAAGTAGAACAGTGGCAAAATGGCACAAAGGTGGTAGAATACACCATGTGGACTCCGGAATGGGATGCCATGGTGGCTAAGTCTAAATTTAAGGATTGGAAAGGATTTGGGAAATATAAAAAAGGACATTTGGCACTTCAAGACCATGGAGATGTGGTTTCTTTCAGAAACATTAAGTTGAAAGAATTGCCTTAATTATACAAGAAATACAGGATTTATGCCCATGACAAAGTCACTTTTATAATTATCTATAAACGATTTTGTCATGGTCTCGAAGCCCAAGCATTCTTTTAGCGGGCTGTATTTGGCCAAATCTGCTTCCATCAGAATGGGCAAAAACTTTTTTGCAAGCGGTTTGTAGCTGTAGTGCCATGGCTCGTATTTGAAACCCGTTCGTTCTTTTTGATTGGTATATACTTCATAAAAATCAAACTTATGGGCATTATTGTCGAGCCAATATTTTAGGTATTGATACTCACCCCCTACATTAAAATGCTCTTCACTCAGCGGTTGGCTTGGTGTGTAAGCAAGCGCATCTACAATATCGATATCCGTTCCCCAGTGGTGGCGCGAAGTGCCGGGCAGGGAAGTGAAGCGAGTTACGTCTTTTATAATTTCTTCTGCACTTAACTTGTTCTTTTTCAGTTGTTTATATTTCCCATTCCAAATATTCTTTTGTAAAACAAAGCTCCTGTAGGCCGAGCTGCACCATAGTTTAATCCCTTCTTTTTCGGCCAAATGGGCCATTTCTGCGAAAGCTTCCATTGGCTCGTTGCGCAAACAAAAATATTCTCCGCACAGCTCCGGCTCTTTTATTCCCAATATTTCTTCTTCAGGATAAAAATTTGTATTTTTTTTATTTGGGTATGAAATATTACTAAGAAAATACAATGAAGATGTAAGTCCTATTTTTATAAAATCGCAAAAAAAATCCCTTCTATTTATATTATTTCGAGCCAATGTTATTGGAATTTTAAGTTTTTTGCTCTAATATTATCTAAAAATAAACTCAACTTTAAATTATTGTTAAATCAAGGTAGTTGTACTGGAATTTGAACTATTTGAATATACATTTGCACCGTTTAGACCTATGTATTTTTCTTATGGTAACAGATGTAAAACCTAAAATAGCCGATACGCTCATTTACAAAGTAAAGCAGTTTTTGCAAAATCTTGATACTCCTGAGATGAAAGATGAGCTACTTATATTTATGATGGTCATGAACGTGATGCTGTTGCTCTTGGTATTTAATTTCTATTTTCTGGAAAACTAAAAAATCTAAACCCCATTTACTAATTCTATGACCAAACCTATCTCCCTTCTTGCTGCAATATTAACAACAGTTATTTCCACATTTGCTCAACCTGTCAAAATTAAAGGCAGCGACACCATGTTGCCTCTTATGCAGTTGGAAATTGAAGCATTTCTAAAGAAAAACCCCGGTGAACTCAATGTAACTGGTGGTGGTTCGGGTGTGGGCATCACATCTCTTCTCGATGGTTCAGTCGATATGGCCATGGCTTCTCGTGAGCTAAAATTGAGTGAAAAGTTAAAATTTGACGAAAAAGGCATCAAACTTAATGTTTTGTCTATAGCCAACGATGCACTCTCTATCATTGTAAACCCGCAAAACCCTATCAAGCAACTCACCAGAGAGCAACTCGAAGATATTTTTTCAGGGAAAATCACCAACTGGAAAGATGTGGGCGGTGACGATATGAAAATAGTGGTTTACACACGTGAATCGAGCTCAGGCACTTATGAATTTATGAAAGACCACGTGATGAACAAAAAGGAATTTGTAAAAACAGCCATTTCTTCATCGGCTACGGCAGCAATAGTATATGCAGTGAGTCAAACCAAAGGCGCAATCGGTTACGTGGGTATAGCTTATGTAGAACCTGTAGTGAAAGCGGTGTCGGTTTCTTACGATGGTGGACAGAAATATATTGCCCCTACGTTTAACAATGCTTTTAACAAAGTATATCCTATCACCCGTCCGTTGTTTTTGCTTTATCCTGTAGAAAAAGAAAAAAATGTGAAGCCTTTTGTTGACTTCGTTCTTTCGGTATATGGACAAAAATTAGTTACCCACAAGGGCTATATTCCTTTGAAATAAAAATATTATTAACTCACTGATTATCAATAGCATAATTAATTACCAACCTAAAAACATAAGTCAGTGACTTTTCAAAAAGTTAAAGAAAAGCTGATTGAAAGTATTATTTATTGCAGTGGTACTTTCACTACACTTTTGGTCATTTTCATTATAGTATTTCTTTTTAAAGAGGGCTCAGGCTTATTTAACAAAAAGCCTGTAGAAGAAGGCTACGCTTTGGCTGTGAATCGTTTCAACAGAGTTTCTAAGCTCACTCCTGCACAAATTAAGGGCATCATTGAAGGCGACATCACCAATTGGAGCCAAGTGGGCGGCAACTACGATTCTATTTACACTTTTAATCTTTCTGATGTAGAGTCAAAATTTACTCAGGAAGAACTAGGCGATGAATTTGAGCATTTGAATGAAAAAATAGCTGAATATATAGAATCAAACACGGGTGTTTTTGCTTTTTTTCCCGAAAAATACCTCGATTCAAGCCTTACACAGATTGAAGTAGATAAAATCACCCTGAGTTCGATGCTCAAAGGTAAAGAATGGTATCCAACAGCCAATCCTGCGGCTCAGTTGGGCGTATTGCCTATAATTTTGGGCAGTTTGTGGGTCACTTTTGGGGCTATTTTATTGGCTTTGCCTCTCGGGCTGATAGTGGCAATATATTTGGCTGAGATATGTGGCGATAATCTAAAAAACATTATCAAATCTGTTATAGAGCTTTTGGCTGGCATTCCATCGGTGGTTTATGGCTTTTTTGGATTGGTGATAATAGTGCCGCTTGTGCAGCAAACCTTCAACCTTCCCGTAGGAGAAACAGCCCTTTCAGGAAGCATTCTTTTGGCGCTGATTTCGTTGCCCACCATCATTTCACTTTCTGAAGATGCTATCAGTTCTACTCCACAAGATTTAAAAAATGCCAGTTTGGCTTTGGGAGCAAATAAATTGCAAACCATTTTCAGGGTGTCGCTTCCTTATGCCTCTTCGGGTATCATTTCGGCTTCGATTTTGGGTGTAGGCCGTGCTTTTGGTGAGACGATGGCCGTGCTTATGGTAACAGGAAATGCAGCCATTATTCCAAGCGGATTTTTTGAACCTGTACGCACCATCACAGCCACCATTGCTGCCGAATTGGGCGAAGCCGCTAGTGGAAGCATTCATTACGAAGCTTTATTCATTTTAGGGGCTATATTATTTGTATTTACTTTTTGTATTAATCTTATAGCCGAGTTCTTTTCACATAAATAAAAGATGAACAAAAATTTAAAAGAAAAGCTCATTTTTAGTCTGTTTGGAGCGGTTACGGCACTGGTCGTTCTAGTGACGGTAGCTATTCTTGTTTTTATTATTTTTAGAGGAATAGGACAAATCAGTTGGGATTTTATAAGCAAAGCACCGGAAAATGGTATGATGGAAGGCGGTATTTTTCCAGCCATTATGGGTACTTTATTGTTGATAACAGGGAGCTGTGTCTTGGCATTCCCCATTGGCGTATTATCGGGTATTTTTATGAATGAATACGCCCACGAAAATGCTTTTAAAAGAATTGTCACCATGATGACATCAAATTTGGCCGGCATTCCCTCCATCGTTTTTGGTTTGTTCGGACTGGCTTTGTTCGTAAACTTCTTCAAAATGGGCGTGAGTCTCATGGCCGGATGCTGTACCTTGGCTATTTTGGTTCTTCCTGTTATCATCAGAACCACTGAAGAGGCATTGAAGCAAATAGACGACACCTACCGGTTTTCAGGTTACGCTTTAGGGACTAGCAAGTTCAAAACCGTTTTTGGAATCATATTGCCTATGGCTATGCCAAATATTATTACTGGACTGATATTAAGCATAGGCAGAGTGGCAGGAGAAACCGCTCCCATCATATTTACTGTGGCAGCTTATTATTTGTCGGAAATTAGTTTTTCGCTCCAATCGCCAGTGATGGCATTGCCCTATCATTTGTATGTGATGGCTACCAGTGGAATAGACTTAGAAAAATCACGTTCCATAGCCTTTGGCACAGCCTTAATTTTAATGTCTATTGTGTTGATAATGAATTTGTTGGTAGGCGGAGTTAAAAGATTTTATTCTAAGTGACAGATGACAGGTGATAAGTTACAGGTGACAGGTGATAAGTAACAGGTGACAGTTAATTAATTGTTGAAAGTTGATAAATTTCTCTGCGCTCTCTGCCTCTTTGCGTGAATATCAAGTGATAGGTGATAGGTGACAGGTGATATGAGTTATAAGATATAAATACTCTCTGCGTTCTCTGCCTCTCCGTGAAAAAAAGATAGGCACCAAGTGATAAGTGACAGGTATCGGTTGAAAGTTAATAGTTGAAAGTTGATAAATAGAGACATAAACATTCTCTGCGTGAAAAGTAAAAAAGATATTAGAAATTAATTCTCTGCGCACTCTATTTCTCTGCGCGAGACACTACTAAACGCATTAATAATTACGCATTACGCATTTAAAAATATGTTACTAGCCAAAAACCTCAATCTATTCTACGGCAGTTCGCAGGCTTTGAAAAATATCAATATTTCCATTGATAAAAACACTGTCACTGCTTTTATAGGCCCTTCGGGCTGTGGTAAATCTACTTTTTTGAGAACTCTCAACCGCATGAACGACTTGATTTCCACGGTGAAAATCTCAGGCGAGGTTTATGTAGATAATAAAGATATTTACAGTGCCGATGTAGACGTAAACGAGCTTCGCAAGCGAGTAGGGATGGTTTTTCAAAAGCCCACGCCCTTTAAAAAATCAATTTTCGACAATGTGGCCTTTGGTTTGGAGGTAAACGGTGTTTCAAACAAAAAAATAATTACAGAAAAAGTAGAAGATTCGTTGAAAAAAGCTGCGCTGTGGGACGAGGTGAAAGACATTCTCAAAAAACCTGCCACTTCGCTGTCGGGTGGACAGCAGCAACGCCTGTGCATAGCCAGAACCATAGCCATCAATCCCGAAATAATATTAATGGACGAGCCTACTTCGGCTCTTGACCCCATTTCTACTGCCAAGATTGAGGAATTGATTCAAGAGCTCAAAAAACAATATACGATAGTGATAGTGACTCACAACATGCAGCAAGCCAAGCGAATAAGCGATAAAACGGCATTTTTTTACATGGGTGAACTTATTGAATATGATACTACAGAAAAAATATTCAATTCTCCAGCCCAAGAGCGCACCCAAAACTATGTGAGTGGCAACTTTGGTTGATTTTATCAGGGCAATAAATTCATCTTGTTGCTGTGCATAATTTTTACATCGGTTCATTGTAAATTGCCAAACAATTCTTTGTTGAATGGTTACAAAGAACAGTTTACAGAAGATTTTAGCAGAAGATGGAAAAATTGCTTGCCGGACTCAACGAGCCTCAACGCGAGGCGGTGTTGCACACAGAAGGCCCTTTGATGATTATTGCCGGTGCCGGTTCGGGGAAAACACGTGTACTTACTTTTAGAATAGCCCACCTTTTGGCAAAGGGGGTAGATGCCTTCAATATACTGTCGCTCACCTTTACGAACAAGGCCGCTCGTGAGATGAAAGAGCGTATCGAAAAACTGGTCGGTACCGATGCCCGAAACCTGTGGATGGGCACTTTTCACTCTGTTTTTGCCCGCATTTTGAGAGCCGAAGCCGAAAAGTTGGGCTATCCTTCCAATTTTTCTGTCTACGACACAGACGATTCTAAATCCTTGCTTCGCAGCATTATCAATGAAATGCAGCTTGACGATAAGCTTTATAAAGTAAATGGTGTTCTTAGCCGCATTTCCAGTGCCAAAAACCGCCTCATTACTCCAAATGAATATTTGAATAACCCCATTTTGATGTCGGACGATGAAAATGCCAACAGACCAAAACTGGGATTGATTTATAAAGCATACGCAGAGCGTTGTTTCAAGGCCGGATGTATGGATTTTGACGATTTGCTTTTTAACACATGCAAATTGTTTCATCTCCACCCCGATGTACTCAACAAATACCAACGCAGGTTTAAATACATCATGGTAGACGAGTATCAAGATACCAACTATGTGCAGTACATGATTACCCGCCAATTATCGGCAATTAACAACAACATATGTGTGGTGGGCGATGATGCACAGTCTATTTACGCTTTCCGTGGGGCTGATATTTCAAATATCCTCAATTTTGAAAAAGACTATCCCGATTTGTATGTGGTAAAGTTGGAGCAAAACTATCGCTCTACCAAAAACATAGTTCATTTGGCCAATTCGGTGATAAAGCACAACCAAGCCCAACTACGCAAAGATGTGTGGAC
>ERZ1066135.1195-NODE-1195-length-10496-cov-7.181783_pt1 | contig 10496 bp, 5 predicted proteins | sample MGYA00382782_ERZ1066135 | MGnify/ENA primary metagenome ERZ1066135 (study PRJEB33369, sample SAMEA5778365) | biofilm metagenome | biome: Industrial cooling water; feature: Water cooling tower basin; material: Biofilm | place: United Arab Emirates | collected...
AGGTCTGGCCGCGGCGCAGCATCTCGAGCGCGGCGCGAAACCCGACGAAGCCGCCAGCGAAGCCGGCGTGACCGGCTTCGACAAGGTGCTGCGCGGCGCGATTGCGGCGCGCCCGCCCGCGGCCTGGAGCGCGATGCTCGACGACCTGCTCGCCCTGGAACGCCACTCCAAGAGCGCGCGCGGCGTCGACGCGAACGAGTTCGCCGCCCTCGCGTTGAAGTGGCGCGTGAAGCGCAGGTAGCGCCGCGCGCCGCCTACAATCCTCCGATGTCTCTAGCAGCACAGCGTCCGCGCATCGCCGTTCTTCCCGAACTGGTCAAGAACCAGATCGCGGCCGGAGAGGTCATCGAGCGACCGGCTTCGGTGGTCAAGGAACTGGTCGAAAACGCGCTCGACGCCGGCGCCACGCGCATCCAGGTCGACCTCGAAGAGGGCGGCGTCAAGCTGATCCGCGTCACGGACGACGGCTGTGGCATGGAAGCGAGCGACTTGCCGCTGGCGTTCGCGGCGCACGCCACGAGCAAACTCTCGAACGTCGACGACCTCGAGCACATCGCGACGCTCGGCTTTCGCGGCGAGGCGCTCGCCTCGATCGCGTCGGTCGCGCGCGTGCGCGCGTTCTCGCGCCGCCACGATGCGCCGCTGGGCGCACAGCTCGAGATCGAAGGCGGGCGCGCGAGCGACGTGCGCGAAGCGGGCGGCGCCGCGGGCACGTCGATCGAAGTGCGCGACCTTTTCTTCAACACGCCGGCGCGGCGGCGTTTCCTCAAGACCACGGCGACCGAACTGGGGCGCGCACTCGACGTGATCCAGCGTCTGGCGCTCGCGCAGATCGGCGTCGGTTTCGTCGCGACGCACGACGGGCGGCGTCTGTTCGACGTCGAGCCGTCGATGGACCTGCGCGCGCGCGTGCGGCGCACGTTCGGAGCGGAGCTCGCCGACGCGCTCGTGCCCGTCTCCGGCGCCGACGGCGACACACGTCTGGAAGGTTTTGTCGCGCCGGTGCGCTTCGCGCGCGGTGACACCTCGCGCCAGATGTGGTTCCTCAACGGCCGGCCGCTGCGCGACAAGATCCTCGCGCGCGTGCTGCGCGACGCACACCGCGGTTTCGTCGTCGACGGCAAACAGCCGACGGCCTTCCTGTCGCTCGCGATGGACCCCGCCAAGGTCGACGTCAACGTGCATCCGGCGAAGGCCGAAGTGCGCTTTCGCGATGAGCGGCGCATGTTCGGATTTCTCGTCGCGGCACTGCGGCCAGCGGTGCAGTCGACCGACATGGCGACGCCGGGCGAGCGTTTGCTGTCCTTCGCGCAGCGCCGCGACGACACTGCGCACACGCACACGCTCGCGCCGCAGTCTGCGCCGCGCCAGCACGGTTTCGCCGACAGCGGCGCCCTCGCACGCGGCGAGCGACCGATGTTCGTGCGCGAGTCGCTTGCGCCTTCGACGCCGCAAGCCGGCGCGAGCACGCCGGCGCGCCTCGACGAGCCCGCGCGGCGCGGCGACGACACGCTGCGCGGTCCGTTCCTGCAGGTGGCGCGCACCTACATCGTCCGCGCGTTGCCCGATGGCTTCGAAGTGCTCGACCAGCACGCGCTGCACGAGCGTTTGACCTTCGAGCAACTGCGCGAGGAGTTCGAGCGCGGGGCGATCGAAGTGCAACGCCGGCTCACGCCCGAGCTCGTCGAGGTCGGCGCGGCGCACGCGCGCTTGCTCGAGGACCACTTCGAAGCGCTCGCGCAGGTCGGAGTGTTGCTCGGACGCTTCGGCGAGGGCGTGATCGCGGTGCACGGACTGCCGGCGCGCCTGCGGCGGCCCGACGCGGAGAGCTTGGTGCGCGACGTGATCGCCACGATCGAAGCGAGCGGCGCCGCGCCGGACTCCGGTGTGCTCATGGAAGAGGTGCTGCACCGCGCCGCGTGCCGCTCGTCGGTCATGGCGGGCGACGAGTTGAGCGAGATCGAGATCCGCGCGTTGCTCGCGCGCGCCGCCGATTCGCCGCACGACCAGACCTGTCCTCACGCGCGGCCGACGCGCGTGCGCTTCACGCTCGCGGACCTCGAGAAGGCCTTCCACCGGCGCTGAGTCCGGGCGCGAAGGCCCGCGCTCGCTGCGGCGGCGGCGCGCTGCACGGTTCGGCGGCTCTGCGCGCCGCTCGCGGGCGCTACTCTGTGCCGCTTCGCGGCGTCGTCCACGCCGCGCGAGGAAACCGCCGCATGTCCGTCGTCCGTCTCGCCGTCGTCCTCTCCGTCCTCACGTTCAGCGCCTGCTCCACGTCGCCCCAGCGCACGCGCGAGGCGCAAGGCGTCGATCCGTTCGCGAGCCACGCGGCGCCCACGGGCAAACGCGCCTTCGAAATCGCCGACTTCTACGCCGCGGCGGTCGTCGGCGCGCCGAGCCTCGCGCCCGACGAAATGACCGCGGTGTTCGGCGTGCGCCGCTACGACCTCACGGCCGGCAAGACCTGGTCGCAGATCTGGCGCGCACGGCTCTCGGACGGAACCGTGAGCGCGCTGACCAGCGGCCAACACAGCGACACCGATCCGCAGTTCACGCCCGACGGTCGGAGCCTTGTGTTCCTCTCCAACCGCGGCGGCACGAGCCAGGTTTGGACGATGCCCACCGACGGCGGCGAACCGCGGCAATTGACGAGCTTCGCGCCCGGCATCGGTTCGGCGCTGCTCTCACCTGACGGTCGTTGGCTCGCCGTGACCGCGGAGTTGTTCCCCGAGTGCGGACTCGACCTCGCGTGCCACGAGCGCAACGCCAAGGGACTCGACGGCAAGCTGCAGGTGCGCGTCGCCGACGAGTTGCTCTACCGCCACTGGACGAGTTGGCATCAGGGCAAGCGCACGCACATCCTGCTCGTCGACGCAGCCAGCGGCGCGGTGGTGAAGGACCTCACTCCGGGGCCGTTCGACGCGCCTGGATTCTCGCTCGGCGGGCGTTCGCTCGCCTGGTCGCCGGACAGCGCGGAGCTGTGCTACGTCGCCAACCACGACGCCGACGCCGCGCGCTCGACGAACTCCGACCTGTTCGCGGTTGCGATCGCGGGCGAGATCACGCCCAACTCCGCGCGCAACCTCACGAGCGACAACAAGGGTTGGGACGGCGCGCCGCTGTACTCGCCCGACGGCAAGTGGATCGCGTTCATTCGCCAGTTGACGCCGGGCTACGAGAGCGACTTGCGGCAGCTCGCGCTGCTCGAGCGTTCGACCGGCAAGGTCACCTACCTCACCACGCGTGAGAGCTTCGACGACTGGGTCGAGGACATGCGCTGGGCGCCGAGCAGCGACGCGCTGGTGTTCCAGGCCGAACACCAGGGCCGCAATCCGCTCTTCTACGTCGGTCTGGACTCTGCGGGATCGATCGCCGGCGTGCTCGAGCACGGCCACATCAACGCCTGGGAGCTCACGCGCACCGGCTCCGTGGTGTACTCGCAGCGCGCGATCGCGCAGCCCAGCGAGCTGTACACCGCGGAACTCGGCGAAGCTCCGCGCCGCGTGACGCACTTCAACCAGGCTCTCGAGTCGCAGGTCGACATCCGGCCCGCGGCCGAGTTGTGGCTCGAAGGCGACGGCGGACGACCGATCCACACCTTTGTCGTGACGCCGCACGGTTTCGATCCGTCCAAGCGCTACCCGCTGATCCTCAACGTGCACGGCGGCCCGCAGTCGCAGTGGACGGACGCGTTCCGCGGCGACTGGCAGGTGTATCCGGGCAAGGGCTACATCGTGGCCTTCTGCAATCCGACGGGTTCGACGGGCTACGGCCAGGATTTCACCGACGCGATCACGGGCGAGTGGGGCGGCAAGCCGTTCCGCGACCTGATGAAGGTGTGCGACGCGCTCGAGCGTCTGCCCTTCGTCGACAAGGAGCGCATGGGCGTCATGGGCTGGAGCTACGGCGGCTACATGGCCATGTGGATGCAGGGCCACACCGAGCGCTTCAAAGCCAACGCCGCGATGATGGGGCTGTACGACCTGCGCTCGTTCTACGGCGCGACCGAGGAGCTGTGGTTCCCCGAGCACGACTTGAAGGGCGAGCCGTGGACGAGCTCGCACTACGAGCGCTGGTCGCCGTCGAACTACGTCGAGAACTTCAAGACGCCCGCGCTCGTGATCGGCGGCGAACTCGACTACCGCGTGCCGTACACGCAGAGCCTGCAGTACTTCACCGCGCTGCAGCGCCGCGGCGTGCCCTCGCGCCTGGTGATGTTCCCGAACGCCGGGCACTGGCCCGCGTGGCACGAGATGGCCTTCTACTACAACGTGCACCTCGACTTCTTCCAGCGCTACCTCGGCGGCGGCGCCGCGCCGTGGAAGGTGGAAGCGCACGCGCGCAACCTGCAGTTCGCGAAGTGACGCGGCCCGCGCCGCGAGCACGCTCGAACTTCACTTGCGGCGCAGCACCAGATCGTGCGCGCCGACGATCGGATCCTTGCCGCCGCTGGGGTTGTCCCAGGTCGTGAGACCGCCCCAGAGGTGCACGTCCTGCGCGTTCTTCTCGACGAGGTTGAACGGCGCCATCACGTACAGGCTCGGTGCGCGCTCGCCTTCGATGACGACGCCCTGGAGCTCGCCGCGCACGATGAAGTCGGTGGCGAGGTCGAGCGTGCGGCCCAGCTCGCCGCGGTTGGCGGCGACCAGGCCGTTCGCGAGCACGGCGCCGCCGACCGTTCCGCTGACGCGACCATCGGCGGCGATCACGAACTCGACCGGCAGCGCTTGGTTGGTCTTGCCGCCGATGCGGCTGACGAGCGCCTCGCCGCGCCACGCGCCTTGGATGCTGGCGGGCGTCGGGTCGAGTCGCTCGGAGCCCGCGCACGCGGCGCCGAGAGCGAGCAGCGCGAGCGCTGCGAAGCGGGTGAGTGAGTGAGAAGGAGAGGTCTTCATGGTGGTGTCGGGCGCGAGATGCGCGCGCCGAAGATGAACTTACGGCTTGCGCGGATCGCGTCGCGCGCACTCGCGCGGAAGCATTCGATTCTCGCCGCTTTGCGATGCGTGCTCCAAGCACTGCGGGCGCCGGTCGGAGTGCGACCGACGCCCGCGTCAGAGTCGCGGGCCTTCGCCCGCGCCGCTCGGCGTTCGAACTACGGGCAAAGCGTCACTTCGAGCGCATTCGAGAGAGCGACGTTCGTCCCGTCGGGGTTCAGCGGGTCGCGCAGCCACCACTGGAAGCAACGCACCTGGCCGACGAAGCCCTGCGCGAAGGCGATCGGCGCTTGCGCCGCGCCGCCGGCGTCGAGCGTGCCGAGCGGTTGGCGCACGAGCGGCGTCGTGGCGCACATCCAGCCGCCCGCGAAGGGCAGCGCGGCGCGCGCCGCGCCCGAGAAGCTGATCGCGCTCACGTTCGGGACTCCGCCGCTGAGGCGCAGCTGGAACGAGTTCTGTCCCAGGCTCGCCACGCCGCTGAAGCCGATCGTCGGCAACGAGCCGAGCGAGGTCGACTTCGCGGTGCAGTAGACCTGCGGCGCCGGGCAGGCGCCGTCGACCGTGCGCAGCACCATCCGGTATGCGGCGAGGCCGCTCGCCGCTGCGAAGCGCGAACTGGCGAGCAGCGCGCGGCCGCCGCCCACACCGACCAGCGCCGGTCCGCATTCGGACACGTCGCCGAGCTCGACCGCGACGCCCAGCGGATCGAGCAACGCGCCTTGGCGCGTGACGCGGGCCACGTAGAGGTCGCTGCGACTGTCGATCATCGACGTCGAAGCGCGCAGGTCCTGCCACGCGACGACGAACTCGCTGCCGTTCCAGCTCGCGCTGGGGTTGAACTGCTCGGCGTTCACGCCCGCGACCAGCGGAACAGGATTGGCGTCGAGGAAGGCGCCGCTGCCGTCGATGCGCCGCGTGTGCACGCGCCGCGTGAGGTTCGACGCCGTGCCGAACACCCAGCTGATCAACGCCTGGTCACCGGCCGAAGCGACGCTGACCGAGTGGTTGTACCCGTTGAACGCGCCGGCGACCCAGAAGGGCGTGCTCGCGACGCCGTTCGCATCGACGAAGGCTGCGTTCACGTCGCTGTGCGGGTCGTTGTTCCAGTAGTTGCGCTGCCACACGACGAGCCAGCGACCGTCGAGCGAGCACACGTCGGTCTCGATGGTGAAGTTGCTGCTCAGCACCATGGGCGCGCCGAGCACCGCGCCATCGCTGCCGCGCACACGCAGGTAGTGCGGGTACTGCATCAACGGCCAGGCGTAGGAGCGCACGTAGGTCACCAGGAATTCGCCGTTCATGCCGGCCGCTTCGGGCCGCGCGCCGATTCCCAGGCTCACCGGTTGCGCGTCGAGCCACGCGCCGTTCGGCGACAGACGTCGCATGTAGACCAGCGCGTTCGAGGCCGATTCCCAGGTGATCAAGTACACCGAGCCGTCGAAGGCCGCGCTGGGCTCGCCTTCGGAGGGGCCCGTAGCGACGACCAGCGGTTCGGCGTCGAGGGCGACGCCGTTGGCGTCGAGCCGCGAGGCGAGGATGCGCCGCGCGCCCGAGGTCTCGCTGCGGAACACCAGCAGCGAGTTCGTGATCCCGCGCACGAGGTCCGCGCCGACTTGCGCGCTCGCGCCGGTCGAAACGCAGGTCTGCACTCCGGCGCCCGCGGGTCCGCTCAGGCGAGCGGTGTACACGTCGAGGCCTTCGTAGCTGCCGGCGCGCGCGTCGGACCAGGCGAGTTCAACGCCGCCCGCGGGCGACGCTGCGAACAGCGGCGCGACGAGCGTGCTGTTCGGCGCCGCATCCGCGAGGAATCCGCTCGCGTCGAGCAACGCGCCAGCGGCGCTGATGCGCGCGAAGCGCGTGCCGTTTTCGTTCCACGACACGAACCAGTTCGCGCCGTCGAAGGCCGGCGCGGCCCGCGGACCGACGCCGTAGTACATGTTCGTGGCGAGCGTCAGCGGGCTCGCGTCGAGCACTTGACCGCTCGAGGCAACGCGCGCGGCGTGCACGTGGCTCCAGGTCGAGTTCGTGGCGCCGCCTTGCCAGGCGACGAGAAACTGCGCGCCGTTCGAGCCGAGCTGCGGAGCGCTGTCGTCGGCCGCCGTGGCGCCGATCGTGAACGGCGCCGCGTCTTGCCAGTTCAGCGCCGAGCCGAAGCGCCGACCGACGACGTCGTCACTCGTTCCCGAGTAGCGCGACCACACGAGCAGGAACGAGCCCTGCGCGTAGGCGAGCTCGTAGTTCAGCAACTGGCCGCTCTCGGGGATGAGCTCGACCGGCGTCGCGTCGAGCAGTGCGCCGGCGGGCGACACGCGCGCGGCGCGCAGGTTCGCGGCGCCGCCTGACGTGCCCTGTGCGGCGACGACCCAATTCGCGCCGTCGCTGGCAAGGACGAGCGTTCCGATCTCGGAGAAGGAGTACGGCAGGATCACCAGCGGCGCGCTGTCGAGCAGTGCGCCCTGCGACGACACGCGCACGCCGACGACCGCGCTCGAGTACGGCGACGCGAGCGGGGCCTGCGACTTCCACACCACGAGCCAGTTCTGGCCGTTCCACTCGACCAGCGGCGCGGTGTCCGCGCCGGGCAGGTTCGAGATGGCGAAGGGCGTGCTTTCGATGCGCTGACCGTTCGCGTCGAGGCGCACGGCGAAGATCTCCGTACCGCTCTCGGCGCCGCCGGCGTTGCTCGACAGCGTCGTGCGGCGATCGCTCCAGGCGAGCAAGTGGCCGCTGCCGCCGCGCGCGATCGACGGCGTTGTCTGATCGCCGGTCGCCAAGCCGACGAGCGCGTCGCCCGGAAGCGGCTGGATGGGGGAGATGACGGGCGTCTGGGCTGCGGACACGTCCAGGGTGAGGACTGCCACAGCGCACGTGAGTGCGACCAAGTTCTGCATGACCAACCTCGAAAGAAGGGGGCGGGCGGCGGCGGCTCCTGCCAGGGAGCGTTCGCCAGGGTTGGCCTCGGCGCATGAGGCGGATGCAAGTGTGGTCCGCGGCGTCCGGCGCGGCGATGCGCAGTGCGGTCGAGTGGGCTCTGAAACAGTTCGTACGCAGGGGCCTGCCAGGAAAGCTGCGCCGGGCGGCGCGGCGCGGTACAACCCTGGGCCAATTCGCCCCATCCCCCCCCAAGAAACATGCGCTCCACCGCACTGCCCCGCGCGTTCCTCGCCGCCCTGCTCCTCGCTCCGCTCGCCTCCGCCGCGCGCGCTCTCGACGAGGGCATGTGGCTGTTCAACAACCCGCCGACCAAGCAGCTCAAGGAGCGCTACGGCTTCGATGTGTCGGCGCAGTGGCTCGAGCACGTGCAGAAGTCGGCCGTGCGCGTGTCGACCGGCGGCTCGGGTTCGATCGTGTCGGCCGACGGCCTGGTGATGACCAACCACCACGTCGCCTCCGACATCCTCGCCAAGCTCTCGAGCAAGGAGCGCAACCTGCTCGACACGGGCTTCTACGCGAAGAACGTCGGCGACGAGCTCAAGTGCCCGGACCTGCACCTCGACGTGCTGTGGCAGATCGTCGACGTGACGGACAAGGTCGAAGGCGCCGCGGCGGGCAAGCCGACCGCCGAAGCCGGCGCGGCGCGCCGCGCGGCGATGATGCAGCTCGAAGACGAGGGCAAGAAGTCGACCGGCATGCACACCGAGGTCGTGACGCTCTACCAGGGCGGCCGTTACCACCAGTACTTCTACAAGCGCTTCGAGGACATTCGCCTGGTGTTCGCGCCCGAGTCGGGCATCGCCTTCTACGGCGGCGACAACGACAACTTCGAGTACCCGCGCTACTGCCTGGACGTCACGTTCTTCCGCATCTACGAGAACGACAAGCCCTTCAAGCCCGAACACTTCCTGCGCTGGAGCCCGGACGGCGCCGCGGACAAGGACCTGGTGTTCGTCGCCGGCCACCCCGGCAGCACGCAGCGCCTCAACACCGTGGCGCACCTGGAGTACCTGCGCGACGTGAGCGTGCCTTCGGTGCTCTCGCGCCTGATGCGTCAGGAAGTGTGGTTGCAGGGCTACTCGGGCAAGAGCGCCGAGCACGCGCGCCAGGCCAAGGACGATCTGTTCGGCGTGCAGAACAGCCGCAAGGTGTACGTCGGCCGCATGGCCGGCCTGCTCGATCCGGCGATCTTCGACGCCAAGCGCGCCGAGGAGAACGCGCTGCGCGAGGCGGTCGAGAAGAATCCCGAGTGGAAGGCGAAGTGGGGCGACGCGTGGACGCAGGTCGAGCGCGCGCAGGCTTCCGCGCGCGAAATCGCCAAGCGCTACGCGGCGATCGGCGGCGGAAACATCGCGCTGGGCGCGGACATGGCGGGTTTTGCGGCCACGCTCGTGCGTTTGGTCGACGAGTTGCCCAAGGAGAGCGGCAAGCGCCTGCGCGAGTTCGGCGACGCTTCGTTGCCGCAGGTCTACCAGCGCCTGTACTCGCCGGCGTCGATCTATCCCGAGTTCGAGGTGATGCGCCTGGAGAGCGCGCTGTCGCTGATGGCCGAACAACTCGGCGCCTCGGATCCGTTGGTCGTCGCCGCGCTCGCGGGCAAGTCGCCGCGCGCCCGCGCCGCGGAGTGCATCTACGGCTCGAAGCTGATGGACGTCGACGAGCGCAAGAAGCTCGCCGAGGGCGGCGCGGCCGCGCTCGCAGCCTCGACCGATCCGCTGATCGCGCTGGTGAAGACGCTCGACCCGCATTCGCGCACGCTGCGCAAGCGCTACGAAGATGAAGTGCAGTCCGTCGAGCGCGAGGCCTACGCGAAGATCGCCGCGGCGCGCTTCGCGGTGCAGGGCGAAGGCGTGTATCCCGACGCGACCTTCACGCTGCGCCTGTCGTACGGCGCGATCAAGGGCTACAGCGACGGCGAGCGCGAGATCCCGCCCTTCACGGACTTCGCCGGCGTGTACGCCAAGGCGCAGGAGCGCGCCAGCGAAGCCGCGTACGCGCTCCCGGACACTTGGAAGGGCGCGCAGGCCGCCGTGGCGCAGAAGACCGCGTTCAACAACGTCTCGACCTGCGACATCATCGGCGGCAACTCGGGTTCGCCGCTGATCAACCGCGCCGGTGAAGTCGTCGGCCTGATCTTCGACGGCAACATCCAGAGCCTGATCGGCAACTACGCGTACTCCGACACGCAGGCGCGCGCGGTTTCCGTCGACAGCCGCGCGTTGCTCGGCGCGCTCGAGCAGGTCTACCAGGCCGAGCGCATCGCGAAGGAGATTCGCGGCTCGATCCAGTCGCGCTGAACGCGCTCGATTCGCGCGCGCTCGAGCCGCTGGCTCGGGCGCGCGTTTTCGTTTCTGCTCGCGTGGCGCTTCAGCTCGTCTCGGCGCGCACTTCGCTCGCGACGCGCCGGCGCAGCGGCGCCGAGCGCGCGCGCAACTGACCGCAGGCGCCTTCGACGTCCTGGGCGCCGCTCGTGCGCAGCGTGGCGATCACGCCGCGCGAGCGCAGGTGCGCCACCATCGCCTTGCCGCGCTCCTCCGCCGGGCGCGCGAACGCGAAACCGTCGACGCGGTTCCAGGGGATGAAGTTGACCATCGCGCGGCGGCCCGCGAGCCACTCGGCGAGCGTGTG
>ERZ1066135.1198-NODE-1198-length-10487-cov-6.435487_pt1 | contig 10487 bp, 8 predicted proteins | sample MGYA00382782_ERZ1066135 | MGnify/ENA primary metagenome ERZ1066135 (study PRJEB33369, sample SAMEA5778365) | biofilm metagenome | biome: Industrial cooling water; feature: Water cooling tower basin; material: Biofilm | place: United Arab Emirates | collected...
GGCGGATACAGATACTCGTCATGCCGGGCCGAATAGTCCGTCGGCAGCTCGGCGACCTCATCCAGCGCACCGATCAGGGCATCCAGCGACGCGCCCGGCGCCTGCTCGGCCACCGTGCGCTGCCCGTACTGTCGCAGCGCGTAGCGTAGCACCTCCGTCCGCGGAATCCCCTCGGCGTGCGCGATCGAATCGAGCAGGGCGCGATCGGGCTGATCCAGGTACACCTGGACCGGCTCTCGAACCTGCCCACGCACTTTCTTCGTCATAATCTCTCCGTACAATTTACATTCAACACTCTGAATGTAGCATTATATGTGCGCCCGTCAAGCCCGACACCATCAGCACTACCGCCGGACCAGGGTCAGGATCGAGTACACGGCACAGGCGACCCCCTCCGCGTCGCGGACCTCCACATCCCACTCGACCACGCCCTGTGGGACCCCGTCAGGGCCGACATCCTTCGCCGTCTTGCGCTTGACGGTCAACCGCACGTGGATCGTGTCGCCCGGATACACCGGCTTCGTGAACCGCAGGCCCTCCAGTCCGTAATTTGCCATCACCGGACCGAAAGTCGGCTCCACGAACAGCCCCGCCGCCGCCGACACGAGGAAATAGCCGTGCGCCACGCGGCCCGTGAAGATGCCATGGGCCCGGGCGTCCTCGTCGCTCATGTGCGCGTAGAACGTGTCGCCGCTCAACGCGGCGAAGCGCTCCACATCCTCGAGCGTGATGGTACGCGACGGCGTCACCAAGGTGTCACCGACCTCCAGCTCGTCAAAATGCTTCCGGAAGGGATGGATCGGGTCCACCCGCTCCTCCGCGCCCTTCGTCCACTCGCGGGTGATCGCCGTCAACATCGTCGGCGAGCCCTGCACCGCCGTCCGTTGCATGTAGTGCAACACGCCGCGCACGCCGCCCATCTCCTCACCACCGCCGGCGCGGCCCGGCCCCCCATGGATCAGGTTGGGCAGCGGCGAGCCGTGCCCCGTGCTCTCCTTGGCGCAGTGTCGGTCCAGGACCAGCAAGCGCCCATGGTAGGGCGCGACGCCCAGCACCAGCTCGCGCGCGACAGCGGGGCTCGCCGTCACCACCGACCCGACCAGAGAGCCACGACCCAACTTGGCGATCGCCACCGCCTCTCCAAGTTCGCGGTACGGCATCACCGTGTTCACCGGGCCGAAGGCCTCCGTGTCGTGCGGCTCATGCTGCACCAAGGGCTCCTCGCAGAGCAGCAGCTGCGGCGCGAAGAAGCAGCCGTCATCGTAGCTCGCGCCGACCAACTCCTGCCCGCTCCCGTCGTAGACCAGCCGGGCCCCGCGGGCGATGGTCGCCGCCGCCGTGCCCACATCGCGCACCTGACCCTTGCTGGCCAGCGGCCCCATGCGCACGCCGTCGGCGGCGGGGTCGCCCATCGTGGTACTCGCCAGCCGCGCACTGAGGGCCGCGACCACCGCCTCGACCAGCGGCGCCGGCACGATCGTCCGGCGGATCGCCGTGCACTTCTGCCCGGCCTTGGTCGTCATCTCGCGCACGACCTCCTTCACGAAGAGGTCGAACTCCGGGGTGCCCGGGGCCGCATCGGGCCCCAGGATGCAGCAGTTCAGCGAGTCGGCCTCCATCGTGAAGCGCACCGAGTTCGCCGTCACCTGTGGCGAGCGCTTGAGCATCTGCCCCGTGGCCGCCGAGCCGGTGAACGCGATCGCGTCCTGTTCGGTGACATGCTCCAGCAGATCCCCCGCGCTGCCGCAGATCAGTTGGATCGCGCCCGCAGGGAAGATCCCCGACGCCACCATCTCGCGGACCATCGCCTCGGTCAGGTAGCTCGTCGCGGTCGCGGGCTTCACGATGCACGGCACCCCCGCGAGGATGGCCGGCGCCATCTTCTCGAGCATGCCCCAGCAGGGGAAGTTGAACGCGTTGATGTGGATGGCGGCGCCCTCGAGCGGCGTGCAGATGTGCCGCCCCACGAAGGTCCCGCCCTTGGACAGCGGCTCGGTGGGGCCTTCCACGTACACCGTCTCGTTCGGGAACTCGCGACGCCCGCGGCTCGCATACGCGAAGAAGGTGCCGATGCCGCCTTCGATGTCCACCCACGAATCGCTCTTCGTCGCACCGGTCGCCGCGCTCACGGCATAGAACGCATCCTTGCACTCCATCAGATGCTTGGCCATGGCCTTGAGCATCGCGGCGCGCTGGTGGAAGGTCATCGCGCGCAGCGTCGGACCCCCGACCGTCCTCGCGTATCGCAGCATGCCGTCGAAGTCGAGTCCGCCGCTGCTGGCCTCAGCGACCGGCGCACCGGTCACGGCGTGATACAACGTCGTGCCCTTGCCGGTGCCCGTGACCCAGCGACCTTCGGCGTAGTTCTGCAGTAGCGTCATCGTCCTCTCGTCTCCTTCCACGTCTTGAGCACGGCCGACTGCACGGGGCGGTCGGCGGGGATCTCCCGCAGCGGCTCCACCGGCCGCCACGAGGCCCGCATCGCGGCGGGCAGTTGTTGATACAGCGCCGTGCCGTCCTGCTTCCAGGCCAGCATCGCGTCGCTCACGTCCTTCACGATCTTCGCGGGATTGCCCACCACCACACTGCGCGGCGGGATCTGCATCTCGGCCGGCACGAAGCTCAGCGCGCCGACGATGCTGCCCGCGCCCACGACGGCGTTGTCCATGATCACGGCGTTCATCCCCACCAACACGTCGGCGCCGATGTGCGCCCCATGGATGATCGCCCCGTGGCCGATGTGCGCCGAGGTCTCCAGCACCACCGTCACGCCAGGGAACATGTGGATCGTACAGTTCTCCTGCACGTTGCAGCCATCCTCGATGACGATGCCGCCCCAGTCGCCGCGGATCGCCGCGCCGGGGCCCACGTACACATCGCGCCCGATGATCACGTTGCCCGTGACCGCGGCGTGCGGATGGATGAATGCCGACTCGTGCACCACCGGCACGAAGTCGTCGAACGCGAAGCAGGCCACGGCCTAGACCCGCTCGAGGACCAGCGCGAAGCCCTGCCCCACGCCGATGCACATGGTGCACAGCGCGTAGCGGCCACCGCGCCGATGCAGTTCGCGCGCCGCGGTCAGCGCCAGGCGCGCGCCACTCATCCCCAAGGGATGCCCCAGCGCGATGGCTCCCCCGTTCGGATTCACCCGCGGGTCGTCCTCGGCCACACCGAGTTCCCGCAGCGAGGCCACGACCTGCGCGGCGAAGGCTTCGTTGAGTTCGATGAGATCGAGCTGATCCAATGTCAGGCCCGCGAGCGCGAGGACGCGCTGTGTCGCCGGCACCGGGCCGATGCCCATGACGCGCGGCTCCACGCCCGCGGCGGCAGCGGCCACGATGCGCGCGATCGGGGCGAGCCCATGGGTGACGACGGCACGCTCCGACGCGACCAGCAGCGCGGCGGCCCCATCGTTGAGGCCCGAGGAGTTCCCCGCGGTCACCGAGCCCTGCCCGTCGTGCCGGAAGGCCGGCTTGAGCTTGGCCAACGCGTCGAGGGTCGTGTCGGGGCGCGGGAACTCGTCGCGGTCCACCACGCGCGGATCGCCCTTGCGCTGTGGCACCGACACCGGCACGATCTCCTCGGCGAAACGCCCGTCGTGCTGCGCGGCCGCGGCCTTGATCTGCGACCGCAGCGCGAAGTGATCCTGCGCCTCGCGCGAGATGCCGAATCGCTCGGCGACGTTCTCGGCGGTCTCCCCCATCTGGTCCACGCCGAACTTCGCCTTGAACACAGGGTTCACGAAGCGCCAGCCGAGCGCGGTGTCGTAGAGCTGCATGTCGCGGCCGAACGGCGTGGCGCTCTTGCTCAGCGCGTACGGCGCGCGCGTCATCGATTCGACCCCACCGGCGACGTACAGCTCGCCCTCCCCGCTCTTGATGCCGCGGGCGGCGCCGGCGACCGCGCTCAGTCCCGATGCACACAGCCGGTTGATGGTCTCGCCCGGTACGCTCACGGGCAGCCCCGCCAGCAACGACGCCGAGCGTGCGATGTTGCGATTGTCCTCGCCCGCCTGGTTCGCACACCCGAGGAGGACGTCGGTGATCGCGGCGGTATCGAGCGACGGGTGCCGCGCGACCAGCGCGGCGATCACATGGGCCGCGAGATCGTCGGGGCGGACGGCGCTCAGCGCGCCGCCGAACGAACCGATCGGCGTGCGTACGCCGTCGATCAAGAAGGCATCAGTCACGAGGCGGTGGGCTCAGGGAAGTGTGGCTTGGGCGTGTGATAGACGGTCCCGCGGAAGTGCCCCACCGCGACGTCATGCTGGTTCGACACGGTGATGTCGACGAACGAGACCTTCGACGACCGGCTCTGGACCTGCGCCCGCGCGGTGAACGTGTCGCCGACACGCACCGCGACGGGGAACGAGATGCTGCAGTCCAGAGCCACCGAGACCGTGCCCCCCGTGTTGGTGGCGAAGGCCAGCGCCGAGTCCGCGAGCGAGAACGTGATGCCGCCATGCGCGATGCCGAAGCCGTTGACCATCTCGTCGCGCACGGTCATCAGGACCACGCTGCGGCCCGGGGCGATCTCGAGCACCTGCAGACCCAGCCACGCGGAGTACCGATCGTGCGCGAGCATCTGCTGCACCACGCGCTCGGCGAGTGCCTGCGCGGCATCCGGCGCAGCGGCCTCGGCATCGCGCGGCGTCTCACTCATGGGAGCAAGGGATGGCCCAGCGTGGCCGCGCGCCGCAGGTAGCGCGAAGCACGATAGCGGTCCTCGCGGTACTCATCGGCGAGGCGGTCGAGCGTCGCGAGGACCTCCGCCGGACCGAGCGCATCACCCCACGCGAGCAGGCCCTGCGGGTAGTTCACGCCGTTGGTCATTGCGAGCTCGACGTCGTCCGGCGTCGCGACCCCGAGGTACACCGCTTCGCAGGCCTCGTTGATGAGCATCGCGACCACGCGCTGGACGATGGCCTCACCGAGGGCGCGGTCCTCGGTCGGCACCGGTGTGGGCGCGTCGGGGGCATGATCGTAGAAGCCGCGGCCGGTCTTCCGGCCCAAGCGCCCGGCCTGCACCAGGCGCTGCTGCGTGAGCGATGGCCGGTAGCGTGGATCGTGGAACATGGCCGCGTACACCGCGCTGGTGACCGCGAAGTTCACGTCGTGACCGATCAGGTCCATCAGCTCGAACGGGCCCATCTTGAACCCGCCGATGCTGCGCAGGGCCCAATCGATGGTCGCACAATCGGCGATGCGTTCCTCGAGCACGCGGATGGCCTCGCCGTAGAACGGGCGCGCCACGCGATTCACGATGAACCCCGGGGTGTCGCTGGCGATGACCGGCCGCTTGCCCCACGCGCGCATCCACTCCGCGAGACGCTGCGGATGGCCCGGGTCATCGTCGGGCAGCGGGTCGATACCAGGGATCACCTCGACCAGAGGCATCAGCGTGGCCGGGTTGAAGAAGTGCAGCCCCACCACCCGCTCGGGACGCGGACTCGCGGCCCCGATGGCCGCGATGCTCAGCGAGCTCGTGTTCGAGGCGAGCACGGCGCTCGGCGCGAGCATCGGCTGGAGCCGGGCGAACAGCGCCTGTTTGGCGTCGAGCCGCTCGACGATCGCTTCGATGACCAGCGCGCAGTCCGCGAACGCCGAGAGGTCCTCCACGCCGGTGTGGTAGCGGATCCGAGCCAGCACGGCAGCCGCCTCGTCGGCACCGAGGCGGTCTTTCTCGACCTCGCGCTGCAACGCCTGCGTGTGCTGGGCGCGGGCGCGCTCCACGGCGGCAGCGGCCGCGTCGGCGAGCAACACCGGATGCCCCGCGCGTGCGGCCACCTGCGCGATCCCAGCGCCCATCGCGCCGGCACCGATGACGCCGACCGTGCGCGTACCCGCGAAGGCTGCACGCGCCGCGTCCCCGTCTGCCGCGCCGGCACCGTGCATGGCTAGCGCCCCTTGTACACGGGGGCGCGCTTCTCGAGGAAGGCCTTCACGCCCTCGGCGTAGTCCGCGGTGCGGCCGGCCTGATGCATACAGTCGGCCTCGACCTCGAGCTGTTGGTCCAGCGAGTTGGCCCACGAGGCATTCATCGCCCGCTTGGTCAGGCCGAACCCGCGTGTGGCTTGCGTCGCCAACCGGTGCGCGAGCTGCCGCACGGTCTCCTGCAAGTGACTGAGTGGCACCACATCCCAGATCAGCCCCCAGTCCTTGGCCTGCTCGGCGGACATCTTCTCGGCCAGGAAGAACATCCCGGTGGCCCGCTGCGAGCCCACGAGTCGCGGCACGAAGAAGGTGCCGCTGGTGTCAGGGATCAGGCCGAGCTTGCTGAAGGACTCGACGAAGGTGGCTTCCTGGGCCGCGATCGTGAGGTCGCAGGCGAAGGCGAGGTTGGCCCCGGCCCCGGCGGCCACGCCATTCACGGCGCAGATCACGGGCTTCTCGAGCGTGCGGATCGCGCGGATGATCGGGTTGTACGAGTCCCGCACGATCTCGGAGATGTCGGGCATCGGCTCGCCGTCGGCGGGCAGGGCCTCGCTGAGATCTTGGCCCGCGCAGAAGCCGCGTCCGGCGCCCGTGATGACCACCACACGGATGGCCTCGTTCTCGCCGGCGCGGCGCAGCGCGGCTTGCATCTCGCGCGCCATCGGGCGCGTGAAGGAATTGAGGACGTCGGGCCGGTTGAGCGTGATGGTGAGCACGCCATCGGCGACATCGGTCAGGATCATTTGTCCGGTCATCCAAGAAAGATACCGAGGACACGGGACCTGTGCCCTCGCGCTGGTGGAGGCGTGGCGGCGGCGCGCAGGCGCCGCCGGCGGGGACCTCCAGCCCTCCCGTTGCGGGTGGCATGGCCGCACATTTCGAGGAATGGCCTCCAAGACCTCTTCCCGCCCCCGTCCGCGCGCTGAGCAGGATCGCTCACCGGTCCCCGGGCTCGACTGGCGCCGCATCGCCTATTCGGCGCTCGCCTCCCGCTTGCTCGACGACGTGGAGGAGTCCACCAACCGGAACCGCGCCACGCTGCCCAAGGAGCACGTGGTGATGTACCAGTTCTCCGCGCGGGGACACGATGTGGCGCAGTGCATCCTGGGGGCCCTGATCACCGGGCGGCATGACGGCGTCGGGGCGTACTATCGCTCGCGGCCGATGTTGCTCGCGCTGGGGCTGACCCTCGAGGACGCCCTGGGCAGCCCCTTGGGCCGCGCTGGCGGCTTCAGCGACGGGCGGGACATCGGCGTGGTGTGCAACATGCCGGGTCACGACGGGCCCACGGTGCTCCCCATGAGCGGTGACGTCGGGTCGCAGTACACCCCCGTCGCCGGCTGGGCACAGGCCGCGCAGTACCACCGCGAAGTGCTGGGCGACGCGGACTACGCCGGCGCGCTGGGCGTGGCCCTCGGTGGGGATGGCTCGGTCGCGACCAATGGGTTCTGGTCGGCACTGACCATGGCCACCACGCTGAAGTTGCCGATGCTGTTCTACATCGAGGACAACGACCTCGGCATCAGCGTGCGTGGGGACATGCAGACCCCGGGCGGGAACATCGCGCGCAACCTTGCGTCGTTCCGCGACCTGGCGTTGTTCGATGGCGACGGCTGCGACCCGCACGAGACGGCCACGCTGCTCCAGCAGGCGGTCACACACGTACGAGCCGGGACGGGCCCCGCGCTGGTGCACCTCACCGTGCCGCGACTGTCGAGCCACAGCGGGCCGGACAATCAGAAGGGCTACCGTAGCGATGACGAGATCGCCGCCGACTGGGCGCGGGACCCGCTGCCGCGCCTGCGCGAGTACCTCGTGCCCGCGCAGTTCTCGGAGGCGGAGTGGACCGCACTTGAAGCGGAGGTGGCGCGCGACGTGGACGCCGCGCTGGCCGCGGCCCGCGCGCGTCCGCTGCCGGATCCGGCGCGCGTGGCGGAGCACGTTCATGCGCTCGACGGGGACGGCGATGCCGAGGCGTTCGGTGGCCTGTCGCGCGCCGAGCGCCGTGCGCTCGGCGGTGACGAGGTGGCGGCAGAGGGCGGCGACCTGCTGCGCTTCGCCGATGCGGTGCGGCGCACCCTGCGACACGAGTTGTCGGTGAACCCCAAGCTCGTCGTGTTCGGTGAGGATGTCGGCAAGAAGGGGGGCGTCCACCTCGTGACGGAGGGGCTGCAGCGCGAGTTCGGCGCCGCGCGGGTGTTCGACACCTCGCTCAGCGAGGAGGGCATCATCGGCCGGGCCTCGGGCATGGCGATCAGCGGCCTGATGCCCGTGGCCGAGATCCAGTTCCGCAAGTACGCCGACCCGGCGACCGAGCAGTTGAACAACACGGGCACCATGCGCTGGCGGACCAACAATCGCTTCGCGGCGCCTATGGTCGTGCGCATGCCGGGTGGCTTCGGCAAGGATGTCGGCGACCCCTGGCACTCGCTCAGCGACGAAGTGCGCTTCGCCCACGCCTACGGCTGGCAGGTGGCGATCCCCTCGAACGCCGCCGACGCCGTCGGCCTCCTGCGCGCGGCGATGCGCTCGCCGAATCCCACCGTGTTCTTCGAGCATCGGTCGCTGCTCATGACGGGCGACGGCTCGGCCCGCTACCCCGGCGACGACTATGTGCTGCCCTTCGGACGCGCCCGGGTGATCACGGAGGGCGACGAACTCACGCTGGTGACCTGGGGTGCGATGGTCCACCGCTGCACCGACGCCGTGGCGGGCTTCGGGGATCGCGTCGAACTCCTCGACCTGCGCACCGTGGCGCCCTGGGACCGCGAGGCGGTGCTGGCGTCGGTGCAGCGCACCGGGCGCTGCCTGATCGTGCACGAGGACAACCTCACGGCGGGCTTCGGCGCCGAGGTCGCGGCCGTGGTGGCGGATGCCTGCTTCTGGTACCTCGACGCGCCGGTGCGACGCCTGGCGCCGCGCGACATCCCCATGCCCTACCATCCCGTCCTGCTCGGCGAGGTCTTGCCGAGCGTGGACGGGATCGCGGCCGAGATCGCGGCGCTGCTGGGGGTCTGAGGCCGGCGCGCGGTCGCGTGCAGCGCGGTCGTGTTCAGCCGGGTCGCGTTCGGCGTCGTCGCGTTCAGCGAAGTCGTGTTCAGCCGGGCCGGAGATCGGCGTCGGCCGCCTCCGCAGCGCGCACACCGGCCGCGACATCCACTCGCGTCAGCACGAGGATGCCGGCCACGAAGAACACGATCACGCTCAACATGGCCGTGCGGGTGGACTCCGTTTCACCGAGCATCAGCGTGAACACCAGGGGTCCGGCGATCCCGCCGAACTTGGCGAACACGGAGAAGAACCCGAAGAACTCGCCACTCTTGTGTCGCGGGATCATCGAGGCGAACAGCGACCGGCTCAGCGCCTGCGTGCCCCCTTGGACCAACCCGACGAGCACGGCGAGGAGGTAGAACTGCTGCACCGTCTGCATCCGGTACGCGAACACGCAGATGCCGACGTACACCGCGAGGCCGGCGAACACCGCGCGCTTGGCCCCGACCCGGCCAGCGATGAGGCCGAAGGCGAACGCGCAGGGCACCCCGATGAACTGGACCAGCAGGATCGCGCCCATGAGCGCCCCCTGCGAGAAGCCCAGATCCTCACCGAACATCGCCCCCATCCGGATCACGGTCTGGATGCCCTCGTTGTAGATCATGAAGGCGAGCATCATCAGGAAGGCCTGCTGGTAGGTGCGCAACGCACGCAGCGTCTCACCGAGTCGCGTCAGGGCGACGCGCCACGGCGCGGCACCGCGATGCTCGTCGGTCTCGAGTAGCTGTGCCGGCTCGGCGACCCGACGGAACAGGGGGATCGAGAACAGCAGCCACCAGAGCCCGACGCTCACGAAGCCCAGGCGCGCGGGCAGCGACGCTTGGGCCGCGGTGAGCCCCTCACCCGCCGGCAGTCCGAAGGCCGCGGGGAACTGGATGAGGAGCAGGTTCAGCGCGAGCAGGATGCCGCCGCCGACATACCCAAGGGCGTAGCCGGCGGTCGAGACGCGATCCACCTCGTGACCGCGCGCGATATGCGGCAACAGCGACTCGTAGAAGGTCATGCTGCCTGTCGCCGCGACCAGCGTGACGACCAAGAGGACGGTCGCGAGCAGGATATCACCCTGACCGATCGTGCTCATCGCCGCCGTCGCCCCGACGCCCAGGATGGTGAACGCGCCGAGGAACTGCTTCTTCGAGGCGCGCACATCGGCGATCGCGCCGAGCACAGGGGCCAGCAGGGCCACGAACACCGCGCCCAGCACGTTGGCGTAGCCCCACCACTGCTGCCCCTCGGTCTTGCCGAGCCCGTGGGCCGCGTAGGTCACGAAGAAGATCTGGAACACCGACGCGAAGATGACGGTCTGCGCCGCCGAGATGCCCCAGTCGTAGAGGGCCCACGCGCGGAGCTCTCGGCGATGCAGGCCCAGCCGCTCGAGCAGAGGGTGTGGGGTCGGCGGTGTCTCGGCTGTGGGCACCATGCGGCGGGGCGCGACGAGTTGCGGCGGAAGCGGGCCCCGCTAGCATATCGTCCGCCGGGCGACCGTGCCAGCGCGTGCCC
>ERZ1066135.1204-NODE-1204-length-10466-cov-5.107771_pt1 | contig 10466 bp, 17 predicted proteins | sample MGYA00382782_ERZ1066135 | MGnify/ENA primary metagenome ERZ1066135 (study PRJEB33369, sample SAMEA5778365) | biofilm metagenome | biome: Industrial cooling water; feature: Water cooling tower basin; material: Biofilm | place: United Arab Emirates | collected...
GACCAAACGGCGACCGACGACATTGCAAAAGTGGTTGACGAGTCGATCAAATCGGTTCGGGCAGTGATCCTCTCAAGGGGGGATCAATCTGAACACTCGATCGAGTTCGATCGGTTCAAAGCACTCGATCTCTTTGTTCATTGCAAAGAGACAAGAGAGGTCAGTCCAGAGATTGGTTCGGTCTTAAAGAACATCACAGGTCAATTCAAAGAGTTCCTGATAGGAGGAGAGAAATGAGCAATCCAAGATTCTCGGTCACGATGCGTGAAGAGGAGATCAAAGAGATCAACGAATACACCCAACAGACAGGGGTGCAGAGAAATGAATTGGTCCGACGATCGACTCTTGCATACATCCGACTTCAAAAAGGGGAAGGGGCAGACGTCAAAAAGCTCTTTCAACAAGTCGGTAACATCGATGAACCAGCAGCGACAAAGATCGTTCCAGAGCGTATCGAGGCGACGAGATGATAAAGCAGTTCGTCACTCGCAAACACAAGTTCGATGCCGGACATCGGGTCATGCACGAACGATTCAAGTGCCACAACCTCCACGGACATGAGTACCATGTCGAACTGACTTTCTCATACGAGGTTCCAAAGTCTCTTGGTTATGCAATCGACTTCAAGGAGATCAAGAGAATCGGCTGCACTTGGATTGACGAGTATCTCGATCACGGAATGATTTGCAATCCAAAGGACGAGAAACTGATCGCTCTTTGTCAGGAACTCGGATCAAAGTTCTATGTAATGCGACTGACGGACGACAAGGGTTTCTGCAATCCATCGGCTGAGAACATTGCCAAAGAACTCTTCTTCATCATTTCGGTTCTGTTGAATCAGACCGACGAGACAAAACTCACACTAGAAAAACTCACACTTCACGAAACGGTGAACTGCTATGTCGACTGTGTTGGCATTGAGCAAGAGGATTGGGATCGATTGGTCAAGTCTGACCTATGGAGAAACCTGATCTCATTCAAAACAAAACTTGGAGAACTAGAATATGACGACCGTCTCCTTTGAGGATAAGAAACTCACATTCACCGACGACTGGGTATTCTTCACGGTTCAGGGAGAGGGTCGATTCGTCGGAGTGCCTTCGGTTTTTGTCAGACTGTCGGCGTGTAACTTAAGATGTGAATGGTCAAACCATGACGGCACGACGACCAAGTGTGACACTCCTTATTCGAGTCATGCTCCAGAGAAAAACATCAAGACGATCGACGAGACGATCAAAGAGATTCTGAAATACAACTGTCGACACGTCGTCATCACTGGAGGCGAGCCAATGCTCCAAGTGAACGTGACGTTACTTATCGACGAGTTAGTAACGAAACATGGCAAATTCGTTACCATCGAGACGAACGGGACTGTTTGGAGAGAGTCAAAGGCTCAGTTCTATTCGGTCAGCCCAAAGCTGGCGACGTCGTGTCCTCACACGTCTGAACACTTTGAGATGCACCACACGAAAAGGTTTCAACCTCAAGCGATCGCTGAGTTCATCAAGAGAGATCACCAGCTCAAGTTTGTCGCAAACTCAAAACATGACATCGTCGAGATCAAGGGACTGATTCAGATCCTTGCGACGGTAAACAAAGGCTATGACTGTCAGAACGTCTACCTCATGCCACAAGGTATTGAGTCGAGTCAGTTGGACAAGAGACTGCCGTGGATCATTGAGCAAGCCAAAGAGAACGGGTGGAACGTAAGTGATCGCTTTCACATTCGTGCTTTTGGACAGAAAAGGGGAACGTAAATGGAATTAGAAAGACAAGACTCGACAGGTTTTGAAATGGTGCCAGTCTCAGAGGTGCCAGACAAGGTCGCTCAAGAGGCAATCAAAACGATCATTCGGACAATCGGCGACGACCCCGATCGAGAGGGTCTCTTGGACACTCCAAAGAGAGTCGTCAAGTCGTGGAAGGAATTGTTCGGCGGCTATCAAAAAGACCCCAAAGAGATCCTTGGCGTGACTTTCAAGGAGGGTGTCGACAAGGTGGACCAATTAGTCATCTGTAAAGACATCGAGTTCTATTCGACCTGTGAACACCATATGCTGCCGATCATTGGGATCGCCCATGTCGCATACATACCAGATGAGAAGGTCGTCGGACTGAGCAAACTCGCTCGACTCGTCGACGTCTTTGCACGACGACTTCAGATACAAGAGAAAATGACAAAACAGATTGCAGACTCGCTTATGGAGAACCTCAAACCCAAAGGGGTAGGGGTGATCGTCACGGCAAAGCATTTTTGTATGTGCGCTCGTGGAGTCGGCAAGCAATCGAGTTCAATGACGACCTCAGAGATGTTGGGAGTCTTGAGAGAGAAACCAGAGGCGAGGGCAGAACTGCTCAAACTGATCGAGATGAAGTGATGGCAAAGGTAAAGAAGAGAAAGCAAAACACTGGTTCGGTCGCACTCCTCTCTCGAAAAGAGTGGTGTGAAGCAGAGAAGATTCAAGGCACCGACCTTGACGTTCTTCATTCGCCAGTCATGAACAAGGCATTCGAGAGAATCCTTGAGACCTACAAACCGAAACACAAGATCGCTTTCTGTTCTCTCTGCACTCAGACTCGACCTTACTCAAAGTCGATCAAGTGGAAGAGGCTTATCAAGTTATTCATCAACAAGGCTGATCTCATCATCACGTCGAACGGTGGGATCATTCCGATCATCTATGAGACCTGCTATCCGTACATGACCTACGACGCTCACGGTGAGGCAGAGAACAACGCAGAATACATCAAGATCATGGTCGAGAGGATGAAGAGATTCTTCTCGACGATCAAATACGATTACATTGTTTTCAACTATCGACCAAAACTCAGAAACGTGACTGCCGCTCAAGAGGCGGGTCAGTGGTTGGTCGACAACGGTCACATCAAGGGCTTTGCAATCCTACCGACTCCTGAACTGTATGAGGAGGTCAGGGCGGCAGGCAAACTTAAGTCAATGGTCTACAGTTTCAACCCCGAACTCGAACCGACTTTGTTGAATCAAGTCGTCGAGAGGGTGGATCAATTTAGGAGCGATCAATGAGAGAGATCATCGTCAATCCCAACAACTGGGTTCAGAACGTGAAGACAGGAGCGATCAAGCAAGCAAAACTCCTCACGGACAAAGAGCGTAAGGCTCAGGAGTGGCGAATTATCAATAGACAAGAGAGAAGAAATCTCAAGAGGAGGTCAAAATGACAAAGGCTTTGGTAGTGTTATCAGGTGGACAAGACTCAGCGACGTGTGCGGCGTGGGCAAAGACCATGTTCGACGAGGTTCACGCAATCAGTTTCAATTACAATCAGAGACACAAGAAGGAACTGGACGCGGCTCAGAGAATCGCAGAGAGACTTGGGATACCTTGGGAACTTCTTGATATGCCTGTCCTCAAAGGGAACAAGACGAGTGGACTCACGGACAAGTCAATTTCGGTCAATGAGACCGACCCGAAGACTGGTTTGCCAAAGTCGTTTGTCCCCGGACGAAACCTTCTCTTCCTCAATGCTGCCGGATCGTATGCGATCAGTCGTGGGATCTTTGATCTTGTGACCGGAGTCTGTCAGACCGATTACTCGGGCTATCCAGACTGTCGTCGTCACACGATCGATCACATTGAGTCCTCGATCTTTTGCGGTAATGAAGAAATCATCAAAAGTGGTCCAGGCCATTTTTTCATCCACACACCTTTAATGTATCTCACCAAGGCAGAGTCAGTGACTCTCGCATCTCGGCTGCCACACGGGATGGACGTCGTCAAAATGAGCTGGACTTGTTATGAAGGCGGTTCTGTCCCGTGTGGTAAGTGTCCAGCGTGTGACCTGAGGATCAAAGGCTTCAAAGAAGCTGGAGTGGTTGATCCGGGCATTGCGTATTGGGAAGGAATGAATGGGTGACGACAGAAATTTACCTTGTGTTCCCTGGGAGGGGGACGCCAAGAGACACGATGGCGGTCTCGATGGTCCACAAGATAGTGACGGGAGAACCAGTGAGCGAGATTTATTTGGCAGACTCAAGTGACGACACGATGAAGGTTCAAGCCTACATCGACAAGTACATCAAAACCGATGGCAGTTTGCCGTGGCGTCCTGAGTCTTTGAAACTACTTTTGTCTTACCATTATTTCAAGAAACACAACCTGCATGAACTAATGGATAAGTACTTCGGGAATAAGCCCCCGAAGATTTTTGTCGATAGTGGGGCGTTCAGTTCGATGACTCTGGGATCAGAGATCAATCTGGAGTCCTACATTGACTGGATCAAACGGTACCAGGACATCATGACGATTTACGCGAATCTCGATTTCATCAATGACCCTGTGAAGACCTACGAGAATCAAAAGAAGATGGAAGACGCGGGACTCAAACCGATTCCGGTCTTTCACACTGGCGAGTCGATCGAGTGGCTTCAGCGGTACATCGACGAGGGATACACTTACATCTGTCTTGGTGGCATGGTGCCGTATTCCTCTGACAGAAAGAAACTCATCACTTGGATCAGCAAGTGTTTCAATACGGCGGCTGAGTCTGGCAAACCGATCAAGTTTCACGGTTTTGGTATGACGAGTTTTGACTTGATGAAAGCCTATCCGTGGGCGTCTTGTGACTCGTCGTCATGGTCGACGTCATTTCGGTTCGGGAACGTCCACATCTTTGACGAGAAAAAGGGACGGTTCCAAGTCGTCAAGTTTAGAGACATCAAAAAGAGTTACAAATACGCAGAGCTTCTTAGGAGCTATGGGTTCAGTCCAAACGACATTGCGATCGGATCAGAGATCGAGAGGATCAAGGTGGCGACCTTGTCTTGTATGGCTTTTCTGAAAGCGGAGCAGTGGCTTAACAAGAGATGGAAGAAGTACGGAGCAAACGACAAGTTAAGTCTCTGGATCACGCCAGCGAACCAGATGGGACTTGATTCAGCAAACCCCGAAGTTCACGGAATGATCGATGCTGCGGTAATGATGAACAAAGGAGCACAGAATGAGTGAAGCAAAGAAGAAAGCAAAACCACAAGTCGAAGAGGTCGACGACAAAAAGATCAAGATCAATTGCACGTCTGACAAGTACATGACTTTCTCAGACCTGATGCCGTTTGAGGACAACCCGCGAGAGTTATCAGAGGCGGGCTTCAAGAAACTTAAGAAGTCAATCTTGGAACTCGGTTTGTTCAAGCCTTTTTTGGTTTGGAAGAAGGGTAACAAAGTCCTCGGGGGGAACCAAAGGTTCCGAGTGATCTCTCACCTTGTCGAGACTGAGGGATACAAAGTCGACAAGCTACCAGTCACGATCATCGACGTCGACGAGGGTGCTGCCCGTGTGATCGTGTTACGAGACAACCAGTCCGACGGTGACTGGGCTTATGAACTCTTGGCACCCTATTTGGAAGACCTTGAGAAGTTTGGTGTGGACAAGTCTCTCACTGGTTTCAGTGATCGAGAATATGAAGACCTTCAAAAACTCGTCGCCTCTCCCGAACAGTTACGAGAGAAACTTGAAGACATGGCAAAGGACACCGACGTCAATGAGATGATGACAAAGCAATTCGGTGTGCAGTTCAAAGTCCCAGACGAGGACTACCCGTTTTGGCAAGCGGTCATGAAGAAGATGAAAGAGGAGACCGGAACCTCAGAGGTTTGGCCGAATCTTCGTCACGTCCTCGCTGCTCGCTATCCAGACTTGGCGAGAGAACTCGATCAGTCTATGCAGATTGATGACAGTGACGTGGACGAGATCGTCGACGATGACCCCTTTGACGAAGGTGATTTTGATTCTGAGTTACCCGCAGAAATGTAGGAGGGTAAATGTCATCAAAGGACGATTCGGGTCTCATTGACCCTACCAATTTGAGTTTGTCTCAAGAGTCCGAACTGAACGCTAAATCGGCGTCGGTGGAGGGGTTTGAGCAAAAGATGGCCTTCGAGATTTATTACAAACTCGGAGAGGGTCGTTCTTTGTCTAAGGTGGCAAAGCAGGTGGGTCGATCGATCAAGACCCTTGAGGTTTGGTCGTCGAAGTATCGGTGGATGCCGAGGATCAAAGAGAGGGAACGACAGGCGGCAGAGTTTCTGCTCATGCAAAAGTCAGCTCAGGAAGAGGCAGAGGTCAAGAAGAAGCACCTCACTCTGATCGATGCGGCAATTGGTAAGTGGGCAAAGAGACTGACCGAGGACAAGATCAGATTACGGTCAGTCGACGACATTGAGAAACTCGTCAAACTGAGATGGGATTTGACTCTCATGGCAGAGAAGAAGATCAATCCGGGTGGAGTCGCAAACTCTGGCGGCGGTATGATCGACCTTCAACTGAGAAACATGGAGCGCAAAGAGCTTCAGTCGTTCTTATACTCGACCCTTAAGTCAATCGAGAGGGTCATGAACAAGAAGCCGATCGTTGATTCAGAGACCGGACAACCGGTGTCAGCACGTCCAGAGAAGATGAATCTGAACTTGTCTGTTTCGCTGGCAGAGTCGGACCAAAACCCGACCGAAATCATTGACGTCGACTCCCAGAGTCACGACCCCTTAGAAATGGATTTAGGAGACCTTTAGATGGACCTGAACGTAGACGTTGCAGAGTAGGGTTTTTGGTTCAAAAGGTATTGTCATTTTGGTTCAGTTCGGTTATCACTTATCAAATCGATTTGAACGATCAACATTGAAAAAGGGGGACACCTAGTGGACAAGATCACTCGAAACGCTTCACGAACTTCCGATAAGAAACCAAAACCGATTGTAGACGTACCGAAGTCAGACGGATCAGAGGACAAGATCAGTCAGTTCATTGAACTGAACCGAGCTGCCGTGACAAAGTTCATGGACAAGCAGTTTGAGGGTATTGGCAAAAAAGAGATCAGCGAGGTTCTCAGAGAGTGCGCTGAGTGTTCCGTCCTCACGCGGTCACCTAAGAGTGGCGGCTGCTGGGGTTCAGAGACCGACATCATCGAAGACGCTCTCAAGGTCTGCAAACCCTTAGCGACAAAACCTGTCGACGACGAGGAGGACGATGAAGAACTCGAAGACATTGAGTCCGACGACGAGATCGAAGAGGACGACGAGGAAGAGGCAGACGAGGATGAAGAAGATTCTGATGGTGACGAGGATCAAGACGAGACTGAAGAGGAAGGCGAAGAGTCTGACCTAGATGACTCCGAGGATGATGCTCATGCCGATGAAGATGAGGAAGTGGAAGACGACGAGGAAGAAGAAGCTGTCAAACCAGTTCAAAAGTCACCTCGAAAGACTGAGACCAAAAAACCTGCCAAGGTAGCCAAGACAAAGACGACTACCAAGACGACAAAGAGTGCAAAGGCAAAGACGGTCGAAACCAAAGATAAGAAAGCCAAAAAGACCCAAACTGAAAGTTCGGTAACGATCAAGACGGGCAATGATAAGATCGACAAAATCCTCAACACGAATTCCTTCTCGGAAGAAGACCTTAAGGGCTTAAAGGGTTTGGAATTGTGGATCGGTGCTGCTCGCTATTTGAAGCTCAAATCAAAATTACGATGCCAGCTTCAAGACATGCCCGAGGTGATCGGTCATCTCTACGACGTTCATCGAGGCAAGGCGAAGCTCAATGAGTCTGGATTCCAAGGCAAAGGGGTCAAGTCTTATCGCAAAAAACGAATGCTAAACTTCTTGGGTGCGATCAAGGAATTGATCGGCGAGAGTTAAGAAGTGAAGGGGCCGATGCTCGACCATGAGTTCAAACGCTATAAGGTGGCCGTTTGGTTCTCAAGGAAGGTGTTGGTCTCGATCCCAGTCGCAATAGCGGCTTACCTATTTCACATTCAGGCACCCCATGAGACTTATGGGGTTTTGATTTTGGTCTCTCTGCAAAACTGGTTCATCTGGAGATTGCTAGGACGACTGATTTAAGGAGAGAAAGATGAGTTTGAAAGACTTCAGAACACAGTCAGGCAAGAGACTACGGTCGCCAGAAGAGTTCATAAGAGACCAAGGGGACGATCCTGTCTGCAAGGTCAAGATTTACAACAAGAGAGATCAAATCGTTGTCGAGGCATGGAAGAACATGAAGACAAAGAGGACTCACGTTTTGAAGATCAGACGACCGACAGATGCCGAGGAGAAGACTCTTGGTTCGATGATCGTGAGAGAACAGCTCATGGGCAAAGTGAATCAAGATCAGGTCGAGATCGTCATCGGCGGCGATAAGTATGAGAAGAAGGAATTAAAATCAACTTAACAAGAGGACCAATGAGCGATACGATCGGGCATGGACAACAAAAGAGTGATCTACTTTTTCATTCTTGGTTTACTGCTCGGTTTTGCTATCGGATCGGCAGTCGGCGTTGAGTCGGCACGATTGGTTCTCGAATACGGGGGCAAAAATGCAAATCCAAGAGCTAGTGAAGCAAGCACACGACCAAGCACGTTCTAAGGGCTGGTGGACAGACGACAACGGCAAAGAGGTTGATCGAAACCCGCTCGAACTTCAAATGCTGATCGTATCTGAAATCGCTGAGGCGTGTGAGGAGGCTCGTAAGGGTCGACCCGCTGTGTATTTCAATACACCGACCGGACAGGTCTCAATGAACGATCTCGGTGGATCGATGAACTTGAGTGTCGGTGAGACTCTTCAAAAACCCGAAGGTGAATTGATTGAACTCGCTGACGCGGTCATTCGCATTGCTGATTACTGTGGCAAAAGGGGTTGGGATCTTGAGCAAGCGATCAAATCAAAACTTGAGTTCAACCAGACAAGACCCGCACGTCATGGCGGTAAGCTCTACTGATGGAGTTTGAGAACTCAAAGGTCCACAAGATCAGAACGTCATGTCTGGAGTGGTTGAGACTCCAGCAGAGATGTGCGTTCATAGCGACAGAGGTCGGTTCGTTCTCAGCAGACGTCTTTGGAGTCAGTGAGACCAAGGCAATCGAACTTGAGATCAAGGTCTCAATGGGCGACCTCAAGCGAGACTTCCGCAAATACAAACACAACTACTACAACGGTGAGCAATACGGATCAAACTACCAACTCGATTGGCATCCAACTCACTTCTATTTTGTCGTGCCAGAGGAGATGCTTGCTGAGGCCAAAGAGTTTGTCGCAAAACACCCACACGGTCTCAAATACGGGGTCATCTGTGCAGAGACAATGGCGGTCCACAAAAACCCAAAGAGACTTCACGATCGAGAGCCGTCGTCGAAGGTCAAGTTTGCAATCGCTTTGAGAATGGGGTCACAGCTCATTCGATTTCACCGTGACTTTGTCGTGTAACTGGACTCAAGTTTTGTTCAAATCAATCCGACAGTGCCATTAGCGGTTGAACACGCTATTCTTAAGCCAGCCCACCTTGGGGGTGACTGCTCTCTTGGTGGGCATTTTTGTTTTGGAGGCTCCAAGTGGATCAACACGGCGGCAGGGCGACGATTCTTGAGTTCATTCAAAAAGTCTGTCAGTCAATGATCGACAAACCCGATTACCTCTCTGTCAGTTATCAGGTCGGCGAGCAAACGACTCAATTCGTCATTGAGGTTCACAAGGACGACATGGGCAAGCTGATCGGTAAGAACGGTCAGAACATTGGTTCGATCAGGACACTTGTGACGAACATTGCGACCAAGTATCAGCTCAGGGCGGTCGTTTTGGTGGAGGAGTAGATTGTCGGCCTATCGATGTCCAGAATGCCATTTTGGATCTCGATCGAACGAACGACCGACACCACAGGGCAAAGAAATCCATTACTCTTGTGGGGCTGTATTCGAATTGATCCGTCAAGGGATCTCTTGGTCCCTCAAACTGAAGGTTCATTGTAAAAAAGAACTGACAAAGATCAAACCAATTTGATAAGACTATCTCCTGAACCAAAATTGAAAAGGGGGATAGCTTTGTTCAAGATCGGCGCACTCGACGCATCAAAACCAAACCAATTAGAAGTCGATCTCCAAGTCTATTCTCACGATTCGGTTCTCTTTCAACTTACCTTCGATCGCAAAGAGATCGAGGCAAAGGGGATTGAGTGGAACCAGTTTGTGAAATCCACTGCTGAGGTTCTTGACGAACTGGTGGTAAAGGCGATGGCGCGTGAACAAGCCACGTCGACCCACCCTTAAGCAGTTTTGTCGGTCGAGAGGTTTTGAGCCGACGAAGATGCAATTGGAGATCGTCAAGAGTTGGAACGCTGAGAGGCGTTTTGTTTTTTTTGGTCAGAGAAAAGAGATTGATTCGTTCATGAAACTTTGGGTGGAGTACGACAGACTCTACCCGCAGAAGGTAAAGCGACGGAGGGGGAGCAATGGCAAACGAAATAAAGATCGTCCTTGATGAAAAGGCGGTAAGGGCACTGATCCGAGGCGGTCAGGTGAAGGTGAAAGGTCACTACGCTGATGTTTGCATAATTATGCAGGACATTGGTTTCGACAACGTGATCGCTCTTTGCGACGAGGCATTGATGGACACGGCGACAAACGGTCCAATGGACTTTGCGGCAGAGTCGATCGAGGTCGA
>ERZ1066135.1205-NODE-1205-length-10460-cov-5.963767_pt1 | contig 10460 bp, 6 predicted proteins | sample MGYA00382782_ERZ1066135 | MGnify/ENA primary metagenome ERZ1066135 (study PRJEB33369, sample SAMEA5778365) | biofilm metagenome | biome: Industrial cooling water; feature: Water cooling tower basin; material: Biofilm | place: United Arab Emirates | collected...
CCATTGCCTGAGATAGCACCGGGTACAGTTGCTGTAGGACTTACAGACAAAGCGCGTGTTATTACAGAACTACTTCCGCATCCGTTTGTCCCTGTCACAGATATGCTTCCTGATGCAGCTGTTCCTGAAACAGAAAGTATAATTGCTGAGGTGCCATTGCCTGACACAATTCTATACCCAGTGGGAACAACCCAATTATAGTTTGATACATTTGATAAGCCCGATACTTGAAAAGAATTATTATTTGAAGATTGGCAAACAGATGATGTTCCTGATATAGTGCCTATGCCATTGGGCAATGCAGAGTTAACATTTATCACTACCACGTTGCTATATTCCCCTAAATTACAACCAGTAGCTGTTATTTTTAGTCTGTACGAAGCATTTCCGGTGAGTGTTGTAGGCGTATATGTTGCAGCATTTGTACCCACATTCACATAAGTGCTTCCCGAATACATTTGCCATTGATATCGAACAGCGCTTCCAGTTACAGTAGAAGTAAGTGCTGCAGGAACAACACCCCTACAGACTGTTTGCGTACTGGCTATGGTTGCTGATACACCCGAACAAGTAGGGTTTTGAGAGGCATCTGACCATGTACAAGTACCGCTGCAAGTGAAAGTTTTGTTAGGCCCGCTGCCAAAAAGGCTTGAATTTCCACTATTACCAACTACTACAGGATTGGCAACCAAATTTCCCGAACCGGTAATAGCTTGATTGACAAATACTGTTCCGGTAGAGATGATAGTTCCATCAAGAATGATCGTTGCTTGGCCACTATTTGATAAATTCACATTGCCTAAGACAATGATTGTTGCGCCCGGCTCTACTACAAAATTTTGGCTAACATTAAGTCCACCCACAGTTACGGAATAACCGCTTTTGATTCTCATGCTCGCTTGACCCGAACTGGAAACATCAAGCGTTCCTCCAAAATAAGCATTACCGGCTATGGTGCTAGGGTTATTTACTGTATACCCGCCTTTAAAGTAAACATCTGCATTTATGGCAGCATTCGCACCTCCGGAGTTATTCAGCGTTAAGCTCCACCCACTTGAGCTTCCATCTATAATCGGAGAGTTAATTATGTATGTACTGCCTTGATTGAAGTTTAGCGAGCCTGAAACACCCGTTAGATATGTTGTATGATTGGCTGTAATGGTGCTTCCATAGCTGGGATTATTATTTGGCTGTGAGCCATTTGTCCAAGTAGAAGCCGAAAACCAATTTCCTGTATTTGAAGTGGTGTAAATAGCAGCGAAAGTAGATGTGTTTATTAGAATTATAATTATTCTTATAATTAATTTCATTATACTTTGTTGATGTTTTTAAAAAGGATGTAAATATTTGTTTACATCATTAATACGACACAACCTGAAATGAAACCACCTATTTAAGACAAAATAAGCTTTATTTAGACGAAATGCTTGTTTTTGTCGATGAAAAATAAAATCTTGTTGAAACATATAAAAAGGTTAATTATTTGTATCTATTTTATGTGTATAGGATAAAAAATGAAACTTATTAGTATGTAAAATTGTAATTATTCGTATAATAGGTATTTGCTTCTAGTAGTTTTGTATGCCATAAGTTTTGTGCTCCAGCTTTCTTTTATCTCTTTTTCATTCATGCCTGATTTTATCTGATTCATTAGTTCGGCATTCCCGGCAAGTTTATTGAAGAAATTGTTGAAGAACTTTTCTTTGTTTTGCGATTTGTTATAAAAATCTATCAAGTATTTGATAGTAAATGAATAGGAAATAGGTGTTGTTCTCAAATCTAAACCATAGCATTTTTTATTCATGTGCATTGGTTCTTTGGCCATTCCTTCAATACTTATTGGGGTAAAGTTGAAAGTACCAAAAGTGCTGTCGGGGTAGCCAATGGCTTGAAATGGGAAGTATGTCCCACGAGCCACACTTATATTAGTTCCTTCAAATAAACATAATGAAGGATATAATGCTATAGATAAATCATTTGGTAAATTGGGTGAAGGCTTTACAGATAGCGAATAATATGACTTATGAGTGTAGTTTTTACATTTTACTACTTTTAATTTACATTTTTGTCCCTTTTCTAACCAGCCCTCTCCGTTAATCATTTGAGCCAATTCGCCTACTGTGAGTCCATGAACTACAGGAATAGGGTGCATGCCTACAAATGAGCGAAAAGCAGTATCCAAAACAGGTCCATCAATATACATTCCATTGGGATTGGGTCTGTCTAATACCAAAAGGGTGACGTTGTTTTCTGCACAAGCTTCCATGACATAGTGCAAAGTACTTATGTATGTGTAAAACCGCACTCCCACATCTTGAATGTCGAAAATAACAACATCGATGCCTTTTAACTGCTCAGGAGATGGCTTTTTATTCTTTCCGTAAAGCGACACCACAGGAATTCCGGTTTTGGCATCTATATTATTTGATACTTTTTCTCCAGCATCTGCATTACCTCTAAATCCATGTTCGGGGCCAAAAACAGTTACTACTTGAACTTTTAGCTTGTTTAAGGTGTCCAAAAGATGGGTATTGGCAACTACAGAAGTTTGGTTGACGACCAACGCTACTTTTTTGTTTTTTAAAATAGGCAAATATTCATTCATGTCGTTGGCACCGGGAGAAGGTTGTGATGTACATGTCAACGCAATTAGTAGGCCTATCACTAAAAAACTATTGTATTTTTTCATTATTTGGTTTAATTTTTAATATGAATATTGTAATACTATATGATTTTAACAAAATGATGTTTAATTTTTCGGTTAGACTTAAATTATTGCTACAGTGGGAATTGTTAATAAAGTATATTCATTGTCAGAAATTGATTTTATTGTTCATCAGATAGCTGACCGTCAAGACCCAAGAAAAGTGGTGATGTGTACGCCCGAATACTATGATGTAAAGGACGTAAAAAACGTTTATATGAACAATAAAGCGGTGAATCCATTGGTTGTAAAACGGCAGTGGCTGAAGCTAAAAGACGAATATTTGAGGCTAAAAGACAGAAAACTTATCGATGATTTACTATTTATCAGAGGTGTTCCCGAGTGTGAAGATATGGTTTTTGTCATTAATCAATCTTTTCCTTGGCAATATGCTACAGGCGAGAAAGTGGCTGTGATGAGTAAAATGAAACACTCTTCCAGACAAAAAGAGATAGAGTTTGTAAAACAATTTTATTTGGAAATAGGCTACAATGTTCTTGAACTGAACAGAACACTGGTGTTTGAAGGCCAAGGCGATACGCTGCCTCATCCAGGAAAAAGACTACTGTATGGCGGCTATGGCCACAGAACTACCAAAGAGGCCTATGATGAAATTGCTGAATTGTTAAGAGTGCCTGTAGTGGCTTTGGAATTGATAGATGAAAGATTTTATCATCTTGAAAAGTGCTTTTTGCCTCTCGATATCGATACTGTGATGATTTGTCCGGAGGCATTTACTTTTGAAAGTTTGCAAGCAATTAAATTAATGTTTAAAAATGTAATAAGAATTCCTCCCATCGAAGCCAGTGGACGGTTTTCTTTGACATCACATATATTATACGACAGAAAGACCAAAACAAAGTCAGCACTCATTCACTACGGAAGTTCCTTCGCCTATCAAGCACTTGAAAAGGAAGGATTTGATATCGTTGAAGTAGATACCTCAGAGTTTATAAAATCGGGTGGCAGTGTGGCCGGACTAAAGATGATGATATATTAAGTGTATTTTAACCAAAGAGTTTTATTAGAGCTATTTTTTAATTCAACACATTCCGAATAAACTTTTCTGCACTTTCTATGGGCGTATCATTGCTCACGGCTTTGATAAATGCCGTACCTATGATGGCTCCATGGGCATATAGGCAGGCTTTTTTGAAGCTGTCGTGGTCTTTTATTCCAAACCCTATCACTCTGGGGTTTTTCAGATTGAGTGAATTTACCCTGTTAAAATAGCCTATTTGTGTGTCAGCAGTTCCTTCTTTTGTTCCTGTGGTACTTGCAGATGATACCATATAGATAAACCCGTCAGTATTCGCGTCTATAAATTTTATTCGCTCATCAGATGTTTGTGGTGTAATGAGGAAAATATTTTTGAGTTGATATTTGTCGAATATAGGCTTATACTCTTCTATGTATTCTTGTACGGGCAGGTCGGGGAGAATGACACCATCAATACCCAAAGCGGCTGCATCGGCCGCAAATTTTTCTATACCATATTGCATTACAGGATTAATATAGCCCATAAGAATGAGTGGTATGTTTACTTTTGTGCGAATGCCTTTTAGCTGTTCAAAAAGTTTGGGGATAGACATTCCGTTTGCTATAGCCTGTGTACTGCTTTCTTGAATCACCGGGCCATCGGCCAAAGGGTCGGAAAATGGCATACCTATTTCTATCATATCGGCTCCGGAACGCTCTATGGCCTGCATCATAGGCACTGTGTCGTTTAATTGCGGGTATCCGGCTGTAAAATATATGGAGAGAATATTTGAGTTTTTTTGCTCAAAAAGCTGGTTAATTCTATTAGGCATGACAAATTAAAAAAGAGTCCAAAAATAGAAAAAAAGTTTGAACCTTGTTTGTGATATGGTGCTGTGCAAATGACAAAGATGCATTTTAAAATGACTAAAGGCACTAAAACGGAGGTGGCTCGTTGTAATCGCTTGGCCTGCCCAAGTCAAAACCTTTATTTTTATCGTCTTTATCCCAATTTTTGCTCGGCAGCTTAATAGAATCGCTTGGTGAGCCAAAATTGCCTGCACCTTTTACATCGGGAAAACTGAGGTCGTTGCCAAAATTGCTGAAAGAAGCTGCATCTAAAGGTGAATCGCCTTCCAAATCGCAAAACTTTGTGTATTTGCCTATGTAACGAAGTTTCACGGTGTCTACAGGCCCATTACGATGCTTGGCTACGATTACTTCACCCACACCTGCCGTTGGCAGCCCATCTTCGTCTTCTGTAAGTCCATAGTATTCAGGACGATACAAAAACATTACCATATCTGCATCTTGCTCTATCGAACCGGATTCGCGCAAATCGGACAGTTGTGGACGCTTCGATGTGCCACGGGTTTCTACCGCACGGCTTAATTGAGAGAGTGCAATCACCGGGACATCCAGTTCTTTGGCCATGCCCTTTAAAGAGCGAGAAATAAACGCAATTTCCTGCTCGCGGTTTCCTTGTCCTTTCGAACCATTGTCGCCACTCATCAATTGCAAGTAGTCGATGACTATCAACTCTATGTTGTGCTGTGTTTTAAGCCTGCGACATTTGGCGCGCAGCTCCAACACACTCAAAGCCGGAGTGTCATCTATGAATATTTTAGCAGAAGACAGTCTGTTCACTTTTTGAGTCAACTGAATCCACTCATGTTCAGCCAATTGTCCTTTTTTGATTTTTTCAGACTCTAGCTCAGCTTCTGATGAGATCATCCTTAACATCAATTGGATGTTTGACATTTCCAGCGAAAATATGGCACAAGCACGCCCATGGTCTACAGCGGCATTTCTTATGGTAGAAAGCACAAAGGCTGTTTTTCCCATAGCCGGACGAGCCGCCACTATCACCAAATCGCTGCGTTGCCAGCCCGATGTAAGCCTGTCTAGGGCTGTAAATCCACTGGGAACCCCCGTAAGCCCGTCTTTATGTTTTCTTTTTTCTTCTATTTCCTTTAATGCTTTTTGAACCAACGAAGCAGAGCCTTCATAGTTTCTTTTTTGGAGTTGTTCCGATATCTCAAAAAGTTTTTGTTGTGCCCCATCCAGTATGTTGAACACATCTTCGGTGTCTTCAAACGAATCTTTATAAACTTCTGAAGAAATAGAAATCAAACAGCGTTTCAAATAGTATTGCACCATGATACGGGCATGGTACTCTATGTTAGCTGCCGACTGAATATTGAACGAAAGCTGAGAAACATAGTATGCCCCACCCACAAACTCGAGCTGACCGCCAAAACGCAGTTCGTTGGTTACCGTCCGCAGGTCTATTGGCTCCGATTTTGAAGATAGATTGAGTATAGCCTCGTATATTTTCTTATTTTTTTCGTCATAAAAAGCATCGGGACGCAAAAAATCTGCCACTTTTGATAAGGCTTCCTTGTCTACAAGCAATGCTCCGAGCACTGATTGCTCTAAATCTACGGCTGCCGGCTGCTGTTTATCAAGTCCAAAAGCAGAAAAAGCTTTTTGGCGATTTTGAGTTCGCCTCACATTTTGTACAGTGCCATTGCCGGGAATAGAAGGATTGTCCATAAGTATCCAAAGGTACATCCTTTGCCTTCTCTATTATAAAAAAATTATGAACACAGTTATGCACATCAACAGAAATCTTTCTGCCAAAGAGAAAGCTTAACACTTGTTTCAATAAAGTATTTAGCGATATATTTCTTCAGAAAAATCTTTGGCCACTATCACAGCTCTCTCAAATAGTTTTTCATGAAATATTTGAGAGAGCATACTGTGATGTTTTTCCCTCCTGGATAGGTGTCGCTGCCGGGTGTCACTATAAAGTTTTTGTCGGTTCCTATATCGGCAATAGACGAGTGAAATCCCCTGCTGATGGTTGGTGCATTAGTAAGCTTTATTTCTATGCAGCACACAGGCACATTACCTTTTACCAGCACCAAATCTGCTTCTGCGCCATTGTGGGTGCGATAAAAATAAGGCTTTATGTCGTCTCCTGCTTTGGCCATGATTTGTTCTATGACATATCCTTCCCACGAACCACCTGCTATGGGATGTCCCAAAAGCATGTCGTAGTCCGAAATTCGATTGAGAGCATGGGTCAGCCCGCTGTCTCTCACATACACTTTGGGGGCTTTCACAAGTCTTTTTTGTACATTGGTAAACCACGGTTGCAGCTTGCGTACCAAAAATGCGCCTTCCATAAAATCTAAATATCTGTTAACTACAGGCGCAGTAACACCCAAAGCTCTGGAGTAGCTTTCGGCATTCCAAAGCCCACTTTGGGCAGCTGCTATCATTTGCCACAAGCGACTAATGATTGAGGTGTTCAAATCGTAGCCAAAGAGCATACGCAAATCGCGCTCTGCATAGGAGCGAATATAGCCATCGGCCCAATCGGTGAAATCAGCATTGGTTTCTGCCAATAGTGCTGTGGGAAAGCCGCCCCTAAACCAATGCTGCTGTAGACTATAGTTTTCCGGTAATTCTGTCAACGTAATGGGGGTGAGTTCCAAATATGATGTGCGTCCGGCCAACGATTCTGAAACGCCATTTACCAAATGTGGCGAAGCCGAACCCAGCAATATAAAACGTCCGTTTCTTCGATTGCGGTCTATTACCGAACGAAGTATGTTGAAGATGTCGGGACGATGCTGTACTTCGTCTAAAATCACCATTTTATCGGCATGAAGAGCAAAAAAAGCCTCTGCGTCAGCGAGTTTTGCCATGTCGGTAGGGCTTTCGAAATCAATATAGAGATAGCCTTCGGGGCGTGTTTCGCCAAACTGTTGTGCAAGCGTAGTTTTCCCTACCTGGCGAGCTCCCAAAATCACTATGGCTGGGGCGCGCTTGGCTTTTACGGTCATGGTCGCTATGGCATCTCTGATGATCATGCCACAAATATAGGGCTAGATCCATGAAAATCAAAACTCAAACTATGGATTTTCATGGATATTTACTTTTTATCCATGAAAATCAAAACTTAAACTATGGATTTTCGTGGTTTTGTATTTTAAATGTATTTATTATGGGTGGTTTTTGCCTGGAAAGTAATATTTTTTCGGCATAAATTGGTATTTTTAAGTGGTTTAAAATGGAATTTTCATGGAAAAGCGCCTTTTATACATGAAAATCCATAGTTAAACTATGGATTTTCATGGATAAATCTCTTAAAAGTATTTTTATTCAATCTCCATTTTCAAAAATCTGCCGGTGTGGCTGCGTTCGTTTTTGGCGATTTCGGCCGGAACTCCTTCGCATACGATTTCTCCGCCTTTGTCACCACTCTCGGGCCCAATATCTATGACCCAGTCTGCGGACTTAATTACATCCATGTTGTGTTCTATAATCAACACTGTATTGCCTTTTTCTACGAGTTTGTTCAACACATCCATCAAATGAATGATATCTTGAAAATGCAGCCCTGTGGTGGGTTCGTCCAGTATATAAAGTGTTTTTCCTGTGTCTTTCTTAGCCAATTCAGTAGCCAGTTTCACACGCTGTGCTTCTCCGCCCGATAGCGTGGTGGCATGTTGCCCCAAAGTGATATAGCCTAGTCCCACATCGTTTAGCACTTGTACATAGCGCAAAATTTTTGGCTGATTCTCAAAAAACTCCACAGCCTGTTCCACTGTCATATCCAAGATATCTGAAATAGATTTTCCTTTAAAGCGTATTTCAAGGGTCTCTCTGTTGTAGCGTTTGCCTTTGCAGGTTTCGCACTGCACATATACATCGGGCAGAAATTCCATTTCTATTTTGCGTATTCCCGCTCCTTCACAAGTTTCGCAGCGGCCGCCTTTCACATTGAAAGAAAACCGCCCGGCACTGTAGCCGCGGATTTTGGCTTCGTTCATTTGTGAAAACAAGTTGCGAATGTCTGTAAATACCCCCGTATAAGTAGCTGGATTAGAGCGTGGTGTACGGCCTATAGGTGATTGGTCTATCTCTATTACTTTGTCAATATTTTTAAGCCCTTCCACTTCATCGTAGGGCAACGCCTCGAGCTTGGAGTTGTAAAAATGTTTGTTGAGTATAGGAAAAAGTGTTTCGTGTATCAAAGTGGATTTACCGCTACCCGACACTCCGGTGACACAGACCATTTTGCCCAAAGGAATATTTAGGGTAATGTTTTTGAGATTGTGCCCTTTTGCCCCTTTTAGACTCAAAAACTTCTGCTCTTTGGTCAGCTTCCTTGATGGAATCGGTATTTTGGTCTCGTTTGAAAGATATTTTGCTGTTTTGGTATTATTTTTCAAAAAGTCTTTTGGCTCGCCTTGTCCCACAATCGTGCCCCCATGCCTGCCTGCGCCTGGGCCTACATCTATCAAGTAGTCAGAATGCAACATCATGTCTTTATCATGTTCCACCACGATGACCGAATTACCCAAATCACGGAGTTTTTGGAGCGAATTGATGAGCTTTTCGTTGTCGCGTTGGTGCAAGCCTATGCTCGGCTCATCTAAAATATACAACACTCCCACCAACTGCGTGCCTACCTGTGTAGCCAAGCGTATACGTTGCGACTCCCCGCCCGAGAGTGTACGAATGGGTCTGTCGAGTGTCAAATAATCCAGACCTACATCTAGCAAAAAACCAATGCGCTTGCGCAATTCTTTCAAAATTTCCGTGGCAATCACATTTTGTTTGTCCGTAAGTCGTGGTTCTATGTTGTGAAACCACTCATTTAGCAGCCTAATGTTGAGTTTAGCTACTTCAGAAATATTTTTATGATCAATCTTGAAATGCAACGACTCTTTTTTCAATCGGTTTCCGTGGCAATCAGGACAGGGCTCTTCTTTGGCAAATTCACGTATCCAGTCTTGTATTTTTTCCGAACCTTCGGTTTGTTGCCTTTTCAGCCAATTGATGATGCCTTCAAACTTGCTATTCCAAGTCTCTCCCTCATACGTTTTGCTTTTTACCTTAAATATTTCATCTGAACCATATAGAATCACATTCAAGACATCTTTTGGCAGGTCTTTTATGGGGGTAGCGATGGATTGTTTTTTGGATTTTAATATGGATTCTATAATATTAAAAATCCATACATCTCTGTATTCGCCCAAAGGCAAAATTCCTCCACGACTGATACTCATCGATTTATCTGGAATGACTGTAGCTTCAGAAATATTTTGTACCACGCCCAAGCCTTCGCAAGTGGGACACCATCCGTAAGGTGAGTTAAATGAAAACATATTTGGCGCAGGCTCATCGTAAGCCAAGCCCGTTTCTGGATCCATCAAATATTTTGAAAAATGATATATTTCGCCTTGGCTTTCATTCTCGGCTTTTTCTGCCAAAATCATCATCACCCCTTTGCCCATATTAAGCGATGTTTTCACCGATTGTGCTATGCGGTAACGGTCTTCTTCTTTGGGAATAATTCTGTCAACCACCACCTCTATGTCGTGTATTTTGTAGCGATCCACCTCCGTTTTTGCACCTATTTCTATAATATCGCCATCTACGCGGGCTTTGGTGAAGCCCATTTTGCGTATTTTTTGGAAATCTTCTCTGTAGTGGCCTTTTCTACCTTTTACAATTGGGGCTAGAAGTGTTATTTTTTTTCCTTCAAAATTGCTGATGATGTGGTTGATGATTTGGTCTTCGGTTTGGCGTTCCATCTTTTTACCTGTGAGGTAGGAATAAGCTTCTCCGGCACGGGCATAAAACAAACGCAAAAAATCATATATTTCAGTGACAGTACCCACGGTAGAACGAGGGTTTCTCGAGGTGGTTTTTTGTTCGATGGAAATAACAGGGCTAAGTCCTTCTATTTTATCTACAT
>ERZ1066135.1207-NODE-1207-length-10439-cov-6.049499_pt1 | contig 10439 bp, 8 predicted proteins | sample MGYA00382782_ERZ1066135 | MGnify/ENA primary metagenome ERZ1066135 (study PRJEB33369, sample SAMEA5778365) | biofilm metagenome | biome: Industrial cooling water; feature: Water cooling tower basin; material: Biofilm | place: United Arab Emirates | collected...
GACCTCGCGGAAGCGGCGCAGCACCACTCCGCTGATCAGGTTCACGAGCAGCGTGATGAGGAACAGCGTGAGCCCCACGGCGAAGATGGTGCGGTACTCCACGGTCCCGTGGGGCAGTTCGCCCATCGAGGTCTGGGCGATGTACGCCGTCATGGTCTGCACCGAGCGCAGCGGATTGAGCGTCATCTGCGGCGTGGCCCCCGCCGCAATGGTGACGATCATCGTCTCGCCGATGGCCCGCGAGATGGCCAGCAGGAACGACGCGATGATGCCCGACAGCGCGGCAGGCACCACGGTACGGGTCGCGACCTCGAACTTCGTCGCGCCGAGGGCGTAGGCCCCCTCCCGCAGCGCACGGGGGACCGCGCTCATGGCATCCTCAGACAACGACGACACCAGCGGGATGATCATGATCCCCATCACGATGCAGGCCGACGCCGCGTTGAAGATGTCGGCGTCGGGCCAGACGGTGCGCAGCAGCGGCGTCACGTAGAGCAACGCGAAGAAGCCATAGACCACCGTCGGGATGCCGGCGAGCACCTCCAGCACGGGCTTCAGCACCCGGCGCACCCGATCCGGCGCATACTCGCTGAGGTAGATGGCCGCGGCGAGGCCGAGCGGCAGCGCGACCAGCGCCGCCCCACCGGCCACCAGCAGGGAACCGGCGAGCAGCGGCAGCACCCCGAATTGCTTGTCCTCGAACAGCGGCGTCCAGCGGCGGCCGGTCAGGAAGTCCCAGAGCGAGACGTCGGCGAAGAAGCCCAGCGACTCGTACACCAGCACCCCGACGATGCCGATGGTCGTGAGGATGGACACCGCGCTCGCCGCGATCAGCAGCGCGCCGATCCAGCGCTCACGCGCGTGGCGGGCGCCGATCGCGGTGCCGCCCCAGCGGTCGGGATCGCGGCGGACCTGCGAGGGGGTCGCGGTCACTGGCGTTCGTCCGGCGGCGTGACCGGCGGCGCCAGGGTCGCCGCCGCGCTGTCGACCTTCGCCCGCAGGGAGGCGTACTGTGCGCTGGTCAAAGGGATGTAACCCGTCTGGGGCACCAGAGTCTCCGCATGCGTCAAATAATACTGCACGAACTTCCGGACCACCTCGCGCTGGAAGGCGACGCGGCCGACATAGATGAGCAGCGGACGCGACAGCGGGGCGTAGGACTTGTTCATGATGGACTCCGGCGTCGGCGCCACACAGCCCTTGCCACCGTCCACCTCGATGGCCCGCAGCCGCTCGGCGTTCTCGGCGTAGTAGGCATAGCCGAAGAACCCGAGGGCGTTGCGATCGCCTTCGACCCCCTGCACGAGCACATTGTCGTCCTCGCTGGCCGAGAAGTCCTCGCGGATCGCCCCCACGCGCCCGACCACCGCCTCGGTGAAGTAATCGAAGGTGCCCGAGTTGGTCCCCGCGCCATAGAGACGGATCGGCTCCGCCGGCCACTCGGGGCGCACGTCGGCCCAGGTGGTCACCGTGCTCCCGGGCTCCCAGATCGCCTTCAGTTCCGGGATAGTCAGGCAGCGCACGAACTCGTTGCGCGGGTTCACCACGACCGACAGGCCGTCGATGGCGACATCGAGCTCGATGAACTCGACCCCGTTCTTGGCACAAAGCTCGCGCTCGGAGCTCTTGATGTGCCGCGACGCGTTCGAGATGTCGCGTTCGCCGGCACAGAAGGTCTTGAAGCCGCCGCCGGTCCCCGAGGTGGCGATGGTCACACTGACCTTCTCACCGCCATTGAGGCCGAACTCCTCAGCCACCGCTTCGCTGATGGGATAGACGGTGCTGGAGCCATCGATCGCGATGGTCTCGGAGCGCTCGACGACGCCGCAGGCCGCCAGGGCGGCGAGGGTCCCGCACAGGACGAGCGCGCGGATGCGATGGGGTGTCATGCAGGCTGCGGGGAGCGGGCGGTCACTTCGCGCTTCGGCGGCGCGGGCGGTTCCGGGGCGTGGACCAGCGAGAGTCCGAACGGATCGTGCAGGAGCAGGCGCTGCGCCGAGCGATCCTCGGCGCCCACGGGCTGGCGCTGGTCGTAGCGCCCGTCGCCGAGGAGGTCCCAGGCCTGACGGTCGTCGGCCAGGCAGGCGTCGAGCAGACCGCGGCAGCAGCGCTGCAGGCGGGGATCCTCGACCGGTGCGATGGCCTCGACGCGCCGGTCCAGGTTGCGCGGCATCCAGTCGGCCGAGCCCAGGAAGTACTCCGGGGCGCCGGCGTTGTCGAAGGCCCAGAGGCGTGAGTGCTCGAGGAAGCGGCCGATGATCGACACGACGCGGATGCGCTCGGACAGCCCCGGGACGCCGGGACGCAGGCAGCAGATCCCACGGACGATCAGATCGATCTCGACTCCGGCGTGCGACGCGGCATAGAGCGCATCGATGATCTCCGTGTCGACGATCGCGTTCAGTTTTGCGACGATCCGCCCCCCGCGGCCCGCCTGCGCATGCCGCGCCTCGCGCTCGATGAGCTCGAGGAAGCGACCTCGCATGTTCGCGGGGGCCACCAGCAACTTGCGGTACAACTTCTGCCGCGAGTAGCCGGTCAAGGCGTTGAAGAGGTCCGTGACATCGGCGGCGATCGACGGCGCACAGGTCAGCAGGCCGATGTCGGTGTAGACGCGCGCGGTCTTGGCGTTGTAGTTGCCCGTGCCCAGATGCACGTAGCGGCGGATGCCGTCGGCGTCGCGCCGCACCACCAGCGCCGTCTTGGTGTGCGTCTTGAGGCCGGTCACCCCGTAGGTGACGTGCACCCCGAAGGACTCGAGCGTGCGGGCCCAGGTGATGTTGTTCACCTCGTCGCCCCGGGCCTGCAGCTCGACCAGCACGGCGACCTGCTTGCCGTGCTGCGCGGCCTCGGTGAGCGCATCGACGATCGCCCCGTCGCCCGAGGTGCGGTACAGCGTCATCTTGATCGCGAGCACGTCGGGGTCGGTCGCCGCCTCGGCCAAGAAGCGCTCGACGGTGTCCGTGAACGAGGTGTACGGGTGGTGGACGAGGATGTCACGCTCACGGATCGCCTCGAAGATCGAGCGCGACCGGTCGACCAGCTCGGGCGGCGTCTGCGGGTGGAAGGGCGCGTCGCGCAACTCGGGGATCTCGAGCGAGGCGAGCGTCAGCAGGTCGCCGAACTCCAGGAGCGTGCCCGCCTCATGCACGTCGGCGACCGTGAGGCCTGGGCCGGTGTCGACGTCCACGGGGCCGTGCGTCTCCTCGCGAAGCTCTTGCACGATGAGGTCGCGCAGGGCATCGGGCATCCCCTCGGCGACCTCGAGCCGGACGACCTCGGAGAAGCGCCGCTGGAAGACCTGTTCCTCGATCATGGCCAGCAGATCCTCGGGCTCCTCGGTGTTGCTCACCTCGATGTCGGAATAGCGCGTGAGCTTGAAGGCCCAGGAGCCCACGACCTCCATGCCGGGGAACAGCGCACCGAGGTTGGCGCCGATGACCTGTTCGAGCGGCACGAAGTGATTCGGCCGGCCGGCCGGGACCCAGCGCGGCAGTGAGCGCGGCACCTTGACCCGCGCGAAGTGCTCGGTGCCCTTCACGGGGTCGCGCAGCGCGACGGCGAGCGAGAGCGACAGGTTGGAGATGTACGGGAACGGATGCCCCGGGTCGACCGCGAGGGGCGTCAGGACGGGAAAGACCTGCGACTCGAAGAAGGCGTCGACCCCGAGCCACTCCTCGCGACTGAGGTCGCGCATGGCGACCAGTCGTACCCCGTGTTCGGCGAGGGCCGGGAGCACCGCGCCGTGGAGCGTGTCGCGTGCCTCGACGCTGAGTGCGCGCACCCGCCGGTCGATGGCCTCGAGCTGCTCGTGCGGGGTCAGGCCATCGGGAGGCGTCTGGGCGACCCCGGCGGCCACCTGACGGCGGAGACCGGCGACCCGCACCTGGTAGAACTCGTCGAGATTGGTGCTGAAGATGGCGAGGAACTTGAGCCGTTCCAGGAGCGGCGTCCGCGGGTCGCGCGCCTCATGGAGCACGCGCGCGTTGAACTCGAGCCACGAGAGCTCGCGGTTCAAGTAGCGGGGATTGCGGGTGAGCGGCTCGGGGGTCATCCCGTCGTTCGGCAGACCATTCCGTTGAATATCGCCGCCTGGGGCCGTTTCCGCGACCAAAACGGCCTGTGTAACGATGTTGTTACGGAGACGTCAGCCCTAGCGGATGGCGAGGGTCGTTCGCCGAGCGGCCAGTGCGGCCCGGCGCGCCGCGACCAGCGCCGGATCCTCGAAGATCCGCCCGAGCAGCAGCCCGCAGACGAACCCGCCGACATGCGCCCAGACCGCGACCCCACCCGAGAGGTCGGGCGAGGGGTCGAAGAGTTGTGGAAGGCCGCTGAGGAACTGCATGGCGAACCACCAGCAGAGGACCAACCAGGCCGGGAAGCGGAGGAGGAACAGGGGCGGGATGAACATGCGTACCGGGGCCCGCGGATACATCAGCAGGTACGCCCCGAGCGTGCCAGAGATCGCCCCCGAGGCGCCGACGGTGGGCACGGGCGACGCGGGGTCCAGCAGCACGTGCGTCGCGGCGGCGGCCAGCCCGCAGACGAGATAGAAGATGATGAACCGGGCACGGCCCATGGCGTCCTCGACGTTGTTGCCGAAGACCCACAGGAAGAGCGCATTGCTGAGCACATGCCCCCAGCTGCCGTGGAGGAACATGGACAGCAGCGGGGTCGCGAGATTGACGGGCTCGGCGTCGATGACGCAGGCCATCCCCGGCCCGATAGGGATGGCGAAGCCGACGTCGCGGAGCGCGGTGAGTTCGGCGGGGACGAGGCCCCAGTTGCAGACCGTGGCCGCGAGATGCGGAGCGTCGAGCCCCGCGCCCTGCACGACGATCCACACCCCCAGCATCAGCACCAGGATGGCGATGGTGACGAGGGGGGTGCGGTAGGTCGGGTTGTCGTCGGAGAGCGGGAACACGCGCCCGGGTATCGGTCCGTGGCGGCCTAGAAGATCTGCGTCCAGCCGCGGGAGCGGAACAGCGCGCCCGGCGCCCCCGAGTTCTGCACCGCCGAGATGGCGCAGCGCGAGAACTGGATCGTCGCGTTGCCCGCGACGAAGGTGTCGTCGAGATCGACATTGGCGGCCAGGACACCACCCGTGATGTGGGCGCCCGTACCGGTGGTCCGCAGGCGGCCGCGTACGATCATGATCCCGATGAAGCGGAAATTGCCGGCCAGCTCAAGGTCGCCGTTGACGAGCATCACACCTTGCCCCCGGCCCGTGGTGATGCGGGTGTCCCCGTTGAGGAAGATCGTCGGGAAATAGCCAGTGCACGAAATGACGGTGCTGAGCGGGTGCGTGAGGAAACGGCGCGGTTCGCCCCAGTTGTTGGCATCGAGCCGATTGCAGACGCCGCCGGAGGCCGTCGGCTCCATGCCGGTGTACGTCGCCCCAGGCAGCACGATGTTCGCGGCAGATGACAGGGCCGCCCAGTCCGACTCCCCGTAGTTGAAGAAGGTGTTGTCGTTGACGGTGGGATCCGACAGGGCCTGCGGATTCCCGGTCACGCAAGCCATGCCCGCGCAGGTGCCTTGGAAGTCCAACTGCGACACATTCGGATGCCGAATGCCTGGTGCCATCGGTCCGGCGCCAGGGCACTCCGGCCAGGGCTGAGCATCGGTCCCGTCGATCACACCCGAGCCGCTGACGCGGCCGGGGCCACGGGTGGTCAGCGCGGAATTCGCGTCAAAGGTGAGAATGCGCAACTTCACGAGCATGCCCAGCCGCTGCCGGGCCTGCGACGCGCGGTCGCGCCCCACGATGTCCACGAGGAAGATCTCGTTGTTCACGCGGCTCACGCTCCCAGTGTACGAGCCCGTGCCGAGGGGCGAGGTCCCGCTGACGGTCGTGGCCGTACCGACCGCCATGGAATTGTAGGTCCCCGAGTTCCAGTTGCCGATGATCTCGCCGGCGGCGGCGTCGGCCACGGCAAAGGCCTGATTGTGTCGGCGCACGGTCTCGCCGGTGCGCTGCTCGATCATGGTGGCGGCGCTCACCGCAGCGGCCACGCCACCGACGATGATCACGGCGACCAACGCCAACAGCATGGCGATGCCTGAACGGGCCCCCGCCCCCGGTCCACGTCGTGCGCTGCGCATGCGAGCCTCCGCGGTCAAAAGCGTGTGTTGTTGCGCATCGCGATGCGCGTGACGATCGAATCCACGTGCCGCGCGTTGGTGCCGTTCCGCCAGCCGACCTCGCGCGACAATGACCGCACGGTGAGCTGCAGGCTCGCTGCGTTGGTCACCGAGGTCGTGGCGACGTTCAGCGAGTCGAAGAGCGCGAAGTTGAGCCCGGTGCCGGCCATGATGGGGCCGACCACCGGTTCGAACGCGGACCAGGTCCCGTTCGACGCCATGGTGCGCCGACCCACCCAGGTCATCCCGCCGCTGGGCACCATCGTGACCTCCTCATGCTGGAATCCTCGCATGGGGCCACCGCGGCGGAAGCCATTCGCTGCCGTCACCGCCGCGTTGCCCCCGTCGTCGGCCCGGATCGAGAAGGTCACCGCCGTGGACGCGGAGAGGTCCGCGCAGGTGCCGGCGGCGACCGCACTCACGATCCCGATCACCCAGCGGTCGTCGTTGCGCGTCGCCGGGTCCACTTCGAGGTAGAGGAAGATCGAGTCCTGACCGGCCGTGGGCAGTTGCGCGCCCCAGAGCTGGGTGTTGCGGATCCCGATCACCAGGTTGCCCCCCGAGGTGACGGCGTTGGTGCAGGTGATCCCGGTCCAGCGCGCGGCCCGGAATCGCACGGAGGTGTCGGTGCGGGCGATGAGGTCGCCTTGGAACGCGTCGAGCTCGCGCAGCGCGGTCCCGAGGAAGAGCGCCGTCGTGCGGGCGCTCTGTGCCGTATCCATCCGCGAATACAGGGTGCGCTGGAGCCGGCGACTCTCGACGATCGTGCGGTACACGGCCCCCGTCACGATGGTCGTCAGCATCATGGCGATGAGGATCTCGACCAGCGTGAAGCCGCGGCGGGTCATCGGATGCATAGGATGGTCGCCTCGACGGTGTCGGCGCGGGGCGTGCCCAGCGTCGCCGCATAGGTGGACACGACGCGCGCTCTGCGCGCCGTGCCGCCGGTGATGTTGATGATCTGCCAGCTGACGGTGTAACCGCCGGCCAGCGTGGCCGAACCGTTGGCCAGCGAATTGCAGGGCACCGAGCGCAGGGTCTCCATGCGCTCCAGGGCGAAGAACGCCCCTCGGTTCGAGCGATTACCGCGCGAGAGCATCTTGGTGATCAACGCGCCAGTGCCGACGAGCGCCAAGAGCCCGAACACCAGCACGGTGACCGCGACGAGGACCTCGACGATGGTGAACCCACCACGTCGGTCCCGACGCGGCGCACGCAGCCGCCAGCGCCCGATCACCATGTGGCCCGCCCGATCGAGGAGATGGTCATCGTGGAGGTCTGGGTGCCACGGGCCAAGGTCACGGTGATGGCGGCCGTCCCCAGGGCCAGGCTGGTCGGCGCGAAGTCGAGGGTCGCGGCGGTGGAGGTCAGATTCACCGTGTACCGCGCCCCGATGTTGCTCACCTGCCCGATGGTGTCGATGCCGGTCCCGCTGGCCCGGCACGCCGTGACCCACACCCGTTCGGTGGTGCCATTCAGATGGAGCGTGGCTCGGCAGCCCCGCTGCGTGGCGGCCGTCCGAGCCCGCGACACCTGGTTGGCGACCTCCCGCCGTGCGCTGATCGTCGCCTCGCGCATCCGCGCACTGTCGAAGCGCGGGTAGGCCAAGGCCAGCATCGCGGTCATCAAGGACATCGCGATGAGCAACTCGATGATCGAGAAGCCGCGTCGGGCGGAGAAGCTGGTCACACTGGCACCGTCGAATCTGGGACGCACAGGACTAATATGCGTCACGCGGGCCCGGCGGGTAGCGTCGTAGGTCACTGACCGCGACCGAACGACCCTCGCCACGTTGCGGTGGCGGCGTTCCCCACACCCGCGGCGCGGCGCCAAGGCCCGCTCGGCAGTCATGCGTTCGCCAATTCGGCCTTTCTGCCCGCGAATGCCTGCCAGAACGGCGCATCTCAGCACGGCCCGGTCCTTGCACTCGGTGAATCGCGGGCGCGCGAACTCCCCGTCACCACGGCAGCGCGACCATCACACCCTCCGATTCTTCCCCATGTCCAACAAAGTCATCGGCATCGACCTCGGCACGACCAACTCCGTCGTCTCGGTCATGGAAGGCGGCGATCCGGTCGTCATCCCGAACGCCGAAGGCGGGCGGACCACGCCCTCCGTCGTCGGCTTCACCAAGGACGGCGAGCGCCTCGTCGGCCAGATCGCCAAGCGCCAGGCGGTCACGAACCCCACGAACACCATCTTCTCGATCAAGCGCTTCATGGGGCGCCGGGTCGCCGAGGTGGGCAGCGAGAAGGGTCGCGTGCCCTACACCATCGCGTCCGGCCCGAACGACGTGGTCGCGGTCGAGGTCCAGGGGAAGCGCTTCACGCCGCCCGAGATCTCGGCCATGGTCCTGCAGAAGATGAAGCAGACCGCCGAGGACTACCTGGGCCACAGCGTGGACAAGGCCGTGATCACGGTTCCCGCGTACTTCAACGACGCCCAGCGTCAGGCGACCAAGGACGCCGGCAAGATCGCGGGGCTCGAGGTGCTGCGCATCATCAACGAGCCCACGGCGGCCGCGCTGGCCTACGGCCTCGACAAGAAGAAGGACGAGAAGATCGCCGTGTTCGACCTGGGCGGCGGCACCTACGACATCTCGATCCTCGAGCTCTACGATGTCGACGGCACGCGGCAGTTCGAGGTGAAGTCCACGAACGGCGACACGCACCTGGGCGGTGACGACTTCGACCAGCGCGTGATCGACTGGCTGGTGGCCGAGTTCAAGAAGGACCAGGGCATCGACCTCTCGAAGGACGCGATGGCGCTGCAGCGGCTCAAGGAAGCCGGTGAGAAGGCCAAGATGGAGCTGTCCAGCACCATGAGCACGGACATCAACCTGCCGTTCATCACGGCCGATGCCTCGGGCCCCAAGCACCTCAACTACCAGCTCACGCGCGCGAAGTTCGAGCAGCTCGTGGACGACCTCATCCAGCGGACGCTGGAGCCGATGAAGAAGGCGCTGGCCGACGCCGGGCTCAAGGCCGCGGACATCGACGAGGTGATCCTCGTGGGCGGCTCGACGCGCATCCCGAAGATCCAGCAGGCGGTCAAGGACTTCTTCGGCAAGGAGCCCAACAAGGGCGTGAACCCCGACGAGGTCGTCGCGATCGGCGCCGCGATCCAGGGCGCCGTGCTGACCGGTGAGCAGAAGGACGTGCTCCTGCTCGACGTCACCCCGCTGTCGCTGGGCATCGAGACGCTGGGGGGCGTGACCACGGTGCTCATCCCGCGCAACACGACCATCCCGACGAAGAAGTCCGAGACCTTCTCGACGGCCGACGACAACCAGACGACCGTCGAGATCCACGTGCTGCAGGGCGAGCGGCAGTTGGCCCGCGACAACCGGACCATCGGCAAGTTCCAGCTGACGGGCATCCCGCCCGCGCCGCGTGGCATGCCGCAGGTCGAGGTCACCTTCGACATCGACGCCAACGGCATCCTGCACGTGTCGGCCAAGGACAAGGCCACCAGCAAGGAGCAGAAGATCCGGATCGAGGCCTCGAGCGGGCTCTCGGACGCCGACATCCAGAAGATGGTGGACGAGGCGGCCAAGAACGCCGACGAGGACAAGCGGCGCCGCGAGGAGATCGACACGCGGAACCGGCTGGACTCGATGACCTACGAGGTCGAGAAGAACGCCAAGGAGTGGGCCGACAAGATCCCCGCCGAGCAGAAGACGCGGCTCGATGCCGCCGTGGAGCGCGCCCGCAAGGCGCTGCGCGGCGACGACCTCAGCGAGATCGGGGCGGCCCAGGAGGAGCTCACGAAGGCCTATCAGGACGCCGGCCAGAGCTTCTATGCGCAGTCGCAGGCCTCGGCCGATGCCGCGCCGACGGCGGAGGCAACGCCCGAGGCCGCTCCCAGTGACGAAGTGGTGGACGCCGACTACGAGATCGTCGACGACACCAAGAAGTAGTACCGGCCCGTTCGGCGGTCCGCGCGGGTCACCGGGGAACCTCCCAGTGGCCCGCGCGTGTACATTCCGTAGCAGACACCCGTGTTCACTCGCTCCTTCGCGACTCCGATCATGTCTTCTCCGCTGATCCGCTTTCGTGTGGCGGCCACGGCCGCCCTGTGTTTCGCTGGTGGGGTGCTGTTCGCCTCGACGATGGACTGGACCCCGTGGTCCCACGCCCAGGCTCCCGAGGGCGGCTCGACGGCGAGCAGCCGCGCGGGCGCGCGTGGCGTGGCCTCGGTGGCCGACCAGTCCGAGGCATTCGTGTCGGTGGCCGAACGGCTGACGCCGGCCGTGGTCGCCATCCAAGTGCAGAAGGTGCGGCGCCAGGCCCGCG
>ERZ1066135.1208-NODE-1208-length-10435-cov-7.403854_pt1 | contig 10435 bp, 10 predicted proteins | sample MGYA00382782_ERZ1066135 | MGnify/ENA primary metagenome ERZ1066135 (study PRJEB33369, sample SAMEA5778365) | biofilm metagenome | biome: Industrial cooling water; feature: Water cooling tower basin; material: Biofilm | place: United Arab Emirates | collected...
GGAGCGCCGAACCACCTGACATCTGCAGCGGACTTTCGAATCAACCCACTAGTGCCCTGCTTCCGAATTTCGTCAAATATCTCGATGGCCTCGCCGCCCCTGGCGGCGTTGCTCCGGTTCGGCGACCTATTCAGGTCGCCTGGAATCCTCGCGCCTTGCCAGGAACGCCGATTCCAACGACATCTTCGACGGACTTCGGAAGCAGGACACTCGAGATGAAGCTCTTGCGTTACGGCGAGCCGGGCCGCGAGCAGCCCGGCGTGCTCGACTCGCGCGGCGGACTGCGTTCGCTCGCGGGCGTGATCGGCGACCTGCGCGGCGACGCGCTCACACCTTCCGGCCTAGCGGCGCTGCGCGCGCTCGATCTCGAGCGCCTGCCGCGCGTCGAAGGCACGCCGCGCCTGGGTCCCTGCGTCGGCGGCGTCGGCAAGTTCCTGTGCATCGGCCTCAACTACGCCGACCACGCCGCCGAGACCGGCGCACAAGTGCCCAGCGAACCGGTGGTGTTCAGCAAGGCGACGAGCGCTATCTGCGGGCCCTTCGACGACGTCGAGATTCCGCGCGGCGGCCTCAAGACCGACTGGGAAGTCGAGCTCGGCGTCGTGATCGGCTCGAAGACCAAGTACGTCACGCCCGAGCGCGCGCTCGAACACGTCGCCGGTTATTGCGTGATCAACGACCTCTCCGAACGCGCCTTCCAACTCGAGGGCACGGGCCAGTGGGTCAAGGGCAAGAGCTGCGACACCTTCGGGCCGATGGGGCCGTACCTCGTCACACGCGACGAAGTGCCCGACCCGCAGAACCTGCACCTGTGGCTCGAAGTCGACGGCCGCCGCTTCCAAGACGGCAACACCAAGACCATGGTCTTCACCGTCGCTTTCCTGGTCAGCTACCTCAGCCGCTTCATGAGCCTGCATCCTGGCGAAGTGATCTCAACCGGCACTCCGCCTGGCGTCGGCCTCGGGCAGAAACCCGAACCGATCTACCTGCGCGCGGGCCAAATCATGCGCCTTGGCATCGACGGCCTGGGCGAGCAACGGCAGCGCACGGTCGCGGGCTGAGTGCGCGGCGCGACCGGTCCGAGTTTGGTGTCGCTTGTACCGCGCACCGCGAGCCCGCGCGCAACAACGGCGGACGGACGGCTCGCGGAAGTTCGGCGGAGGAGCGCCGAAAGCGCCCCAGCGCGCCATCGCTATCGATCAGGCTCCCTCGGGCTGGCGACGGTGCGTCGTTTGTGCGAGGCGTTGGCGGGGGAGCCTGGCTCGGCGCGCCCGTAGCCGTCGGCTGCAGCGGCGCGTTAGACGCCACGGATCACGACGAACGCTACGACACCGACGACGGCGAGGATTGCGATGACGCAACCAATGCGCAGGAACGCCGGCAGCTTGTCGGCGCCTCGCTCGAACATGGCGACGAACTCGGCGACAGCCTCCTCCGGGTAGTTCACAGGCAGGCCGGTTCGGATTCGTTCTCCGATCCCGTCGAGATCGGTCTCGGCCAGGAAGTGATCCGTGAGGATCATGGACCGCGCCTTGTCGAGATTCTCGGCCGGGTCGAAGCCGCAACCGTCGCACGGCGTGAGCGCGCCGTGTTTTCGAGCACCACACCGGATGCACACCGCAATGGTCATGTGTGTCTAACGTTGTTGCGTTCGGCGGCGAGCGCCCGGCCGAGCGTAGCGAGGAAAGGCGATCGTCGGCTGCAACGCCACGTTTCCATGTTGGACGACACCGGCACGATTGTAGGTCCTTCGGTGGTCACTCGGCGCCGGCCCCGTTGTCTTCACGGGACAGTACCGAGCCAGGCTACTCGCCAACTCGTCGCGGCAACACCGTATCCCTGGGCGGCGTGACGGACGAGTTGGCGGCGAGGAGTTGGGGGAGGAGCCGCGCTCCGTAGCTGAGTAGCCGCCGCGCCCCGATCTCGGTGGCCTGACGCCGAACGGGTTTGACAGGATCGAGCCTTACACCGAGGATCGCGTGAGTCGTGCTCGCTTCTACCACCACGCCTGCGCGGCGCTCGCTTGAGCAGCGCCCGAACACCCGCACGGGCGTGCTCGCCGCATGGCTGAGCGCGACGCGATCTTCAGCACACTTGAGCAGCACCGCCTGCTCACCAGAACACGAGGCGGCCCGCCTTTGTCCCGACCTTCGAACCGGAAGGGAATTTCGTGACACCACAAACGCGCAGTCCGGTGGCAGCGTGCCCTCTGTTGTATGGGGTCATCAGTTTTGCTCGGGTGATGGATTACGTCTTTCGATTACTATCCTCCTTGGCTGTTTCGGCTGCGACTGCGACTAAAAATCGATCTACGACGCGGTGCCACCCATGCTGCAATTGCGCCATCTTTCGTGCCTGGTCATTGTTGCGGGTTGCGCGCGCATGCCCTCAGGCTCCCACCGAGCCGAGTGCATGCCGAAGGAAGCCAGGCATGGATTGCCCCGCGCGCCGATTCGCGGTCGCGTAGTCGACGAGTGCGCGGACATCGTGGGAGGTGTGTGCGTGTATGGAGTTGATGGTCAAGGGCAGGTAGTCGCGTGGACGAAATCATCGCCAAATGGCGAATTTGAACTGGACGCGGCTGACGGCATTTTGAGTTTGCGTGCTCGGCATTCCACGCGTGGTCACGGCAGTGCCGCCATTCCGCTGAGTCAAGACCTAGTTCCACAAAGGATCGAAGTGCGGCTACTTCTTCCACCAGGCATGTGGTGTCTCGAAGTGCGCGATGCTGAGACGGGCGCGCCGGTTGAACTGTACGACGTGGCTGCCATCCCTGCTCCGAGTGTGCAGTCCAACGGTTCGCGAGTGGTGCAGGTTCATTTGGGAGTCGACCATGCCGTGCGGCATCTCGATGGAACGGCGCTGGTGCCTGTGGTTGCTCCGGACATGGTGTTTCGTGTGCGTTCGCCCGGGCGGTCGCTAGCTTTCGGCGTACTTCGATCGAGTGACGATGGGTGTCGCAAGCGCTTGGTCCTTGTCGAACCCGCGAGGTTGATAGCCGGAGTGCTTCAAGTTAATGGATCTGCGGCCGTAGGCGCTCGTCTAACGGCGCGCATGTTCCCGCCAGAAGATGGCTGGGAGGACCGCGGGTGGTTGGATTTTGGCGACGTCCCGAGTTGCTTCACGCAAGAAGTTGTCCAGAGCGTATGTGGCAGCGATGGTAAATTCGAGTTGGCTGTGACGGGAGGGGCGGCGTACTGGCTGGTAGCAACTGACGATAGCGGGTTGATCGGAGATTTCGGTTTCGTGCAGATTGGGCGCGAGCCAATTAAGGACTTGGGTACGCTGCGAGCGGTGCGGGGAAGTTCGAAATAGACTGGCAGATTCGCCCTTCGCAAATGCGCGTACCTCAACCGCCGCACGCGGTCGCCGATGCGAAAGCCCCAGCGCCTAGCCGAGGTGCTCGACATCGACCGCCTGCACTACAACTTCGTGCGGCGGCATTCCACGCTTCGCTTCAACGGCAAGCTTAGCACTCCCGCCATGCAGTCCGGCATCACCACGCGCCCGCTCACGCTGCGCTAGATCTTCCTCTGGCAGCGCCCACCGTCGGAATACCCGCCGCCCGGCAACTGGTCCCCAACACCTCCGCCGAGGTCGACGCCGTGGTGAACGGGCGGGGTGGGCACCCACAGTTAGTGCAACATGCACCGGTTCGGCAGGGCTTGAACGTGCGTCTGACGTCACGCCGACTTCCACGGCTCGCCGGGAAGCCTTGCGATCAGCTCGCGCCACACGCGTTCGAAGGCAGCGTCGAAGTTCCACGCCCGACCGTGCGCAAGCATTGGGCTCATGTCCGCCTTGAACACCGCGTCGTTTCGCTTGGCGGCCAAGTTGCGCTCGAACATGGCGCGCGTCACCCGGGCGCCGTCCGCTCCGACGTACCTCGCGAACGCGTCGACGACGCGCTGCGGATCCACGCCGCCTCGTTCGAGCGCGAAGGCGAGGTCGAACAGATCGCGACCCTTCTTGCGTTGGTAGAGCGCGCGCAGCTTCGTGCCGAGTAGCTCGTCGAGCTCGTAGGTGCGCAGGTTGGCGCTGCCGCTGAACCAGCGGGACGACACCTCGAAGCGCTGGTCCCGCAGCCGCTGGACGCTGAAGTGCTCGCGCGAGTTGATCTCGATCTTGAGCTTGAGCGGCGTCGGGGGCGCGTCTTCGGATTCGAAGCGGTAGCTGAGCGCCACCCGCCCCTCGGTCTGTTTCCACTTGGGTTCACCGAGCCACGAATCGAGCGCAGCGTGGATGGCGTCGAGCACCTCCCCGATGCCGCCGGGGCTCGTCTGGACGAGGTCGATGTCTTCTGAATACCGGGCCGGCGGGCGAAGGTGGAGCTTGTAGAGCGCGGTGCCGCCGCGAAACGCCAGCGCGTTCGCGATGGCCGCGCGCGAGAACAGCTCGACCAACGCGCGGGAGATGACTAGGTCCTGTTCGACCTGGCGGTCGAGCACCCACGGTGCTTGCTCGCGCCATTGCGTGATGAAGTCCTTGGGGATCAAAGGTCGGGCTCGAGCTCGGCGTTGACGCGCAGCATCCAGCGCTCTGAGTACGTCGCGCCGGCTCGGCTGCCGGAACGCACGAGGGGCGCCGCGGCTTTGGCGCGTGCGCGAACATGCGGCGCGAGCGCGTCGGCAAGCGCGCGGTGATGGGTGATGTCGAGCAAGTACCCGAGGCGCTGGCTCCACACGACCGGGCTGCGCTTGGCTTCGACGATGAGCCGACTCGCGTCGAGCCGGTCGACCAACTCGCTCACGACCGTCGCCACGTTGTCGAGTCCGCCGCACTGGTCGGCGTAGCCCACCAGCTCGAGCGCCGTCGCTTCCGGCGACGAGACGCGCAGATGCCCGCGCGGCGTGTTGCGCTCCACGACCGGCGTGTGCGCCATGTCCTTGCGCGCAAGGAACTGCACGCGCACGTCGCCGCACGCCAGCGCTCGGCGATTGGTCTGCGACATCACCTGAAACGCCTGCGGCCGCTGGTGCGCCGCGCCGTGAAGTTCGGCAGCGCTGAGCAGCGCCACGTAGTACGGCTCGGCGAGATGCGCCATCAGCTGCGGCACGAACTGTTCAGCGGGCAGGCAGCCCAGCCGCCGGTACTCGGGCGGGACGATGACGTGGAAGCCGCGGAACGGGTCGGCGATCTCCCCCTTGGCCTTCATCCGCCGCAACGCGGCGCGCGCCGCCGCGACGGACACCCCAAGGGCGCCGACGGCCTCCTCCGTGGTGAAGTGGTGGCGTCCCTGCGCGGCCAGGGAAGCGATGTAGCGTGCGGCGCGGTGCATGTTCCTCTGTGTCGGTACATGCAGAAGGTAACACAAAACGTTACTTTACGCAAGTATCGGATCTTGCACTCCTACGGTTCGCACCGCGTCGGGGTGCGTTGCTTCGTGCCGGCGCACGCCTGCGCGCCGGCGCCGCTAGGTCCGACGTTTCCCGGCCTGTGCGACGAAGGGCGCGCGAGTACGAAGCCGTCCGTGGAACCAACGGCGATCAAGACCACGTGGTGCGCTACGGCTGCACGAGCGGCCTGCGCTTGGGTAGCGCGCAACGGGCCTGTCGTGCCCGGTAAGCGCGCACAGAAGGGCGTGACTCGCCCTCGGACGGAGGCCCCCAGCGCGCTTTGCGGGCCCTTCGACGACGTCGAGATTCCGCGCGGCGGCCTCAAGACCGACTGGGAAGTCGAGCTCGGCGTCGTGATCGGCTCGAAGACCAAGTACGTCACGCCCGAGCGCGCGCTCGAACACGTCGCCGGTTATTGCGTGATCAACGACCTCTCCGAACGCGCCTTCCAACTCGAGGGCACGGGCCAGTGGGTCAAGGGCAAGAGCTGCGACACCTTCGGGCCGATGGGGCCGTACCTCGTCACACGCGACGAAGTGCCCGACCCGCAGAACCTGCACCTGTGGCTCGAAGTCGACGGCCGCCGCTTCCAAGACGGCAACACCAAGACCATGGTCTTCACCGTCGCTTTCCTGGTCAGCTACCTCAGCCGCTTCATGAGCCTGCATCCTGGCGAAGTGATCTCAACCGGCACTCCGCCTGGCGTCGGCCTCGGGCAGAAACCCGAACCGATCTACCTGCGCGCGGGCCAAATCATGCGCCTTGGCATCGACGGCCTGGGCGAGCAACGGCAGCGCACGGTCGCGGGCTGAGTGCGCGGCGCGACCGGTCCGAGTTTGGTGTCGCTTGTACCGCGCACCGCGAGCCCGCGCGCAACAACGGCGGACGGACGGCTCGCGGAAGTTCGGCGGAGGAGCGCCGAAAGCGCCCCAGCGCGCCATCGCTATCGATCAGGCTCCCTCGGGCTGGCGACGGTGCGTCGTTTGTGCGAGGCGTTGGCGGGGGAGCCTGGCTCGGCGCGCCCGTAGCCGTCGGCTGCAGCGGCGCGTTAGACGCCACGGATCACGACGAACGCTACGACACCGACGACGGCGAGGATTGCGATGACGCAACCAATGCGCAGGAACGCCGGCAGCTTGTCGGCGCCTCGCTCGAACATGGCGACGAACTCGGCGACAGCCTCCTCCGGGTAGTTCACAGGCAGGCCGGTTCGGATTCGTTCTCCGATCCCGTCGAGATCGGTCTCGGCCAGGAAGTGATCCGTGAGGATCATGGACCGCGCCTTGTCGAGATTCTCGGCCGGGTCGAAGCCGCAACCGTCGCACGGCGTGAGCGCGCCGTGTTTTCGAGCACCACACCGGATGCACACCGCAATGGTCATGTGTGTCTAACGTTGTTGCGTTCGGCGGCGAGCGCCCGGCCGAGCGTAGCGAGGAAAGGCGATCGTCGGCTGCAACGCCACGTTTCCATGTTGGACGACACCGGCACGATTGTAGGTCCTTCGGTGGTCACTCGGCGCCGGCCCCGTTGTCTTCACGGGACAGTACCGAGCCAGGCTACTCGCCAACTCGTCGCGGCAACACCGTATCCCTGGGCGGCGTGACGGACGAGTTGGCGGCGAGGAGTTGGGGGAGGAGCCGCGCTCCGTAGCTGAGTAGCCGCCGCGCCCCGATCTCGGTGGCCTGACGCCGAACGGGTTTGACAGGATCGAGCCTTACACCGAGGATCGCGTGAGTCGTGCTCGCTTCTACCACCACGCCTGCGCGGCGCTCGCTTGAGCAGCGCCCGAACACCCGCACGGGCGTGCTCGCCGCATGGCTGAGCGCGACGCGATCTTCAGCACACTCGAGCAGCACCGCCTGCTCACAAGAGCACGAGGCGGCCAGCCTCTGTCCCGACCTTCAAACCGGAAGGGAGTTTCGTGACACCACACACGCACCGCTCGAGCACGGCACGTACGCCACCAGCCCGCGCGTCACCGCGATCGAAGCTGCACGCAGGCGGTCGATGGCCCAGAGTAGCTACTAGCGAGTGTTTAACCGACCCGAGGCAACTTCAGGCACAAATTCCGTGCGTCATCGTAAGCACTCGACAGCCATCCTTTGTCTTCTATTGGCTGTGCTGACCACCCTAGTGGTCGTTGTGTACTCGCTCATGGCGTTCGAGTCGGCAAACGCAGTGGGGAGTGGAGCTGAAGTTGGAGTGGACACACCAGCTGTAGCGGCGCCGGAAACGCGGTCGTCGGAAGAGACTCTGTCCGTTACGACGCCACATGTTGACAGCGCGATACCCAATGACGGAGTTCCTGACGCAACTGGCCATTCGGTACTCGCCGACGATCGGCACGACGACGGAGTGAGCTCACTTCCGGCTGGATGGATCGAACCTCGTCTTCCGTACGGTAGCCTGCGAGTGATCGTTGTGGATACACACGGTCTAGGCCAACCGCTGGCTGGCGTTGCCGTTTCGGTTGTGGAGTTCGATCATTGCGAACCCGCGTGGGATCCGCCCACGATGTACACGGATAGTCGTGGTGAAGTCGTATTCGAGCGGTGCGTCGCTGGGCCGGTGAAGGTCTGCTCGAGGCTATTTCAGTCGCTTGACGCGGTTGTAGTCGCCGACGAACAGGCCACTGTGACGTGCATCGCAAGGGCATCGATACTGGTGCGGGGCGTAGTACTCGGCTCGGATGGGATCGTCGCGAGCGGCGCTGAAATTATGGACTTGTCCACCGTAATAGGTGCTGCAGAACTCACTGGTGCGATAGCAAAATCGAACAATGACGGGGAGTTTGAGTTGCGCGCAGCTCTCGGCCATCTAGGGCTGTATGCGGCACGAGAGGGACATCAGTCTTCCCTGCCAACGTTCCTTCGCTTGTACCCAGGCCAGTCCGACATAACGGGTGTTGAGTTGCGGCTCCGTCCCGGGGGAGGCCAAATCGACGTGATTTGCCGATTGCCAACTGGAGAGCCAGTTCCGGACGTCGTTGTGACGGCGACGCTCATCCTGGATGACAACGCCGACGGAGCGTGGGCAGGAAAGAGTGGGGAGGGCAGTGTGTCTATCGCCGTGCGCCGTCCGCAATGGGTTGGTGTGTCAGATTCTGATGGTCGAGCTGCCCTCACGGGGGTATCAGCAGGCACGTACCGTGTGCAGGCAACACACTCTCAGTTGCTGCAGGCAGCTCTCCGAGAAAATTCACGTGTCTCCGTTCTTCCCGGAACTAGCACCGTTACTACCGTGGTTCTTGATGTTGGGCTAACGATTGAGGGTCGCGTAACTGACTACTATGGCAACCCCTGCGCGGCAGCAATCGTACGGTCATGGGTGGAAGCGGCCGAGTCTTGGCTACCGAAGGTTGAAGAAGCTCGCGACGTGGTGCGCTACTCAGCTTCCTGTGGTGAAGGGTACTTCCGAATTCGAGCTCTTCCGGCCGGACCGATTCATCTCGCAGTGCGATGGAACGGGCAGTCGCTGTACCGCGAAGTTGTGACGACTGGTGGCACGAATCCAATGTGGCTGCAAATCGCAGATTTTCAACCGCAGAGGTAGATACGAGATGCTCTTGTCGGCGTTCGCTTGGAACCTCCGCCTGACGGGGTCGACGGGATCCGGCGAGCTGACTACCACGCTGCGCCCGTCCACATGTGGCACGCCCACGTGCAGCAGCCGACGATCGCCGCGACGTTCGAACGCCACGGTCTTCTACTTCACCAAGTGCTCGTGTGGGTGAAGCCCTGCGCCACCTTCGGCCACGGCTACTACCGCTGGAAGCACGAGCCGTGCGCCTTCGGCTGGAAGCGTGGCCACAAGCCAGAGCACGGCATCGGCCAACTCGAAACCGTGTGGGAGGCCGACTGGGACGGCAAGGCGCGCATCACGACTTTCCACCCTACGAGCAAGCCAACGCGCCTGTTCGAGATCCCCATCGAGCAGCACACCAAGCCCGGTGCAGTCATCCTGGAGCCGTTCAACGGCTCGGGCTCGCAGTTGATCGCGGCCGAGAAGCTGGGACGGCGCTGCTGCGCGGTCGAGATCTCGCCGGCCTTCGTGGACGGCACGATCGCGCGCTTCGAGAAGGCCACGGGTCAGAAGGCGATCCTGGACGGACACGGCGGCGACTTCGCCAGCGTGGCGAGCGAGCGAGGCGTGCAATGAATCGCAAGATCCCGCAGGACGCGTTCGGCTTCTACTTCTCGCTGGGCGTGTCGCGCAGCTACGGAGCTGTCGCGGAGAAGTACGGCGTCAGCAAGCGCGCAGTCGCGCTGCTCGCTTCGCGCGAACAGTGGCAGCCGCGCATCGCCGAGCTGGAGCGCAAGGCTCGCCAGCGCACCGACGAGCTCGCGGTGGAGTCGCGGGAAAGAACGCGCGAAGCACCTTCATGGGTCGCGGAAGGGCCCCGGGCGTGTGTAAGGCACGCGAAGGCTCCAGCGGTTCACGGCGCGCGGCAGACTTGGCCCGCCGCGCGCTCGCAGGCCACTAGCGCCGGAACGCGAGGCCCAGCGCGCCGAGTTCGGGCGAGAGTCCGCTGACCGGGTTGGAGAGGAACGTCAAGCGCAGTTGCACGTAGCGTGAGCCGTTGATGGCCGAGGCGGAGTTGCGCCACTGCGCGTCGAGGCTGCTCGGGAAGAACTGCGGAGTGGTCGGGAACACTCCGGCTTGGTTCAGCGCGGTGTTCTGAGCGGAGGTGTAGAGGTTGCCGTAGGGGTCGAAGCTGCGCGCGTCGGCGAACGGGAACTGGCCCACGCCGGGCGCCGGGCTGAAGCCGGAGGCGCCGCGGTAGGCGAGGATCAACTGCGTGCCGCTCGGCTGCTCGCTCGCGTTGGGCTCGAGGTACGGCTCGGCGAAGGTCGTCCCCGGCGCCAGCGTGTCGAACCAGATCGTGTGAGCGCGGCTGATGCGCACGATGAAGTCGGCCTGGCCGTAGTAGAAGACGTTGTCGTTGCCCGGGGTGGTGGCGCCGGGCGGAATCGAGGCGGGGTTGAAGCCGCCGCTCGCCGTGGTGCTCGTATCCGGGTTGATCTCCACGACGTTGTTGGTCGAGTTGACGCCACCGGTCGAAAAGACGCGGAAGAACGGCTCCGCCGAAGAGTTGATCG
>ERZ1066135.1209-NODE-1209-length-10420-cov-7.349831_pt1 | contig 10420 bp, 10 predicted proteins | sample MGYA00382782_ERZ1066135 | MGnify/ENA primary metagenome ERZ1066135 (study PRJEB33369, sample SAMEA5778365) | biofilm metagenome | biome: Industrial cooling water; feature: Water cooling tower basin; material: Biofilm | place: United Arab Emirates | collected...
GCAGCAGCGGCTACGCGCTGGCGCGCGGCGGGCTGCAGGAGCCGCATGCGCCGCTCGTCGTCTACACCTCGGCGCAGGCGCACAGCTCGGTCGAGAAGGCGGCGCTGCTGGCCGGCTTCGGGCGGGACCATGTGCGCGTCGTGGCGCACGACGCCGCCTACGCGATGCGCGCCGACGCGCTGGCCGAGGCCATGTGCGCCGACCAGTCCGCCGGCCGCCAGCCCTGCGCCGTCGTCGCGACCACCGGCAGCACCGCGACCACCGCGCTCGACCCGGTCGGCGCGATCGCCGACGTGGCCGCCGCGCACGGGGCCTGGCTGCATGTCGACGCGGCGATGGGCGGCTGCGCGATGATCCTGCCCGAGTGCCGCTGGATGTGGGACGGCATAGCGCGCGCCGACTCGCTGGTGCTCAACCCGCACAAGTGGCTGGGCGTGGCCTTCGACTGCTCGGCCTACTTCGTGCGCGACGCCGAGCACCTGGTGCGCGTGATGTCCACGCGGCCCAGCTACCTGCAGACCGCCGCCGACGCGGCGGTCACCAACTACCGCGACTGGGGCCTGCCGCTGGGCCGGCGCTTCCGCGCCCTGAAGCTGTGGTTCGTGATCCGCGAGCAGGGCGTGGCCGGACTGCAGGCGCGGCTGCGGCGGGACCTCTCGAACGCCCAGTGGCTCGCTGCGCAGGTGCGGGCCACGCAGGGCTGGCGGGTGCTGGCCCCCGTGCCTTTGCAGACGGTGTGCCTGCGGCACGAGCCGGCGGGGCTGAGCGGTGAGGCGCTGGATGCTCACACGCTGGGCTGGGTCGAGCGGCTGAACCGATCGGGCTACGCCTACCTGACGCCGGCGGTGCTGGACGGGCGCTGGATGGTGCGGGTGTCCATCGGTGCCGAGGCGACCGAGAAGGCGCATGTCGAGCAGCTTTGGACCGCGATGCAGGCCGAGGTGCTCGCATGACGAATGTCGTCTCGCCATGGCGCCTGTCGGTCGCCCCGATGATGGACTGGACCGACCGCCATTGCCGCGTCTTCCACCGCCGGATCACCCGCCGCACCCGGCTCTACACCGAGATGGTGACGACCGGTGCGCTGCTGCACGGCGACGTGTCGCGCCACCTGGACTTCGACGCCGCCGAGCATCCGCTCGCGCTGCAGCTCGGCGGCAGCGAGCCGGCCGATCTGGCGGCCTGCGCGAAGCTCGGCGAGCGCTGGGGCTACGACGAGATCAACCTGAACTGCGGCTGTCCCAGCGAACGCGTCCAGCGCGGCGCCTTCGGGGCCTGCCTGATGGCCGAGCCCGAGCTGGTGCGCGACGGCGTCAAGGCGATGGTCGATGCGGTGGCGATCCCCGTGACGGTCAAGCACCGCATCGGCATCGACAAGACCGAGGACTACGGCTTCGTACGCGACTTCGTCGGCACGGTGGCCGAGGGCGGCTGCCGGGTGTTCGTGGTCCATGCGCGCAACGCCTGGCTGAAGGGCCTGAGCCCGAAGGAGAACCGCGAGGTCCCGCCGCTGCGCTACGAGACCGTGCACCGGCTCAAGCGTGACTTCCCGGGCTTCACGATCGTGGTCAACGGCGGCGTGGCCGGCCCGGACGTGGACGTGGCGATCGCCGCCCAGCTCGCGCAAGTCGACGGCGTGATGCTCGGCCGGGAGTCCTACCACCACCCCTGGTCGATGCAGGGCTGGGACCGCCGCTTCCTCGGCGCCGACGCCGACGCCGCACCCGACCGCGAGGCCGTCGAGGACGCGATGGTGGCCTACATGGAGCGCGAGCAGGCCCGTGCCGGCGTCGCCTGGAGCCATGTTGCGCGGCACATGATGGGTCTGTGGAACGGCACGCCGGGGGCACGGCGCTGGCGTCAGGTGTGGTCCGACCACCGGCTGAAGGCCGAGCCGCCGCGCCGGGTGCAGGCGCTCGCCACGCAGGCGCGCCGCCAAGGCGCCGAGACCGCCACAATCGCGGCATGAGCAACGTCATCGGCATCATCGGCGGCAGCGGTCTGTACGACCTGCCGGGCCTCGCGGACACGCGCTGGGTCACGGTCGACACACCCTGGGGCGCGCCGTCGGACCAGGTCTTCCTCGGCCGGCTGGGCGACGCGCAGCTGGCCTTCCTGCCGCGCCACGGTCGCGGCCACCGCATCCCGCCGGGCGAGGTGAACTACCGCGCCAACATCGCGGCCTTGAAACTGCTCGGCGCGACCGACGTGCTGTCGCTCAGCGCGGTCGGTGGGTTGAAGGAGGAGTTGCCTCCGGGCAGCTTCGTCGTCGTCGACCAGTTCATCGACCGGACCCAGGGCCGTGCCTCATCCTTCTTCGGCACCGGCCTGGTCGCGCATGTGTCGATGGCGCATCCGGTCTGCGGCCGGCTCGGCGACCATGTGCAGGCGGCCTTGGGCCGGCTCGGGGTCGCGCACCACCGCGGCGGCAGCTACCTGGCGATGGAAGGGCCTCAGTTCTCGACCCAGGCCGAGTCGCATCTGTACCGCAGCTGGGGCGCCAGCGTGATCGGCATGACCAACCTGCCGGAGGCCAAGCTCGCGCGCGAGGCCGAGCTCTGCTACGCGTCGATCTCGATGGTGACCGACTACGACTGCTGGCACCCGGGCCACGATGCGGTGACGGTCGACGCGATCATCAAGGTGCTGCTCGGCAACGCGGCGCATGCGAAGAACCTGGTCGCCGACCTCGCCGCGGCGCTGCACGGCGACGACCGGGGCGCTGCCTGCGCCTGCCGCCATGTGCTCGACCATGCGCTGATCACCGCGCCCGAGGCGCGTGATCCGGCGATGGTCGAGAAGCTGCGGGCTATCGCCGGTCGCGTGCTGATGTGAGGGTCGACGGCCGGCCGATGCGCACGCTCTGGCCGGCGCCGGAGCGCGACGCGGTGCATGTGATCGACCAGCGCGCGCTGCCGCACCGGCTGGTGGTCGAGCGGCTGAACAGCGTGACCGCCGTCCACGCGGCGATCCGCGACATGTGGGTCCGCGGCGCGCCGCTGATCGGCGCGACCGCCGCCTACGGGCTGGCGCTGCAGGCGAACCGCGACGCTGGCGACGGCGCGCTGCGGGAGGCGGCAGCTTTCCTGGCCGCGGCCAGGCCGACCGCGGTGAACCTCGACTGGGCCCTGCAGCGGATGCTTGCGCACCTGCTGGCACGCGCACCGGGCGAGCGCAGGGCCGCGGCCTGGGCCGAGGCCGGCACGATCGCCGAGGACGACGTGCGAGCCAATGCCGCGATCGGCCGCCACGGCCTGGCGCTGCTGCGCGAGCTGGCGGCGCGCAAGGGCGGCGCGCCGCTGAACCTGCTGACGCATTGCAACGCCGGCTGGCTGGCGACGGTCGACTGGGGCACCGCCACCGCGCCGATCTACATGGCCCGCACCGAAGGCCTGGCACTGCACGTCTGGGTCGACGAGACCCGGCCGCGCAACCAGGGCGCCAGCCTGACGGCCTGGGAGCTCGGCCACGAGGGCGTGCCGCACACGGTGATCGCCGACAACGCCGGCGGTCACCTGATGCAGCGCGGCGAGGTCGATGCGGTGATCGTCGGCTGCGACCGTGTGGCCGCCAACGGCGACGTCTGCAACAAGATCGGCACCTACCTGAAGGCGCTGGCGGCGCACGACAACGGCGTGCCGTTCTACGTGGCGATGCCGCGCTCGACGCTCGACCTCGCGCTGCCCGAGGGCAGGGCGATCCCGATCGAGGAGCGCAGCGCGCGCGAGGTCACGCACCTGGCCGGCCGCGCTGCCGACGGCGGCGTGGTCGAGGTGCAGCTCGTGCCCGACGGCAGCGCCGCCGCCAACCCGGCCTTCGACGTGACGCCGGCGCGGCTCGTCACCGGGCTGATCACCGAGCGTGGCGTCGTCGCGCCGGCCGAGGCGGGGGCGCTGTGAACGACGAAGCCGCTCTGCGCACCGGGCTGGTCGCCGCGCTCGAGCGCCTCGACGCGCTGGGCCTGAACCGCGGCAGCACCGGCAACCTCAGCCACCGCCTGGCCCACGATGGCCAGGACGGCATGCTGATCACGCCGACCGGCATGGGCGCCGACGATCTGCGCCCCGAGGACCTGGTCTGGGTCGGCGACGACGGCACGCTGCGCGGCGACTGGCAGCCGTCGTCCGAGTCGCCTTTTCACGCCGCGATCTACCGCGCCCGGCCCGATCTGCACGCCGTCGTCCACACCCATTCGCCGAACGCCGCCGCGCTGGCCTGCCTGCGCCGCGCGTTGCCGGCCTTCCACTACATGGTCGCGGTGGCCGGCGGCGGCGACGTGCCCTGCGTGCCCTACCACCTGTTCGGCAGCGAGGCGCTGTCGGAGGCGGTGGCCGCTGCCTTCGCCAGCCGCGACGCCTGCCTGATGGCCCACCACGGCCTGGTCGCCGGCGGTGCGACGATCGCGAAGGCGATGAAGGTGGCGCTCGAGATCGAATCGCTGTGCGAGGTCTACCTGAAGGCGCTCGCCACCGGCAGGGAGCCGGTGGTGCTGGATGCCGCGCAGATGGCCGAAGTCATCGAGCGCTTCCGCAGTTACGGCAAGGTGGCGCGGCGCTGAGGTCAGCGCTGCGTGGCGGGCTAGGGGCTAGGGGTTTGACTTGATGCGCAAGCTGTTTGCGCGCCATATAACGTCGCCAGCCACGAAGAACGTAGCCAACGACCCAGGTGCCGGGCACGGTCGGGGGCCGATCTTCGGGCGAGGAGACATCTCAACCCCAAGGTCGGAGGACCGGACCATGAACTTCTGGAAGCTTGCACAACCCGTAAAGCGGTCGATGACCGCGCTCAACCGCTTGCGCCAGGCCCTGATGGGCGCCACGCTGGGCGTCCTGGTACTGTTCTCGGCCCCGGCCACGGCCCAGACGCAGGAGTCGACCCTGTTCCAGCGCCTCGGCGGCGTCTACAACATCGCCCAGGCGGTGGACTACCTGGTCGAGCTGATCTACGTGAACGAGGGACTCAACGCCAACCCGCGCCTGAAGGCCGTTCACGACAACTTCGAGAGCCGCAAGGGCTTCAAGGTCATGCTGACCAACTGGGTCGTGCAGGAGACCGGCGGCCCCAAGATCTACCAGCCGGACTCCTTCGGCCGCGGCAAGTCGATGAAGGACTCGCACCCGCACCTCAACGTCAGCAACCGCGAGTTCGACATCATCAAGACGCTCGCGCTGGCGACCTTCTACCGCTACAACATCCCGAACGAGGACATCGACCTGCTGATGGACAACCTCGAGAGCTACCGCAGCGTCATCGTCACCCGCAAGGACGAGAAGCCGTTCAAGTCGCGCGTGGTGAAGTAATCCACGCGTCGTTCAAGGCCGGGTTGTTGCGGGCAGCGACCCGGCGATTGCCATGCCGGCTGCCAGGCATGGCGTAGGCGGCGAGCGGCGGGGGTGTCACGCCGGCCGCATCACGCGGGTTGGGTCGCGCGCCAGGACTGCCAGCGCCAGGCGTCGGTGCACATCTGTGCCAGGTCGCGCCGGGTGCGCCAGCCGAGCAGGCGCTCGGCCAGCGCCGGGTCGGCCCAGCAGGCCGCCACATCGCCGGCGCGGCGGCCGACGATGCGGCAGGGCACCGGGCGGCCCGAGGCTTGCTCGAAGGCGCGCACCAGGTCGAGCACCGAGACGCCGCGGCCAGTGCCCAGGTTGACCGTCAGCAGGCCCGGCTGGCGCGCCAGGTGGTCCAGCGCCGCGACATGGCCTTCGGCCAGGTCCATCACGTGGATGTAGTCGCGCACGCCGGTGCCGTCGGCCGTCGGCCAGTCGCCGCCGAAGACCTGCAGCTCGGCGCGCTGGCCGGTGGCGACCTGGGCGATGTAGGGCATCAGGTTGTTCGGCACGCCCGACGGGTCCTCGCCGATGCGGCCGCTCTCGTGCGCGCCGACCGGGTTGAAGTAGCGCAGCCGCGCGATGCGCCAGTCCGGCTCGGCGGCCGAAAGGTCGGCCAGCATCTGCTCCATCATCAGCTTGGTCCAGCCGTAGGGGTTGGTGGCCGTGAGCGGGAAGTCCTCGCGGATCGGCACCGAGGCCGGGTCACCGTAGACGGTCGCGGAAGACGAGAACACCATCGTGCGCACGCCGGCGCGCTTCATCGCCTCGAGCAGCTTGAGCGTGCCGCCGACGTTGTTGTCGTAGTAGGCCAGCGGCTGGGCGACCGATTCGCCGACCGCCTTGAGCGCCGCGAAGTGAATCACCGCCGTGATCCGGTGTGCGGTGAACACGCGGTCCAGCGCGTCCGCATCCCGCACGTCGGCTTCGACGAAGGCGGGGCGCCGGCCGCACAGCGGTGCCAGCCGGTCGAGCACGTCGGCGCGGCTGTTCGAGAGGTTGTCGAGCAGCAGCACCTCGTGGCCGGCCGCGGCGAGCGCGACGCAGGTGTGCGAGCCGATGAAGCCGGTGCCGCCGGTGACGAGGATCAAGCTCTGCTCCCTTTGGATCGTCGCGCTGCCGTCGCGGCAGCCCGGCTGCTGGCGATCGGTCCTCTGGATATTGTGCAGGGCGCGGTCGGCGCCGAGTTTGCCGGTACCGGCGTCGCGGCCGGCAAGATCGTCATACTCACCCGCTCGAACCACGGACATAGGCTGCGGTCAGTGGGTCGCGGGGCGTGCTGAACATCTCGGCGGCAGGCCCGACTTCGATCAGCCGCCCGCTGCCCTCGCGCACCCAGAACATGGCGCAGAGATCGGCGATGCGGCGCGCCTGGGCCAGGTTGTGGGTCACCACCAGCACCGTGTAGCGGGTCTTGAGCCGCAGGATCAGGTCCTCCACCGCGGCGCTGGAGATCGGGTCGAGCGCCGAGCAGGGCTCGTCCATCAGCAGCACTTCGGGTTCGAGCGCGATGGCGCGCGCGATGCACAGGCGCTGCTTCTGGCCGCCGGACAAGGCCATGGCCGGGGTGTCGAGCCGGTCGCACACCTCGTCCCACAGGCCCGCGTCGCGCAGTGCACGCTCGACCCGCTCCGCACGCTCGGCGCGTGGGACACCGTGCTCGACCAGGGCCATCTCGACGTTGCGGCGGATCGACAGCGGGAAGGGATTGGGCTTCTGGAAGATCATGCCGACGCGGCGTCGCAGCGCGAGCAGGTCCACGTCGGGCGCGTGGGTGTCGCGCCCGCCGACGAGCATCTGACCCGTCATGTGGCAGCCGGGCACCAGTTCGCAGAGCCGGTTCATGCAGTTGAGCAGCGAGGTCTTGCCGCAGCCGGAGGGTCCGATCAGCGCGGTGATCGAGCCGCGCGGCGCGACCAGCGAGACATCTCGCACGACGCAGCGCTCGCCGTACCAGACGCCGACCTCGCGAAGCTCCAGCATCGGCGACAGACTCGCCGGCACGCTCGGCACGTTCTTCATGGGCGCACACCCGATCGCGCCAGCCACCAGCGGCCCAGACCGGCCGCGGCGCCGTTGATGGTCAGCAGCAGCCCCACGAGCACCAGCGCGGTGGCATAGGCATGGCGTTCGCCGCCGGGGACATTCATCGCCAGATCGTAGACGTGAACCGACATCGCGCGCCCCGAGTCCATCAGCGAGTTGGGCATGCGATCGACATAGCCGCTGGTGAAGATCAGCGCCGCGGTCTCGGCGAGCGCACGGCCGATCCCCAGCACCAGACCTGCGATCAAGCCCGGCATCGCGGCCGGCAGCAGCACCTGGCGCGTGATGGTCCAGCGCGACACGCCGAGAGCGGCGGCCGCCTGGCGGTAGTCGTCGGGCACCGCGCGCAGGCCTTGTTCGACGGCGCGGATCAGCAACGGAAGCGCCATGCAGGCCAGCGTCAGGCCGCCGGAGACGATGGAAAACCCCAGGCCGAGCGCGACGCAGAACAGCGCATTGCCGAACAGGCCGAAGACGATGGACGGCATGCCGGCGAGGATGTCGAGACTCGCGCGCGCCGTGCGGCCGGCGCGCGGCGACAGCCGCGCGTACTCGCTCAGCCACAGCGCGCAGGCCAGGCCCAGCGGCGCGGCCACGGCCATCGCCACCGCGACGATCAGCAGCGTGGAGACGATGATCGGTCCGATGCCGCCCGCGCGGCCGGCCCGGCGCGGCGCCTCGGTCAGAAACTCCCAGGACAGCGCGCCGAGACCACGCCAGGCCACATCGGCCAGCAGCCAGACGAACAGCCCTGCGACGACCGCGAACGCCGCCCAGGCCGCCAGCGTGGCGGCGCGGTCCAGCTGGCGTGCACGGCCGGGCTCAGGCATGCGCCGCGCTTCGCTCCAGGCCCTGGGCGGCCCACACCAGCAGGCTCACCACGGCGGCGAGCGCGAGCCCGCTGACGAACAGTGCAGCGCGGTGATCGCCGGTCGCGTAGGCCATCTCCAGCGCGATGTTCGCGGTGAGCGTGCGCACTGGATCGAACACCGAGTCCGGCACCTGCACCACGTTGCCGCAGACCATCAGCACGGCCAGGGTTTCACCGATCGCGCGGCCGCCCGCGAGCAGCACGCCGCCCGCGATGCCACCGCGTGCCGTCGGCACCACGACGCTCCACACCGTGCGGCCGCGCGACAGGCCCAGCGCCGCGGCAGCCTGCCGCAGCTCGCGCGGCACCGCGGCGAGCGCGGCGTCAGCCAGCACGGCCACGGTCGGCAGGATCATCAATGCCAGGATCAGGCTCGCGGCGAGCAGACTCGGCCCCGGAGGCGCGAGCGCGCGGATCATCGGCACCAGCACCACCAGCCCCCACAGCCCATAGACCACCGACGGAACACCGGCGAGCAGGTGCAGGACGGCGCGAAAGGTCGAGGCCAGCGGGCGCGGCGCGTAGTCCGCGCAGAACACCGCGCACAGCAGACCGAGCGGCGCGGCGATCAGTACCGCGCCGAGCGCGGCGAGCAGGCTGCCGGCGACCATCGGCATCAGGTTGAAGTGGCCGGCCTCGGCCGCCGCAGCCGGATGCCAGGACGGGTCGAACGCGAAACGCGCGAGTCCAACCGCCTCGAGCGCCGGTTGCGACTCGCGCAGCAGGAAGGCCACGATCAGCAGCAGCACCGCCGTGGCGACGACCGCCGCCGTGGCCAGCAGCGGTGTGGCCAGGCGATCTCTAGTCGACGGGGACAAAGGCCTGCTCCAGCACCAGGTGGTGCACGGCTTTCGAGCGCGCGAAGTCGATGAAGGCCTTGCCCAGCCCGGTGGGTGTGCCGCGCGTGACCAGGTTCAATGGGCGCGACAGCGGGAAACGCCCGTCCTTCACGCTCGCCGTGGTCGGCGCGATGCCGGCGAGAGGCAGCAGCTTGATCGGCGTGCCGGCTTCGGCTTCGACCTCGGCGCTGCCGATGGAGACATAGGCGATGCCGTCCGGGTTGCCCGCGAGGGTCTTGATGCCCTGTTGGTTGTCGCCAATCACCACCGAGGGCTTGATCCGCTCCGCCGCGAGCTTGAAGTAGGCGAGGAACAGCTCCAGGGTCGAGCGGCCCTCGGCCTTGTGGATCACGGTGATGGGTGCCGTGCGGCCGCCGACGTCCTTCCAGTTGCGGATCGCGCCGGTGTAGATCTGTGCGATCTGGGTGTCGCTGAGTCGCTGGACCGGGTTGTTCGCGTGCAGGATCACCGCGATGCCGTCGCGCGCAATGGTGGCCGCCAGCAGATCCGCCTCGTCGGGCTTGAGCGCCCGGGACACCATGCCGATGTCAGCCAGGCCCGCGCGTGCGTCGGCGATGCCGCGCGAAGAGCCGCCCGTCTGCACATCGATCCGCGCACCCGGATGCCGCGCCTCGTAGGCACGCGCGATCTCGGACACCAGCGGCGCGACGGTGCTGGAGCCGGTGACGACCAGCTTCTCCTTGGCGAGTACCGCGGGGGATGATGTAGCGCACAGCAAACAAACCGCGAGCATCAGGAGCTGGACTGTTTTCATCGTCGATCCACGCTTTCGATTCTTCGATCAACACCAAGCCGCCCCCAGAGGTCTGGATTGCGGCGAGAGAGGGTGAGCCCGGCGCTGGGCGCTCAGAACATCGCGCCGTAGCGCGCATGCTCCCAGTCGCTGACATGGCGTGCGTAGTCGGTCCACTCGGCGCGCTTGAGCCGCACGAACTCGGCGTGCAGCGTGTCGCCGAGCGCGCCGCGCAGCAGCTCGCTGGCGTCGAGCGCATCGACCGCCGCGCCCAGGCTCTGCGGCAGCAGGCCGATGCCGCGGCGGCGGATCTCGGCGAGGTCGAGCGCGAACAGGTCGTCGCTGCAGTCCGGGCCCGGATCGAGGCCGCGATCGATGCCGTCCAGCCCCGCCGCGATCAGCCCGGCGGTCGCGAGGTAGGGGTTGGCCGAGGCGTCGGGCAGGCGCCACTCGAAGCGGCCGGCGAGCGTGCGCACGAGCGCCGTGCGGTTGTTCGGGCCTTGGGCGATGGTGGCGGGCGCCCAGCTCGTGCCCGACAGCGACTCGCCGACCACCAGCCGCTTGTAGCTGTTGACGGTGGGCG
>ERZ1066135.1210-NODE-1210-length-10410-cov-6.591115_pt1 | contig 10410 bp, 7 predicted proteins | sample MGYA00382782_ERZ1066135 | MGnify/ENA primary metagenome ERZ1066135 (study PRJEB33369, sample SAMEA5778365) | biofilm metagenome | biome: Industrial cooling water; feature: Water cooling tower basin; material: Biofilm | place: United Arab Emirates | collected...
GGACTGAATTCCGCGTACCTCAAGTACGTGCAGCACGAGGGTGCGACCTGGGCGCTGGGGACCTTGCAGGGCAACTATGAACGGTTCAGCGTGGAGCCGCTCATCCACCGCACAGCCACGTACGAGGCGTGGGAGCTGGTGGGGCGCGCCCCGACGTTGCCGCAGATCGTCTTCTACGCTGCCGTCAGCTTCCGCGGCGCCATCTGGCTCCTCGGAGGCTACGACCGACAACGACAGGAAACGGCGGAGATCTGGCAGTCCAACGATGGCGTGACGTGGCGGCGGGTGGTCGCCCGCGCGCCGTGGTCGCCCCGTGCGGGCGCGAGCGCCATCGTGTTCAGGGATCGCCTGTATCTGATCGGCGGTGGTCGGATCGACGGTCCACAAGCGAACGATGTGTGGTCCAGTGCAGACGGCATCGCCTGGGAGCGCGAGACCGATCGGATCACCGCGGACGGATCGACCGGCAGTCCCGTCGTCTTCGGCGACCGACTGTGGATGATCGGCGCGAACCGTGCGGGGGAATTCGCCTCGGCCGTGCTCGTGTCCGATGACGGCCGCCGTTGGGATCCTCTGTCGGCGCCATGGTCTCCGCGCGGCGGAGTCGCCGTGTGGGTCCATGGAGGTGACCTGTTCATGACGGGCGGCAAGTACTCGACCGTCCGGAACGGGGAGACCGTGTTCGAGTATCTCAGTGATGTGTGGCGTATGCGCTCGACCCCATAGAAGAACGCCACGCCGCTCACGGGATGGGTGTGCGCGCTGACGCAGTAGTCGGGTCGATATCTTGATGGGGTGGTGATCCCATTCTCCCCGCAGCCGCGCGCCGCCGACCGTCCCACGCGATTCCCCACGCCGTTCGATCGCGCCGCGTTGCATCCGCTGGCACTGCGTGCGGCCGCGGACCTCATGGACACGCTGCGGTCGGACGAGGCGGCGCCATGGCGATTGCAGGACACGGGCAACGGCAAGATGTTCGGTGTGCTCGTCGTGGCCGCTGGCGACGACACCATCGGATATCTGCGCGGGTTCTCCGGCATGGTGGACGGCACATGGGACATCGAGGGCTGGGTCCCCCCGGCCTTCGAGCGGCCGGCCTACGAGGCGGTGCGCGTGGCCGCTGAGGCCGCGATGCGGGACTTCAGCGAGGACCGCCGCGCACGGGCCGCCCGGTCGCGGGCGCTCACGACGCAGATCCACGACACGTATCACTTCACGAACGCCTGCGGCGAGGTGCGCTCCCTGCGCTCCCTGTTCGCACCGGGCGAGCCACCGACCGGCGCTGGCGACTGTGCGGCGCCCAAGCTGCTCGCCCAGGCGTATCGGCTCGGACTGCGACCGCTCGCGCTGGCCGAGTTCTGGTGGGGTGCGACCTCGGCGACCGGCGATCGTGTCGAGGGGGTGTTCTATGCCGCGTGTCGCGGCAAGTGCCTGCCGATCCTCACGCATATGCTGGGCGGACTGCCGGTCGACCCGCCACCGCTGTTCGGCAGCGCGGCGCTCGACCCCGCAGAGCCGCGGACGGTGTTCGAGGACGAGCATCTGCTCATCGTGCACAAGCCCAGCGGCCTGCTCACCGTGCCCGGGCGCCATGCGGCGCTGGGCGATTGCGTGCTGTCGAGACTGCGTGCGCGGTATCCCAAAGCGACCGGCCCCCTGGTCGTGCATCGGCTCGACCTCGACACCTCGGGACTGCTACTCCTCGCGAAGCACGCCGAGACCGCCCGTGCGCTCCAGCGCATGTTCGCCTTGCGTGAGATCGAGAAGCACTACGTGGCGTGGCTGGACGGCCACGTCGCACCCGACCACGGTCACATCACGCTCCCCCTGCGGGTGGACGTGGACGACCGGCCGCGGCACATCCACGATCCGGTGTCCGGCAAGCCGGCGCACACCGAATGGCAGGTGCTCGCGCGGGAGCACGGGCGCACCCGCGTCCGGTTCACGGCACACACGGGACGGTCGCACCAGCTCCGCGTACACGCCGCGCACCCGCTCGGGCTCAACGCGCCGATCGTCGGCGATCGCCTGTATGGTCGGCGTACGCCGAGCGATGGCGAGCGGATGCAACTGCACGCGGAGCGCTTGGCGCTCGCACACCCGGTGAGCGGTGCCCGACTGGTGATCGAGGCGCCCGCGCCGTTCTGAGGCGCGGTGGGACGGCCCAGCGCAACTCGTTGGTCAGCAACGCTTTGCGCGAGGGCCATACGATGCCAAGTGCAGGCCGACACGGGTCCCGTCTGGACGGCCTCTGCGCGACACCATAGCTTCGCCGTCCATCTGGCTCGTCGTCGTCGCCTTGCACCCCTCGAGATCCTCATGTTCCGCCGTGTCGCCCCATTGCTCGTCGTCGCTGCCGCACTCCTTGCGCCGCGCGGCGCACAGGCACAGTTCGGATTCGAGCGGGTGATCAACAACATCACGCAGGCCAGTCTCAACTCGCAGACGTCGTGCCTGCTGAATACCTCGGTCCTGCAGTCCCACTCGGGTGGGAGCTGTGGGCTGTACGGCTGGGCGGTCGAGGTGGCGCTCGGGCTCTCGCCGGACTCGGCGGCCACACAACTGCAGTTCGCCGCAGGCTACGGACAGATCGCGGGATTCAAGGCCGCGAATCCCGCCTTCGACCTCCGCGGCACGATGCGCCTCGCGCCCGAGGTCTCGTTCTACATCACGCGGGTCGTCACGGACTGGTTCATGCCCTACCTCGGCGTGCATACCGGTATCGTGACCCTGAACAACATGCAGGTGTACACCACGCCCGGTGACACGGTCTCGACGTTCTCGGCCAGCACCATGCAGTTCGGCGCCACGGCCGGCCTGTTCCTGCCGCTGAACCTCTACGTCGATGTCGGTTACCGCTACCGCGACTTCCGTGCGCTCGAGTGGCGGCTCCCCCGTGGTGTGCTGCCGCCGACCTTTCCCAAGGCGATCATCATGAACGCGCTGCAGATCACGGCCGGCTATCAGTTCGACGTCGCGGGCCTCACGGGGCGCAAGCGGTAGCGCGGGAGCCAGACCCGCGCGTGCTGGCCCGTCACTCGGCGGGCGGATCCTCTGGCAGGACGATCGCCTGCGTGGTGATCGACTGCCGGCGCGACATGCGCTGCATGAGCAGTTCCCGCAACCGGGGGACGCGCGCGATCACCGCCCGGAACTTCTCACTGTCCAGCACGAGGCAACTGCACTCCGAGATCGTGCGCACCGTCGCATTGCGGGGCACGTCCTGGAGGAGCCCCATCTCGCCGAAGTAGTCGCCGTCGTCGAGGATCGCGAGGACGATGGGCTCTCCGTCCGCGCCGACACCGCGCGAGACCTCGACCCGGCCGCGCACAATGATGTAGAACTTGTCGGCGACATCGCCCTCGCTGACCAACGTGGTGCCGGCCGCCCGGCGTTCGACGACGAACATCGCGGTGAGGATGCGCAGCGTCTCGTCGTCGAGCGACGAGAGGAGCGGGACGCGCCGGAGTCGGTCGGGCGTGACCTCGATGCGCGAGTCGTCGCCGTCGCTCAGGAACCCATGCTGCTTCTGCCACAGCGAGTGGTACAGCCCGCCGCGCTCGAGCAGCGCCGCATGCGTCCCCTCCTCGGCCAGCACCCCGTGCTGGAGGACGAACACGTGGTCCGCCGACGCCACGCTCGACAAGCGATGCGTCACCGAGATCACCGTGCGCCCCGCTGCCATCGCCCTCACGGTCGCATTGACCGCGGACTCGGTGACCGCATCGAGCGCCGAGGTGGCTTCGTCGAGCAAGAGCAGGTCGGGGTCGCGGATCAGCGCTCGCGCGATCGCGATCCGCTGCCGTTGCCCGCCGGACAAGCGCATTCCACCCTCACCCACCCGCGTCTCGTAGCGCGCCGGCAACGAGACGATGACGTCGTGGATGTCCGCCGACCGTGCGGCGGCTTCGACCTCCGCGTCGGTGGCATCGGGCCGGCCCACGCGGATGTTCTCGGCGATCGAGGCGCTGAAGAGCACGCTGTCCTGCGACACCACGCCGATCCGCGAGCGCAACGACGCGATGCTCGCATCGCGCAGGTCGCGCCCGTCCATGAGGATCGCGCCCGCACTCGGCTCGTGCAGGCGGAGGAGCAGACCGAGCATGGTGCTCTTGCCCGAACCACTCGGCCCGACGATCGCGACCGACACGCCGCGAGGGATCTGCAGGGTGAGGCCGTCGAGCCCGCGCCGACCGTTCGCGTACTCGAACACCACCTCGCGGAAGTCCAGGGACTTGCGGAACGGCGCCAGCGGTGGCCGCGTGCCATCATCGGCCGGTTCCACGTCCTCGTCGAGCAGCTCGCGCACGCGCCGCAGACTGCCGGAGGCCTGCAACACCGTGGGTGCATACTGCGAGATCCACGAGAGTGCGCTGCTCAGCACGAGGAACACCGCCTGGAAACTCGCGAGACTGCCCAGCGAGATGGCCCCGCGGAACGCCATCACCGCGCCGACGCCGAGCACGGCCACGCGCAGGACGTTGATCCCCACGCCGGCCGATCGCTCGACCATCGCGCTGGCGAAGCCCAGGCGATGGCTGGAACTGGCGAGCCGGTCCGCCTGCTGGCCGAAGCGCCGCAGCGCCTCGGGGCCGCGCAGGAAGAGCCGGAGCGTCGTCTGCGCCGCGACGTTCTCGTGGACGGCGGACAAGGTCTCGCCTTCGTCGGACTTGCGTTCGTCGGCCAGGTCCATCGCCCGGGCGCCGAAGCGGCGCGGACCGAGCAGCGCGGCCGGCCAGATGAGCATGGCGAGCAGGGCGAGCCTGGCATCGAGCCAGAACAGGACCGTGGTCGCGACCACGACATCGACCGCGGGCAGGAGCAACCATGGCGGCGCGCCGCCGAGGGCCCCGTCGACGGACGCGAGGTCGCCTGAGAAGCGGGCGAGGATGTCGCCGGACTGTGTGCGGCCGAAGTAGTCGAGCTGCACGCGCTGGAGCCGCTCGAACATCGCCACGCGCAGGTTGCGCATGACGTCGCTCTGCACGCGGGCGTAGAGGAAGTCGCGGAGCACGCCGATCGCCGATACAGCCAGCGTGCCGAGGGCCAGCGCGACGAGGATCGTGGTCAGACTGCGGCCGTCGCGCTGCGGGATGCTGACGTCGATGAGGTGGCCGAAGGCCACGGGGATCAGCGCTCCGAAGACCGACTCCAGGAGCAACGCCAATGCGATGACCCCGACCACGCCACGGTCGCGCCGGGCGTGCGCCGCGAGCGTGCGGACGAGGACGCCGACGTCAGCGAACACGGGCGACGCGCAGGATCAGGTCGCGGCTCGACGGCAGTGAAGGGGCGCGACCGGCGTGGAGATCAGCGATCGCCGAAGCCAGCGCCGCGCTGCCCCCGAACAGCGGCGCGAGGGGCTGCTCCACGGCGGTGATCCACTGTGCGGCGTTGCGGACTTCCGCGTCCCAGCGCTCGCCGAAGCGATCCGCGTCGGAGTCATCGACCGTCCCGCGACATCCCGGCTCGCCGCAGCCGCAGGAGAGCGTCTCGGGATAGTTGATCATCGCGTAGTCGATGGACAGCTCCCCGCCTGCCGGGATGTCGCGGATGGCGATGTCGAAATCGCCGATGGTGCGACAGGCGGGGGCGCAGGAGTGGTTATTGAAGCGCGCGTGATCCCAGCAGAGCACGAGGTCGCCGCTGAGGTCCTGGTAGGCGTAGCGGCGGACCTGCTCTTGGAGTGCCGGCGCGAGCGCCCGCACCCGCGCCGCTGGCAAGGCCTGGTCGAGCGGGTCGCGGACCCAGGTCACCGTCCCTGCCGGGATCGGGATGGTCGTGAAGACCCCGTGCCCGAGCTCGGCACTGATGGGCCGGAGCACAGCGGCGGGATGGATCATGACCGGGGTCGGGGAGACATCGCGCCAGAAATTGTGGCCGGGCGCAGGAAAGCGCCAGCTCCCCCTACGTCATCTGGCGTATGGAGTGGCGGGCCTGCGGGGTGCACCATGAAGGCATCTCCGCCCTCACTCGGTCCCGATATGTCCATTCGACTCCTCTTCGTGGCGCTGTGCCTTGGCCCCTTCGCTTGTAGCTTCGAGGCCCCGCAGGGGCCGCCGCGCGTCGCGACCTCCGACCTGCGTGTGGCGGCGGACGCTGACATCGCCGGGGCGTTCTTGGGGCACGTGTTCGACATCCCGAACGCTGGCGCCGCGATCGCGCCCGAATTCGCGGGCCAGCCGATCGGTGTGCGGTTCGTCGGCGGGCGATCTCCGGTCGCGCGGGTGATGGTGGCTGGGGCCACGTTCGAGACCGCGGTGACGTTCGCGCCTTGCGAGTTCCGGGTGCTCGAAACGTCGTACCCGAACCCCACCAGCGTCCGCATCGGCGATCGATTCTCCGTGGGCCGGTGCGAAGTCGTCGTCGGCACCTCGGGTCTGCCCACGACAAGTTCGGGCGAGCAGCGCCCGGTGCAGCTGGTCTTCGGCGCCGCGTCGTCGACGCCTGCCCTGTTCAGAGTCCGGGTCGAGCGTGATGGAGGGGTGTTCGTGTGGGGGGTGTCGTGGTCGCGGGTGGGGACGGTGGGGGTGGAGTAGGGGGCTGTTGACGGGTGTCGCGTTATGCGTTGCCCACCCGGGTGATCCGGACCTGCCGGGGTCGCCCCCCCCTCCCGTGAGCGCCAGCCGATCTGCGCAGAGGCCGGCCAACGGTCGGCGGTGGCGCGCCGTAACTCCGTCCGCGAGCTTTCTCGCGGTACCTGATGTCCCGCCCGTCCACCCTCAGCGCGGCCTTCGCGTGACGCAACAGAAAGAAGAGTGGGGCTCCAAACTTGGCGTGATCCTGGCCGTCGCCGGATCCGCCGTGGGCCTCGGCAACTTCCTCCGCTTTCCCGGCCAGGCGGCTGCGAACGGCGGCGGCGCATTCCTGATTCCGTATTTCTGCGCGCTGTTCCTGCTGGGCCTGCCGATCGGCTGGGCCGAGTGGACGATGGGCAAGTACGGCGGCAAGAAGGGCCTGCACGGCGCCCCGATGGTGATGGGCGCCATCGGCAAGGGTCGCCTCGCGCGGTACCTCGGCGTGCTGGGCGTGCTGATTCCGCTCGGCGTCTCGACGTACTACGTGTTCATCGAGACGTGGACGTTTGCGTACTTCCTCAAGTACATCTCGGGCGGAATCGGCATCGACCGCACCGCGGATCTGGTCACGCAGACGGCGCAGTCGGGCTCGTTCTACTCGATGATCACCGGCGTGGACGGCGACGGACAACTGTTTACGGGCGACTCGAAGTACACGGTGATGAGCTGGATTTTCGTGTTCGCGGTCAACATCTACTTCGTGTTCCGCGGGCTGTCGAAGGGCATCGAGAAGTTCGTCTCGTACGCGATGCCGGTAATGGCCGTGTGCGCGCTGATCGTGCTCATCCGCGTGCTTACGCTCGGCACGCCGAATCCGGCGCTGCCCGACCAGAACGTCGTGAACGGGCTCGGTTATATGTGGAACCCGGACTTCTCGGCGCTCGGCAACTTCAAGACCTGGCTGGCCGCGGCGGGGCAGATCTTCTTCTCGCTGTCGGTGGGCTTCGGCGTCATCATCAACTACGCGTCCTATATGAAGGCGAAGGACGACGTGGCGCTATCGGGCCTCACGGCGAGCGCGACGAACGAGCTGTTCGAAGTCGGCTTCGGCGGAATGATCACGCTGACCGCTGCCTTCGTGTTCCTCGGCCTCAGCGGCACGGCTGGCGCGGTGGCCACGGGCTCGTTCGGCCTCGGTTTCAACACGCTGCCCGTCGTGTTCGCGCAGATGGGAGCGTTCGAGAACATCATCGGCGCGCTGTGGTTCTTTATGCTCTGGCTCGCGGCCATCACCAGCTCGCTCTCGATGTATGCGCCGTCGGTGGCGCACCTGAAGGAGGCCACGAACTGGACGCAGGGCAAGTCCACGGCCGTCATCGCGATCATCGGGACCATCGGGGCCTTGCTCACACTCTGGTTCACCAAGGGCGGCGCATTCTGGGCCACGGTGGACTTCTGGGTGGGCACGTACCTGATCTTCCTGCTGGCAATGGTGCAGATCATCTACTTCGGCTGGGTCTTCGGCATTGACCGCGGCTGGAAGGAACTGCATCAGGGCGCGTCGATCCAGGTGCCGACAATCTTCAAGTTCGTGATGAAGTACGTCGCGCCCGCCTACCTCATCATCGTGTTCGTCGGCTTCTCGATCCAGAGTCTCGGTGCCGAGCTCCGCAACTCGTGGGCGACGACGGGCGCGCGCGTGGGAATGCTCACCATCGTGGCCATTCTCGTGTACTTGATCGTGGTGACCTACATCGGTGAGAAGCGTCTGCGCGCTGCGGGCGTGGACATTGACGACAACACTCCAGCGAACTGAGGACGCATTCAATGACGACGCTCGGCTGGATCTTTATGACCGTCTCCCTGGTGATGGTGTGGGGTGGAACGTTTTGGTGCTTCAGGAAGGTCTTGGAGACGCCGCAAGAGGAGAAGGTGCCGCCCGGATTCGGGCCGTGAGTTCGTAGGAGCTCGCGCGGCACACGCAGGACGAGGGGGACGCACGAGGTGCGTCCCCCTCGTTGCGTGTGGGTGCCGTGGAGCACGCGCCACCGCGCGGGTCATCGAACGATGACTGAATCCCTATTGCGTTACTCCCTTTTCGCAGATAACGTCCGTGAGTTCAAATGATACTCATTCTCATTTAATAGAATCGTGCGTATCTCCGCCCCGGCCACACTCCTCGCCGCCGCGCTGCTCGCCGCGCTCCCCCTCCGCGCGCAGTCATTCACCGACACCACGACGGTGGCCAGCGACTCCATCGCCCGGCTCCCGGGCCTGACCATCGTCGGCACCGCGGCCGACCGGGCGCGCATTCCCGGGGCCGCGCAGACACTCGATCGCCGCACACTGACGCGCGCGCGCGTGTTCACCACCAACGAGGCGCTACGCAAGGTCTCCGGCGTGGTCGTGCGCGACGAGGACGGCATTGGGCTGCGCCCCAACATCGGCGTGCGCGGACTCAACCCCACGCGCTCGACCAAGACCTTGCTGCTTGAAGACGGTATTCCGATCTCGCTCGCGCCGTACGGGGACAACGCGGCGTACTATCACCCGCCGGTGAGCCGGATGGAGTCGATCGAGGTGCTCAAGGGCGCCGGACAGATCCTCTTCGGTCCGCAGACGGTCGGTGGCGTCATCAACTACATCACCCCTGGCCTGCCGCAGGTGGCCGGCGGCACCTGGCGCGCCGCGGGCGGCAACAACGGCTATGGCAGCGCGTACCTCCGCGCCGCGGGAGTGCAGGGCGAGGGGGGCGTGGTGCTCGATGCCGCGCGCACACGCGCCCTCGGCGCCCGCGCCAACTCCGCCTCGGACATCGCAGACGGCACGGTCAAGCTCTTCGTGCCCGTCGGGCCGTCGCAGCGCATCGTCGCCAAGACCAACCTCTTCCGCGAATCCTCGCAGGTCACGTACTCCGGCCTCACCGAGAGCGAGTGGAGCGCCGACCCGCGGCAGAACCCTTTCCGAAACGATCACTTCGACGTCACGCGCGTCGGCGGGTCCGTCTCGCACGAATGGGGTCGTGGGCCGCGCCGCCTCACCACTACAGCGTACGCGCACGACATCTCGCGCGACTGGTGGCGGCAGTCCAGCAACTCCGCGCAGCGTCCCAATGATGCCGCCGACCCGAATTGCGGCACGATTGCCAATCTCGAGACGGGGTGCGGCAACGAAGGGCGGCTGCGCCGCTACCAGGTGCTGGGCGTCGAACCGCGCTACGCCCAGCCGCTGTTGCTCGGCGCCTTGGCGGGCACGCTCGACGTCGGTCTGCGACTCCACCGCGAGGTGCAGGAACGCCGGCAGGTGAACGGCGCGAGCTTCGATTCGCGCAGTGCGGGCCCGAACAGCAACGTGGGGTCCGGCGTGATCGAGGACAACCATCGGAGCACGGAGGCCCTGGCAGCGTTCGCGCAGGCGAGGATCGGCGGCGCGCGCTGGAGCGTCACGCCCGGGCTGCGCATCGAGCACCTGGCCATCACCCGCACCAACCGCCGTCCGGTCGCCACGAGCGTCTCCGGCATCAGCGGCCGCACCAACCTCACCGAGCTCATTCCGGGCCTCGGCGCCACCGTCGAGCTCCGCGAGGGGCTCTCGCTCTTTGGCGGCGTGCACCGTGGCTTCGCGCCGCCACGCAACGAGGACGTCATCAACAACACCACGGGCGGCGTGGTCGAGCTGGGTGCGGAGCGGTCGTGGAACTATGAGGTCGGCACACGGTGGAGTACGCCGACCGGCTGGTCGGTTGATGCCACTGCGTTCGCGATGGACTTCGCCAACCAGGTTGTGCCCGCGTCCGTCGCCGGCGGCACGGGTGCCACGCTGACGAGCGCCGGCCGCACGATGCACGCCGGCGCCGAGCTCGACGTGCGCGGCGACCTGCCGCGCGTGGGCG
>ERZ1066135.1211-NODE-1211-length-10405-cov-5.805217_pt1 | contig 10405 bp, 9 predicted proteins | sample MGYA00382782_ERZ1066135 | MGnify/ENA primary metagenome ERZ1066135 (study PRJEB33369, sample SAMEA5778365) | biofilm metagenome | biome: Industrial cooling water; feature: Water cooling tower basin; material: Biofilm | place: United Arab Emirates | collected...
TGGCCTGGAACGAAGTCGGCGCATACTTCGCCGGGCTCTGAGCGAGAACGGCGCCCGGTCCTCGCTCGCCGTCGGGGCCGCAGTTCGTTGTCGTTCGTGAGGAGGCGACGGTGGCAGGTGGCTCGACTTGGACGTGGGGATGCGAAAGACGCTCGGCATCACGTGATGAGCTTCTCGAGCGAGGGGCGGACACGGTGATCCTCGCCTGCACGGTCGCGGTGTGGCTGCGGTTGAGCTTCCCGCGCGCCGCAACGGTCGACGAGCACTTCGACGCGCAGATCACCGCGGTGACTAGGTCACTGCTCGCGGGCGAGGAGCGCGACCAGCGCATCGCAGCCCTCGAAAGCGAGCGCGTCGGCGAAGCGCTGCGCCCCGCGGCATTCGGCCGAGCTGAGATCGTGGTTGGCTTGCTACGCCCCCCTGGAACCTCCGCGCAGCGCGAGAGTTCCAGGATGCGGTAGCTCAGTGTCACCACGGCCTCGACGGCAAAGCGGTATCCGGCAGCCTCTACCGCTTCCCCCCACTGACCGGATCGAAGTGCTCGAGATGCTCGCTCACCTCGGCTACCCGCCGGATCCTCCACGGCTCGCGCCCGCCCGCTGACAGCCCGGGCCTCGCCCCCGACACAGCCAAGCGAGCGAGCCCACTCGTGTTCGCACTCGCCGATCCACGGTCGCGGCGGGCCGCGGCCGGCCCGTCAGTTCCCCGGCGCGGCCTGCGCTGGGATTGGGGGCCGCTTGACGGATGGACCGGCCGCGGTCACAACCGGCCCGTCACCTCAACGCCGTGGTTCCGATGCGCTGGCTCCTCCTGCTGCTACTGTGCTGCGCTTGCGCAAGCGGCTTGCCGCGCGTGCCGACGCCCAGCCCCGACGAAGGCGAGCGACGGCAGCAAGAGCTGGACTGGCTGGTGTCCGCGCTCGAACGCCGCCACCCCCATCTCCACTCGGTGACCTCGTCGACGCGCTTCGAGGCCGAGGTGGCCGAACTGCGCGCGCGCCTGCCCAGCGCGACGCCCCAGGCGACCTTCGTGGGCCTGTTGCGCGTTCTCGCGCTGGTGGGAGATTCGCACACGCGCCTGCAGGACTATGCGCCGGTCGAGGAACGCGTCTCGCCCGTCATCTACGGCGCCTGGCCCGCTGGCTGGTGGGTGATCGGCGTTCAGCCCGAGCACGCCGACCTGTTCGCCTGCCGACTGCTTTCGATCGAGGGACGGCCCGTTGAGGAGTGCGCGAAGGTGCTCGCTCCGCTGGTTCCCCCGCGAGAACGAGATCGTGCTGCGCCGGGGCGTGGCCAGGCTGCTCGCGTTGCCACAGGTGCTGGCCGAGGTCGGACTGGCGAATGACCCGGCGCGCGTCACGCTGACGCTGCGCGATTCCCGAGGCGTGGAGCGCGAGCAGGTGGTCGAGTCGATCGCCAGGGTCGAACTTCAGGGCTGGACGGCCTTCGCGCCTCCGGACTGGCGAAACCCGCTGTACCTCACGCGCAGGTACGAGAACTGGTGGTGGACCGAGCTGGCCGAGGCGCGCACGCTGTACTTGCAGTTCAATCGCTGCGCCCAGACCGCCGAGAAGCCTTTCGCGGTTTGCGCGGCCGAGCTGCTCGAGCGCCTCGACCGGGGCGACCTGTCTCGGCTGGTGATCGACCTGCGCCACAACGGCGGAGGCGACAGCAGTGTGCTGCAGCCCCTGCTCGACGGACTCTCGAAGCGCGCTCGTTGGCGCGGTGCGGAGAGCCTCGTCGTGTTGATCGGCAACGGGACCTACTCCTCGGCTCAGATGAACGCCCTGGCGCTGCGCCGCGACTTGGGCGCGCTGCTGGTGGGCGAGCCCTGCGGCCAGAAGCCCAACAGCTTCGGCGAGATGCGCACGTTCCACCTTCCGTTCTCGGGCCTGGAGGTGGGTTGCTCGACGCGCCACTTCCGTCTGGTGGACGGCGATCCTCCGACCTTCGATCCCGACGTGCTCGTGCCGACCACGTTCGATGACGTCTACCGCGGCCGCGACCCGGTCCTGGAGTGGGTGCTGGCCCATCCGTGATGTTTCCCTCCAGGCGTATGGAGCCTGGCTCCGGGCCTGCACAGGGTCGCGATCTACTTGCTCAGCTCGGCTGCAGCGCCGATCGTGGCCTCGGTGCTCGGCGTCGTCAAACACGAGACGCGCTCGTGGACCTGGCCGACGTTCTTGTTCGTCTACACGGGCGCGTTGGCGTGGTTCTTGTCGTTCGCCGTGTTCCAGGGCGGCGTTTTGCTCGGGTTGGGCTGAACGCGCGCGCTTCGCTGGCGCGAGCCTGATTCCGCGCCGCGACGCCGGCTTGACGAATCCAAAATTGGATTCTGAGGTTGCGCGCGAGCATCACCGCGGACCGCCAGCGCTCGAGCTGGATGGACGCCGGCCTGAGAGTGCTTGCTGACACTCGAAGCCTCGTCGGAACTTTTCGAAACAATTCCGCCCCGCTTCGCGACACGCGCTCGGACTCTCGACGAACGCCGGCCGGCGTGAGGGAGGCGCCATGAAGCAGCTTGCTGGACGAGTGCTCGGACCCGCTGCGAGCGTCGGCGCAGTCCGACGCTCCCGCATTCCCAGTCTCGGTGTGCGACACGGGCGCAGACCTCCCGAGCTTCAACCATGCCCAAACGGTCGCCTTCGATCGCGACGGAAGGCTCGACGTCATCGCCTCGATCGGCATTCACGGCGTGTGGGTGCTGCGCCACAACGGGCTGCACGAGCGTCTCCACGTCTTCCTCGGCAAGTGAACCGCTCGGATCGAGCGCGAAGGACAACGCGATGAACTCATCGATTCTGCTCAGCATGTGCGCGGCGAGTCTCGTCGCGCTGAGCGCGACCGCCGCCGCCCAGACGCGGGGGACGCGCTTTCCGCCGTCCGTTTGGGAGACGGGCAGCAGCTTCGCACTGACGAGCAAGATCGAGATCGTCGACCTCGATCGCGACGGCCGATCGGAAGCCGCTGTGGTGCGCAGCCTCCTCAGCGGAGACGCCGTCTTGCTGCGAGGCGCCGAAGATGGCTCGTTGGAGTCGCGCACCACGATCGGCTCGCCGTTCCCGCCGATCACGGACATCGCGAGCGGCGACTTCAACGGCGACGGGTGGCCGGAGTTCGTCGTTCAGCGCTGGACCACGCCGAGCTTGTCGACGGAACTCAGCGACGGCGTGGGCGGCTTTCTTCCTCCGCTGACGCTCGCGGAATCGAACGACCCGAGCCGCCCACCGCTCGTTGCGGACTTCGACAACGACGGTTTCGACGACGTCGCGTGGCACGACGATCAAGCCGACCGGATCTTCGTTCGCAGAGGCGGACCGCAAGGACCCACATCGGCCGCGATCGAATCGCTGGTGCAGGCGCCGAGCGGGTGGAGCTGGGGAGAAGCCGCCGGAGACTTCGATGGCGACGGGAACGTGGATATCGCCCTGTCGCTCGCCTCGCCGACCGCGTCGCGTGTGGCCATCCTGCGGGGAGACGGCCAAGGCCGATTCATCGAGCGCTACTCGATCGAGAACAGCGGGCTGCGCTTTGCGGCCGACTTCGAAGGCGACGGTGTGGTCGAGCTGGTGACGTGGACTTTGTGGTCGGGGACGACAATCCAGCGCTTCTCGGCCGGGAAGTTCCTCGAGCAGCCGATCCCTACAGCGCCGGGCGCATGGTTGGAAGCAGCGCACGATCTCGACGGTGATGGCGACCTCGACGGGATCTTCGCGAACTCGCGGACGCCGCAATTGCACTTGTACGAAAACGGCGGCTTCCGCCCGGCCGGTATCGAGCTGTGGATTCCGCGCGAAGCGGCTCACTTCGAATTCGGAGACATGAATGGCGACGGACTAGACGACATCGTCGCGGTCTTCCTCGAGGAGGATCCACTCGTGCTCTTCGCCTCCGTCAACGGACGCTTCGACACGCCTCGACCCACGACGAATCTGGTCGACACAACGAACGCGACTGCGGGCGACTTGAACGGCGATGGGCGCGCGGACGTCGTCGCGCTGCGGGACGGCGCCGTGTCGGCCTACATCGGAGCGGGCGAAGGGGAATTTCTCGTCGTCTGGAGCCGCAACGTGTCGGGACTGATCCTGTCCTTGCAGCTCGCCGACCTGGACATCGACGGCGATCTCGACCTGTTCGGGGCTCGCTACACCTCGAGTTTCGAGTACTTCAGCGCCTTGAACGACGGGACCGGGAATCTTTCGGACTTGGTCCAGGCGACATTTTCCGTGCCCTCGTTCGACAACCAGCGACAGCTCGCGGACGTCGACGGCGATGGGAAACTCGACATCATCGTTCGATCGAACGGGATCTCGGTGGGACGCGGCGACGGCGTCGGAGGATTCGGGGCGCCGGTCGTGACCACGCCGAACTCCTTCCTTCCTTGGGCAACTGCGACCGCCGACTTCGACTGCGACGCGCGTGCGGATCTCGTGGTCACCAGTCAGCAGGGCGAGTTCGAGTGGTACCGCGGCATGCCCGACGGAAGTTTCAACGTGACCCTGCCGCCTGCGTTCATCCAGGAGTTTCCGCTTGGCCTGCAGGCCGGCGACTTCGACGGCGATGGGAACGCGGACGTCGTGTTCGCCTTCCGAAACCCAGGAGCGAACAGCGGTGCAGCTGTGGCCTGCATGCGCGGGCGGGGGAACTTCCTCTTTCACGAACCCGTCCACTCGCCGCTCTCCTTGATCGAGAAGGACGTGGCCTCGTTGTCCACTGCGCGATTCGGCGCAGGGCGCGGACTGGACCTCGTGGTGCGTTGGGCGGGTGAATCGTTCGATCTCAGCGACCCGCACGCTGTCGAAGTGCTCGTCTCTTCGGGCGACGGCCGATTCCGCGCGGCGCACGCGACCTGGATCGCGGGAGAGTCATGGGCCGACTTCAACGGTGACGGCCGCACGGACCTGCTCGGTCGTGGGTTCGGCAACTCGGAGGAGACGCCGCGCATCTTCTTCGGCAAGTAGAGCCGGTCTCTCACGGGTGCATGCTGCGCAATCTGTGGTTGGCCGCACCGCACGGTCACCACGTCCTCGGCGGGCGCGCGGCATCCGCCTCTGGTGTTCGCAACCGAACGTGCCGGTGTCAATCGGGCGGCCGCATGCAGCACCGAGGCTGGGACGATGCGTGCAGCCGGCCGTCCCCTGAGTGCGCCGACGTCGCGTCCGCCAGCAGATCGCCGTGCCGCTGAGGACCTGCTCGGCGCGCCTGTTGGTGTGTTCCCGGCGCGCGAGGTCTTCGTGAGCACCATGAGCGTCGTCTACGGCATCGGCGAGGACGTCGACGAAGAGTCCGTCGACCTGCGCCAGCGCATCCAACAACAAGCCCACGCCGACGGCCGCCCGATCTACACGCCGCGCGTCGACCTCTCGCTGATGATCTTCTTTGCGATTGCGTGTCAGTGCATGAGTACGCTCGCAGTCTTCGAACGCGAGACGCGCTCGTGGACCTGGCCGACGTTCCTGTTCGTGTACACGGGCGCGTTGGCGTGGCTTTTGTCGTTCGCCGTGTTCCAGGGCGGCGTGTTGCTCGGGTTTGGCTGAACGCGCGTGTGTCGCTGGCGCGAGCCCAATTCCGCGCCGCGACGCCGGCGCGCCTGGCGTCCGCCGGCTTGACAAATTCAAAAGCGGATTTTGAAATTGTCGGCATGGTGGAGCGCGACATCGAGCCGCACGTGAGCCGCGTGGCGAAGCGCCATCCTGTGGTCGCCCTCACGGGGCCGAGGCAGAGCGGCAAGACGACGCTGTGCCGCGCGGTGTTCCCCAAGCACCCGTACGTGTCGCTGGAGGCGCCCGACGAGCGACGCTTCGCGCTCGAAGACGCGCGCGGTTTCCTGGCGCGATTCCCCGGCGGCGCCATCCTCGACGAGGTCCAGCGCGCGCCGGAGCTGCTGTCCTACCTGCAAGGCTTGGTCGACGAGGATCCGCGCAACGGGCGCTGGGTCCTTACGGGCTCGCAGCAGTTCGCGCTCTCAGGGGCGATCTCGCAGAGCCTCGCCGGCCGCGTCGCGATGCTCGAGCTCTTGCCGCTGAGCTTGGGTGAGCTGCAGCGCTTCAAGTCGGCCCCGCGCGGTTTGTTCGAGACGCTGTTCACGGGCGGCTATCCGCGCATCGTCGATCGAAAGCTGCCGCCCGCGGAGTGGCTCTCCAGCTACGTCGCCACCTACGTCGAGCGCGACGTGCGCGAAGTGCTTCGCGTCGGCGATCTCCTGTCGTTCCAAACCTTCCTCGCCCAGGCGGCGGCGCGCTCTGCGCAACTGCTCAACCTGTCGAATCTCGGAGTCGACTCCGGCGTCACCCAGCCGACGGCTAAGGCTTGGCTCTCCGTGCTCGAAACGGGCTACATCGCGTATCGCGTGCCGCCGCTGCTGCGCAATCTGCGCCGGCGACTCGTGAAGACTCCCAAGCTCTACTTCGTGGACAGCGGACTGTTGTGCCACCTGCTCGGGATCCGGAACCCCGACGAGTTGGTGCGCCACCCGCTGCGCGGCGCGGTCTTCGAAACCTGGGTCGTGTCCGAGGTGCGCAAGGCGTTCGCCAATCGCGGCGAGCGCGCGCCGCTTGCGTTCTATCGGGACCAGGTGGGCGACGAGGTCGATCTGGTGATCGAGCACGCGCGCGAGCTCATCGCACTCGAGATCAAGTCCGGACAAACCGTCGCCAGCGACTTCTTCGCGAGCCTCGATCGCTTCGAGGCCCAGCTGCGGCGCACAGACGCCAAGACGAAAGTGCGGCGCGTCCTGGCCTTCGGCGGCGCGCCGGGCCAAAAGCGCAGCGACACGCGCGTCCTGGCCTGGAACGAAGTCGGCGCATACTTCGCCGGGCTCTGAGCGAGAACGGCGCCTGGCCCTCGCTCGTCGTCGTCGGCGCCGCGAAGGAGCAAGTCGTGGGCGCGCTGCCGCCCGGCTTCTTCAACGACTTCGTCGCCGAGGGCCTGATCGAAAGCGTCGGCAGATTGATCGTGTTCCTGCCGCAGATCCTGCGGCTGTGCTTCTTCATCGGCGTGACGGAGGACTGGGGGCTACACGGCCTGCGTCGCGTTCCTCATCGACCGCCTGATGAAGTCGATCGGCCTGCTCGGCGCCTTCGCCGCCCGCGAAGTCTTCGTGAGCACCATGGGCGTCGTCTACGACAGCGGCGAAGACGTCGACGAAGAGTCCCTCGGCCTGCGCCAGCGCAACAAGCAGGAGGCCCACGCCGACGGCCGCCTGATCTACACGCCGCTCGTCGGGCTCTCGCTGATGGTCTTCTTCGCCATCGCCTGCCAGTGCATGAACACGCTCGCCGTCTTCGAACGCGAGATGCGCTCGTCGAGGTGGCTCTTGTCGTTCGATCTGTTCCAACGACGCATTTCGCGCGGGCTTGACTAAGCGCGCGCGGCCGACGGCCTGCGCCGTTACTTCCCGGCCTTCGCGGTCCGTGCCCGCATGGGACGGTCCTAGTCCGCGGAGCGGGTCGCCCGACACAGCGCCGGACTGGCGGTCCGCTCACGGAGTGCTTCGGATGCGTTCGCAACTGGGGTGTGTCGCATCAGCGAGCGCGAACTGCAGCGCAGTCGCCACTGAGCGCAGATCCGCCGACGCACAGGCAGCGCGCCGGAAGCTGCGTGAGCTCGACGAGCGCGCGCAGCTCGAGCCGCCTCGCGACCTTGCCGGTCTCCGCCGGGTCGGCGCTCACCAGATCGTGCGCGCGGGGTAATCGCGGATCGCGCGGTCGGGCGTCAGGATCGCGAGGCCGTGCACCAGCGCCTGCGCGACGAGGATGCGGTCGAAAGGGTCGCGGTGCAGGGCAGGTAGGCGCAGGAGGTGCAGCGCCGACTCGTCGTCGATCGCCAGCGACGCGAGGCCGTACTCCTCGCGCACGTCGGCCAGCCACTCGTCGAGCGGGCGGTCGAAGTGCACGCGGCCCAGGGCGCGCTTCACGGCGAGTTCCCAGACGGACGCGCTGCTCACCACGAGTTCGCTCGATGGCGCGACGAGGAGCTCGCGGGCCGTATCCGAGAGCTCGTCAGCGTCGAGCGTGAGCCACAGCAGCGTGCACGTGTCGAGGAGCAGCTTCACGCGCCGCCGCCCGACCAAGCGTTCAAGTCGGCTTCGTCCAGCGGCAGGAAGAAGGACGGCTCGATGCGCACCTGCCCCTTGTGGCGACCGAGCTTGCGCGGCGAGGTGCACACCGGCGCCAGCGCGCGAAGCTCCGCGACCGGGACGTTGTTGCGACAGATGGTGAAGACCTCGCCGCGCTCGACGCGCTCGAGGTAGTGCGACAGGTGCGTCTTCGCGTCGTGAACGTTGATCCGCTGCATAGTCAACAGCTTAGTCCGCTGTCGGACTAGCCACCACGCGAACTGAAGCCGCCGGGTCGGCGCTGAACGTGTGGCGGCGGGTGGATTCCCAGGCGCCGGCGCAGGATCGCTCCTGTCGCCCTTCGTGCTCCCTACGCGATCCCGCGCTGCAGTTGAGCGAGCACGGCGCTCATGCCGCCATCGGTCGCTGCGATGGGGTCACGCTTCTTGCCCGAAAGGGGGGGGCACGTTGGGTGACCGGCAACAGCGGGCTCCCGCCCGGACCACTTTTGGCACTGGCGCACCTTCGGCACGGCTCACCCTGCCTGTCCCAAGCCGGCAGATCCGAAGTAGGCCGGAAGTCCTGGCTCCAGTGCGGGCCACGACGGCCGACTTTCTCTCGACCATGGGCGCCTTCGCCGCAGATCCGCGCTGGGCCCCATCCAGACCTTTCACAGCCCCCGGGTCGACCGCTGACCGGCGACCAACAACTTCATTCGAACAGCACGACAATGTCATTCCTGAGTTCGCTCAGCATCGCCCAGCGCCTGTACGGCGTCGTGACCCTGCTCACCCTGGCGTTCGTCGCCGCCGCCATCGTCACCGCGAACCTCCTCGGCGGCGTGGTCACCAAGGCCGACTCAACCGGAAGGCAGCGTGTTCCCCAGCTGCAGATGGTGGCTGCGCTGGAGCTGAACGTGACGCGAGCGTCGCTGCAGCTGCGGCATGCCATGCTCTCACGCACGCCGGAGGAACTGGCGTCCACGGTCGCCGACATCGGCGCCAAGCGCAAACTCATCGATGAGACCCTGGCCGCCTACGAGCAGGGCTTGTTCACGCAAGCCGGCCGCGACCGGTTTGCCACGCTGCCGCCGGTGATGGCCAACTTCTGGCGCGTCGCCGAGGAGAACCTGAAGCTCATCCTGGACGGCAGGAGGGAGGAGGCCTTCGCCTTCTTGGTCGACAACACCATCCCCGCCCGCAACCAGCTGTTGGAGCAGCTGAGCCAGACGGTGAAGTACCAGATCGACAGCCTCGACCAGGACATCGAGGCGATCGAATCCGGCGCCGCGCAGACGAAGTACGCCGTCCTGGGCCTGCTGCTGGCTGCGGTGGTCGCGCTGGCGTCGCTCAGCTGGCACGTCGCCCACTTGCTGCAGCGCCGCATCGGTCAGGCCCGCGCGGTGGCCGAGCAGGTGCGCGACGGCGACCTGACGATCCGCACGGTGGATTCGGCACGCGACGAGATCAGCCCTCTGCTGGCCGCGCTCGGCGAGATGCAGGACAGCCTGGCGCGCGTCGTAGGCAGCGTGCGCAGCAACGCCGAAAGCGTGGCCACGGCCAGTGCGCAGATCGCCCAGGGCAACCAGGAGATGTCCGGCCGCACCGAACACCAAGCGAGCGCGCTGCAGCAGACCGCCGCCACGATGGAGCAGCTCGGCGCCACCGTCCGCACCAACGCCGACAGCGCCAAGCAGGCCAACCAGTTGGCGCAGAGCGCCTCGACGGTGGCGGCGCAGGGCGGCGAGGTGGTCGGCCACGTGGTCACCACCATGCAGAGCATCAACGACAGCAGCCGCAAGATCGGCGACATCATCAGCGTCATCGACGACATCGCGTTCCAGACCAACATCCTCGCGCTGAACGCGGCCGTGGAGGCCGCGCGCGCCGGGGAACAGGGCCGCGGCTTCGCAGTCGTCGCGTCCGAGGTGCGCTTGCTCGCCCAGCGCAGCGCCGAAGCCGCCAACGAGATCAAGACCCTGATCGGGCGCAGCGTCGAGCAGGTCGAACAGGGCACGCTGCTCGTCGACCGAGCCGGCAAAACCATGGACGAGATCGTCGGCAGCATCCAGCGCGTGAGCAACATCGTCGCCGAGATCACCTCGGCCAGCGTCGAGCAGAGCTCGGGCGTGCAGAACGTCGGCAAGGCCGTCACCCAGATGGACCAGGCCACCCAGCAGAACGCAGCGATGGTGGAAGAGAGCGCAGCCGCCGCCGAGAGCCTGAAGAGCCAAGCGCAGCAGCTGGTGCAGGCCGTGGCGGTGTTCAAACTGGCGCACGCCGACGCCGCCTAGTTGGTTGATTCAAGATTTCGCCGCATATCTCAGGCGCCTCGCCGCCCCCCGCGGCGT
>ERZ1066135.1212-NODE-1212-length-10399-cov-6.396075_pt1 | contig 10399 bp, 10 predicted proteins | sample MGYA00382782_ERZ1066135 | MGnify/ENA primary metagenome ERZ1066135 (study PRJEB33369, sample SAMEA5778365) | biofilm metagenome | biome: Industrial cooling water; feature: Water cooling tower basin; material: Biofilm | place: United Arab Emirates | collected...
GCCTGGCTGTAGATCTTGATCGGCATTATGCGGACGTTCCAGTTGACGCCGACGATGCCGGTTGCGTTGTTCCCAACTGCCCCGATCGTGCCCGCGACGTGCGTTCCATGCCCGTACTGATCCGTCGGGTCGCTGTCCTCGAAGCGAAAATCCCAACCGTGGACATCGTCAATATATCCGTTGCCGTCGTCGTCGATGCCGTTGTTCGCGATCTCGCCGGAATTTACCCAGAGGTTCGCCGCGAGATCTTCGTGACCGAGCCGCATTCCGGTATCGATCACGGCGACGATAACGGTACTAGAGCCGGTCGTGATGTCCCAGGCGGCCGGTGCCGAGATCCTCGGCAAGCCCCAGAGCCCGGCATTCGAATACTGCGGGTCATCCGGAAGAGCGGTTAGTTCGTAATAGAAGTTTGGCTGGGCGGCGATTACGGCGGGAAACTTTTTGTATTTTGCAATGGCGTTTGCAACGCTCAAGCCATCCGTTAATCGAACACGCTGCCACCCGGTATCGCCAAGACGTTCCAAAACGCTTGCGTTGAGTCGATCGTGGACCGAGGCGATCGCTTCGGAGGTATAGCCGGTATCAAACTTGACGAGTAGTTCGTCTTTCACGAACCTATCCGAGCGCGTTTGCCCGGCCGCCTGCATAAATAAGACGAGAAGAAGGAGGAAAAACTTTGGAAAGAAAAACCCTGCTTTCAAAACGAGAGAACCTCAACGAAAATAATAAATCACACCGGCCCCGAAATTAAAGAAAAATCGGGTAGCGATCAAATAATTTTTTGATGGAAAGCTTCGATTATTGGGAAGTAATGGGGCGGCTAGTGGGAATCGAACCCACGACATCCAGAACCACAATCTGGCGTTCTAACCCCTGAACTATAGCCGCCATAAGTCAATTTCAAATTTTGGATTTGGGATCGTGGATAGAAGCAAAAACGGATCCGCAATCCGAGTTCCCAAATCCCAAATCGATCTCGCCCCCGGCAGGACTCGAACCTGCGACCCACAGCTTAGAAGGCTGTTGCTCTATCCGGCTGAGCTACGGGAGCATATCAAACAGCAAACCGAAATCTTATCGGCTGCGGAGGGATTAGTCAAATTATTTCAGGATTCGACAAATGGCGTATATCACCATGCCGACGAGCATTGGATAAAGCGTGAGAGCGGCCATCAGCCACGCCTCGCTGTTGAAATGTCCTCTAGGCCGCTGCACCTTTGCTTTCACGAATGAAAGCCATCATGTGTTCGAAAACTTCGTTCAGGTCAAGTTCTGAGGTATCGATGACTTTAGCGCCGTCGGGAATCTGCAGCGGCGAGTCGTCGCGGGCAACGTCCCGTTCGTCGCGTTCGTTTATTTCGGCGAGGGTTTGCTCGTATGTTGACTCGCGGCCCTTAGCTTTGTCTTCTTCAAATCGCCTTCGGGCACGGGCCGAGGGTTCGGCGGTAAGAAAGAACTTGACGTCCGCGTTCGGAAAAACGACCGTGCCGATGTCGCGACCCTCGAGCACGCAACCACGCTCTGCCCGCTCGCCCATCTGCCGCTGAAGCTCGACCATCCGGCGGCGAACTGCGGAATTTGTAGAGACGCGTGATGCCGCCTGGGCGACCACGAGAGTTCGGATCTCAGTGGTTACATCGTTGCCGTCGAGCGAAACCTTCTGGTTTTCGGCATTGCCCGTCAGCTCGATCGCGGATGACTTGATCAGATCTGCAACTCCGACCTCATCCTCGAACGAAATGCCCGCCCGGAGGACGGCAAGTGCTCCCGCACGGTACATCGCACCGGTATCGAGATACAAGAGGTCAAGCTCACGGGCGAGCATTTTGCCAAGGGTCGATTTGCCGGCACCCGACGGGCCATCGATAGCGATTATCATCGAGATAATTCTACCGAAATCGAGCGGAAAGTCATTTGGCTCTTGGCGGCTTGCGGAAAATCAGGACTGCCCTGTCGGGATAATCGGTAATGATACCGTCAATGTCGAACTTGCTAATCCGCTCCAGATCCTCGATCCGGTTCACGGTCCATGGCACGAGCTTCATACCTATTTCACGGCAGAGCCGAACTAGTTCCGCGGTGACGAGCGAGAATTGCGGGCTGAGTGTGGCCGGCGTAAAACCAAGCAACGCAAGTTTCTTAACCGGATCTTCGTCGCCGCCGACAAGGAGTGCAACTTGCATCGCAGGAAAATTCTTCTTGATGTGCTGAAGCGGCCGAACATCGAAGGATTGGATTATCGTCCGGTCGATAAGTCCGGCTCGCTCGATCTCTTTAACGACCAGATCGGCAAACTCGCCGGGAGCCGGATGAAAGACGCCGTCGCCTTCTGCGGTGGACTTGATCTCGATGTTGTATCGCGGAGGTGCGATCGCTTTTTCTTTGGCAAATCTCTCGATCGCGGCGAAAACATCCGAAAGCAGCGGCTTGCTTGCCGGCATCGCTTTCTGTTCCGGGAATGCGGGATTTCCGAGGCTTCCTACGTCGTAGCCAAGCGTCTCAGCGTAGGTCAGTTTGAAGATGTTGTGATCGCGTTCCTTGTCCCTTGCGATACGCTTTCCGTCCGGACCGGTCGAGATCGTCGCGGAGAACCACGGCTCGTGCGAGAGAATCACCTTCCGGTCAGCAGTGATCACAACGTCCATCTCGAGCGTATCTGCGCCTTGATCGAGAGCAAGTTTGAACGAGGGGATCGTGTTCTCGGGCAAGTAACCACGAGCCCCGCGATGGCCCTCGATCGAGACGAACTTTGCTTTCGGCGATTCTGCGTTCATCTGCGGGAACACGCCAGCCGCGAAGCTAACGAGGACAAGAACAATAAGGAACGATCGCAGCATCCGAAGATCATTACATTTCGAGCTTAACTCAAAGTTACAGACTGAGTTCACGATGAAAGGACAGCCGACATTGCGGCAAGGGTCGTATCGATCTCTGCAGCAGACACGTCGCAGTGGGTGACCATCCGGATCGCGTTGCCGAAGCCGATGGCGAGTATGCCATTTTGCTTAAGCCGGGAGCAGATCTCGGCGGAGGTTTTGCCGGTTCCTGTGATGTCGAAGATCACGATGTTAGTCACGACGCGTTCGACCGCAATTGAGACGCCGGGAATTTCTGCGAGGCCCTGAGCCAAACGGCGAGAATTGGCGTGGTCGTCTTGGAGACGCTTTGGCGATTCTTCAAGCGCAACGAGGCCGGCGGCGGCAATTATTCCGGCCTGGCGCATTCCGCCGCCGAAACGTTTGCGCCAAACGCGGGCCTCTTTGATAAAATCCGCCGAACCAACGAGCATCGAGCCGACCGGAGCACCGAGGCCTTTCGAGAGACAGAACTGGACGGAATCGCAGTGGCGTGCGAGCTCGGCAACCGAGGTTTCAAGTGCCGCTGCAGCATTGAAAATGCGGGCTCCATCCATATGAACGGGCAGCCCTAGCGAATTGGCTTTTTCGCAGATCGCGGCACAATGCTCGGCGGTCATAACGCTTCCACCGGCGAAGTTGTGGGTGTTCTCAAGGCAGATCAGTCCGGTCGGGCAAGAATAATACGGTTGGTCAATATGAAGCGCACCGGCGATCTCTTCCCATGTCAGATGGCCGCTGCCGTCGCGGCTCATAACGGGCCGCATCATCACGCCCGAGGCGATCGCGGGTGTGCCCATTTCATAATTAAAAATGTGCCCGCGTTCCTCAATGATGACCTCGTCGCCCGGCCGCGTGTGGAGCTTGACCGCGATCTGGTTGCCCATCGAACCTGTCGGGACGAAAAGAGCCGCCTCTTTCTCGAAGATCTCAGCGGCACGAGCCTGCAGGCGATTGACCGTCGGGTCTTCGCCGTAAACATCGTCGCCGACCTCGGCCGCCGCCATCGCCCGCCGCATCGCATCGGTCGGCTTCGTTACCGTATCGCTTCTTAGATCTATCATCCTATTTCGCGGCCGCAGCAAACTCGGCAACGTCCCAGCCCGCCGCCTTGGCTCCTGCCTGATACGCACTTTCGAGAAAATCGAGAACAGTGGCCCGCGGGTTTACAGAGTTTCGGGCATCGTCGAGCATAAGCAGTGCAAGATGGGCGCCGTTCGATTCGGCCCATTGTGCAGAAGATGGCGATAGTGGTTCATCGGCGAGTCCCGCGGGTTCGGGGGCGACGTAGGCGTAAAACGCCGGAGCGGGAACGCGGTCGTCGCCAAACCAGAAACCGAAGCTGATGACCTCATGCGAATAGGCCTCGCTTTCGACGCGGTTTGCCCCTTCGCGGACGGGAACGCGCTTGCCTGAAAAACGCGTCAGAGCTACGTCGAAGCTATGCCAGAACATATGCACCGGCGTTGATTTGCCAAGAAAGCGGCCGCGAAATTCCTCAAGCACGTCATCGACCGCGACAAGCGTCTGGTGAAAGCGGCGGACGTATTCTTTGTCGTACGCGGCGTTCTCGATGTCTTCAGGAAAAGGCGTTGTGGACGGCGCCTCGTAGGGGATCGGCCGGATCTTTGGTTCGATACCGAGCTTCTTTAGATTGGCAAAAATGCTCGTGTAAAAATCAGCTACCGAAAGCCCGTCGTAGAGAGCGAAATCTTCGCGGTCTCCCGTGCTTGTGCTGATGACAAGCCGGTGATCGATCAGGTCGAACTCGATCTCAAAGCTTCCGCCTGAATAGGGAATTCGCCGTGTCGTTAAACCGCGGGGCGAGACATAGAGCGGCACATGCCACCAATGGTTCAGACGCGGGTGCATCGCCAGCCGGATCTTGCCGACGATCTGGCAATAAAGATGAAGCGTATTCTTGGTCGGACGCCACGCTTCAAGCGGAATTTCGGGGAACGTCTTGTTCATCATCTGGATAGCCACCTTGCTGCGTTCGCGACATATTGTTTTATATCGTTGAGTTTCTCGGGATCAGTTCTGTATTCATCGCCCGGAGGTTCTTCCACAAATGTCGGGCATTCCATTTCCGGGTTCCAGTTGTAATCGACCAAATGGTGAAAACTTGAATGGGCAATAGCCCTTCCGTTATCGTTTTCCGGATCAAATGCGACGACCAGATTGAAATCGCGTCCGGTCACAAGGCTCTTGCTCCTGGCGATAACGGTTGCGTCGGAGTTATCCGGCGGGGCTCCGACGGCGCCTTCGTGCGGGTGGGCCGGGAAGAATTCGATGATCGTGCCATCCGCGCGTTTCAGCAGTTCATGGTCGCTTGCCGAAACCCGCTGAAAGTTTCCGTTAGCTCCGGAATGGTAGTTCGGCCAGTCAATATTTAGCGTTTTGTCGTCATCGCGTTGATGGCGGGAATCATCGGGTTCACGCTGCTTTGAATGGAAATAATGTGCCCTTCCAACACCGCCGAGCGTACAAAGTGAAGAGCCCATATCGTTGTGATCACGAGCCGAAAGGATCCCGCCGCCGCGTTTGCTGAAACTTGTGATCGCCTCGCATTCTTCTTTCGTCAGGCCGTCGCCCATATCAAGAGCGAAAAGCCATAATTGGTCAAAATCGGAAGTATCGAGCGTGTTTAGGATCGGGTCAAACCCGTCTTCTCCGACCTCCCGGTTTCTTGCGACCACGTCATAAAGGGCGTTTCCATCTTCAGTTCTCTGGCTTCGTAGAAGTTCGGTCAGCAGCGAGAAGCGGCCAATGTTCCAATCATCCTCCGCATACGGGATCGTGGTCTGGATCAAAATACGTTTTGGCTTACTCATATGAAGCAATAAATTTCCGCCCGGTGTAGGGGAAGTTTACGCCTCTCGAACAAGCAATTCAAACTTTTCAAATTTGCTGCAGCAGAAAGCCCTCGCGGTCAAGACGAGGGAGCCGAACAAAGTAAACTGGAAATCATTCAATTAACGAAGAACACGGGTGCCTGATGGTATTTCCGTTCGCTTGTCTTCGTGATGTTTGTAAGGGTCGCTCGCCGGTAGTTGTAGAGCATCAGATCATACCGGCCCGTCTTTTCATTGCGGCTGTCAAACACGAGCCATTCGCCGTCGGGGCTCCAGTCGTGCCACCCTTCGTCGATCTCCAGCTTCGTGAGTTTCCATTGCCGCTTGCCGTTCGGCGTTACGGCGTAGATCGATTGTTTACCCGCTTGGTTCGATTGGTAGGTGATGAAGCCATACTTCGAATTCCAACGCGGCGGCCCGACCTTGTATCCGGGCGTTTTGCCGAGCGGATCGTCCGCCGGATAGGTGGTCAGTTTCTTTCGGTTCGTGCCGTCGGCGTCCATTATGTAAAGCTCTTCTATTTCGCTGCGGTCGGTACGGTTCTTTTTGAATACATAGACGATCTTTTTCCCGTCAGGCGAAAAGAGCGGATCGCGAAATGCCGAAGCGGGCTCGTTCGTCAGGCGGCGGAAACGCCCGGTCGCCCGATCGATGATGAAAAGCTGATATCGGTCCGCCGGGCCGAGCCGGCCGGTGACGACAAGTTCTTTGCCTTTGTTGCGGCTTCCCATCCAGGAATCTTCAAGCTGAAGATTCGAGACCTTTCGGATATTCGAGCCGTCAATGTCGGATTCGTAAAGGAAGTAACACCGCTTGCAGGCATTTCGGTCACTTATAAAGAGGAGCTTGCCGGGAATGGTGTAATAGATCCAAGCCACGTCCTTGTTCTGCGTGACGTTTGCGATCGCCGAGCCGTCGCCGTTGATCGTGTAAACCTCGTAGTCGTCGGCCTTTTGATCCTCAAGAACGTTGAAAGCGATCTTGTAACCCTGAGGCTGAGCAATTATTGTCGCGGCAAGAGCCAACGGAGCAAACACCATTTTTACGGCATTGATAGACCTTAATGACATCTTGAGTACGACTCCTTGACCGCTTCCGCGATCGTTTTATCGAGCTGCTTCGCATCGGTCAGCACAAACATATGCGAGATTCGCGGCATCGGGCCGCTCAGTTTTGCCTTTTCAATGGTCTCATCGAACGGTCGGTCGCCGAGGTCGAGCCCGACGCGAAGTTCCTTTGCTTTGATATTCACGGCCGCAAACTCGCGGTTATCGAGGATCGAAACGTAGGTCTTCTTCGGAAGCACCGTCGCGTTCGGGATGTTCTTTTTGATAAATGCCACAAGCTCGTCAAAAAGCGGGCGCATCGTCTCCGCCTTCGCGAACTGAACGTCAAGCAAGTTATCCGTGCTTTGGTAAACGAGCTTGCCGCCGTTTGCGTGGATGGCCGCGAGCATTGCGGCATTCATATGCCCGAAGCCGTGCTCGGATTTCAGCCAGGCGATCACTTCCGGCCGCTTTTTGCTTCCGAAGCCGTCCAGCACTTTCATCCAGTTTCCAAGATCCTTGCCGGTCGTGGCCTTGATGCCATCAACAAATTCCTTTTCAAATTCACCCGATGTTCTTTGTGCCATTTTCTTACCTCCAGATGCCAAGAATAAAGCCGATGACGGCAAAATATACCACGATGTAGCCGCAATTGATGAGCATGTACTTCAACGACCGCTGCTCGAAGAGTGCGATCACGACAAACATTCCCGCGACCCAGATCGATGTCAGCAATCCGGCGGCGACGCCCCACTGCCAGGTTGTGCCCGGAGCGGCCAAAAAGAACGCCAGATTGTAAGACATCAGCAGGGCGATGAAAAAGGTGAGTCCGAAAGTCTTTGCGGGATTCGCTTTCGCGAGTTGTTCATCCGACAGCCCGGCCTCCTTTTGCCAAGCTTTCGCAAATAGAAGAGGCGACCACCAGAGCCCGCCGATCACGAGGCTCATCACGGCACAAACCGCCACGGCGATGTGATTGATGTAAAAGTTTTCCATAGCGGGGTAAAGATAACCCTGCAAGCTATCGCCGGTATTGGAAAAAATTTACCTATCCGACCGGAACGTAATTCTGATAATCCGTTTGAATGCGGGAATATTGTTCCGGCGTGAACCCGGAGAAGTGTTTGAAATCGTTTATGAAGTGCGATTGATCATAGAAGCCGCACTCGGCGGCCATCGCGGCCCAATCGATATCCGCGGCCTCGGCGATGCGCTTTATCGCGTGCTGAAATCGCATTATCTTCAGATACGCCTTTGGCGTTACGCCGACCCGCCGCCGAAACATTTCGGTGAAATGCTTCTGCGAATAACCGATCTGTTGGTTCATCCGGCTGATGCTGACCGCATCCGGCCGGCGGCTCATCTCGCCGATCGCAAAATCAACACAGGCATTTTCGGCTAGTTGGCTTTGAAAACGGCCGAGCAGAAAAGCCTCGACCAAAGCGAACCGACGTCGAATGTCCTTTTCCGCGAGCAGTACCTCACGAAGCTCGCCGAATCCGGGCCCCCAGATAAGATCGGCATCGAAGACACAATCCGATATCTCGTCCATCGGGAAAGGGAAGAACGGGGCGGCAGCTCCTTTCCGGAACATAATTACCATCATGGCCGCGTTGTTGCCGGCGGGGATCGTTATCGGTTCAGTGCGAACTCCTGACGCCCAGACGTGATGGCAAGACTGTATTTCCTTTAGCGTGTTGTTGTCGTAGATGTACTGCGGAGTGTCGTGGAAGTCGATCAGTATCTCGGTGTCGCCGTTCGGGAGAAAGCGATCGACCTTGTGGTCTGCCGGCACGCCTTCGTAGTAATAGAAAAAGCGAATGAAGTGGCCGAGCGGCGGCCCGGGGATGTGCATTTGCTGGATCATACTAGTCGCCGCCGGGCTCGATCTTTTCGACGCGGCGTTCGTGGCGGCCGCCTTCGAAATCGGCAGCGAACCATGCTTTGACGATGGCCGTTGCCTCGTCCTCTGAAACAAAACGAGCGGGAAGAGCAAGCACGTTTGCATTGTTATGTTCGCGGGCGAGCCGGGCGATGTCCGGCGACCAGGCAACAGCCGCACGGACGCCTTTGACCTTGTTTGCGGAGATCGCCATGCCCGTGCCGGAGCCGCAGAAAAGCAGGCCTTGCTCGGCCTCGCCGCGGGCGACGCGTTCGGCGACCTGGCGGGCGAAGTCGGGATAATCGACCGAGTCTGCCGAAGCGGTCCCGACGTCATCGTATTCGATCCCGAGCTCGTCGAGCGTTTTCTTGATCTTTTCCTTTTCCTCAAAGCCGGCGTGGTCGGCCCCGATAGCGATTCGCTTTGTCATTGCCCTAGCGTTATATCACCAATCGAACGGCGGTTGCAATAAAGGTCCGCCTTCGGAAAATGTTTGTTCGCGGCGGTGCAATCGCCTATAATCCAGACAAACCGACGGCGGTTCGGCTCTAAGTGAAGAAGCGTTTTCTCACCATCTTTATCGCATTTGCTGCGGTGGCGGCCGGGTTTCCTGCGCTTGCCTACGGGCAGGACCTTTTGCCGGCACTTGTGCGGCGGGTGAAGCCTTCGGCGGTGGCGATCGAGACCTTTGACCAACGCGGGCAGATCGTCTCTCGCGGCAGCGGTTTCTTCGTTTCGGCGGATCGTGTCGTGACCAACCGGCATGTCATTGAGCGCTCGACGCGGGCCGAGATACAGACCGTTGACGGCCGCAAATTCAGGGTCGGCGGCGTGCTCGCGATCGACGGCGAAGGCGACCTCGCGATGCTGCAAGTTGAAGTGCCTGCGGGAGTTGCGGTTCCGCTTCCCGTGACTCGGGCCGTGCCGCAGGAGGGCGAATCGATCGTCGTCGTCGGCAATCCTTTCGGGCTTGAGGGTTCGGTCTCGAACGGCATCGTCTCCGCGGTGCGCGAGATCGCCGGCTATGGCCGCATCATCCAGATAACGGCGCCGATCAGCCCGGGTTCGAGCGGTTCGCCGGTCGTAAATATGTATGGGCAGGTGGTCGGCGTCGCGACGCTGCAGGCCGCTGAGGGCCAGAGCCTCAACTTCGCGGTGCCGTCGGAGCGCATTCTGCAGATGCGGATAAGCGAGGCTCGGAGCTTTGCCAACCTGACCGCCGAGACCGAGCGGAACAAGCGTGCGGCGGCCGAACGGCTTTATTCGCAGGGGGTCGTGCAGCTCTCGCGGGATGAATACGCTCGGGCGTTGCCGTATTTTCTGAATGCCGCCGAGGCCGATCCGAGCTATGCCGAGGCGTGGTACCAGGCGGGATATTGCTATGGCGTGTTGGGGCGGCACGAAGAAGCCCTTAAAGCCTCGCGGCAGGCGGCGAAGCTCCGGCCGGATTGGGCTCCGGCCCATGTAAACATTGGAGTTTCGAGCTATGCGGTCGGTCAATTCAAGGAAGCGGCCGAGGCATACCGGACGGCGATACGGCTCGGCGACGCGAGCCCCGAGACGCAGTATGCACTGGGCTTAAGCCTCGGGCGGCTCGGGCAGAATGACGAAGAGATACTTGCTTTCCGCCGGACGTTGCAGATAAAGCCGGACCACGTCGGTGCCATCGAGAAACTCGGCGATGCTTACTTGAAGTCAAAGCGTTGGGCCGAGGCGGCGGCGATGTTCGAGCAGCTAAAGTCGTACAAGCCCGAGGCC
>ERZ1066135.1213-NODE-1213-length-10398-cov-6.245963_pt1 | contig 10398 bp, 9 predicted proteins | sample MGYA00382782_ERZ1066135 | MGnify/ENA primary metagenome ERZ1066135 (study PRJEB33369, sample SAMEA5778365) | biofilm metagenome | biome: Industrial cooling water; feature: Water cooling tower basin; material: Biofilm | place: United Arab Emirates | collected...
CGTGTGCACGCGGGCCTGGTGAACGTGGATCTGAGCTTCGCCGCCGAGAAGCACGGCCTGTTCTACGCGCCCGATCCGTCGAGCCAGCACGCCTGCACGATCGGCGGCAACATCGGCGAGAACTCCGGCGGCCCGCACTGCTTCAAGTACGGCTCGACGAACCGCCACGTGCTCGGACTCGTGATCGTGCGCCACGACGGCAGCGTGCTCGACCTGTCGCAGCCGCGCGTCGATCCGCTCGGTTACGACCTCGTCGGACTGTTCGTCGGCAGCGAGGGCATGTTCGGCATCGCCACCGAGATCGTCGTGCGCCTGATGCCGATCCAACCCGTGGTCGAGACGGTGCTCGCCGTGTTCAAGGACCTCGACGGCGCCTGCGACTCGGTGAGCGAGGTGATCGCCGCTGGACACGAGCCCGTCGCGCTCGAGATCCTCGACCGCCTCACGATCGAAGCCGTCGAAGCGAGCATCTTCGCCGCGGGGTATCCCAAGGACGCGGAGGCGGTGCTCTTGATCGAGTGCGAGGGCAGCGAGAGCGAAGTCGGCGCGAGCCTCGACGAAATCCTCGCCGTCGTGCGCCGGCGCGGCGCGATCGACGTGCGGCGCGCGCGCAGCGCGTACGAACGCAAGAAGCTGTGGGCCGGCCGCAAGGGCGCGTTCGGCGCCATGGGCCGCATCGCGCCCGACTTGTACGTCGCGGACGTGGTCGTGCCGCGCACGAAACTGCGCGAGCTGGTGCTCGGAACCACGCGCATCGCGCACGAGCACGGCCTCAAACTCTCCAACGTGTTCCACGCCGGCGACGGCAATCTGCACCCCAACATCAGCTATGACCGACGCGACCCCGATCAGGTGCGGCGCGTGCTCGCCGCCGGCGACGAGATCATGGAGCTGGTGGTGAAAGCCGGCGGATCGCTCACCGGCGAGCACGGCGTGGGCCTCGAAAAACAAGCCGCGATGACGCAGGTGTTCGATGAGGCGAGCCTGCGCACGATGTGCACGGTGCGCGCGGCCTGGGACCCGCAGCAGCGGCTCAATCCCGGAAAACTGATCCCCGTGCACGCCTGCCGCGAGATGCGCGGCGCGCAGAGGCCGCAGGCGTGAGCACGACGCAGCTCGAAACCGCGCTGGCGCAGATCGTCGGCCGCGCCAACGTGCTGTTCCAGCGGCCGCGCTTCGACCTCGACGCGCTGCCGTGCGCCGCGCCGGGCAGCGTCGACGAAGTCAGCGCGCTGCTCAAGCTCGCCACACGCGACACGTTGCGCGTCGTGCCGCTCGGCCTGGGCTCGAAGCTCGGTTGGTGCAACGCGCCCGAACGCGTCGATTTCCTGCTCACCACGCGGCGCCTGGTCGGCGCGGTCTCGCACGAGCCCGCCGACGGAACGATTGCAGTGCGCGCGGGCGAGAGCATCGCCGAACTCGCCGCGCGCGTCGAACGCGGCGGCCACCGCTTCACGCCCGACGTTCCTCACCCCGCGAACTCCACCATCGGCGGCGTCGTCGCCGCCGGCCAGTCGGGCTTCGATCGCCTGCGTTTCGGCCCGGTGCAGCACCATGTGCTCGGCGTCGAGGCTGTGCTCGGCGACGGAACCATCACACGCAGCGGCGGTCGCCTGGTGAAGAACGTCACCGGCTTCGACCTGCACCGGCTCTACGCGGGCTCGCAGGGAACGTTGTGCGTGCTCACCGAGGTCGCGCTGCGCCTGTTCCCCGCGCCGGAGCACGAGGTGCTCTTCATGGCGCGCGGCGTGGACCTCGCGCGCGCGCTCGAACGCGCCCGCGCCGCCTTCGCGTTGCCGGTGCGACACGTCTCGGTCGTGCTCACCAGCGTCGATTCGCCGCCCGCGGGCGAGAGCTGGATCGTGCTCGCACGCCTGTTCGGCAAGCGCGCAGCGGTCGCGGCGGAACAGGAGGCGCTGGCGCAGTGCTGGAAGACGCCGAGCTTCAAGGAAGGGCGCGAAGCGGCCGAGTTTTCCGCGCAGTTTCGCGATTCGACGAGCTTCGTGGGCGCCCAGCGGGCGTCGCTCTCCGTCACCGCGGAGCCTTCGCGCGCGCCGGCGCTCGTCGTCGAGCTCGTGCGCGCGCTCGACGAACGTTCGCTCGAGCGGCGCCTGGTGTTCCAACCCTTCGAAGCGCGCCTGGACATCGGACTGCCGAGCGCCATGGATCCCACGCAACTCGCCGAGTTCGCGCGCCTGGCGCGCAACATCGCAACGCGCCACGGTGGCGCGCTGCACGTGCGCAACGCTCCACTTGCCGCGCTCTCCGGCCTCGATCCGTTCGGCGACGATGTCGCGGGCTTGGAGTTGATGCGCGAGCTGCGCGCCAAGCTCGACCCCGGCGGCGTGTTCGCACGCGGCCGTTTCGTCGGAGGCCTGTGATGGAATCCAACGCGCTGGTCGACTACGTCAAGAGCCTGGACTGCATCCACTGCGGCCTGTGCCTGCGCACCTGCCCGACGTACCAGCTCACCGGCGTCGAGTCCTCGAGCCCACGTGGCCGCATCTACCTGATGCGCGCCGTCGCCGAGGGCGCGCTCGACGCACGCGACGCGCAGTACCGCGAGGAGCTCGACTTCTGCCTCGTGTGCCGCCACTGCGAGAGCGTGTGCCCGGCCGGCGTGCGCTTTGGCGAGATGATGGAGACCGCGCGCGCCGGCGCCGAGTCGGTCGCGCCGCGCGGCGGGCTCGAGCGTTTCGCACGCTGGATCGGCTTCAGCGTCGTGCTGCCCAGCCGCTTCTGGCTGTCGCTGTCGATCGGCGCGTTGCGCTTCGCGCAGCGCACGGGCCTGTTGAAGCTCGTCGCGAACTTCGCGGGCGCGCGCAAAGCGGGCCTGTTGAGCCTCGCCGAAGCTCCGCCCGCGAGCGAACGCCGCCTGCTGCCCGAGCGCACTCCGGCGCGCGGCGCCGAACGCGGCGAAGTGAGTGTGCTCGAAGGCTGCGTGATGCCCGAGCTGTACGGACGCGTGAACCGCGCCACGGTCGCGGTGCTCGCCGATCTGGGCTTCGCGAGCCGCACCGCGCGTGGTCACGTGTGCTGCGGCGCGCTGCACGCGCACAACGGCGAGCTCGAGGGCGCACGCGAGCTCGCGCGCGGCACGATCGAACGTTTCGAGGCGCTCGGCGACACGCCGATCGTCGTGAACAGCGCGGGCTGCGGCGCGCACATGAAGGCCTACGGCCACTTGCTCGAACACGACGCTGCGTGGAAGGAGCGCGCGCAGCGCTTCGCCAAGCGCGTGGTCGACTTCAGCGAGTTCGTCGCCGCGAAGGCGCCGGCGGACTGGGCGCCCGACGCCAGCGGCGCGGGGATGGGCAAGCTCGCCTACGACGATCCGTGCCACCTGTGCCACGGCCAGCAGATCCGCGCGCAGCCGCGCAGCCTGCTCGAGCGCGTGCGCGGCGCCCAGCGCGTCGAGATGAACAACGCCGAGTCGTGCTGCGGCTCGGCGGGCATCTACTCCGTGCTGCGGCCGGCCGACAGCCAGGCGGTGTTCGACGCCAAGGCGCGCGATTTCGCCGCCTGCGGCGCGGACACGCTCGTCACGGCCAATCCCGGCTGCCACATGCAGTGGGACGCCGGCCTGCGGCGCGCGGGCTCGAAGGCGCGCGTCGTGCACATCGCCGAAGTGCTCGCCGCGCGCGTGAGCCAGAAGCCTTAGCGCCTCGAACGGAATGAGCCGTGGATGCTCGGCGCGCGATGGCGCCGCCCAAGCAGATGACAGCGCGTCTGGGCGCCGCGAGGCGCTCGGTTCGAGGTCCTTAGAGCACGACGGCCGTGCCGCTCGCGCTGACCAGGAGCATGCAGCTATTGGGGCCGATCGCCTCGAAGCGGAGGGCGACGCCCACTACGGCGTTCGCGCCCAGCTCGAGCGCACGCGCACGCAGTTCGTCGAGCGCGAGCTCACGCGCCTGGCCGAGCTCGTTGGGGCCGGTCCCCGAGCGCAGCCCGACGAGATCGCGCAGCGAGGCCAAGGGGTACACCACGTTCTGACCGAGGATCGCTTCACCGTTGACGATGCCGCGGTGCTCGCGGATAGGACGGCCTTCGACGCTGGGAGTCGTGGTCAGCAGGATGTGGTTCATGGCGGAGAGAGTTGCGGCGCCGCCGCTCACTTGGTTACGAGCGCGGCGAGCAATTGTTCGACCGGCGCGATCGAGCCGGCGACGCCGCGACCAAAGCGCGCGAGGAGCACGCGCGGCTCGCCCGCGCTGCTGAGGTTCACGCGCACGACGTCGCGGAACGTGCCGCCCGACTCGAACTCGCGCTCGTGGGCCCAGGCGCAGTCGAGCTGGCCCCAGGCGACCAGCCCACGCTGCAGGATGCGCTTGCCGCCGGAGGAATCGATCGCGGCAAAGTCGCCGCGCAGCTCCTCGCCGCCCTTGAACAGCTTCTCGAGTTCGTCGCGGGCGACCTCGAGCTCCAAGCGCGCGATCACGACCTCGCGCGGCGGCGCACCCGGCGTTCCGTAGTCGACCTTGCTCCAGTCGAAACGCGGTTTGTCCTTCGAATCTTCGTCGGAGTCGGAACTCGATTCCGCGCGCGGCGGCTCCGGCGCGAGGTCGGCGCGCTCCAAGCGCAACACCGTGTCGCCGCGCACGAGTTCCTGCGCTTCGACGGGCCGCAAGCCAAAGGGCAGCTCGCGCGGCTCGAACCACGCTTCGAAGGCGGCCTGCGGCTCGCTCGCACGCGGCGCTTCGCGCAGCGTCCAAACAAGCGCGCCGGCGAGCACGGCGAACCCGAGCGCGCCCAGGAGCACGCCGCGGGTCGTTTCGTGCGCCGCCAGCGTTGCGTTCACCGCTTCTCGCCGATCTTGAACGGCGCGAGGAACTTCACCACGTCGCTCTCATCGACGGGCGCGAGCGAACCGACCAGGTCGTATTGGAAGATCACCACGGTGTCGCTGCCGTCCTTGGTGAGGTCGAGCGCCAAGGTGCTCTTGTGCATCGGCGTGAGATCCTCTTGAGCGCCGCTCTCGGGACGCTCGTAGCTGGTGAAGCGGATCGAGGGGCACTCGCGGCCCTGCACGTTCAGCTCGCCCTTCTCGACGTGATAGCGCCCCATGTTGCCTGTCAGGGGCCCAAGATCGACCTGCTTCTCGCCGTCGAAGTACTGCTCGCGAAGTTGCGCTCCTTGCGTGCCTGTCGCGATCAGGAAGGTGCAGCTCGAGCCGTCGCTCTGCGGCAACGCGAAGGTGTGGATCTCCTGGAAGGGCACCTTGAAGCCGATGATGGTCTCGCCCTCCGGCCGCGTCTCGAACGGCACGAACTCAGCCAGGCTGGCCCACTGTTTCTCTGGGTCCATCGCCTCCTGCGCCTTCCTCACGACCAGGAACGCGAGCACGCCGCCCACGATCAACGCGAGCAAACACCCGCCGCCGCAGAACCAAGCCCACTTGGGCACGCGGCTCTTGGGCTTGGGTGCTTCGTTCGCTTCACTGCCCCAATCGACTTCGGACATGACCTAATCTCCTCCGAGCGCGTCTGGCGCGCTCTCAAGCCTTCCAGTCGTAGAAGCCCTTGCCCGACTTCTTGCCGAGCTCCCCGCGCGCCACTTTGTCGCGCAGGATTTGGGGCGGTGCAAAACGCGGACCGATCTCGCGCGCGAGGTGCTCGGCGATCGCGAGGCGCACGTCGAGACCGACGAGGTCGGTGAGCTTGAGCGGCCCCATCGGGAAGCCGTAGCCCAGCGTCATGGCCTTGTCGATGTCCTCGGCGCTCGCCACGCCGGACTCGCACATGCGCATCGCCTCGAGCCCGATCACCAAGCCCAGGCGGCTCGAAGCGAATCCGGGCGAGTCCTTCACGTCGATGCCGTCTTTGCCGATGCGCGCGCTCAGCGCGAGCGCCAGGCGCGCGGCTTCTTCGCTGGTCTGCTCGGCGCGCACGACTTCGACGAGCTTCATGATGTGCACGGGGTTGAAGAAGTGCATGCCCACCACGCGCGCCGGCCGCGTGCAGACGGCGGCGATCTTCGTGATCGGCAGCGACGAGGTGTTCGTCGCGAGCAACGTGTCGGGCGCGCACACCGCGTCGAGCGTGGTGAAGATGCGCTGCTTGAGCTCGAGCTTCTCGGGCACGGCCTCGATCACCACGTCGGCGGCGCGGGCGGCGCCCTCGAGGTCGCCCGAGCCGCGCAGGTTCGCGAGCGCCGCGTCGCGCGCCTGCGCCGTGACCTTTTGCTTCTCGACGCCTGCGTCGAGGTTCTTCTTCACGGCGGCGAGGCCCTTTTCGAGCGCCGCCGCGTCGAGGTCGACGAGCGTGGTCGCGATGCCGGCGAGCGCCAAGGCGTGCGCGATGCCGTGGCCCATGGTTCCCGCGCCGACGACGGCGGCGGTGGAGATCTGTTCAGCGGTCTTCATCGATGGAGGAGCACAGGAGTGTGGAGAAGCGAACGCACGGCGAAGTTTCGCGCGGCGTTCGAGAGAGCGCCCGCAGCACAGCAGTCAGGGCGTGAGCACGATCTTGCCGGCGACCTGGCGCGACTCGAGCAGCTCATGGGCCTCGCGCGCCTGCGCGAGCGGCAGCACGCGGTCGACCACGGGGCGATAGCGGCCCGCGGCGACGTGTTCGAAGATCGTCGGCAGCGCGCTGCGCGGCCCCATCGTCGAGCCGAGCACCGAGAGGTTCTTGATGAACATGTGCGGCAGGAGCAACGAGACCTTCGGGCCGGTCGTTCCGCCGCAGGTCACCAGGCGCCCCAGGCGCGCCAGGCAGCGCATCGAGAGGTCCCAGGTGGCCGGGCCGACGTGTTCGAACACGACCTCGCAGCCGCGGCCGGAGGTGAGCTTCTTGACCTCCTTGTCCCAGCCTTCGCGCGAGTGGTCGAGCGCCGCATCGGCGCCGAGCGAACGCACCAGCTCGAGCTTGCGCTCGCTGCCGGCGGTCGCGATCACGCGCGCGCCGAGCGACTTGGCGATCTGGATGCCGGCCGAGCCGACGCCGCTCGCGCCGCCGAGCACGAGCACCGTCTCGCCGGCCTGCAACTTCGCGCGGCTGACGAGCATCCCCCACGCCGTCAGGAACACCAGCGGAACAGCCGCCGCTTGAACTGGATCGACGCCGGCGGGCAGCGGGAAGACGTACTTGGCCGGCAACACGAAGTACTCGGCATGGAACCCGTCGCCGTGTTCGCCGCGGATCGAGTAGTCGGGCGCGAGGTGGTCGTCGCCGCGCAGGTCCTCGGGGCTGAGCCCGGAGCTGTAGCCGGGCTCGAGCACGACGCGCTGACCGACGCGCAGGCCGCTGACGCCCGCGCCGAGTTCGGCGATCTCGCCGACGCCGTCGCAGCCCAGCGTGCGCGGAAACGCCACGGGAAAACCGGGCATTCCGCGGCGCACCCACAGGTCGAGGTGGTTGATCGACGCGGCGAGCACCTTGACCAGCACTTCGCCCGCAGCGGGGCTCGGGCGCGCCACCTCGTCGATGGCGAGCACCTCGGGACCGCCGTGGGCGTGGATGCGCAGCGCCTTCATCGAATCACGCGCCCTCGAAGCTCGGCAGGCGCTTCTCGACGTAGGCGGCGATGCCCTCGCGCGCGTCGGAGGAGGCGAACAACTTCGCCTGCAGCTCGCGCTCGAGCGCGAGGCCCGCATCGAGCGGCAGGTCCACGCCGCCGTGCACCGCGGCCTTGATGTGGCCGACGCTCAGCGCGGCCTTGCCCGGCGTCGTGAAGCTCGCGGCGAACTCGCCGAGCGCCGTCATGAAGCTCGCGTCGTCGCTCTCGCCGCGCACGTGGGTCACGACGCCGAGCTTCTCGGCTTCGTCGTAGTCGAAGGTGCGGCCGCTGACCATCAGCTCGATCGCGCGCGCGCGGCCGACGAGGCGCGCGAGGCGCTGCGTTCCGCCCGTGCCGGGCAACACGCCGAGGTTCACTTCCGGCAGGCCGCACTTGCCCGAGCCGCGGCGCGCCACGCGCAGGTCGCAGGCCAGCGCGATTTCGAGCCCGCCGCCGACGCAGTGGCCCGAGAGCGCGGCGATGACCAGCTTGGGCGTGCGCTCGAGGCGCTGCAGCGTCTCGTTGGCGTGCAGGCAGAAGTAGTACTTCTTCGAGGGCGTGAGGCTATTGAGGTAGTTGATGTCCGCGCCCGCGCAGAAGAACTTCTCGCCCGCTCCCGCGATGACGATCACCTGCACGGCGTCGTCGAAGCGCGCGCGAACGATGGCTGCGTCGAGGTCGCTCATCATCTCGAACGAGTAGCCGTTGGCCGGCGGGTTCGTGAGCGTGATCAGCGCCAGTCCGCTGCCTGCGGCGTAGCGGACCTTGCCGTTGGGGAGCGCTTCCGACGAGCGCGACAGTTCGAGCAGTTGGGCCGTCATGGGGGCGACAATTGTTGCGGCGCGGGGCTCGATTTGCACGCCGCGCGTCGCCCGCCGCCCCTACTTGAGCGCGATCTCGACCGTCGCGCCGCCGCTGCGCTCCGCCATGCGCCGCCAGTGCTCGCGCAGGGCCTTGGGAGCGTCGGCGAGCACCACGTCGAGCACCAGACCGCGCAGGCGCGTGCGCTCCTCGAACAGGCTGGCGATCAGTTCCATGTTCCAGCGCTGCCCTCCGCTGGGTGCGCCGTCGCTGAGCACGATCAGCGTGTCGAGCTCGGGATCGGCGAGCGCGAACTCGAGCGCGCCCCAGAAATCTCCCGTGCCGCGGTCGACGCGTTTGGTGAAGAACTCGAGCGCTTCCGCGATGGCCTTGGGCGCCGCCGGCGTCAGGCGTTCCTTCCAAGCCACGGGCCGCGCGGTGTAAACGATCACGTTGAAGCGCGTCTGCGGCGAGAGCGAACGCAACGCGCGCGCGAGTTCCTCGTCGACCAGCTCCTTGCGCGTGCGGCCGTCGGCGCGCTTCTCCCACATCGATCCCGACATGTCGATCAAGAACGCCACGCGCTCCGAGCGGATCGGCAAGCCGGCGAACGCACTCGTCGAACCAGCCTCGTCGCTCGAACGCTCGGCGCGTTCGGGCGCCGCGATGGGACCGTCGGCGAGCGTGTCGACCCACTGCTTCCAGGGCCGCGGATCGAGGCGGTGCGACAGCCCCGAGAGCGCGCGCAGATGGCCGGCGAGCAGCCACTTGCCGCGCAGCGACTCCTCGCGTTCGAGCGCAGCGACGAGCTGTTGCGCCGCGGACTTCGTCGCGTGCGCCGCGAAACTGCGGTAGGCGTTGGCGCGCACGCCGAAGTTCGCGTCCGCGGCGAGCGCGGCGAGCAGGTCGAGCGACTCCGAAGCCGTGGGCGCGCCGAGCGCGATGGCCGCGGCCGCGCGCGCGGGCGCGGACTTCGACGCCTTCCAGGTCTCCATGTCCTTGCGGCGCGGCGCGCCGAGGAAGGCCTGCTGCGCGACGATCAACGCGGCCTGCGTCTCGAGCTCCTTCTCGCGGCCGATCTGCGCCGCCAGCGCCGCCTCGAGCGCGCTCGCTTCGATCATGTCCGTCTTCCACGCGTCGACGTACTTCTGCGCGCGCACGAGCCGCTCGACGGACCACGCCGCCGCGCGCCGCACGCCCGCCTCGCGGTCGGCGAGGGCCTGCGCGAACACGTCGGCGGGCGGCGCGCTCGTGGCGCGGCCGAAGGACTCGACGACACGCTCGCGCACCAGGGCGTTCTTCGACGCCAGTCCATCTTTGCCGAGCACGAGCTTGCGCACCTCGGGCGCCGCGACGGAGACCAGCTGCAGCTGCGCTTCGTCGGCCACCTGCCCGTCGGGATCCGCGAGCGCGGCGAGCACGCTCTTCCAAGCCTCGAGCGTGCCGATGCGCGCCAACTGCCCCACCGCGGCGCGCCGTTCGCGCGCGTCGCTCGAGCCCAGCCGTCCGCGCGCGTCCGAGAGCTCGTCGAAGCCCGCCGCCGCCAGCGGTGCGACGAAGGCGAACAGCGCGAACACCAGACAGGCCGCGCGCTTCACGGAGCGCTCTCCTGCGCGACGATGCGCGCGTCCGTCGGCGGTGCGATCGGCGCGCCGCGCTTGAACTCGAGCTCCGTCAGATCGCGGATCAGGATCGGGTCCTCGCTGCGCGGCATCGAACGCGCGAGCAGATCGAAACCGTCGCCGCCGGCCGCCAAGTACGAGTTCGTGGCGATGCGGTAGCGCTTCTCGCGCTCGAGCGGCTTGCCGCCGATCTCAAGGCTCACGAAGTTGAGCTGCACGGCCGAGTGTTCACGCGACTCGCGCACGCGCACCACGCAGCCGGAGTAGTCGAGCCCCGAATGCGCCGTGCCTTCGGTGGCCGCGCGCACGATCTGCTCGAGCTCGGCGCCCGTCAGCTCCAGCAACGCGATGTTGTTGTCGAAGGGCGACATCTCGAACACCTCGCGGCGCGTGACCGGGCCCGCGTCGATTTCGGCGCGCACGCCGCCGCGGTTGTGGAAGGCCACGTCGACGCCGGTGCGCGCGCGCATCAGAGCGC
>ERZ1066135.1215-NODE-1215-length-10382-cov-7.858042_pt1 | contig 10382 bp, 13 predicted proteins | sample MGYA00382782_ERZ1066135 | MGnify/ENA primary metagenome ERZ1066135 (study PRJEB33369, sample SAMEA5778365) | biofilm metagenome | biome: Industrial cooling water; feature: Water cooling tower basin; material: Biofilm | place: United Arab Emirates | collected...
GGGTTCATCAGCAGGGCGAACGGGTTGGCGGCTCGAGCATCCAGCATGGCGGCACCTCGTGGTTGGGCATCTCGGTGTCACCAATGTAGGCAGCAAGCGGTCGTGATCCCAGTCGGTGCGGCGCCAGAGGCGCTGTCGGAAAGCGGCTGACAAAGCGTCAGCCGGGCGCATCGCCGTGTGCGGAAAGCCCGATTCAGCGCGAGCCGGCCTGCTTCGCGGCGCGCGCCGCGAGCTTCTCCGCCAGCCATTCGCGGTCGCCCGCGGCGGCCAGGTCGGCGGCGCTGCGGTCGAAGCGGTCGACCGCGCGCAGATCGGCGCCGGCGGCGACGAGCCGCTCGACCATCGCCTCCTCGCCGAACAGCGCCGCCATCATCAGCGGCGTGCGGCCGTTCGGGGCGCGCGCATCGACGAGCGCACCGCGCGCCAGCAGCAGTTCGAGCACCGGCATGGCGTTGCCGGCGGCCGCGTAGTGCAGAGGCGTCCAGCCGGGCCGGTTGACCTGCGCACCACGCTCCAGCAGCAGCCTGGCGAGCGCGGGCTGGTTCTTGATCGCGGCCATCATCAGCGGTGTTTCGCCGAGGGGGTTGGCGCGCTCGACGTCGGTGGCGGGCAGCCGCGCCAGGGCCATCGCCGCGCCGAAGGCCTCGGCGTGCAGCGCCCTCACCAGCCCGGGCTGGCCGTCGGGGTCGACGCTGTTCGGGTCGAAGCCGCGCGCCACCAGGTGTTCGATGCCGCGCGGGTTGTCGTTGATCACGGCGCGGAAGAAGTCTTCGTACGAACCGGCATGAGCTGAAAAAATACCAAACAATACAATGATATAGGCTATGAATCTCATTTTTTACTTCATCATTTTCACGAGCCGGGGCGACAGGTCTGGGGGCCGAAAAGCCGCTCGAAGTTCGCGCTCGTCGCGGCCGCCACCTCCTCCACCGTGCAGCCCTTGATGCGCGCCAGCTCGGCGGCGACATAGGGCACGTAGGCGGGGCTGTTGACCTTGCCGCGGTAGGGCACCGGCGCGAGGTAGGGGCTGTCGGTCTCGATCAGGCAGCGCTCCAGCGGCACCTCGCGCGCCACCTCACGCAGTTCGGCGGCGTTCTTGAAGGTCAGGATGCCGGAGAACGAGATCATGAAGCCGAGTTCGAGCGCCGCCCGCGCCACCTCGCGCGTCTCGGTGAAGCAGTGGAAGACCCCGCGCACCGGGGCGCCGGGGCCCTGGCTGCCCTCCTCGCGCAGGATCGCCAGCGTGTCCTCGGAGGCGCTGCGGGTGTGGATCACCAGCGGCAGCCCGGTGGCCCGGGCTGCGCGGATGTGGACGCGGAAGCGCTCGCGCTGCCAGGCCATCTCGTCGACGCTGCGGCCGTTCAGGCGGTAGTAGTCGAGTCCGGTCTCGCCGATCGCCACCACGCGCGGCCGCGCCGCGCCGGCCAGCAGGTCGTCGAGGCTGGGCTCGCGCACGCCTTCGTTGTCGGGATGGACGCCGACCGTGCACCAGAAGTTGTCGTGCGCCGTCGCCAGCGCATGGACGGTGTCGAACTCCTCCAGCGTGGTGCAGATGCACAGCGCGCGGTCGACGCGCGCGGCGGCCATCGCGGCGCGGATCGCCGGCAGGTCGGCGCGCAGCTCGGGGAAGCCGAGGTGGCAATGGGAATCGACGAACATCGCTCGCAGGCGTGCGCGGGGCGACCGGCCGGGGGCCGGCGGCTCAGATGGTCTGGGTCGGCTTGGCCGAGGAGATCGAGGTGCCGAGCAGCTCCTCGATCTTGACCTTCAGCAGCCGGGTCTTCTCGTCGCTGGGGAAGCGCACGCCGACCCCCTGGGTGCGGCCGCCGGAGGCGTTGGCCGGCGTGACCCAGCCGACCTTGCCGGCCACCGGGTAGCGCTGCGGGTCGTCGGGCAACGACAGCAGCAGGTAGATGTCTTCGCCGAGCTTGTACTCGCGGTTGGTCGGCACGAACAGGCCGCCCTCCGCGAACAGCGGGATGTAGGCCGCGTACAGCGCACCCTTCTCGCGGAACACGAGTTGGATCACGCTGGGCCGCGCGGTGCTGGCGGCCGTGCCGCGCACGTTCACATCGCTCATCGTTCGAGTGTATCCAAGGGCCGACGCGCGCCGTGCGGCGCGGCCGCCACGGAAAGCGGTCGCAACGCACGCTGGACGCGCTGCACCAGGGCCTCGACCGCCAGCGCGGCGTTCCAAGGGTGCTCGGCATGGCGCGCGGTGTCGCGCAGCGCCGCGGCGCACTCGGTCAGGCGGCCGACATCGCCGCCGCCGGCCACGCTGCCGGCCGGAAAGTAGCGCGGCGCCGCACCGACCGCGAGCGAAAGCGCATCGTGGCAGAGCTTTTGCAGCGCGTCGATCGCCAGCGGCAGCGGCCAGGCGGCCAGCGTGGCGCCCTGCCCGGCCGCCAGCTCGCGCGGCAGCCGCCGCCAGCCGGCCGCGTCGATGCCCAGCGAGGCGCGCTCGAGCGCCTCGAGCGGCGCGCCACCGGCCGCGGCCAGCAGCACCTCGGGTTCGGCCAGGCCTCGAGCGGTGAGCCAGTGCGCCGCCGTGTCGGCCGGCGGCAGGCCCAGCGGCAGCTGCTGGCAGCGGCTGCGCACCGTCGGCAGCAGCCGCTGCGGGGCGGCGCTGGCGAGCAGGAAGCGGGTCGCACCGGGGGGCTCCTCCAGCGTCTTCAGCAGCATGTTGGCGGCGGTCGGGTTGATGCGTTCGGCCGGCCAGGCCAGCACGACCTTGCGCGCACCGCGGCTGGCGGTCTGCTGCGCGAAGGCGACCACGCCGCGCACCGCGTCGACCTTGATCTCCTTGCTGGGTTTGGCCTTGCCGGCCTTGGCGTCGGCGCCCTCGCCTTCGTCGTCGGTCTGCCAGCCGAGCGCGGCCTGCAGCGCCTCGGGCAGCAGCACCAGCAGGTCGGGATGGGTGCGGGCCGACACCAGGCGGCAGGCGGCGCAGTGACCGCAGGCCAGACCCTGCGGCCGGTCGGGCGCGGCGCCCTCGCACAGCCAGGCGGTGGCCAGGGCCAGGCCGAACTCGAACTGCCCGACGCCGCGCGGCCCGTGCACCAGCAGCGCATGGCCGCGCGCGCTGCGCAGCGCCTGCGCCAGCGGCGCCTCGAGCCAGGGCAGCGGCGCGCTCACCAGCCGCGCTCCGCGAGACACGCGGCGATCTCGGCCGCCACCGCCTCGCGTGGGCGTGCGGCGTCGATGCGCACGAAGCGCTGCGGTGACTCCGCCATGCGGGCACGGTAGCCGTCGACGACGCGGCGGAAAAAGGCCTCGTCCTGCCGCTCGAAGCGGTCGGGCGTGCGCGCACCGGCCACGCGCGCGGCGGCCACCGCCGGGTCGAGGTCGAACCACAGCGTCAGGTCGGGCTGGCGCAAGCGGCCGTCGGGGCCGGCCTGCACCCAGGCTTCGAGCGTGGCGAGCACGCCGGCGTCGAAGCCGCGGCCGCCGCCCTGGTAGGCGAAGGTGGCGTCGGTGTAGCGGTCGCTCAGCACCACGGCGCCGCGCGCCAGCGCCGGCTCGATGCACTGGCGCAGGTGGTCGCGGCGCGCGGCGAAGATCAGCAGCACCTCGGTCAAGGCGTCCATCGGCTTGTGCAGCACCTGCTCGCGCAAGGCCTCGGCGAGTTCGGTGCCGCCGGGCTCGCGGGTGCGCAGCACCTCCAGCCCGCGCGCGCGCCAGCGCTCGGCCACCGCGTCGAGGTGGCTGGACTTGCCGGCGCCGTCGATGCCCTCGAAGCTGACGAAGCGGCCGGCCGGCCCCGCGCCGCCGCTCACGGGGTGGCCTGGCGGGCCGGGCCGCGCTGGTACTTGTTCACCGCGCGATTATGGTCGGCGAGGCTGCTGCTGAACTGGCTGCTGCCGTCGCCGCGCGCCACGAAGTACAGCGCCTTGGTCGCCTCGGGCCGCACCGCGGCGCGCAGCGAGGCGCGGCCCGGCAGCGAGATCGGCGTCGGCGGCAGGCCGCCGCGGGTGTAGGTGTTGTAGGGGCCGTCGGCCAGAAGGTCGCGCTTGCGCAGGTTGCCGTCGAAGGCGGTGCCCAGGCCGTAGATCACCGTCGGGTCGGTCTGCAGCGGCATGCCGATGCGCAGCCGGTTGGCGAACACGCCGGCGACCAGGCCGCGGTCGGCCTCGGTGCCGGTCTCCTTCTCGACGATCGAGGCGAGGATCAAGGCCTCGTCGGCACTGCGCAGCGGCGTGTCGGGCAGGCGCTCGGCCCAGGCGGCGGCGAGCTCGCGCGCCATCGCTTCGTAGGCCTGGCGCAGCACGGCGAGGTCGCTGCTGCCCGGTGCGAAGCTGTAGGTGTCGGGGAAGAAGCGCCCTTCGGCCGGCACGCCGGGCGCGCCGAGCCGGCGCATCAGTTCGGCCTCGCTGAGCTCGGCGGTGGTCGGCTTCAGGCCCTTGGCGGCGGCGAGTTCGGCGCGCAGCTGGCGCAGCGTCCAGCCCTCGACGAAGCGCACCGTGTTCTGCACCGTGAGGCCGGCGACCATCTTGCGCAGCAGGCCCGGCGGCGTGACGCCGCGGCCGATCTCGTAGCGGCCGGCCTGGATGCGGCGGGCCTCCCCCGACCAGCGGAACCATTCGTAGAGCAGCCACACAGGCGCTTGCACGCCGGCGGCGGCCCAGCCTTCGGCGATCTGCCGCGGCGACATGCCCGGCTCGACGGTGAACTGCACGCTGTCCTCGGCCAGCGGCAGCGGCTTGCCGAGCCAGACGTAGCCGGCGCCGACCGCGGCCGCGAGCGTCAGCACGAACACGAGCAGCCCGCCGAGCAGCGCGCGCTTCATCGGATCGACGGCTCCAAGCTCATCGGCTGATGATAATCAGCGCATGTCAGCTCCCCCACCCTCCGCCGCCGCGCCGCCGGCAAGTGCTGTAACCATCGTCGAAGGCGCACTGCGCCTCGAGGCCCTGCGCCTGATCCGCGTGCGCGGTGCCGACGCGGCGAGCTTCCTGCACGGCCAGCTCACGCAGGACTTCAAGCTGCTCGGCCTGAGCGAGGCGCGCCTGGCCGCCCTGTGCTCGGCCAAGGGGCGGATGCTGGCGAGCTTCGTCGGCTTCAAGCGCAGCCACGAGGAGGTCTGGCTGGCCTGCCGCCGCGACCTGCAGGGCGCCACGCTGAAGCGCTTGTCGATGTTCGTGCTGCGCGCCCAGGCCCGGCTCGACGCGCCCGAGGCCGAGCTGGCGCTGATCGGGCTGGCCGGCGCCGCCGCTGGCACGGCCGTCTCCGGCGACGTCGCGGCGCAGCCGGTCTGGAGCCAGCGCCGCATCGCCGGCGACGCCAGCCTCGTGCGTCTGCCCGACGCCGCCGGCCGCCCGCGCTGGCTGTGGGCCGGGCCGGCCGAGGCCGCCGAGCCCCTGCTCGCCGCGCTGCCGGCGCTCGCACCGTCGGCCTGGGACTGGCTCGAGGTCCGCAGCGGCATCGCGCCGGTGGTCGCCGCGACGGTGGAGGCCTTCGTGCCGCAGATGCTGAACTACGAACTCGTCGGCGGCGTGAACTTCCAGAAGGGCTGCTACCCGGGCCAGGAGGTCGTCGCCCGCAGCCAGTACCGCGGCACGCTCAAGCGCCGCACGCAGCTGCTGCGCGCCGAGCTGCCGATGGCGCCCGGCCAGGAAGTCTGGTGGAGCGGCGACGCCGGCCAGCCCAGCGGGCTGGTCGCCTTCGCCGCGCCGGCCCCCGACGGCGGCCACGATGCGCTGGTCGAGCTCAAGCTCGCCGCGCTCGACGGCGGCAGCCTGCACCTCGGCACGGCCGACGGCCCGCCGCTCGCACGCCTGTCGCTGCCTTACACCGTGCCGGCGTCGGCCGAGACGAGCCTGGGCTGAGACGATGCCTCCTGCTTCGTCCGAGCGTCACGAGCTCTACGTCTACTACCGCGCCCGGCCCGCGCAGGCCGAGGTGCTGGCCGAGGCGGTGGGCCGCATGCAGCAGGCGCTGTGCGCCGCTCATCCGGGCCTGACGGCGCGGCTGCTGTGCCGCGCCGAGCTGCGCGAAGGCCAGAACACCTGGATGGAGGCCTACGCGCTGCCGGCCGGCCGCAGCGCGGTTGCGCTGGCTGCGGCGATCGAGCAGGCCGCCGCCGTGCTGGCGCCGCTGCTCGACGGCCCGCGCCGCAGCGAGCATTTCGTCGCATGTGCCTGGTAGCGCTGGCGCTCGGTCGCAGCGCGCACTTTCCCTTCGTGCTGGCGTCGAATCGCGACGAGTTCTACGAGCGCCCCGCGGCGCCGCTGGCCTGGTGGGCGCCTGACCCGGGCTCGGCGCCGATCCTGGCCGGGCGCGACCTGCAGGGTGGCGGCACCTGGCTGGGCCTGAGCGCCACCGGCCGGCTCGGCCTCGTGACCAATGTGCGCGACCCGGCCCGCCACGACCCGCAGGCCCGTTCGCGCGGCGAACTGGTGACCCGCTGGCTGGCCGGCCACGAGGACTTCGAGCAGCTCTGGGCAGCTTGCGAGCCGACGGCCTACAACGGCTTCAACCTGGTCGCGGCCGACCTCCGGCTGGGCCGGGCGCACTGGGCCAGCAACGCGACCGGCGCGACGCAGCCGCTGCAGGCCGGCGTGTACGGGCTGTCCAATGCCGCGCTCGACACCCCCTGGCCCAAGACGGCGGCGCTGAAGGCGCGGCTGGCGCAGGCGCTCGCGTTCGAGAGCTTCGAGCCCCTGGCCGAGGCCCTGTTCGAGGCGCTGGCCGACCGCCGGGCGGCGCTGGACGAGGCCCTGCCGTCCACCGGCGTGCCGCTCGCGCTGGAACGCGAGCTCTCCCCGGCCTTCATCCGCACCGCCGACGGCCGCTACGGCACGCGCTGCTCGACGCTGGTGGTCGTCGAGCGCACACCGGGCGAGGCTGACACCGTGCATGTCGTCGAGCACCGCCACGACGCCGCGCCCGGCGAGCCGCCGCGACGCCACGAAAGGCTCGGCCTGCCGCGCGTCGGCGCAGCCTCCTGACGGCGCGTCAGAACGCGCCGGCGGCGGTGCCCGAAGCCAGTGCCGACACGGCGGCCGGGTGCTGCTGGGCGGCGGCCAGGCGCAGCCAGGCGGCGCTCTGCTCGCGGTCGACCGGCCGGCCCTTGCCGGTGCGGAACATCACCGCCAGCGCGTACTGCGCCTCGGCGTGCCCGGCCTCGGCGGCGATCTGGAAGCGGCGCGCCGCCTCGTCGAGGCTGCGCGGCACGCCGCGGCCGGCCTCGTACATCCACGCCAGCCGGGTCTGGGCGGCGCGGTCGCCCTGCTCGGCGAGCTTTTCGTAGAGCTGGGCGGCCTCGGCGTGCCGGCCGCTGCTGCCGAGCAGTTCGGCCTGCTGGAAGGGCGTCAGCGCGGTCGCGGGCTGGTCCAGCGTGGCCAGGCGGGCGATGGCATCCTTGTCGCCGTTCTGCGCGGCGAGGTTGAGGAAGACGCGCGCCTTGGCGAGATCCTTGGCCAGCACGCCGCCGCTGCTGTAGAGCATGCCGAGGCGGTACTGGGCCTTGAAGTTGCCCGACTGCGCGGCGCTGGTGTAGAGGCGCTCGGCCTTCTGCAGGTCGCGCGGCTCGCCCAGGCCGTCCTCGGCCAGCGTCGCGAGGTTGAAAAGCGCGTCGCCGTTGCCGACTTCGGCCAGCGTCTCCCACACGGTGCGGGCGGCCTCGTAGTTCGCCATCTTGAACTCGGCATAACCCTTGTAGTTGCCCATGGCCGGGTTCTTGAGCCAGTCGGCGCGGGTGCTGTCCTGGGCCTGGGCGAACCCGGCCACGCAGACGGCGAACAAGGGGAACAGACGACGCATGGGTTTCACCGTGATTCGATGGATGCAACAAGGATTATCGGCCCAACCGGCTTGGTGCCTGCGCCGCCCTGGTGCCGCCGGCCAGCAGGGCCAGCATCAGCTCGACACGCGCCTGCTGCGGCGTGCCCGCCGGGCTGACCGGGAAGGCGTCGCCTTCGCGCCCTTGCACGCGGCCCTCGAGGACCCGGGTCGCACGGTGCACGACCACGCCGGCCTCGCGGGCCCGGCGCAGCGCGGCCTCCAGCGCCTCGTGCAGCGTGCCGTGGCCGGTCGCCGCGACGACCAGGCCGTCGAGCCCGCCCTGGGCCAGCAGCGCATCGACGATGCGGCCGTCGGCACCGGCATGGCTGGCGACGATCTCGACCCGCGGCCAAGGCTCGGCGTCGAGCAGGGCCAGGCCGAGCGGGCGGCCGGCGGGTCCCGCGTCGCGCAGCCGCAGCACGCGGCCGCCCTCGATCCGCCCGAGCGGCCCGGCCTCGCCGGAGCCGAAGGCCTCGCGGCGCCGGGTGTGGACCTTGCGCACGTCGAAGGCGGCATGCACCGCGCCGGCCACCACCGCGACGACGCCGGCCCAGCCCGGCTCGGCCGCCACCGTCACGGCGTCGAGCAGGTTCTGCGGCCCGTCGGGCCGGCGCGACGAGGCCGGCCGCATCGCCGCGGTCAGCACCACCGGCTTGGCCGGCGCGAGCACGCGCTGCAGCAGGTAGGCGGTTTCCTCGAGCGTGTCGGTGCCGTGGGTGACGACGATGCCCTGCACCTCGGGCCGCGCCAGATGGGCGGCGACGCGGCCGGCGAGGCGGCGCCAGATCGCATGCGTCATGTCCTTGCTGTCGACCTGCGCGACCTGCTCGGTCTCGATCGCGCGCTGCGCCAGCGCGGGGACGGCCGCGACGAGGTCGTCGACGCCGAGTTGGGCGGCACGGTAGCCGAGGTCGTCGGCCGCATCGGCGGCGGTGCCGGCGATCGTGCCGCCGGTGGCCAGGATCACCACGCGCGGCGTGTCGGCGCTCGTCGGCATACGGGGGCTTGGCATGATGCGAAAACTGGATAAAAATACAGCTACTGGATGAATCGACAGCTCGTCACCGGAGACCCGCCATGGACGACGCCCCCAAGCTCACGCCCCGCCAGCAGCAGATCCTGGAGCTGATCCAGAGCGCGATCGAACGCAGTGGCTCGCCGCCCACACGCGCCGAAATCGCCGCCGAGCTGGGCTTTCGCTCCGCCAACGCCGCCGAGGAACACCTGCAGGCGCTGGCCCGCAAGGGCGTGATCGAGCTGGTGGGCGGCACCTCGCGCGGCATCCGGCTTCAGTCTGACACATTGCGTTCGCTCAACGCGCAGCGCAACAAGCAGTTCAGCCTGCCGCTCCCGAGCCTGTCGCAGCTGATGCTGCCGTTGGTCGGCCGCGTGGCGGCCGGCAGCCCGATCCTCGCGCAGGAACACATCGACACCACCTACGCGGTCGAGGCCAGCATGTTCCCGCGCCAGCCCGACTACCTGCTCAAGGTGCGCGGCATGAGCATGCGCGACGCCGGCATCCTCGACGGCGATCTGCTCGCGGTGCAGCGCGCCAAGGAGGCCAAGAACGGCCAGATCGTCGTCGCACGGCTCGGCGACGAGGTCACGGTCAAGCGCTTCCGGCGCGTGCGCGGCCATGTCGAACTGCTGCCCGAAAACCCCGACTTCCAGACCATCGTCGTCGGCCCCGACAGCGGCGAGTTCGAGCTCGAAGGCCTGGCCGTCGGCCTGATCCGCAACACCATGCTGATGTGAGCGCCGCAGCGCGACGCTGACGCCCCAAGGCCGCCTGCGGGTGGCGGGCATGCGCGCCGGGTCGACCGACCGGGCGCGGGTCCCGCAGGTCGGCCCCGACACCAATCCTGCCGAACTTCCACCGAGGAGATTCGGACATGCTGATGCTTCTATGGAACCCGCTGCGACGCTGGTGGGCCGCAGGCGATGGCCTTGCCGTCGCGAGCCCTGCCGTCCTGCCCGCGGGCCCGGTGCCAGCGCTGCTGCGACGGCGCGCCCTGCCTTCGCGTCGACCCGCGGTCGCGGGTGCGGCGGCCCGGCCGTTGACGCCCTTCGGTGGCGCCGCGCGACCCGAGGCGCCGACCGCCGGCGCACGGCGCGCGGCACGGCGCTTCTGGATGAGGCTCGACCCCGAAGATCGCCGGCACGGCGCGATCGGCGGCAGCTTCGCCGAGGTCTGCGCGGCGCTCGAAAGGCTGGCCTCCCTGGAAGACCAACGGCCGCACTAGGCGGCCGTTGTCGGGTGGGGACGGGTGCGAGCCCGCCTCGCCGTGGCATCAGCCCATGTGCAGGCCGCCGTTGACCGAGAAGTCGGCCCCGGTGGAGTAGCCGCCTTCGTCCGACGCCAGCCAGGCGATGATCGACGCGATCTCCTCCGGCGTGCCCAGGCGCTTGACCGGGATGCCGGCGACGATCTTCTCCAGCACGTCGGGGCGGATCGCCTTGACCATGTCGGTGCCGATGTAGCCCGGGCTGACGGTGTTGACCGTCACGCCCTTGCCGGCCAACTCCTGCGCCAGCGCCATCGTGAAGCCGTGCATGCCGGCCTTGGCGGCCGAGTAGTTGGTCTGGCCGGCCTGGCCCTT
>ERZ1066135.1218-NODE-1218-length-10369-cov-6.731530_pt1 | contig 10369 bp, 9 predicted proteins | sample MGYA00382782_ERZ1066135 | MGnify/ENA primary metagenome ERZ1066135 (study PRJEB33369, sample SAMEA5778365) | biofilm metagenome | biome: Industrial cooling water; feature: Water cooling tower basin; material: Biofilm | place: United Arab Emirates | collected...
CCATGGCTGCGCACGCCGGCGACGGATTTGATCCTGGCACGGTACCGCCAACGCGGGCCGTGAGCTCAGCGCGGATCGTCCGGCGTCACTTGCCGGTCGAGCCCGGCGTCAGCAGGCCCGCGCCGAAGTTGTGGGTGATGCCGAACAGGAAGGTGAAGTCCGGCGCGTCATCGGTGACGCCGACGCGGAAGCCGGCGTCGAACACCGTCGAGGGGCCCAGTTCGAAGTTGCCGCCGAAGGTGGCGAAGATCGAGTCGACGTCGTTCTCCGGCACGAAGATGCCGGCGAGTTCGCCGTACACGTCGAGGTTCTGCGCCAGGGCCACCGTGCCGACCGCGGCGAGGTCGTGGCGCAGGTCGTTGCCGTCGGCCACGGGCGATCCCAGGAAGCCCATGCGGTAGAAGGCCACCGCCTGCACGTCCTCGATCTTCTTCTCCGCAGCCAGCGAGAAGAACACGTCGGTCTCGCCGGTGCCCAGCCCGTCGCCCGCGTCGGCGGTCGGCAGCTTGATCAGCGTGGCGATGGCGATCGCCGGGTCGTTCGCCGTCTCGTCGACGAGGCGGTGGCGCGCGCCGAGCACGACGTCGCCCAGGCCGGTGTCGTTGGTCGCGTCGTTGTGGCGCACGGGAGAACCGCCGAACACGAACTCGGTCTGCGCCGTGAGGCCGTACTTGAGCAGCATCGGCGTGTCGATGAAGTCGTCGGGATCGACTTCGACGCCGCCTTCGAGTTCGAGCGTCTGGGCCGCGGTGGTCTGCGTGTTGTGCGACAGACGCGGACGCTGCGGCGTGGGGGCCGCACCCGGAGCGCCACCCTGGCCGCCGGTGGATGCGCAGGCGCCGAGGAGAGCGAGGAGCGGAACGAGTGCGAGGTGGGAGGCGTGGAGCTTCATGCGCGGAACGTAACGCGCTCCGCCTGCGCTTGCCACGTGCTACGGCCGCGCGCGCGGTCCCTGCCAGGCGCCGAAACCGCCCTCGAGGTTCGAAAGCTGCGAGTAGCCCTGGCTCGCGAGGAACTCGCACGCCGCGGCCGAGCGTCCGCCCGCCGCGCAGTACACCAGCAGCGGTTTGCCGCTCTTGGGCAGCTCGTTCAGCCGGCCTTCGAGTTGGTCGACGGGGATCAGCAACGCGTTCGGGATGATGCCCCCGGCCGTTTCGCCGGGCGTGCGCACGTCGAGCAGCCGCACGGCGCCGGCCTCGACAAGTTTGCGGCCCTCGTCGGGCGACACGTCGTTCCACAGCCGACCCTCGAGCACCTGCTCGCGCGTCAGCCGGCCGCCGCTGGCGACCACGGCGAGCATCTCGCGCAGCACTTGGACCTCGCGTTTGGCCTCTTCACCGGCGTTCTCCGCGCGGCGGCGGGCCTCGCGCTCCGCGTCGGCGGCCGCCGCGCGCGCCGCGGAGGCGCGTCCGAGCGCCACCAGCGCGGTCAACATGCCCGCCCCGCCCAGGGCCACTCCCGCATACATCAGCGTCGTTTCCATGCCCCGCATTTCAACCCGCGCCGCCGGGGCGAGCAATCAGATCCACGGGCCAGCCGCGCCGCGCCGCCGAAACTTCTTCCCAGCGTTCAAGGTTCGAGCCCGCGCGCGACGAGAACTCGCCGCAAACGCCCCATGAACGCCTCCGCACCGCTCGGCCGTAGCTCGGCGTCTCGCGCGCTGATCTTGTTCATCCTGGTCGACGCCTTGATCGTGTTGTCGATCGTCGGCTGGGTGGCGACGCGCGGCGCGGGCGAGTCCGCGCAGCGCAAACGCGAAGTGCCGGCCGAACGTCGTGTGGTGATGGCGGAGTCGCCCGGAGATCTCGCCGCGGCTGTGTACGCGGCTGCGTGCAGCTCGGAGCGTGTGCGGGCGCTCACCGAACTCGCCAGCCGCCGCAATCTCAGCGACGCACAGCTGAGCGAGTTCGTCGAATCGCTCGTCGCGACGCTCGGCGAGGCGCCGGTGCTCGACGTGAGCGTGGTCGAGCTCGAGCCCGACGCGCTGCTCGAGTACGAGCTCGAGGGCGTGCGCTACGCGCCGAACCTGGCGCCGCTGGGCCGCATCCGCTTGCACCAGGCGGACCTCACGCACACCACCGTGCTGTTCGGGCGCGACGACGACGGCTACCGCATCGCCTTCGCCGCGCCCTCCGCTCGCTGAGCGCGCCGCGCGCGCAACCACGAGCCAGCGTCACTGCGCCGTCGGTCGGTCCGGCAGCGCGTCGCGATTGGCGTGGATGTAGCGCGATTCCGCGGGAGTGGTGAGCGTGATGCGCGGCTTGCGCGGATCGAGCTTCCCGACCACCCAACCCTCGGCGAGCATCACCTCGAGCGCTTGGAGGTAGTGGTGCAACGACACGCGCGCGAGTTCCGGACCTTCGTTGGCGACGAGCGCGTTCCACAGCGTCTGGTGGATCGTGCCGATGTCGAGCGGCCGCTTCGCCAGCAACTCGTGGATCGTCTCGAACGTGCCGTGCAGCGCGAGCCGGCGCGAACCACGCACCAGGCTCGGCACGCCGACGATGCGTCCCTCGACGTAGGTCGGCGTGAGCTCCTCCTTGGCGCCGTTCAGCTGCAGCGCGAAGACGTTGAAGTCGTTGAGGCGCCAACTCGTGCTCGCATCGGCGAAACGCACCGCGATCTGCTTGACGCCGGAGAGGTCGCAGCCGCCGAGGCCAACCTGGCCGCTGCAGTCGTTCGTGAAGCCGCCCTGCGCGAGCCAGCGCCACGCTTCGCGCGACGTGAGTGAGAGGCCGGCCTCGGAGGCGATCGATTGGCAGTGGTCCTGCAGGTCGGCGAACTGACCGTTGGCCGCGTACCAGAAGTCGGCGAAGCGGATGTGCTGGCGCACGCGTTTGGTCTGCAGGGCGTCGTAGCTCGACTTGAGCCAGCGCGGATCGTGCTGCCCGCGCTCGAGCTCGAGGATCGTGTAGGCCAGCTCGCGCGCACCGGTGTGCGTCAGCGTGAGCCCCGCCGAGAGGATCGGGTCCGCGAAGCCGAGCGCTTCGCCGACGAGGAACCAGTTGGCGCCGTACGTGCGCTCGGCGACGAACGACCAGTCCTTGGTGGTGAGCACCGGTCCGCGACGGCGGCCGCCCTCGCACAGCGCCACGATGCGCGGGTCAGCCGCCACCGCTTGTTCGTAGAGCTCCTCCGGCGTGACTCCCAGCGACTTGTAGTGGCTCGCGGGACAAACGAAGCCGATGCTCGTGCGCGTTGGGCTGAGCGGGATGAACCACAGCCAGCCGTGCTTGAGGCTCATGATCTGGATGCGCGTGCCGCCGACGCCGATCTCCACGGCCCACTTCGCGTTCTCCCAGTAGTCCCAGATCGCGATGTTCTGCAGCACGGTCGGGATCTCGGTGCGCACGCCGAGCGCGCGCCGCAACGTCCCGACGTGGCCGGTCGCGTCGACGTAGTAGCGCGCGCTCACCCGCCGCCCGTCCTTGAGCGTCAGTCCCGTGACCTTGTCGGCTTCGTGCTGCACGCTCGCGACCGCGCACTCCTCGTGCACGTTCGCGCCGAGCTCTTGCGCGTGCCGCAGCAGGATCTCGTCGTACACCGCGCGATCGACTTGGAACGCCGTGCGCAGGCGCTGGCCTTCGTACTTGGCGGGGCGCGGTTCGTCGTGGAACTCCTCGAGCGGGAGGAACTCGAAGTCCCACAGCTCGGGCGTCTTGCCCCAGCGGTACGTCGCACCGACCTTGATCGGGAAGTTCGCCGCCTCGACCTTGTCCCAGCAGCCCAACTCCTGGAGCACGGCGCTGATCGGAGGAAGCTGGCTCTCGCCGACGTGGTCGCGCGGGAAGCGCTCGCGCTCGAACACGTGAACGTTCAGGTTCGGCGCGTACTTGCGTAGGAACGAGGCCACCGTGCTTCCGCCCGGTCCGCCGCCGATGATCGCCACATCACAGGAGATGTCGTGCACGTCGTTCTCGCCTTTCCACTCGAGCCGCTGGAACTGGCCCAAGTCTGAGGCGTTGAGTCGCACGGGGCGTGCCGACCCCGCGCGAAAACGCCCCGGCTGCGCCGAGGCGTGAAAAACAGTCCGACCCGTCCGGATCGCGGCGAGGCTGGGGCCTGCGCCGACCAGCCTCGCGTAACTCCTATGGCGCGCCGCTTACGCGCCGCGCGCCGGCGGTCGCGTCACTTTTTCGCCTTCTGCACGTGGAAGCTTTTGGCGACCACGGTCAGGTTGCCGGCGGCGTCCTTCTCGAGCACGCCGTTCACGTACACCGTGTCGAGGTGGTCGAGCCCGCTCACGCCCTTGAGCTCGCTCTTGATCACGCCGCTCGCGTCGCGCAGCTCGACCGTGGCGCACGCGGCGCCGACTTCCTCCGGATCGATGCAGCAGTAATCCCACGGCGTCTCGCACGAATCCTGCATCGGGTCGCCTTCGTCCGAGCACGCGCGCAGCGACGAGTCGATCAGCGTGAACGCCGCGCGCCCCGACACGAAGTCCTTGGCGCGGCCGACCACGCTAACCTCGGCGCCGGCTGCGGCATTCTTGCGGATAGCGAGCACGGGCTTGGCGTCCGCCGGCGCCGCGGGCGCGATGAACGCGCTCAGCGGGCCGCTGGCCGCGGGCTTGGGCGCGGACTCGGTCGAGCACGCGGCGAACGACAGGGTGAGGACGAGGACGCTGGTCTTGAGCATGGAGTTCATGGTTTGTCTTTCTGAAGCGAGAGTTGATCTCAGGGTTCCTTGAGCGCGGCCGCGATCGACATGCGCATCACGCGCGCCGCGGCCGGCGCCGTGCCGAGAATTCCGAGCAGGAGCGAGCCTGCGAAGCCGACGAGCACGCTGACCGCATCGACCTCGAGCGAGAAGGCGCTCATGGCGATGCTGACGGCGTTGCCGGAGACGAACACGCGCGCCAGCGCGAGGCCGAGCACGCCGCCGCTGGCGGCGATGAGCAGCGACTCCTGCGAGAGCGAGCGCACGATCGCGAAGCCGCCGTAGCCGACGGCGCGCAGCGCGGCGAGCTCGCGCAAGCGGTCCTGCACGGCGGCGTTGAGCGTGTTCGCGCCGCCGAACAGCGCGCCGGCGACGATCAGCGCCGCCATGGCCCAGGCCAGCGCGCGGATCGGCGCGAAGTAGTCGGACAACTCGCGGTAGTACGTCGCGGTCGGGATCACGACGAGCTCGAGATCGAGCCGGCGGCGCGCGAAGAGCTCGAGATCGCCGAAATCACCGGGCGTTTCGACGCGCACGAAGGCCGCGGAGCTGTCGTCGCGTTTGGTGAGGCCGCGCAGCTCAGCGAGCGGCGTCCACACTTCGGCTTCGAGCGTCGTGCCCGGCGCGGCGAAGTGGCCGCAGATCGTGAACTCGGCGCCTTCGAAGCGCAGCTTCTGGCCGAGCGCGAGGCGCGCGGGGTCGATGCCGAACTGCTTGCCGACGAGCGCGCCGACGAGCACCTCGCCGGTGCGCGGCGGCCGACCGCTGGTGATCGTCACCGCGTCGTGCACCGCGAACGCGCGGTCGGTCATGCCACGCACGAAACCCGCGTAGGTCGGTTCGTCCGCGCGGTCCGGACCAGGCCCCAGGCGCAGCGTCGAACCCATGTGGATCTCGGCGGAAATCGCCGGCGCGCCGCCGATCTGGCGGATGCCGGGCACCGAGGCCGCGACGAGGTCGCTCAGGCCCGCCGTGACCGTCGAGCGCACGACGTCGCGCTCGGCGACGCTCGAGAGCAGGATCGCCGTGTCGGCCTGTGCAGCGCCCGCGAAGGTCGAGTCGAGTCCGCGCACGAAAGCCGTGGTCGCCACGAGCAACGCGGCGACGAGCGCGCTCGAGAGCGCGGTGAGCAGCGTGCGCAGCGGCCGGCGGCCGAGGTTGCGCAGCGCGTAGTCGAAGGGCAGCGCGCGCGCCATCAGGTCGACCTCAAGCTCGCGACGATCTCCAGGCGCGAGCTGCGCAGCGCGGGGTAGAGCCCGGCGACGAGGCCCGTCGCGATGGCGAGCGCGATGCCGCGCAGCGCGATCTCGGGTTCGGCCGAGAACGACACGGGCACGCCCTCGGCGCCGATCGTCAACGCGGAGAAGCGCACGACAGCCAGCGCCGCGGTCAAGCCCAGCGCGCCGCCGACGAGCGCGAGCGCGAGCGACTCGGCCACGACAAGCCCGGCGATGTGGCGCTCGTGGAAGCCCAGCGTGCGGAACACGCCGAACTCGCGCACGCGCTCCTGCACGCTCATCACGACCGTGTTGCCCACGAGGGCGAGCACCACGAGCACGCAAGCGAGGCCCAAGAGCCGCGCGAAGCGCAAGATCTCGCGCAAATCGCGCGTCGCGTTCTCGAGGAACAGGATGCGCGGGCGCGTGTCGGTCGGCTCGGGACCCGTGCGGAACAGATCGTCGATCTGCGCCGCGATCTCTTTGGCGCGCGAGGCGTCCGCGACCTTCACCTCGAACTGCGTCACGGTGCCGAGCTTGTTGACTGGGCCCGAGCGCTGCAGGAACTCGAGGTGCGTGAGGATCACGCCTTCTTCCACGGGCTCGCGCGAGCCGAACACGCCGGCGACCTTCACGTCGATGTTCCCGAAGCGGAAGGTCTCGCCGACGCTGACGCCCTTGCGCTCCGCGAAGGCGCGGCCGACCAACGCGGCGTCGCGTTCGCGCACGAAGCGCTCGTAGTCGCCCTCGAGCATCTGGATGTCGCGCGAGCCGGCGAGTTTGTCCGCCGGAACGCCGTTGAACGACACGATGTCGAGGCTCGCGCGGCAGTTGTTCAGGTAGATCTTGACCGGCAGCACGCTCTCGACGCCGTCGAGCTTGGCGATCTGCTGCTCGTAGTACTCCGGCAGGAAGGAAGTCTGTGGGCAGTAGCGGTTGAGGCGGTACACGATCAGCGTGCGCGCCGACTCCGAACCGCTCAGCGCGCGGTCGAGACCGCCGCTCAGGCTCTCGACGAGCACGAGCAACAGCATCGCGCACGCGACACCGGCAAGCGTGAGCGCCGTGCGCATCGGGCGACGGCGCAGGTTCTTGAGCGTCAACTTGAGCAGCTTCATCGCAGCACTCCCGGCGCGAGTTCGCGCAATTCACCCTTGTCGAGCGTGAAGCGCCGCGTGCCGTGTTCGGCGGCGCGCGGGTCGTGCGTGACCATCAGGATCGTCTTGCCGCGCTCGCGGTTGAGCCGGTCGAGCAGCGTGAGCACGCCCGTCGCGGAGTCGTGGTCGAGGTTGCCGGTCGGCTCGTCGGCCACGAGCAGCGGCGGGTCCGCGACGATCGCGCGCGCGATCGCGACGCGCTGTTCCTGGCCGCCCGAGAGTTGCTTGGGCAAGTGCTCGGCGCGATCGGTCAAGCCGACGGCGGCGAGCGCGAGGCTCACGCGCTGGTGGCGCTCGGCGGCCGAAAGCGGCATGAGCCACAGCGGCAGCTCGACGTTCTCGTACGCCGTGAGCACCGGCACGAGGTTCGACTGCTGGAAGATGTAGCCGACGTTCTGCGCGCGCCAATCGGCGAGCGCGCCCGAGCTCATCTTCATCAGGTCGGCGCCGGCGACGTGCAGCTCGCCGCGGTCGGCGCGGTCGATCGCCGCGACGAGGTTCATCAACGTCGTCTTGCCCGAGCCCGACGGCCCGAGCAGCACGCAGAACGCGCCCTGCTCGATCTCGAGCGACACGTCCGCCAGCGGAGTGACGACGTGTTCGCCCTTGCGGTAGGTCTTGGTGATGTTGCGCAGCTCGATGAACGCCATGGTTGTCACTCCCCGCGGATCCCGAGCCGCGCGCCTTCGCGAACTTCACTGCGCCCCGCGTCGATCAACTTGTCCGACGCGTTGAGCCCCGAGCGCACTTCGACCAGCTCGCCGCGCGTGGCGCCGAGCTCGACCGTGCGCCGCGTCGCGGTGCGCGACGCGCCTTCGACGACCCACACCGCGCCGCCTTCGACCAGGCGCGAGGGCACGAGCACGACGTTCGCGCCGTCGCCCGCTGCGCTGCCGGACGCGCCGCCGAGCGCGAGGAAACGCGCTTGCACGAGCATTTCCGGCCGCAGCAGCTCGTCCGCGTCCGCGAGGCGCACGTGCACTTGCAGCGTGACCTTCTGGATGTCGGCCTTGTGCACGAGGCGCACGACTTCGCCGCGGTACGGCTTGCCCGCGCGCGAGTCGGCGAGCACGTCGACGCTCATCCCGACGCCGACCTTGCTGACTTCGCCCTGTGGGACGTCGACGCGCACGCGCATCGACTTGGGGTCGTAGAGCGTGCAAACAACCGCGCGTTCGCCGCCGAGCGCCGCGCCCGTGTTGACGAGCCGCTCGAGCACGACGCCCGCCGCCGGCGCGCGCACCGACATGCGTTCGAGCCGCAGCTCGGCTTCGTCGCACGTGACGCGCACGGCCGCGCGCTTGGCCTGCGCCGCCGCGAGCGCCGCCTTCGCGACGTCGACGCGTTGGCGATCTTCGATGCGCAGCTCGAAGTCGCGCTGCGCACGCTCGTTCTCGGCTTCCGCCATGCGCGCATCGGCGGCCGCCAGCGCCGCATCCGCACGCATCACTTCGAGGTTCGCCACGCGCTCGGCCAGCATCGCCTCGGCGAGTTCGACTTGCCGCGTTCCCGTTGCGCCCGCCGCCGCGAGTTCCCGCTGCAGGCCCAGCTCCGAGTCCGCCGCGCGCACCTGCGCCTCGCCACCGACCACGGTCTGCGCGCGGTGCCGCGCTTCGGCCGTCTTGCCCTCGAGCCTTGCGCGCGACTTCGCAGCGTTCTCGGTGACCGCGAGCGCATGCTCGAAGTTCGCCTGCGCCGCCGCGAGTTCGGCCTGCATGCGCGCGACCTCGGCCTCGGCCTCGGCGAGCATCGCCTGCGCGTTGTCGCAGGCGAGCTGCGCGTCGCGCTCGATCAGCCGCGCGACGACTTGGCCCGCCTCGACGTGGTCGGACTGCTGCACGAGCAGTTCGCGCACGACGCCTTCGGCGAGCGCCGTGACTTCGATCGGGAACGGATCGGGCTCGATCCAGCCTGCGGCTTGGAACAGCGGCGTGCCGCTGGCCGCGCTCGACGAGCTGTCGACGAGCTGCGGACGCACGACGGTAACTTGCACCGAGCCGCGCCACAGCTCCTGCAGCGTCGAAGCGAGCACGCCCAGGAAGGCGAGCACGATCAGCACCGGGACCACGTAGCGCAGCTTGCTGCGCCGCGGCGGCGGCAGGCTCGGCGCGTTGCGCGAGAGCGCGCTCAAGTCGATGTCGGCTTGCACTTGGCTCACGGCTGCTCCTCCTCGCGCGGACCGCAGGCTTCCTGCCATTCGAGCCACGCGAGCATGAGATCGGCTCGCGCGCGCACGACGTTCGCGAGCGAATCGATGCGCTCGGCGAGCGCGCGCGACCAGCGCTCGAGCATCTGAGGGTCGACCATGAACTCGGCGCGCGCCGCGTTGAGCATGCGCGCGACCGAGCGGTCGGTCTCGGGCGCGTGTTCGTCGCGCAGCAGCAGCGTGTGCTCGTACACGCGTTGCGCCGCGGTGAGGCGCGAGCGCGCCATCACCAGCGCGCCTTCGAGTTGTTCGTAGGCGCCGTCGCGGCGTTCGCGCGCGGCCGCGATCTGTCCGTCGAGCGAGCCGGGGAACGGCACGTCGACACCCAGCATCGGCCCGAGCAGGAACTCGTCGGGCATCGACACGATGCGCGGGCCAAGGCCGATCATCGGCCAGCGCATGCGCGCCTCGCTCTGCAGCTCGGCCTCGGCCATGGCGAGTTCGAGCTTCATCGCGCGCAGCTCGGGCAGGTTCTCGAGCAGCTCTTCGGTGCTCGGCGCCGTGAGCTCGACCTCGTCGGGCCGGAAGCGGTCGATCACGCCGCTCGCGAGCTCGTCGAAGGCTGGATGCGCCACGTCGAGGCCGCACAGGTCGGCGAGCTCGCGCTGCATGCGGGCGACGTCGGCGCGGGCCATGGTCTGGCGGTGCTCGACCATGTGCAGCGCGGCGAGCGCGCTCGCGCTCATGCCCGGCGCCACCCAGCCGCGCTGCGTCAGGATCTCGATGCGCGGCACGAGCTGCTCGCAGTCGGCGTACAGGCCGCCGAGCGCGGTCTCGAGCGATTTCGCGGCCGCGAGTTCGACGCGCGCGCGGTCGACTTCGAAACGCAGCGACCAGGCGCGCGCTTCGAGTTGTCCCAGCGCGGCGCGGGTCTGCGCTGCGGCGAGTTCACGAGCCGCGGCCGAAGGACCGACGCCGACCAGCGCCAGCACGTCAACCATCGCGATGAGCTCGAGCTCGCGCGACGGATCGCTCGCATCCAGCAGCATCGTCTGCGTCTGGATCGGGCCCGGCTGGCCGGCCGAGCGGCTCGCTTCGCGCAGTTCGCGCACGCGCCGGCGCAGCGCGCGCAGCTGCGGATTCCAGGCGTAGGCGCTGGCGTGCCAGAACTCGGCTTGGTCGGGCCGCAG
>ERZ1066135.1219-NODE-1219-length-10365-cov-8.401843_pt1 | contig 10365 bp, 7 predicted proteins | sample MGYA00382782_ERZ1066135 | MGnify/ENA primary metagenome ERZ1066135 (study PRJEB33369, sample SAMEA5778365) | biofilm metagenome | biome: Industrial cooling water; feature: Water cooling tower basin; material: Biofilm | place: United Arab Emirates | collected...
ACTACGTGCAGGACGGCGCCGACATCGTCGCGCTCGAGGACACCTCCAGCCTCTACGTCGACTTCAGCCTGCCCGAGCGCTTCGCGACGCAGCTGCAGCCGCGCCAGCCGGTCACACTGGCGGTCGACGCGCTGCCGGGCCGCGACTTCGCCGCGTCGATCGAGGCGCTGGAGCCGCAGGTCACCGCCGACGGCCGTGCGATCGCGGTGCGCGCGCGCATCCCCAGCCCGCACGCGGCGCTGCGCCCGGGCATGTTCGCGCGGGTGCGCGTGGAGCTGGCCAAGCGCGCCGGCGCGGTCGTGGTGCCCGAGGAGGCGCTGGTGCCCGAGGGCGGCAAGCTGCTGCTGATCAAGGTGGTCGACGGCCCGGGCGGGCCGGTGTCGCAGCGCCTCGAGGTCGCCACCGGCGTGCGCCGCGACGGCCGGGTCGAGATCCTCGGCGGCCTGGCCGCCGGCGAGCGCGTCGTCACCGCCGGCCACGCACGGCTGCTGCGCGGCGACGCGCAGCCCTTGAAGGTGATCGAGCTGGCCGGCAGCCCGGCGCGCGCACCGGCCTCGCGCCCGGCCGGGCCGGCGGCCTCGGTGGCCCAGGCGGGCTGAGCCGTGCAGACGGCTTGAACCATGCAGCTGGCCGAGATCTCGATCCGCCGGCCGGTCTTCGCGACCGTGCTGTCGCTGCTGCTGGTGCTGGTCGGGCTGGTCTCGTTCAGCGCGCTGCAGCTGCGCGAGTACCCGAACATCGACGAGCCGGTCGTCACGGTGACGACGCGGCTGGTCGGGGCGTCGTCCGAGGTGATCGAGTCGCAGGTCACGAAGCCGCTGGAAGACTCGATCGCCGGCATCGAGGGCGTCGACATCCTGACCTCGATCTCGCGCTCCGAGGAGAGCCAGATCACGGTGCGCTTCAAGCTCGAGAAGGACCCGGACAACGCCGCCGCCGAGGTGCGCGACCGCGCCGCGCGGGTGCGCGGCCGGCTGCCCGACGACGTCGACGAGCCGGTCGTCACCAAGGTCGAGGCCGACGCTTCGCCGACGATCTGGCTGACCTTCAGCAGCGACGGCCTGTCGCCGCTGGCCGTGACCGACGTGCTGACGCGCATCGTGCGCCCGCGGCTGCAGACCGTGCCCGGCGTGGCCGACGTGCGCATCTTCGGCGACCGGCGCTACTCGATGCGCGTCTGGCTCGACCCCGACAAGCTCGCCGCCTTCCGCCTGACGGTGCAGGACGTGGAAGACGCGATCCGCCGCCAGAACCTGGAGGTGCCGGCCGGCCGCATCGAGAGCCGGCAGCGCGAGTTCACCGTCACCGCGCGCACCGACCTGCAGACGCCGGCGCAGTTCGCCGACATCGCGATCCGCCAGTCGGCCGGCGGCCACACGGTGCGGCTGCGCGACGTGGCGCGCGTCGAGGAGGGCGCCGCCAGCGAGCGCAGCAGCGTGCGCTTCAACGGCAAGCCGGCGGTGTCGATGGGCGTGATCCGCAACGCCACCGCCAACCCGCTGGAGCTCGCCGCCGGCGTGCGCGAGGTGCTGCCGCGGGTCCAGCAGGATCTGCCTGCGGGCCTGACGGTGCAGATCGCCAACGACAACACCGTCTTCATCGAGCGCTCGATCCAATCCGTCTTCACCACCATCGTCGAGGCGGTGGTGCTGGTGGCGCTGGTGGTGTTCGTGTTCCTGCGCACGCTGCGCGCGTCGATCATCCCGCTGGTCACCATCCCCGTGAGCCTGATCGGCGCGTTCGCGCTGATCGCCCTGGCCGGTTTCAGCGTCAACACGCTGACCCTGCTGGCGCTGGTGCTCGCCATCGGCCTGGTGGTCGACGACGCGATCGTCGTGCTCGAGAACATCTACCGTCACATCGAGGAAGGCATGGAGCCCTTCCAGGCCGCGCTCAAGGGCGTGCGCGAGATCGGCTTCGCGGTGGTGGCGATGACGCTGACGCTGGCGGCGGTGTTCGCGCCGCTGGCCTTCACCCCCGGGCGCACCGGGCGGCTGTTCGCCGAATTCGCGCTGACGCTGGCCGGCGCGGTGGTCGTTTCGGGCTTCGTCGCGCTGACGCTCAGCCCGATGATGTGCAGCAGGCTGCTGCGCCGCAACGCGGCGCCGAACCGCTTCGACCGCGTGATGGAAGGCGCGCTGACGCGGCTCGAGCGGGGCTACACCCGCGCGCTGCGCCTGGCGCTGGTGCACCGCTGGGTGGTCGTGCTGCTGATGCTCGCCTCGGCCGGCAGCGCGACCGGGCTCTTCCTCGGCATGAAGAGCGAGCTGGCGCCGATCGAGGATCGCGGCGCGATCTTCACCAGCGTCAGCGCGCCCGACGGCGCGACGCTCGACTACACCGCGCGCTACCTGCTCGAGATCGAGAAGATCGCGCGGGCCGACCCCGACCTCGACCGCGTCTTCATCATCGCCGGCAACCCGACGGTCGAGCGCGGCATCGCGGTGATGCGCGGGCTCGACTGGTCGGAGCGCGAACGCAGCACCCAGACCATCGCCCGCGAGCTGACGCCCAAGTTCGGCGCGCTGCCCGGCGTGAGCGCCTTCCCGGTCACGCCGCCGTCGCTGGGCGGGGGCTTCCGCGAGCGGCCGATCAACTTCGTGATCCTCGGCTCGGCGCCCTACGAGGAGCTGGCCCAGGTGGCGCAGCAGATGCTCGCCGAGATGGCGAAGAACCCGGGCATCGTCCAGCCCGACATCGACCTGCGCCTGAACAAGCCCGAGATCTACATCACCGTCGACCGCGACCGCGCCGCCGACGCCGGCGTGGCGGTCGACGCGGTGGCGCGCAGCATCGAGACCATGCTCGGCGGCCGCAACGTCACGCGCTACAAGCGCGACGCCGAGCAGTACGACGTGATCGTGCAGACCACGCCGAGCGGTCGCAGCACGCCGGAGGACATCGAGAAGCTCTACGTCCGCGGCCGTGCGGACGCGGCCGGCAATGCGGCCATGATCCCGCTGTCGGCGCTGGTCAAGGTCGAGACCAGCGTCGCGCCGCGCGAGCTGAACCACTTCAACCAGCGCCGCTCGGTGACGATCACCGCCACGCTCGGCCCCGGCTACGCGCTCGGCGAGGCGCTCGAGTTCATGGACGCCACCGCCGCCAGGATCCTGCCGGCCGGCTACCAGACCGAGCTCAACGGCATCTCGCGCGAGTACAAGGCCTCCAGCGGCGCGCTCGGCCTGGTGTTCGTGCTCGCGCTGTTCTTCATCGTCCTGGTGCTGGCGGCGCAGTTCGAGAGCTTCGTCGACCCGCTGGTGATCCTGCTGGCGGTGCCGCTGTCGATGGTCGGCGCGCTGCTGGCCTTGAAGCTCGCCGGCGGCACGCTCAACGTCTACTCGCAGATCGGGCTGATCACGCTGGTGGGCCTGATCACCAAGCACGGCATCCTGATCGTCGAGTTCTCCAACCAGCTGCGCCAGCAGGGCCGCGCGACGCTGGACGCGGTCGTCGAGGCCGCCACGCTGCGGCTGCGGCCGATCCTGATGACCACCGGCGCGATGGTGCTCGGCGCCGTGCCGCTGGCCCTGGCCAGCGGCGCCGGCGCCGAGAGCCGCCAGCAGATCGGCTGGGTCATCGTCGGCGGCATGTCGCTCGGCACGCTGCTGACGATCTTCGTCGTGCCGACGGTCTACACGCTGTTCGCGCGCCGGGAAGCGCCGGGGCCGAACGAGACGTCGGCGATCGCCGACCAGCCGGCGCCCGACGCGGCGGTCTGAGCCTCGGCCTCGGCGGCGCGCGGCGCCGGTCAAGACGGTTGCTCAGTCGCCGGGCGTGCAGCCGTCGCAGGGCGGGCCCTGGTCCAGCGCCTTGCGCAGCTCGCGCAGCGCGGTGCGCAGCCCTTCCTCGATGACCGGGTGGTAGCAGGGCTGGGCCAGCGCCATGTCGACCGTCGCGCCATGGCCGAGGCTCCAGGCGAGCAGGTGGCCGAGGTGCTCGGCCGCCGGGCCGACCATCTCGGCGCCGAGCAGGCGGCGCGTCGCGCCGTCGCCGTAGACGTGCAGCGCGCCGGCGTTGCGGCCGATCACGCGGCTGCGGCCCTGGTTGGCGAAGTCGACCGTGCCGGTGGCGAAGCGGGTTCCGTCGGCCACCAGCTCGCGGTGGCGGCGACCGGTCAGCATCATCTGCGGTTCGCTGAACACCACCGCCAGCGGCGTGCGGCGCGGGTGTGAAACGACGTCCGGCCAGCGCCCGGCGTTGTCGCCGGCGATGTGGCCCTCGTCGGCCGCCTCGTGCAGCAGCGGCCGCTCGTTCGCGGCGTCGCCGGCGATGAAGACATGGCTGTCGGCGATGCGGCCGGTGGCCGGGTCGTGGCGCGGCACGCCGTGGGCATCGAGCGGCAGGCCGAGGGCTTCCAGCCCCAGGCCGTCGACGTTGGGCCGGCGGCCGGTGGCGGCGAGCAGCACGTCGAAGCGCTCGCGGCGCTCGCCGTCGCCACCGGTTCGGCGCCAGCGCAGCTCGACGGCGTGGCCGGTGCGCCCGACGCCGAGGATCTCGGCGTTCGGTTCGAGGGGCAAGGCCTCGCCGAAGAGGCGCGCGGCCAGCGCGACGAGTGCCGGGTCGGTGAGCGGACCCACGTGGTCGCCGCGCGCCAGCAGCCGCACCCGCACGCCCAGGCGGTGCAGCGCGAGCGCCAGCTCGAGGCCGATCACGCCGGCGCCGACCACGGCGACGCTCGACGGCAGGTCGGTCCAGTCGAACACGTCGTCGTTGACGATCAGGCGGTCGCCGAGCGCCGCACGCCAGGCCTCGGGCACGGCGGGCCGCGAGCCGGTGGCGATGACGATGCGGCCGGCCTCGACGCGCAGCGCGCCGTCGGCCGTGTCGACATGCAGGGTGTGCGGATCGAGGAACCGCGCCCGCCCCTTCAGCAGATGCTCCGGCCCGAGCGCGTTCATGTCGTCGAGCACGAAGCCGACGAAGCGGTCGCGCTCGCGCCGCACCCGCTCCATCACGCGCCGGCCATCGACGCGGACCTCGGGCACGTCGATGCCGAAGCGGCCCGCATGCCGCGCCTCGTGGGCCGCCTCGGCGGCGGCGATCAGCAGCTTGCTCGGCATGCAGCCGACGCGCGCGCAGGTCGTGCCCCAGGGGCCGGCGTCGATCTGCAGCACGCTCGCGGTGTGGACGCGGGCGGCACGCCCGGCGCTCAGGCCGGCGCTGCCGGCCCCGACGATCGCGACCTCGACCCGGCGGGTGTCCATGCGTCGCTGTCGGGTGGCGGGCTCGGGTGCCTACACGAGCCCGTCGAACGGCAGCACGTCGACGTAGCCGCCGCGCTCGACCGAGCCCTGCCCGTGGTGCAGCACGACCAGCCCGTTGGCCACGCTCATGCTGCGCAGGATGCCCGAGCCCTGGGCGCCGGTGAGCTGCACGTCCCAGTCGCTGCTGCCGTCGGGCAGGGCGGCGCGTACGACGATGCCGCGCTGGTATTCGGTGCGGCCGGGCTTCTTGCGGATCGCCTCGGTGGCGCGTGCGCGCAGCAGCGGCAGCGGCACGGGCGTGGCCCCGGCCATCGCCAGCAGCGCGTCGCGCACGAAGGCGTAGAAGGTCACCATCACCGCGACCGGGTTGCCGGGCAGACCGAACAGCACCGCCGAGCGGCCGTTCGACGTGACGCGGCCGAAGGCCATCGGCCGCCCCGGCCGCATCGCGATGCGCCAGAACGCCACCTCGCCGAGCCGCGCCATCACCTGTTTGGTGTGGTCGGCCTCGCCGACGCTGACGCCGCCCGAGGTGATGACCGCGTCAGCGTTTTCGCAGGCGCTGCGGAAGGCGGCTTCGAGCGCCGCCGGGTCGTCGCGCACGACGCCGAGGTCGAGCACCTCGCAGCCCAGCCGCGTCAGCATGCCGTGGATGGTGTAGCGGTTGCTGTCGTAGACGCAGCCTTCGCCGAGCGGCTCGCCGATCGAGCGCAGCTCGTCGCCGGTCGAGAAGAAGGCCACGCGCAGCCGCCGCCACACCGGCAGCTCGGCCTGGCCGAGCGAGGCGGCCATGCCGATGTCGGCCGGTTTGAGGATGCGGCCGGCGGCGAGCGCGACCTCGCCGCGTGCGAGGTCCTCGCCCTTCAGGCGCCGGTTGTCGCCGGGGCGCACCACGCCGGCCGGCACGACGATGCGGCCGTCGGTGTCGGTGGTCGTGAATTCCTGCGGCACCACCGTGTCCAGCCCGGCCGGCATCACCGCGCCGGTCATGATGCGCACGCACTCGCTGGGCCCGACCGCACCGGCGTAGGCCGCGCCCGCGAAGCCGGTGCCGGCGACGCGCAGCGTGGTCGGCGCATCGGACGCGAGGTCGGCACCGCGCAGCGCGTAGCCGTCCATCGCCGAGTTGTCGTTCGAGGGCACGTCGATGCCCGAGACCACGTCGGCCGCCAGCACGCGGCCGAGCGCGCTGCGGATCGCGAGCTTTTCCACCGCGCCCTGAACGCCGCAGAACGGCGGCACGAAGCGGCGGATGAACTCCTGCCCCTGCGCCACCGACAGTGCGTTCGGGTCGTAGCCGGCGATGCAGGACGCGATCTGGTCGAGCGAAGGCGGTGGCGTGCTCACGGTCGGGGGCCGGCGGGGCGGGCCTGCTCGAGCTCGCGCAGCTCCGCCTGGGTGTTGGCGTTGAAGAAGGCGGCGGCGTCGCCGAAGTCGACCATCGCGCAACGGTGCTGCGCCGTCCAGAGGTCGATCTTGCGGCCGCCGGCCTGGGTGTAGCGCACCAAGCTCTCGAGCAGCGAGGCGCGCAGCAGGCAGAACACCGGCTGCGGCTGCGGGCCGGCCTCGGGCCGGCCGGCGTCGGGGGCGCGGGCCATCGCGAGATCGGCGTCCTCGGCGGCCAGGGCGGCGGTCAGGCGCTCGACGAGGTCGGCCGGGAAATCCGGCGTGTCGCAGGGCACGGTGACGACGAAGGGCGTCTCGGCGCGCTCCAGCCCGACCAGGAAGCCCGACAGCGGGCCGCCGAACTCGCTGTCGGCGTCGGGCCAGACCGGCACGCCGAAGCTCTCGTAGGCGGCGAGGTTGCGGTTGGCGTTGATCATCACCTCGCCGACCTGCGGCGCCAGCCGCAGCAGCGTGTGCAGCGCCAGCGGCATGCCGCGGTAGGGCTGCAGGCCCTTGTCGATGCCGCCCATGCGGCTGCCGCGGCCGCCGGCGAGCACCACGCCGGTGATCTGGGACGGGTCGATCTCAGCCACCGATGTAGCTCATCTCGATCTTGGCCGCGGTCGCGGCGGCGCCGGCCGCGCTGCCGCGCAGCTCGGAGTAGCGGTCGGCGCGGCCCTGCCAGAGCGCGCCGACGGCCGCGGCGATCTGGGCGTCGCCCAAGTCCGGGTCGCGCAGCAGCGCGCGCAGGTCGTGGCCGCGGCTGGCGAACAGGCAGGTGTAGAGCTGGCCTTCGGTCGAGAGCCGCGCGCGGTTGCAGTCGCCGCAGAAGGCCTGGGTCACGCTGGAGATCACGCCGATCTCGCCGCCGCCGTCGGCGTAGGCCCAGCGCTCGGCGGTCTCGCCGGGCGCCGACGGCTCCAGCGCGCGCAGCGGGAAGGCGGCGTGCAGGCGCTGCAGCAGCTCGGCCGACGGCAGCACCTCGTCCATGCGCCAGCCGTTGGTGACGCCGACGTCCATGTACTCGATGAAGCGCAGCACCACGCGGCCGCCGTGGCGCTCGCGGAAGTGGCGCGCCATCGGCACGATCTCGTGGTCGTTGGTGCCGCGCTTGACGACCATGTTGACCTTCAGCGGCGCCAGCCCGGCGGCCAGCGCCGCGTCGATGCCGGCCAGCACCTCGGCGACGGGGAAGTCGACGTCGTTCATGCGCCGGAATACCGCGTCGTCCAGGGCGTCGAGGCTCACCGTCACGCGCCTGAGGCCGGCCGCTGCGAGCGCCGGCGCCTTGCGCGACAGCAGCGAGGCGTTGGTGGTCAGCGTCAGGTCCAGCGCCTCGCCGTTGGGCGTGCGCAGCCCGGCGAGCTGGGCGATCAGCACCTCGAGGTTCTTGCGCAGCAGCGGCTCGCCGCCGGTCAGCCGCAGCTTGCGCACGCCGTGCAGCGTGAAGATGCGCGCCAGCCGCGTGACCTCCTCGAAGCTCAGCAGCTCGGCGTGCGGCAAGAAGCGGTGGTCCTTGTCGTAGACCTCCTTCGGCATGCAGTAGCTGCAGCGGAAGTTGCAGCGGTCGGTGACCGAGATGCGCAGGTCGCGCAGCGGCCGGCCGAGGCGGTCGGCGACGCGCCCGTCGGGCGCGGCGGCGCCGGCCGGGATGGCCGGCCGCGTGCGGCTCAGGCGGTGATCGACGAGGGGGATGCTGCGCTCGGCCATGGCGGCATTGTGCCGCGAGGCCGCAGGCTCAGTCGGCGGCCGGGGCGGTCGCTGCGGCGGTCTCGGCCGATGCCACGGCGCCGGGCGGCGGGGCCGCGCGGCGCGCGCCGTCGTAGCGCTGGGTCCAGTAGGCCAGCCGCATGTCCTCGACGCGCACCTGCGCGCCGCTGCGCGGCGAATGCACGAAGCGGCCGTTGCCGATGTAGATGCCGACGTGCGAGAAGGTCGCGCGCAGCGTGTTGAAGAACACCAGGTCGCCCGGCTGCAGCTCGGTGCGCTCGACGCGGGCCAGCCCGGCCGCCTGGGCCTGCTGCTGCGAGCGGCGCGGCAGCGCCAGGCCGAGCGCCGACTCGAACACATGGCGGGTGAAGCCGCTGCAGTCGAAGCCCTGCTCGGCGCTGTCGCCGCCGCGGCGGTAGTCGACGCCGGTGAAATGGAGCGCCGTCAGCACCAGGTCGGCGGTCCAGTCGGCGCCGCGCTCGCGCAGCCGCTGCAGCGTGCCCGCGGGGGGTAAGGCCGGCGCCGCCGGCGCGGCGGCGTCGATCAGGCCGCGCTCGTCGAGCCAGCGGCCGATCGGGTCGGCCTCGGTCGTGGCCGACGCGGCCCCGGCGGCCAGCGCGCAGGCCAGCCCGCAGGCCAGCGCCAGCGTGCGGCGGGCCAGGGCGGCGGCGGGGTGGGACGACGACATGGCCTGACCTTAGCCGCCAGCCACTGCAGCCGTCAATGCCGAAAAGCCATGCCGGATAGGCACTTGCCGTGCTTTCTTCGTGTCGGTTCGGGGTTCCGAAGAAGACGCTTGCAAGTTGTAGACGATCGGTCTAATCTCGCTCCATGCCGACCAACCTTGCCGACGCAGCCACGCGTCGCAGCCACGCCGAACGCCACGTCTCGCGCGACGGCACCCGCGAGCGTCTCGTGCGTGCCGGCGTCGAGGCGGTGCTGGAGCGGGGCTGGGCCGCCAGCGGTGTCGATGCGGTGCTGCGCTCGGCCGGCGTGCCGAAGGGCTCCTTCTATCACTACTTCACCAGCAAGGACGCGTTCGGCTACGCCGTGCTCGCCGGTTACCAGGCCTTCTTCATGCGGCGGCTGGCGCGCTGCTTCGGCGCCGGCGCACCGGCGACGCTGGCGGCGCAGCTCGACGCCTTCCTCGCCGAGTCGCTCGACGGCATGGCGCGCCACGGCTGGCGGCGCGGCTGCCTGGTCGGCGCGCTCGGCCAGGAGCTCGGCGGCCTGCACGAGGGCTTTCGGGCCCGGCTGCTCGACTCGCTGGCCGCGTGGGAGGTGCTGCTCGCCGAGGCGATCGCTGCGGCGCAGGCGCGCGGCGAGGTCGCGGCCGGGCTCGACCCTTCGGCCTGCGCCCGCGGCTTCTGGACCGCCTGGGAAGGCGCGGTGCTGCGCGCGCGGCTGCAGCGCGACGGCGCGCCGTTGGCCGCCGCGGTGGCCGACTTCAGGCGCCTGCTCGCCCCGAACCACGATTCACCCTGAGGAGATGGCCCATGTTCAAGGCTTTGGTGCTCGACAAGAGCGAGGGCTTCCGCGCCGAGCTGCGGCAGGTCGACGACGACTTCCTGCCCGCCCCGGAGGCCGGCGGCGAGGTCAGCGTCGCGATCGACTGCTCGACGATCAACTACAAGGACGCGCTGGCGATCACCAACCGCGCGCCGGTGGTGCGCAGCTGGCCGATGGTGGCCGGCATCGACGGCGCCGGCACCGTGACCGACAGCCGCCACCCGGCCTGGAAGCCCGGCGACCGCGTCGTGCTCAACGGCTGGGGCGTCGGCGAGACGCACAAGGGCTGCCTGGCCGAGAAGGCCAGGCTCAAGGGCGACTGGCTGGTGCGGCTGCCCGACGCCTTCACGCCGCGGCAGGCGATGTCGATCGGCACCGCCGGCTACACCGCGATGCTGTGCGTGATGGCGCTCGAGCGCCACGGCGTCGAGCCGGGTGAGGGCGAGGTGCTCGTGACCGGCGCGACCGGCGGCGTCGGCTCGGTCGCTGTGGCGCTGCTGGCCAGGCTGGGCCACCGCGTCGTCGCGGCGACCGGCAAGACGGGCGAGGTCGA
>ERZ1066135.1220-NODE-1220-length-10353-cov-5.877258_pt1 | contig 10353 bp, 6 predicted proteins | sample MGYA00382782_ERZ1066135 | MGnify/ENA primary metagenome ERZ1066135 (study PRJEB33369, sample SAMEA5778365) | biofilm metagenome | biome: Industrial cooling water; feature: Water cooling tower basin; material: Biofilm | place: United Arab Emirates | collected...
TGGCAACGTTTCCTGGCGAGCCCCATCGCGCGGCAGCAGGGGACGCTGGCGCAACTCGAGGCGTACTACCGCTCCGAGATCCCGCGGGTGAAGCTCTATCAGCAGATCGCCGGCGAGGCCTTCGTGTCCGACTGGCGCCTCTGGCAGGTCTATGCGGATCAGACGGACAGCGCGTCCGTGTCGTTCGTGTCGTTCAAGCCGGCGCCGGGCGCCGACAGCGCGGAACTGTCGAAGGTCACCGACGCAGAGATCACCGCCTACTACAATCAGAACCGTCGCCGCCTGACCACGGCGACGCGGGCCACCGTGTCGGCGCTCGTGATCCCACGCTCGCCCACCGCCGAGGACACGGCCGCCACGCGCGAGCAGCTCCTCGCGATCCGGGACCGGATCGTCGCCGGTGAGTCGTTCGAGGCCGTGGCCCGCGAGGTGTCGGACGATTCGGTCTCCGGGGCTGACGGAGGGTCGCTCGGCAGCGGCGGTCGCAATCGCTTCGTCGCCCCGTTCGAGACCGCGCTCTACGCACTGCGCCCCGGCCAGATCTCCGAGCCCGTGCTCACGCAGTTCGGCTGGCACCTGATCAAGATGGATGCGCGCACAGGGGATTCCGTGACGTCGCGCCACATCCTGTTGCGGGTGAAGCAGACGGAGGCGCGTGCGGCCGCGACGGACCGCATGGCCGACCAGGTGGCGCGCCTCGCGGCCAACGCGACCGATCCCAGCAAGCTGGACAGTGCTGCGGCGGCCGTTGGCATCCCGCTGGTCTCACTCAACCTCATCGAGGGGCGCCGTGGGATCTCCACGACCGGGCTGGTCCTGCCCGGCCTGACCCAGTGGGCGACCAGCAGCGGCGCCGGCGTCGGTGAGGTCTCCGACCTGCTCGACGGCGACGACGCGTACTTCGTCGCGCGGCTGGACTCCGTCAAGGTCGGCGGCGAGCAGCCGCTCAGCGCCGTGAAGGAGGACATCCGCAAGTATCTCGCCAGCAAGAAGGCGGTCGAGGCCTTGGTCACATCGGCTCGGCAATTCGCGACCGCGGCTGCGACCAGTTCGCTGGAGTCCGCCGCCGCGACCGCGGGGCTCGAAGTGCAGCGTGCGGGGCCGTTCACTCGGACGCAGTTCGTCCAGGGGATCGGGCAGCTGTCTCCCGTGGTCGGTGCGGCGCACTCCTTGACCGTCGGGGCGGTCAGCGAGCCGATCGTCGCCGAGGACGGCGTCTATGTGCTTCGTGTGGACTCGCGAAAGCCGGCGTCGCGCGAGACGTTCACGAGCCAGTTGGCTGAGCAGCGGGCGGCGTTCACCGATCGGCTCCAGCAGGAGCGGGTGCGTCAGTATCTTGCCGCGCTGCGCGACGCGGCCAAGATCGAGGACCGACGCGCGAAGGTCCTCGGGTCGCTGCGGCGCCAGGTCGTGACGCAGTAAGCGTCACCTGCCGGTCGCGCGACAACGAAGGGGCGGCGATCCACCACGGGATCGCCGCCCCTTCGTCCGATCAGTTGCCTCGTTCCCCGCCGCCCAAGGCGACGGGACACCCGGTCAGTTCAACAGCTTCTTCGGTTCGCGGGTCGCATCGACCGTCGGCTGGACCTCGCTCACCGGCGGCGCGCCCAAGCGCTCATTCCCGCCCTCGGGTTCGGTGATCGACCGCTGCACCTCGTTCATGTTCTTCTTGAACTCCTTGATGCCCTTCCCGAAGGACCCCGCGATCTCTGGGATCCGCTTGGCCCCGAAGAACAACAACACGATGGCGAGAATGAGGACGATCTCGCCCATTCCGAGATTGAACGGCATAGTGCCTCCTAGAAGAGGGAGCGGGCGACGAGATACGCGACCAGCACGCCGACCAGACTGAGCAATGAGACGTCCAGCACGACTGGACCGAGACTGAAACTTAGGATGACGAGGTCCAACGTCAAAGGCCCCATCGACGGCGCGACCCCGGTCGTGAGGAATTCCTTGACCGCGCCGGGCGGCAACCAGCGCCGTGCCGCGGCCGTGAACAGCCCGCCGACCACGAACCCGATGGCCAGCACGAACACGTGGAATGCGGGACGATGCTTGGCGGACCCGGTCGTTGCCATTTACCAGCGGCGGTCGAGCACGTAGCTCAGGGTGTCGGTGAACGACGTGCGCACGGGACCGGCCGGCAAGGTCGCGAGTGCCTCCTCCGCTTCTTGGGCGAAGCGGTCACCTCGCTGCCGCGCGTACTCCAGTCCGCCGCACTCTGTCACGATGCCGACGACTTCCTCGATCAACGCGTCACTTGGCGTGGGATCGGCGAAGAGCACCTCGACGCGGCCGCGCGCCGCGGGCGACATCTCTCGGAGGGCCGCGATCAAGGGCAGCGTCACCTTGTGCTCCCGCAGGTCGAGCCCGCTGGGCTTGCCGGTGACGGCCGCCTCGGCCGTGTAGTCCAGCAGATCGTCGGCGATCTGGAACGCCATCCCCAGTCGCTCCCCGAATCGCCGCATCGCGCCGCGATGGGCCGACGCACCAGCGAGGGCGCCCACCTCGCAGACCGCACCGAGCAAGGAGGCGGTCTTCGCCTGGATGAGTCGGTCGTACTCCGCCTCGGTGAAGGCCAGCGCATCGTACGACGCCAGCTGGCGCAGCTCGCCGAGGGTCATGCTCGCCGAGGCGATGGAGAGCACCCGGATGGGCTCCAGGTCGTCGAGGCGCGCCAGCTCCGAGACGGCGCGGGCGTACAGATGATCCCCGAAGATCACGGCGACCTGATGCGTGAACAGCGCGTTCACGGTCGGTCGACCACGCCGGAGCGGCGAATGGTCGACGGAATCGTCGTGGACCAACGTCGCCAGATGGATGAGCTCGCCCACGGCCGCCAGAGGGACCGCGCGAGGCTCCGGCGTCCCCTCGATCGAGGAGGCCAACAACGTCAGCGTGGGGCGGAGCAGCTTGCCCCGCATCCCCATCAGGTGCCGACTCACCTCACGAATGAGGTCGTCGCCGGGATCGGAGACGATGCGCCACATCTCGTCGGGCACCTGATCGAGCCGTTCACGGATCGGGAACTGGATCTCCGCCAGCGCCGGGGCGACCGTCGCCCCCGGGGTCTGATGCCCGTCGCTCACGCCGTCCCCCGTTCGAGCTGATTCAGTCGATCGCCGACGTCGCGGAACATGATGTCCACCGCGAATACCCGCTGGAAGTAGCCGATGGCCTCCGGGGTGCGCCCCAGCGAGCTCGCGGCGTCGCCCAACAGGTACAGCACCCCCACGAGCTGATCATCGCCGACCCCCGGCTCGCTCAGCGCACGCTGCAGGATGGTCATCGCGACCTGCGTCTGTCCCTTTTCGATGAAGCACTGCCCCAGCGCCTCGTATGTGCGCACCCGGTGGCTCGCCCCGCGGAGTGCCTTCTGGAACTGTGCGATCGCCTCGTCGACCAACCCCATCTCCTTGAACGCGACCCCGAGGTCGTAATGACTCTCGTGATCCCCCTCATCGACATTGTCCGCGACGCCCTGCTTGAACTTGCGAAGCATGTCGCGGAAGTCCGCATCCTCGTCACCCGAGGGCGCCTCTTCGTCAACGACCATGCGGGTCGATTTGGGTCCATCGTCCTCACGCAACCAATCACCGAGCGAGACGAAGTCGGCGTCGTCGCCTCGCACTGGCGCCTCTGGCGCTGGCGTGGCGGGAGGCTCCTCGACCACCTGCGACTCCGAGGTGTACCGCTTTCGGCTCGTGGTCTTGCGGGGCTCGGCAGGGGTCGGGACCCCCGGCACCACACTGCGAATGCTCTGGGCGTCGAGCGCCCGCAGCGCTGCCGCGGGCCGCGCGTCGTCCGGCGCGAGTTCCGCGACCCGCGCATACACCACCCGCGCCTTGTCCACCTGCCCGGACTGGTGCAGGGCGCCCGCCAGTGCGAGGTACGCTTCGATGAGGCGCGGTCGATCCGACGTGCGCACGGCGTACTCCACGCGCTTCTGGTGCAACCGTGCATCACTCGGCGCGCGCACGCCGAGCAGCTCTGCCACGTCGCTGGCCGCCACGAGGTCGCCTGCCCCCTCGAGGCCCTCCATGGCCCACTCGAGCTCCTGCACGCCTCTCGCCTCAGCCCCCTCCGCCAACAGCCGCTCGCCCAGCAAGCGACGCGACCACCAGTCGGACGGATCACGTTCCACGCGCGCGGCCAGGCCCTGCAACGACTGCTCATCGACGGGGGCATCGGCAAGCCAATCCCCCGCCGGATCCACCAGGGGAGTTCCGCCGGGGAGCGAGGGGTCGGCGGGGCTGGCCTCGCGGGCGAGCTGCTCGTCCGCGAGGCCGTCGTCCGTGACGATGAAATCCAGCGTTGCGCCGCCCGGCAACGGGGTCGCCACCTCGTCCGCCTCCGTGGCGGGCAGATCCCAGGATGCATCGGCGACCGACCCGCCCTGCGCGACACCGTCGTCCCACGATGCGTCCGCCGCAGGGACCGCGGTCGGATCGAGCAAGACATCGAGCGGCGATCCGGCCTCCGCGGTCGGCGCTTCGACCGCCGCGTCGACGATGACTTCGAGCGGCGGGAGCTCGGTCGTGTCGTCGATGACATCCAGCGCCGAGGACGCCGCATCATTCGGGGGCAGGTGGTCGTCTGGCGTGGACGCGGAGTCCGACGGTGCGAGCGCGGCACCCGAGTCACGCCCGAACCCAACGGTCGAGGCCTCGCCGAACATCGGCTCGGGTTCGATCTCCCCGAAGCTCCCGATGTCGAACGCCGTCGGCTCGAGGCCCAACAGCGCATCGTCCCCGGGACGCATGGCGGTCGAGCTGGCCCCGGCGGCATCGGGCTCGTCGACGAGCCGCGTCGGCTCGAAGCCCACCATCCACTCTGCGGTCGCACGCGTCGGGGTACCGTGTGCGGGCGGCGCGTCCTGTGATGCCGCGGGCGCGACCTCAGGCGCCGCGGGCGACGGCTCCGGCTCGAGGGGGATGAACGGTAGCGGGCTCGACGCCGGCGGAGCTTCCGGAGGCGCGGGCGGCGCGACGATCGGCGAGGCAGACGGGGGCGCAGCCGCCGCGTTGCCCATCGGCGGTGGCGGCGCTGGCGGCGGCACGACCGACCCGACCGGTGGCGTGCGCATCGCGGGGATGCCCGTCGTGGGGCGTCGAGGCGCTGGAGCGTCGTCAAGATCGAGGAAGACGAGGCCCTGCGTGTCGGCCATGCGGCTGGGGCCTCGCCGCGTGGGTTCGGCCGTCGGATCGATCGCGCGCATCCGCGCCAGCGTCGCCGCGGCCAAGGCGTCGTCGCCCATCGCCTCGTAGCGCTCGAACAGCAGCTGCAGCTGCTCCAGTGCCTCCTGCGGGCGGCCCAGCTTGGTCAGCTGATCGGCGACCATCTGCCGGATGTCGTCCTCCTCCGGACACAGGTCCGCGAACTCCTTGAGCGCGCGCAACGCCTCGTTCAGATCATTCGCCCGCTGCTTGCGATCGGCATACTCGAGGAAGTTCTTCTTCGCATCGCCCCGGAATCCCTTGTGCGCGCTGATGCGTCCCAACTTGTAATACACCGAGGTCTGATTCGGTGCATAACGCAGGATCTTGTTGCACAGGGCGATGGCATTGTTCAGGAAGCCGCCGTCCGCGTAGAGGTCGACCGCGCGCTCCCAGACCCCGATCGCGTCGGCGGCACGCCCCTCGCGGAGCATCAGATCACCCGCGCGATTGTAGAGGCTGACCTCGATGTTGGCGAGGTCTTCCCCTTCCCACTCGGCGAACAGTTCGAGGTAGGCCGCGATCGCCCGGTCGACCTGTCGCTTCGACTCGAACTCGACAGCACGCCTCTTCAACTTGTCGGCGTTGGACATCGCTCACCGAGACAGGGGGGACCGGCCGAAAGAAGACGGAAAACGTACGCCCCGTGGCCCGGGTGGGACAAGGACCCGCCGGCGCGGCCGCGTCGTCTCCCCAAATCTCGCCGCGGGCACCGGTTTTCCAAAGGGGGGAGCAGGCGCGGCCCGCCGCCCTGGTCCGCCTACGCGGTGATATCGCGGAGTCGGGCGATGGTCAGGGGTGCCTGGGCCTCGCCGCGGCAGGCGTAATAGCACTGGTTGCACGCGATCGGCTGATAGCCGCGGAACTCGCGCCAGTGGAAGTCGGTGGCGAAGTCCGGGCAGCGTTTCACCCGACCCTGGGGATCGATGTGGATGGTCCGGACGCCGGACGCGCAAAGTTCGGTGACCTGACCGCGCACGTACCGGGGGATCTGCCCCAGGTAGTGGTCCGAATTGGTGATCACACCCCGCCGGCGACGCTTGAACGCGAGCAGCGCGCCGATGGTCTGGTCGAGCGCGCGCCAGCGCTCCTCACCGATCAGATGGTGCGGATTCCCGTTCTTGAGATCGGTATACAGCGAGAAGTTCACCCCGCACCCCAGCGACGCTGCTCGCTCGACCAAGGGCATCGCCTGGTCCAGGTTGTCGTCCTTGAGCACCGCATTGAAGCGGATGTTGTCGATCCCCGACGACCGCATCGCGTCGACCGCCGCGAAGATCCGCTCGGTGAGTCCCGGGATGCCGCGGGCGAGGTCGTGCCGCCCGTCGAGATAGTCCAGCGAGATGTTGAACTGATGGATGCCGGCGTCCCAGAGCGACCGGGCCCGCTCGACGGTCAACATCCCCCCATGGGTGATCAAGGTGTTGTAGGAGGTGCGCACCGCGCGCGCCACATCGCCCACCACGGTCTCCAGATCCCGCCGCAGGAGGGGCTCACCGCCCGTGAAGGTGATGAGCATCGGGTCGAAGTACCGTGCGGCCTCCGCGAACGACGCGAGCTCATCGTGCCGGCTGGACGCGGGCGTCTTCCAGTAGTCACAGAACCCGCAGCGGGCATTGCAGCGCATCGTCACCTCGAAATGCACGAGCAGGGGACGGCGGCGGTAGGTCAGGCGCGCGTACTTCCACGCGAACCGCGGGAGATCCCACGGCGAGAATCGTCGGCTGAGCACGGGATCGCCTACCGCGCGCCGACGCCGCCGGCGCGGAACGTCTGCCGGTCGTAGTTCAGCTTGATGTCCGGCGCGGGCTTCAGCGTGATCAGGAAGGTGAACGAGAAGTTGCCGTTCGCGGCCTGCGAGAAGCCGAACATCGCCCGCCAGTCCTGGAGGTCCCGCTGGAGCGAGACGATCTGGCTCGCGAACTCTCCGCGCTCGATGTCGAAGCTGGTCTGCCACGACGCCGCCCAGAGCCGGGTCAGGTTGAAGGACATATTGCCCTGCACCGACGACTGCGGCGGCAGCTGGAACACCGGCCCGCCGCCCGTGGTGAGGAAGTCGAGGGCGTTGCTCTGTGTGGGGGTGCGCTGCCGCAGACAGACCTCATACTGCAACGGGCTCTGCGCACGCAACGGCTCGCACTCCGTGCGTGGATCCACATTGATCACCCCCGATCCCGACGGCGGACGCTGCCGGGTCGATGAATAGGTGAGATTCGCCTGCCAGCCCTGCCCCGTCTGCACTTCCATCATCGCCGGCCGCGATCGGCCGGCGACCTGCGAGGTCTGCCCCATCGTCCGACCCGTCGCCATGGCGGGGGAGCGCATCGGCGCGGTGTCGGCATCCGCTTCCGTGGCAGGGCGTTCCCCGGTGATCCAGCCCAGTACCCGCGCCAAGGGCGAGAGCAGATTCGCCTGACGCCCCAAGGCCAGCGACGCGCGGATGGACTCCGGATACGGCGAGAACACGGCGGTATCGCTGAGCACCGACCCCTGGAACAGGGAGTAATCGATGCCGAAATCGAAGCCGGGGAGCAGATCGGACCGCAGCGTCGTGTTGAAACGCTCGGTGGCGAAACCCGATCCACCGGTCACGCGTGCGCGCTCGAAGTCGTACTCGATGGCGGAGAACTGCAGGGAGAGCAGGCGGATCTTGCGATCCTCCGGCGGTGCCTCCCCCTCCGCGACGGGCTCATCGCTGCGGCGTGCCCGCAGCTTCGCCTCGATGTTCTGCACCAGCGTCAGCGACACGCGGTTCTGTGCCAGGGATCCCAGATAGCCGGCCCGCGTCCGTCCGATCGCGCCGAGGAACTCATCGCTCACCGATGCTTCGGGCGAGTAGCTGTACGCGAGGGTCGGCGTGATCGAGTGGCGCAAGCGCGAGAAGACGCCCAGCCCGGGGAAGAGGGCGAAGAGCGTGGGCGACACCGAGGCGCCGTACTGCAAGCGCTTCGACTGGCTGACGAAGTTGGCCCCGGTGCGCTCGGAGCGGATCCAGTAACCCGCCGGGTCGACGTTCGACAGCGTGACGTTCGGCGTGAGGTTCCACGAGCCCTGCAAGAACTGCGGCAGGTTCATCGAGAAGTCCCAGTCCACCGAGGTCAGGTAGGTGCGGTCGTAGATGATGTTCCGACGCTGCGTGGTGTCGGAGGGGTCGATGACGAGTCGCGCCTCGGGGAAGGCGTTCTCGCGATCGGCCATGCGGATGCCGGTGTTGATGTTGAAGTTGCCGATCTTGATCGGGGAGTTGAAGCCCAGCGTCGTGGTGCGCAGGTTGCGCTCGACCTGGGTGCTGTCGAGGGTCCCGTTGCGGTCCACGTACCGCCAGGTGAACTCCGTCGGCGCATCGGACTTGAGCGTGCGCGCGGTCGCCGTGTTGAGCGACGGCGTCCAGGTCAGCCACGGCGCCAGCTCGATCGGCTCGCTGGTGATGTTCAGGCTGGGGAAGTCCGCCTGCTGTTCATCGCGCCCCGGGGCCTGCCGGAACGTGCCGCCCAAACTCGCGCGGAGCGGACCGAACTGCGTCTGATAGTTCGCCTGCGACGTGATGTTCGCGACCGCGACCGCCGGATTCAGCGCGGTCTGTCGCTGCAGGGTGGTACTCGTCACATAGTTGACGTTGGCGTCGAAGCTGCTGCGGCTCGAGAACCGCTGCCGGTGCATCCACGTGAGCGCCAGGTTCTCCTGGCCGCGGAACTGGGCCAGCCGCGACGCGCCGAGGCGTCCCTCCAGGAACCGGTCGCGCCAGGCGTAGCGCAGCTCGCCGTTGAGCCCGATCCAGCCGGGATCCGGCTCGGACGGCCGCGCCCCGGAGCGCCAGTCGAGCGAGATCTGCGCGTCGAAGTAGTCGTTCAACGCGAAGTAGTAGCCGAAGTTCTCGATCGTGCGGCGGTAGTTCGACGAGTTGCGGAGCAACTCTCCCGCGCCGAAGCGTGGGGTGAGCAAGCCGCTCCGGCGCCCCTTGCGGAGATCCTGGTACAGGAACGGGATCCACATCACGGGGACCTCACCGATGTACAGCACGGCCGGTCGCGCGACCATCACGTTCGACGAGATCTGCTTGACCTCGCCGACGAGGAATCGGTAGTGCGGCACGGTATCGGGATCGGTGGTCAGCACGGCGGTCTTGCCGTAGAAGGTCCCCCCCACGGTGTCGGACACGAAGCCCCCCCGCGCCGAGCGGATGTACCAGGCGGACGACGCGGCCGCCGTCGTGCGCATGTCCGTTGCCGTGACCCGGCGCTCATCCAACCGGTAGCGCAGGACCCCCGACGCGGTGACATCGCTGCCCTGCCCCGGATCGCGGACCACGATCGTCCGACTGCGCACGTCCACGAGCTGCGTGGAATCGCTGTAGTCGATGGTGTCGCCGCTGAGTGCCGTTTCGCCGCGCATCACGGCGGCCGGCTTGCCACGCAGATTGATGCGGCGCTCGGCGGCCGTGAACGCGACGGTGTCCGCCTGATAGCGTGTGGCCGTGTAGCCCTTGCGCTCCAACAACAGGGCCATGAGCGAGTCGGGGGGCAGGAAGCGCAGCGTGTCGCCCCCCCGTGCCTTGGCCCCGGTGTCACGCGTGAGCGGCACAGTGTCCCGCGTCGGGCGAAGTGTGTCGCGCCGCGCAGGTAGCGTATCGCGCCGCACGGCGAGCGTATCGCGCCCGACGCGCGCCGTGTCCCGGACGATCACCGAATCCGGGGGCGGCGGAGGGGGCGGCGGCGGCCCCTGCCCTTCCCCGCGCGCCGCGAGGGTCACCAGCAGCGCGGCGGTGCCACGCAACAGGGCGCGCCTCATGCCGCAGCCTCTGCGGGGGACGGCTGATCCGTCGAGTCGTCGCGCGCCTCGCGCCAGCGGTACACGATCGCCGACAGCACGATCCCGAGCTCGTAGAGGAGGTACAGCGGGATCACCAGCGCAAGGGTCGCGATCAAGAGGTCACCGGGCGTGATCAACGCCGACCCGACCGCGCAGAGCACGAACGCGTGCCGACGATATTGCCGCAAGAACATCGGTGTGACCAGCCCCAGCGCGCTCAGCGCCAGGATCACCACGGGCAGTTCGAACGCGATTCCGAAGGTCAGGCACAGGGTCACCACGAAGGAGAAATACTCCCGAGCGGTGTAAAAGGTCGCCAGCGCAT
>ERZ1066135.1221-NODE-1221-length-10348-cov-7.610998_pt1 | contig 10348 bp, 8 predicted proteins | sample MGYA00382782_ERZ1066135 | MGnify/ENA primary metagenome ERZ1066135 (study PRJEB33369, sample SAMEA5778365) | biofilm metagenome | biome: Industrial cooling water; feature: Water cooling tower basin; material: Biofilm | place: United Arab Emirates | collected...
AGTCGACGGTGCCGGCCGGCGGCGGCTGCCAGTCGATCCGCAGCGCGTCGGCCGCCTGGCGCGCGTGCCAGCTGGTCACGCCGACCACCGCCACGCCGGCGGTCGAGCCGGCCGCCGCGCCGAGCCGCACCAGCCGCAGCACGCCGGGGCGCGCCCGCACCTCGGCCTCGTTGTGCACGACGCGCGGCGCGCCGCCGAGCATCGGGCACATGCGCACCGCCGCGAACAGCAGGCCGGGCGGCCGCACGTCCAGGCCGTAGACGGCGCGGCCGTCGGTCTTGGCCGGCACGTCGGTGCGCGGCAGGCTGCGGCCGATCAGCGTCCAGCCCTCGCGCGCCTTCGGCCGCACCTCGCCGGGCGGCGTGGCGGCTGCCGCGGCGGCGAGCTCGCCGAAATGCGCCGACTGGCCCGAGGCGGCGTGCTCGACGCGGCCGAGGCGCACGCCGATCTCCTCCTTCGGCTGGCGCCAGCGCAGCGAGGCCGCCCCGACCAGCTGGGCGCGCGCGGTCGCCGCGGCCAGCCGCAGCGGCTGCCAGGCGTCGGCCACGCTGGTCGAGCCGCCGGTGACATTGATGCCGAGCTCGCGCGCGACCTTGCCGACGAACCATTCGCCCCAGGCGGCCGCGGCCGGCGGCGGGCTGCGCTCGCGGTCGCGCGGATGCACCGGCAGCGAGGCCACCAGCGTCGCGACGTTGCCGTAGATCGCGTCGGCGCCGGCGGGGATCAGCGCGACGCGGTCGAGCGCGACGTCGAGCTCCTCGGCCACCAGCATCGCCAGCGCGGTGTGCACGCCCTGGCCCATCTCGCTGCGCGGCATGGCGAGCTGCACGCCGCCGTCGGCGGCGATCCTGATCCAGCCGTTCAGCGCGACCTCGCCGGCGCCGGCCTTCAGCAGCGCCCGGCCGCCGAGGCGCGAGCGCGGCGGCAGCAGCGCCCAGCCGACCAGCAGCGCGCCGCCGGCCGCGGCGGCGCTCAGCAGCAGCGTGCGGCGGCGCATCAGGCCGGGCCGGCGCGCAGCGTGCGCTGCCGGGCCAGGCTGCGCGCGGCGGTGTGGATCGCCGCGCGCACGCGCGGGTAGGTGCCGCAGCGGCACAGGTTGGTGATCGCGGCGTCGATGTCGGCGTCGCTCGGTAGCGGCTTGCGCGCCAGCAGCGCGGCGGCGGCCATCAGCAGGCCGCTCTGGCAGTAGCCGCACTGCGGCACCTGGTGCTGCACCCAGGCGCTTTGCAGCGGGTGCGGCGCCTCGGGCGTGCCGAGGCCCTCGATCGTCTGCACCGCGCGCCCGGCCACCGCCGACAGCGGCGTGACGCAGGCGCGCACCGCCTCGCCGCCCAAGCGCACCGTGCAGGCCCCGCAGGCCCCGATGCCGCAGCCGTACTTGCTGCCGGTGAGCTGCAGCGCGTCGCGCAGCACCCACAGCAGCGGCATCGAAGGCTCGGTCAGCTCGGGCGGCAGTGCGGTGGGCTGGCCGTTGATCAGCAGGTTCATCGGGAGCCGGGGGGCTGGGCTGGGCACGCCCCCCACTCTACCGAGGTCCGTCGCCCGGGATCCGGGGCGCCCCGCGCGATCACGGCAGCAGATCCCGCCACGTCAACCCCACCGCCCGCGTGCCGCACTGGAACGGCGGCGCCGGATGGTCCGGCCTGCAGTCCTCGAAGTAGGCCTGCGCGTCGGGCCGGCGGAACTCGCGCAGGCGCTGGGCGGCGTAGAGCGCCTCGGCCTCGCGGCCGGCGGCGCGCAGCGCCTCGATGTAGGCGACGAGCAGCCGGGTGTCGACCAGCCGGCGCAGCGGGCGGGCAAAGCTCTCGAGCCGCTGGTCGCGGGGCTCGGTGGTGACCGCGGCGTAGTCGGCGTGGTGGCCGAACAGCCGGCTCTTGCGGCCTTCGGCGATGCGCTCGGCCAGCGGCGCCGCGCCGGCCGGCGGCGCGAAGATCACCTCGACGCGGCGGTGGTCCCAGGCGGCGTAGGCCGCGCCGGCGATCATCAGCGCGCCGGCCAGCCGCAGCGGCCAGCCCGATCGCGCCGAGGCGGCGTCGGTTCGAGCCGCCGCCCCGGCCCCGCCGACGAACACCCCCAAGGCCCAGGCCGCCGGCAGCAGGAAGTAGGCGTACCACAGCGGGTACTCGAGCAGGCTGTGCACGCCCAGCACCGCGAGCATCGCCAGCGCCGCGCGCGCCGGGTGCGCCGGCTCGCGCTGCACCGCCTGCCAGGCGCCGCGCGCGCGCCACAGCGCCCAGGCCGGTAGCCCCAGCAGCGCCAGCGCGGCGGGCAGGCCCAGCTCCACCGCCAGCTGCAGCGGCAGGTTGTGGGTGTGGTCGAAAAAGGCGACCGGCCGGTCGGGGAAGGGCGTGAAGGTCCATGCCGCGTTGAACCGGCCCCAGCCCACGCCCGCCCAGGGCTGCTGAGCCAGCAGTGCCAGCGCGTTGCGCCAGATCGCGAAGCGCGAGCTGCTCGGGTCGCCGCCCGCCTGCAGCCGCTCGGCGGCGTAGAAGCTGCCTTGGCCTTGGTCCAGCGCCGCCCAGGCTGCCAGGGTGGCCCAGACCAGCGCGTAGACCAGCGGCGTGGCCGCCAGCAGCCAGCGCGCCGCACGCGGCAGCGAACGGTCGGCCCAGGCCCACAGCAGCAGCACCGCGAGCGACAGCGCGCCGGTGCGCGAGGCGCTCAGCACCAGCGCCAGGACCATCGCGACGACCGCCGCGACGGCCAGCCGCGGCTGCAAGCGGCCCGCCTGCCAGAGCCAGGCCGTCCAGACCATCGCGCACAGCAGCAGCGTGGCCAGGTGGTTGGGCTGGCGCATGTTGCCGACGGCGCGGCCGGGCGAGGTGGGGGCGGCGACCAGCACGCCGTCGGCCAGCGCCGGGGCGAAGTACTGGACCAGCGCCACCAGCACGCTGGCGCCGCCGGCCAGCGCCAGGGCCCAGGCCACCGGCGCGGCACGATCCGGCGTGGCCAGGCCGCGCCACCCGGCGCCGGCGGCAGGACGGCAGGCGATCAGCCAGGCGCCCCAGGCCGCCACGGCGATCGCCTGATGGGCGAACACCGCGTCGGGCACCGTCGCGGAGGTCAGCAGCCAGGGGCTGGCGAGGGCGGCGACGAGAAGGGCCGCCCCAGCACGGTGTAGGGCGGTGGTTGGGGGTGGAGGCAAACCGGGCTTTCTTGGCGAGGCGGCAGTATCGGGCGTCTGGTACGGCGCCGTCCGTGGCCGGTAGATCAGCAACCGATGCTCGCGAGGCGCTGCAGGCTATCCTAGGGCGCGATGCAGAGGGCGACCCCCTGCATGCTCGAGAAGGACGAAGCGCGATGAACATGATCGGCAGCGTGTTCCGGGGGCTCAAGGCCGGCCTCACCGGCAAGCGCACATGGACACCCCAAGAAGTCCGCGAGCTGATCCGCGCCGGCAAGCTCGACGAGGCCGCAACGGCTGCGAACGCCTTGCATCCCGCCACGCCCCGCCCGGACCTGGCCCGGACCTGCCTGCTCGCCGAGATCGCCTTCCGCCAGCACCGCGACGACGAAGCGGAGCTGGGCTTCCGGGCCGTGCTGAAGGATGACCCCGGCTCGCGCGACGCCCATTACGGGCTGTCTCTGCTGCTGATGGAGCAAGGCAAGCTGGAAGCGAGCTTCGACCATGCGCTGTTCGCCCGCGGCACCGGGCCGGCCGACCCGCGATTCCTGGCGCAGCTCGGCTACTGCTATGTGCAGATGAAGGCCTACCCGCCGGCCGAGGGGTTGCTTCGGCAAGCGGTGCGGGGTGACCCGAACGACAAATCGGCCTGGAACAACCTGGGCATCGTGCTCGGCGCCAAGGGCGAGCCGGGCGAGGCGATGGGCTGCTTTACCGAGGCGCTGAAGCTGGACCCGGGCTTCGCGAGCGCCGCCGCCAACCTGCAGGTGCTGAAGGAGCAGCTGGCCGAGTCGGGGGCAACGGTCGAGAAGGTCGAGAAGCCGGGGCCCGGCGCAACGCCCGACGCCGGAGACGCCGGCGCCGGCGCCCCCTGGCAGGCGGCGTGGAGCGAAGTCTGCCGCGCCGCCCGCGCCGGCGACACGGCGGCCGCCCTCGACGGCTGCGAAGCCCTGCTGCTGGACCACCCCGACGACGCCCTGCTGGCGATCGAGGCCGCGGAGCTGCACCGCCACGTCGGCGACAACGCCAGCAGCATCGACCTTCTGCGCGCCTGTCTGGCCAGGCACCCGAACGACCCGGCCCTGCTGATGGCGCTGGGCGACGCCTACACCTACGGCGAGAGCCACGCGCTGGCCCTGCCGCTGTACGAGGCCGCAGCGGCCCAGGGGCGCGACGACGCGGCCGTTTTCGAGCGGCTGGGCTTCAGCTACCACCAGGCCGGCAGGTTCAGCGACGCGGTGCAGGCCCTCGAATCCGCCCTCGCCAGGGCCCCGGAGCCCAAGTACCGCAAGGCCCTGGCCAGCTCGCTCGTGATGGCCTGCCGGTTCGACCGTGCCGTCGAGATCTACGACGACATCCTCGCGCAGGGCCTGTTCAAGCCCCAGGAGGTGATCGGCAACCTGACCATGGCCCTGGCCTACAGCGGGCGGTTCGAGCGGGCCTTCGCGATGCTGGACGACATCCTCGAGAACCAGGCCCACGACCCGGCCCTGCGGCTGCTGCGCGGCGTGCTGCACCTGCAGCACGGGCGCTACGCCGAGGGCTGGGACGACTACGCCTGGCGTGCCCTCAGCGGGATTTCGCAGTTCCGTGCCTTGCCTTTCGACAAGTGGGACGGCGAGGCCCCCATCGAGGGCAAGCGCCTGCTCGTGCTGGCCGAGCAGGGCCTGGGCGACCAGGTCATGTTCGCGTCCTGCCTGCCCGACCTGCTGGCGCTGCGGCCCGGGGAGCTGGTCGTCGAGGCGATCGACCGGGTGGCGCCCACGCTGGCGCGCTCCTTCCCCGGCTGCGCCGTGATCGCGACGCGGCAGGACCGCGGGCTGGGCTGGGTCAAGGACCTGGGCGACGTCGACTTCTACGTGCCGATCGGCGACCTGCCGCGGTTCTTTCGACGCAGCGAGGCTGCATTCCCGAAGCGGGCCTACCTCGCGGCCGACCCGGCGCGCGTCGAGTTCTGGCGCCGCCGGCTCGAGGCGACCGGCCCGCGGCCCTGGATCGGCACCTCCTGGCGCGGCGGCACCGAAACCACCCGCAGCACCATCCGCAGCATGACCCCGGCCGACCTGCTGCCCATCGCCACGGCCACGGCCGGCACCTGGGTCAGCCTGCAATACGGCCTGAAGGGCGACGCGGCGGCGCAGGCCATCGAAACCGGCGCGCTGCGGGCGCACTGGCCCGAGGCCATCGCCGACCTGGACGAGTTTGCCGCCCTCGTCACGGCCCTGGACGCCGTGGTGACCGTGTGCAACACCACCGTGCATTACGCCGGCGCGCTGGGCCGGCCCACCTGGGTGATGGCGCCGCGCATCCCCGAATGGCGCTATGGCCTGCACAACGAGGCCATGCCCTGGTACCCGCGGGTACGCGTCGTGAGGCAGGTCGCCGATGGCGACTGGCGGGGCCCGATGCAGACCATCGCCGCCGAATTGGCTGACTTTTTTGGTCACCCGCCGACAAAGCCCGCCGCCTGACCGGCCGGCCGGCCCCGCCGAAGTGCGAATTGCCGCACGTTCCGGCCGCCCGGAGTGACATTACGCCGCGGCACGGAAGCTGCTGCTGCAGACCCAGGCCGGCATGCGCATGTTTGGTCTGCGGCTTCAACTTTGCAAAGGAAACCCCATGAAATCTCTACAAAAGGGCTTCACGCTCATCGAACTGATGATCGTGGTGGCCATCATCGGCATTCTGGCGGCGATCGCGCTGCCGGCTTACCAGGACTACACCGTCCGCGCCCGCGTGTCGGAAATCCTGCTCGGCGCCTCGTCGGCCCGCACCTCGGTGACTGAGGCCTGCCAGCTCAACAGCGGCTGCACCAGCATCACTGGTATTACTGTGTCGTCGACCACCTTCATCTCGTCCGGCACCGTGTCTGCGACCGGCACGATCATCGTCGGCGCCAAGACGGGCCTGGGCGGCAGCGGCGTGGGCTCGTCGTCCACCTTCCAGGCGACGCTGGCGCCGGCCTGGACGGGCGAGACCGTCAACTGGCAGTGCAACTCGACCAGCGCGCGTTACGCGCCGTCGTCCTGCCGCGGCTGATCAGCCGGGCTCGGACTACAAGATGGGCGCTTCGGCGCCCATTTTTGCGTCGTCTTGCTGCATCATTGACAGCCACCTATGCCGCAGAAACGGTCATGACCATCCTCAGTTCGCTGTTCCCGAGCTCGTCCGCCGTGGAAGGCTTTGCCAAACAACTGGCCCAGGACATCGGCAAGCGCTACCCCGCCGCGCTCGACAAGCAGCCGGGCAAGCGGCCGTCGGTGAACCGGCTGACGCGCATCATGGAAGACGCCTGCGCCAAGGCGGTCGAGTTCCAGGCGCAGAACCGCCTGGGATGGCTGGGCAAGGCCAAGCTCGGCAACAGCTTCCGCTGGGAGCTGCAGGAAATGGGCTACCAGCAGGACTTCGTCGACTTCGCTACCGAGGCGGTGGTCGTCCACCTGAGCCGCAAGGCCAAGGCCGGCGGCGAACAACCCAGGTAGCCTTCCTTGGCCCTCCCCGCCCTCACGCTGAGCGTCATCCGCGGTCTGACCGAGCGCATCCCCGCGCCCGCGGCAGGCCTGCGGCGGGCCATTTCGTTCGGCTACCCGGACATCCTGGCCAGCGAGGATCAGTTGTTCGACCTGTTCGGCAACGACGTCTCGCGCGAGCTGCGCTTTCGCCCCGATTCCGACGCCATTCTTCGATGGCATAACGCCACCGCCATGGCCGACCGCGTGGTCGAGTCGCGCCACTTCTTTTCGCTGATCGGCTACGACCTGACGATCGCCGACATCGCACCGATCCGTGGCGACGAGATCATCATCGATCTGAACGAGGCGGTCGACGCGGCCTTCACCGACCCAGGCTACGACCTGGTCATCGACGGCGGCACCGCCGAGCATTGTTTCAATATCGGGCAGGCCTTCAAGAACTTCGCCCATCTCACACGGGTCGGCGGGTTCGTTTTCCATCTGAACCCGGCGTCGATGTTCAACCACGGCTTCTACAACCTGAACCCCACGATGTACGCCGATTTCTATGCGGCCAACGGTTTCGAGGTCGAGTTCCTGAAGGCGGCCGCGAACATGATGGCGACGCCGCAGGTCGTCGATGTACCCGCCCACGCCCGCTTCAACCATCTGCCGGCCAACGCCACCCTGATCTGCGCGGCACGACGCCTCGTTCGCCAGCCGATCACCTGGCCCATGCAGGCCAAGTACCGCCTGAACCCGACGCAAACGGCCTGACCGGCCTTCAAGGCTTCGCGGGCGGCCGGCGGATGCGAAAGCAGCCCGGCGCGGTTTCTCTCGCCGTGAAGCCTCGCGATTCGAAGAAGGGGCCGATGGCCTTCTGCAGGCTCCAGTGGTAGTGCGGCGTGACGCCGTCGAACCACTGCAGGATCTGCAGGTCGCGGTTGGACTTGAAGTACATCGACACCTGCGACGCCAGCTGGATGGCGAAGAACTCGTCGACGTCGCGCCAGCTGTCGATGGCATCGGACAGGCTCTCGATGTAATGCCGCTGCCGCTCGGCCGGCAGGTACTTCCAGAGGCCGTTCAGGTTCTTTCGCTGGTCGAGTGAGGTGCTGTAGACGTACACCAGGATCTCGCCGCCGGGGCGCACCACCCTCAGCAGTTCCTGCATCGCCGCCTCGGGATCGTCCATGTGGTGCAGGACGCCCCAGCACACCGCCACATCGACCGAGTCGTCGTCGAGCGGCAGGTCGGTGCCCGATGCACGCACCAGCGCGAAGCTGGGCGGACGAGGCAGGTGCTTGGGAAAGGCGTAGACGGACTCCGACAAATCCACGCCGACGTAGCCGGCCGCCTGCGCCGCGATGAAGCGCCCGATCCGACCGTTGCCGCAGCCGACGTCGACGACCGCCTTGCCCCTGAAATAGTCGCGCTCGAGCAGGAAGCGACCGAACAGGTGGCCGTGGGAGAGCACCTCCTTGTCCACATAGGCGTCGAGGTGATGCCACTCGTAGCCGAAGGACGCGACGTAGCTGCTGTCCCCGAGTTGCGGGTCGACCAGGACGGACGCGTCCCGGGGGCTCGGTACGAGCCTACGCTTGAACATCGGCAGCTCCTCGGGCATGCAACAGGGCGCGATCGGCATCGACGTTCAGCGCAAGGCCACGAAACACCTCCCCGGCGGCGAGCGCATCGCGAAGAGCGTGGTGAACGTCGGGGAACATCGTGCCCGACACGTCGAGCGTCAGGCTGCCGAGGCCGATCGTGGTCTCTTCGGCCGAGGCCAGTACAGAAAGCTCCGTCAAGACCTGGTTGCCGACGACCTCGATGCGCAGCCGATCGGTCAATTGCACGACGGCGGCGTCTTCCTGGAGGTCGAGCCCGGCTACGAGACCCCGCGATTGCGCCAGATGCTGCAGGGCTTCGCCCACGTAATGCGCCGCGCGACCTTCGGCATGGAAGTCGAAAGGCGGTGCCGCGAAGCGAAACCAAGCGAAATACGTCAGGGTGAACTCGCTGCCGTCGCCGGCAAGGCCGGGTGGCAGCTCGACGATGCAGTTGCGCACGCCGCCTGCGCCAGGTTCGGCGCGACGCCTCAACGCCAGGTGCTTGACGACCGCATTCAATGCTCCGCCGGGGCCCGTGAACAGGCATTCTTCGAACGGCAGCCATTCGGGCACTTCGAAGCTGACTCGCCCCGCCTTCGCGCGCGCGCGGTAGCTGTGCGGCTGCTGCACCAGGCCGAAGGCCGCGAAGTTGGCGTTGTAGCTGCACGAGATCAGCGTCGACGCCGCCAGCAGCACATAGGGCTGGATGGCGTCGAGGAGCTTGCGTTCGGGTTTTTCGATCATCGAAACCTCAAGAGAATCATCGTCGCTGGGGCTCACGCCCCGGCCGGCAGCGACTCCACCCACTGCCCCAGCACCGTCCAGCCCCACAGACTGTTGATGTTGGCCCGCGCACCACGCTGCAGCGTGGCCCAGGCGCCGGGCCGGTCGCGCAGCGGCGCCCAGGCGCGCAGCACCTCGTCCGAGCGCTCGGCCAGCCGGCGGAACAGCGCCTCGTTGCGTCCGAAGAAGGCCGCCGGCATGCCGAAGCCCTGCTTCTTGGCCTGGATCAGCCCGGGCGGCAGGTGGCGCGCCAGCAGCCTGCGCAGCGCGATCTTGAGCAGCCCGCGGTCTTGCACCAGCTCGCGCGGCAGCCTCGACGATAGCGCCAGCACCTGCGGGCTGAAGAAGGGCGTGCGCACCTCGAGCGAGTGCTTCATCGCCATGCGGTCGACCTTGGCGAGCACGGCGCCCGGCAGGTAGCTGTGCAGGTCGATCATGCGCAGGCGGTCGTAGGCGTCGAGCTCGTCACGCGCGAACAGCGACGCGAAGCGCGACGCGAAGCGCGCCCGGAAGCGCGCGGCCTCGCCCGGGAAGGCGTCGTCGAGCACGTTGCGGTCGAACACCGGCAGGCCCTTGGCGAGGTAGTGCTCGACCCGCCCGTTGGCAGGGCCCTCCTGCAGCGCCGCGTCGCGGGCCAGCACGGCGTAGCGGCCGTAGCCGGCGAACAGCTCGTCGCCACCGTCGCCGGAGACCGCCACGGTGACGTGCGAGCGGATCAGCCGCGAGAGCAGGTAGGTCGGCACGCAGCTGCGGTCGCCGTTCGGCTCGTCGAGCCGGGCGCCGAAGCCGCTGGCGCCGCTGGCCAGGTCGTCGGCGCTGACGGTCAGCGCCTCGAAGGGCAGGCCCAGGTGCTCGGCGATCGCGCGAGCCTGCGGCGTCTCGTCCTCCGGGTCGCCGGCAAAGCCGGCACCGAAGCCGTGGATGCCGCGGTTGGTCAGCCCTGCAGCCAGCGCACACACCAGGCTCGAGTCGACACCGCTGGACAGCAGCGCGCCGACCGGCACGTCGGCCACCAGCCGGGTTCGCACCGACTCGGTCAGCGCCGCCTCGAGGGCGTCGACGTAGTCGTCGCCGCGCAGCCGCGCGGGTTCGATGTCGTAGGCGTGGAAGGCGTGCTCGCTGCTGCGGCCGTCGTCGTGGACGATGCGGTAGGTGCCGGGCTGCAGCGCATGGATGTCGTCGAAGATCGTGGCCGGCTCGGGCACGTAGCGCAGCGTGAAGTAGTCGAACAGGCCGCGCTCGCCCACCTGCGCGCTCACGCCGGGGACGAGCAGCAGCGGCTTGATCTCGGACGCGAAGGCGAACAGCCCGCCGGCCGTCGTGTGGTACAGCGGCTTCTCGCCGAGCCGGTCGCGCGCCAGCACGAGCCGGCGCGTCAG
>ERZ1066135.1222-NODE-1222-length-10333-cov-5.256373_pt1 | contig 10333 bp, 11 predicted proteins | sample MGYA00382782_ERZ1066135 | MGnify/ENA primary metagenome ERZ1066135 (study PRJEB33369, sample SAMEA5778365) | biofilm metagenome | biome: Industrial cooling water; feature: Water cooling tower basin; material: Biofilm | place: United Arab Emirates | collected...
CCTCGATGCCGGTCTGCAGCGGAAAACGGTACTCGGGCAGGCGCGAATCGGCCAGGGTGGACGGATAGGTTTCGTCCACGATCACGAACGCCCCGCCGGCCTTGAGCGTGCGCGCCGCGCCGTTCACGACTGCGCCGCGGATCCCCGGCGAGATCTCATGCAGCACCTCGATCATCACGACCGCATCGACGCTCGCGGGCTCGACGAGCTGGCCGGCATCCCCCTCGACGAGCCGAACGCGGTCCGCCACGCCGGCTCCTGCAAGTCGCTCGCGAGCCACGGCGAGGCTGTCCGCGTCGATGTCGGCACCGAGGATGCGTGCGTTCGGGAAGGCCTTCGCGGCCTGCACGAGGAAGTTGCCGGTGCCGCAGCCCACTTCGAGCACGGTGCCGCCGGCGTCCAGCCGGCCCTGAAGGCCCGGCACCCCCGGAAGGATCTTGCGGGCCGTTGCGATCTGCAGTCCCCAGGTGGCTTCCGCGATGAGGCGGGCGAAGCGGTCGCCGCGTCCCTGGAACGGGACCACGTGCCCGGTGCGGAAGGCCTCCACGCAGCGCGAGAAGTCCTCCGCCGCGACGCAGGGCCCGAGACGCACGTAGCCGCCGAGGTAACGCGGATGCGAAGCGTTGGCGAGTATCTGGTCCATGTAGGGCGCAAGCCGGAAACACTCCGCCTCGTCCGCGTCCACGAGGCCCATGCCGTGGGCGGTCCAGAGCCACGTGCGCAGGTAGGGCGCGTGCAGGGACAGTCGCCGCGCGAGCTCGTGGGCAGTCCCGGGAGACTCGGCCAGCGCGCGGAACAGGCCCAGCTCGAGACCGAGATCGATGAGCAGGATCGTGTTGAAGCCGCGCCGCCACTCGAAGATGCAGGCGACCTGGTCGTCGGCGGTGGGAGTCGGGGACGGCTCGGACATGGGGCCTCGGCGCGGTTCGGTGGGGCCGCGCGCGGGAATGCGCGAGACCACGGTACGGCGGGATCATAAACCACGCGTCTGCAGCGTCCCCCGTGCGCGGCCGCGCGTTCAGCCGGCGCGCTTCGGTACGCGGTCGACGAATGCGTTCGTGTACGTGTCCTCGACGCGCAGCCCCCCGGCTGCCCGCACGGAAGGGTCGTGTGCCGCGGTCACTTGCAGGAATCGTTGCGCGCCCTCGGGCGGGATGCGTCCGTCCGTCGAATAGACCGGCCGCAGGCGCGCGAGCGCCGCGGTGTAGGCCGCCTTGTCACCGAGCATGTACTCGGAGGGCACGACGGATTCCACCTGATCCACCGTGGCCGTCTGCAGCCAGCGCAGCGCGCGCACCGTGGCATTCGTGAGTGCCTGGACGGTGTTCGGGTTCTCGTCGATGAACGACCTCTTCGCGTACAGGCATGCCGAGGGCAGCGGCCCGCCGAACACGGCCTTCGTGCCGGCGGGACTGTAGCTCTCGTGGACGATCCGCAGGTCCCCCGAGCGTTCGAGCATCACGACGGCGGGCTCGATGGACGACAGCACGTCGACCTGCCCGGAGCGCACCGCGCTGACGGCCGTTGCACCCGTGCCGACCCCGATGATGGAAACATCCTCGGGCCGCAGCTGGGCCGATGCGAGCAGGTGGTTGATCATCATGTGTGTGCTGGACCCCGGCGCCGTGACGCCGATGCGGCGGCCCTTGAGGTCCTGCGGACCGCTGTAGCCCGGCAGGCGTCCGCGGGTGAGGCCGACGGCGATCGCAACGTTGCCCTGAAGCACGAAGGCCTGGAGCCTCTGGCCCTTGGCGTGCATCTGGATGGTGTGCTCGTAACCGCCCGCCGTGACTTCGGCACTGCCGCCGATCAGGGCCTGCAGCGCCTTCGCACCGCCCGGGAAGTCGTTGACCTCCACCTGCAGCCCTTCGTCGCGGAAGTAGCCCAGACGTTCGGCGAGGGTGAGCGGCAGGTAGTAGAGCGTGGCCCGGCCGCCGACCGAAAGCACGACCTTCGATTTCTCCGAGGGGGCGGCCCGCGCTCGTCGCGGCAGCAGCGCCGCGCCGAGCGCACCGGTGGCGGCGAGGAAGGCACGGCGGGTCGAATGCGGATGTCCGGGGGTCGACGACACGAGGTCACTCCATGCTCGGGGGCGGCAATGATACGACGCGCACCTGGATCGACAGCCGTCCGCATGGCTCGCCTGCCGCGGGTGGCGAGCCCAAGGCGCTGTCGCGCGACGAACGGTGCGCGTCCGGTCAGGACGGCCAGACGATCCGATGCTCGGTGACCACGACCGGGTAGATCTTCTCGGTGAAATTCGGCAGATCGGCCAGCAGCATCACACCTTCAGGACTGGCGAGCGCGGCGTTCAGCGCGGCCTCCGACTCGAACCAGAGTTCCGAGAAGCCGTCGAAGCCCAGCTCCGCGAAGCGCTCCCGCTCCAGCAGATTCACGCAGTAGCGCTGCAGGCCCGGCAGTTTCCTCGCGAGCGCTGCATGCGTGTTCAGCCAGTAGCTCTCGAACTGCTCCTGAGTGAGAGCGCTCTTGCGACGAATCAGTCCGATGCGCTTGATCATCTGCACTCCTCCGAGGATGCGGCGCGACCGTGGCGCGCCATCGACGAGACGTTCCCCTGCGTGACGGCCATCCGTCGACGCGCGGGAACAGTATGAGGCACGCCGGCCGAGCGTCTCGCCGGTCGGGCCTGGGGGAACCCGGCGACTTCCCGGCGGCGCAGACCAGCGGCATCCGCCGTTCGACGATTCCGCTCTCGCGAACCGGGAGGGCGCCGGCGCCATGGCCACCGGCGATTCCGGGTCGGCGACGGTGCGAGAGGCGGTGCACAAAAAAAACGGGGTGCCGCGAGGCACCCCGAAATCCCTGAAACGACGTAGCGAGACAACCACCGAACTCCGCCAGGTCGCTACCCCTGGCGGCGGAAACCCCTCACCCTCCGGTGTGCTCTGGAGGAAGGGAAGCGCACCGACCCTACGAGTCGAAGTGTGCGCCGGTGGCCGCCGCGATTCCTTGATCCAGGTCAAGCGCCCTGCAACTGGCCGGGCCGGACCATGCCCTTGAGGGAGTCCAGGGTGAGATTCCAGGTCTGCAGCACGTACCGGAACAGTGCCAGCTCGGCCTCATGCAGGTGACCGTCGGCGCGGATGACGTTGGCGATCATCTGGGCGGTCTGGAAGCGCTTCTGCGGATCGGTGACCGGCGCGAGCACGGCATCGATGCGGGCGCGGTCCATGAGATCCACCTTGGCTTGCGACGTATCTGCCACGAGCAGATCGTCGCAGTACTGCTTCACCACCTCGGCGAACTCCGACTTGGAGATTTCGAGCACTTCGTACAAGAAGAGCTGATCCATGATCTGCAGTTCCTGGTCGGCGAGCTTCGCATCGGTGATCATCGTCATGGCCAGGACACGGGCCATGGCCTCGGAACTGTTCTCGGGGTACACCTTCATGGCTGGTTCCTCGTGCGGTTGAAAAAGGGTTGGTCGTTCAGCGCGCTTCGCCGATGGCCCGGGCAGCGCGCGCGATGCACAGTGCGCTCACCGGTGTCGTGAGCACGACGAACAGCGCGATCAGTACTTCTCGCAGGCTCTCGCCACCCACGAGAACGGAGCCGAGCAGAACCCCGCCAATGCCCAGGGTCGTGGCCTTGCTCGGGCCGTGGAGCCGCGTGAGCAGATCGGGAAAACGCGCGAGGCCCAGTGCGCCGAAAAGGGCGAACAGCCCTCCCGTGCAGATCATTATCGCAGACAGCGCTTCCAGTGGAGCGGACACGCGTGTCTCCTTCAGTGCACGATGTCGCCGCGCTCGATGAAGCGCGCCGTGGCGACGGTACCGATGAAGCCCAGGACGGCGATGAGAAGCGCGACTTCGAACTGCCAGGCGCCGCGCGTGGCGATCCCGTGCAGCACGACGAGCGCCGCGACGTTGAGGTAGAGCGTGTCGAGCGCGAGAATCCGGTCGCACGCGCCCGGTCCGCGTACGAGGCGCCAGAGGGTGAGCAGGAGCGCCCCGCCGAAGCACGCGGTGGCGAATACGATGGCAGTCTCTAGCATCCGAAGATCTCCTTCAGTGGGCGTTCGTAGCGGTCCTTGATCTCTGCGACGAGCGCATCGGGGTCGTCGACGTCGAGGCCGTGAACCAGCAGGCGGCGGTGGGGCGCGTCGATCACGAGCGACACCGTGCCGGGTGTGAGCGTGATGGTCATGGCGAGCATCGCCACGACCACCGGCTGGTCCATGTCGAGCGGCACCTCGACGACGCGCGGTTGCAGGCGCGACAGCGGTCCGACGGCAAGCTTCGCGACGCGCACGTTCGACACCAGGATGTCCCACTGCACGAGCAGCAGATAGCGCACCAGCAGGAGCGGCCTCCGGACACGCGGCAGCGCGGGCATCATGTGCCGGGCCGACAACGGCAGCACGACGGCGAGGATGCCGCCGAGGAGCACGTTGCCGAAGGACGCGTCGTCCTGCATGAGCAGCCACGCCGCCGCGAGCAGCAGAGAAAACACCGGATGGGGCAGCCAGCGTGGCGCGCTCATCGGTCCGCCCCGCCTTCCGGCACTTCGATGCGGATCGTCCAGCCCTTCAGGCGGTTGCCCAGCACGGAGGCCACGTACCCCGAGGGCATCGCCACCTGGCGGGCCGCCTCGCGGGTGAACTCCTGCACGGATCCGGCCGCGACGGTGAGCGCCACGACCCCGGCCCCGAGCAATGCAAGACCGCCGAGCCGCTCGAAGCGGGCGGCGGCGGGCTCACCGGGACATGGCACGTCGGCGATGGACCAGAACAGCCGCGATCCCGCGCGGGCCAGCGCCACCACGTTGAGCAGCGACGTGCCGAGGATGATGCCCCAGCCCCACGGACTCGGGCCGATGCCCTGCATCAGCAGCGCCTTGCCGAGAAAGGCCGCGAAAGGAGGCAGACCGGACACCGCGATGGCCGCGGCGAAGTACCAGAGACCGAGCGCCGTCGCGCCATGCATGCGCGGCGCACGCTGGAGGCGGTCGCCCCAGGGCGCGCCGCGCGCATCCGCGATGGCATCCGCAAGGAGGAACAGCGCCGCGAGCGCCAGCGTGCTGGGCAGCGCGTAGAAGAAGGCCGCCCCCGCGCCGGCGGCAGAGAAGGTGCCGACGCCCACGAGCACCGACGCCGAGGAGGCGAGCGCGAGCCACGCCACGAGCCGGGAGAGGGTCTTCGCGCTGAACGCACCCAGGGCCGCGACGACGAGCGTGAGCAGGGCGAGCGGCTGCACCACCGCATCGATGTGCGGCGCGGCAGCCGTGGCGCCGAACACCACGCTGCTCACCCGGAACACGGCGTAGGCGCCGACCTTGGTGAGCACGGAGAAGATCATGGCCGCCGGGGCACTCGCGGAGCCATACGCCGCCGGCTGCCAGAGGTGCAGAGGAAACGCCGCGCCTTTCAGCAGGAAGACGCACAGGAGCATCAGCCCGCCGGCCCGGATCCACGGACGGTCGGCCTCGGGCGCGTTGGCGAGCGCCGCACCGAGATCGGCCATGTTGAGTGTGCCGCCTACGCGGTAGAGCAGGCTCACGGCGATCAGGAACACGGCCGAGCCCACGAGGTTCACGGTCACGTAGTGCAGCCCGGCCCGCAGCCGGGCGCTGCCGTCGCCGTGCGAGAGCAGCGCATACGACGCGATGAGCATCAGCTCGAAGCACACGAACAGGTTGAACAGGTCGCCCGTGAGGAAAGCGCCGTTCAGCCCCATGAGCTGCACGTGGAACAGCGCATGGAAGTGCCGCGAGCGCGTGTCCCACCCGCGGCTCGCGTAGAGCAGGGCCGCGACTGCGACGACGCCCGTGAGGACGAGCATCAGTGCGGCGAGCCCGTCGAGCACGAACACGATACCCAGGTGCGACGGCCAGTTGCCCATGGCGTAGACCCGGGCCGGCGCGTTGCCGTGCCCCAGGCACAGACCGCCCGCAATGGCGGCGAGCGTGAGCGCCGAGAGGAGCGAGATCGCGCGCTGCGCAGGGACGGTGCGCACGAAGACCAGCACGCAGGCGGTGAGGGCGGGCAGAAGGAAGGGCGCGGCGATCCAGTGATTCATGGCGCGGCGACGTCCTCGTCGGGGTCGGGCTCCCGATCGACGTGGTCGTGGCCGTCGGCGGCGCGCAGGCGGATCGCGAGCACGACCAGATACGCGGACATGCCGAAGCCGATCACGATGGCGGTAAGCACGAGGGCTTGGGGGAGCGGGTCGGTCATCGACGGCGCGAGGCCCACGATGGGCGGCGCGTCGAGGCGAATGCCGCCGGCGACGAAGATGAAGAGGTTCACCGCATAGGACACGAACGTGAGGCCGAGCACGACCGGGAAGGTGCGCCCGCGCAGGGAGAGGTATACCCCCGCGGCGGTCAGGATGCCGATGGCGCTGGCGACGAGGGCTTCCATCACGCGGCCTCGCGCCGGCGCACCGCAGACAGGTGGTCGAGCACCAGCATGATCACGCCGACGACCACGAGGTACACACCGAGGTCGAACAGCGCAGCGGTCGCGAGGTGCAGTTCACCGATGAGCGGCAGATGCACGGCGCCGTGCGCGCTGGTCATGAACGGCTGACCGAACGCCCACGCCCCGATGCCGGTGGCCGCGGCGATCACGAGACCCGCTGCCGTGACCTTGTGGAAGTCGATGCGGACCATCCGGTGGCGCCAGCCCTGCCCGGAGCCCAGCCCCAGCAGGGCGAGCGCCACACCGGAGACGAGCCCCGCGATGAAGCCGCCGCCGGGCAGGTTGTGACCGCGCAGGAAGATGTAGACCGACACGAGCAGCGCCGGCGGGAGGATGATGCGGGAGAGCATGACCAGCGCGGGCTCGCGGTCGGCGTCGTCCTCGGCGACAGGCACGGGCACAGGGTCGGAAGGACGAGCGAGCAGCGCGACGATGCCGAGGGCCGCGGTGACCAGCACCGAGATCTCGCCGAAGGTGTCGAACCCGCGGAAGTCCACGAGGATGACGTTGACCACGTTGGTGCCGCCGCCCTCCGGCACGCTGCGCGCCGCGTGCTCCACGGACACGCTGTCGCCGCCGCGGGTCATCATCCACCAGGCCGCCGCACCCAGGCCGAGGCCGCAGAGCGCCGCGAGCACCCCGTCACGCGCGCGCCGGGCGGTGACGGACTCGCGCGGCGTGGCCGCAGGCAGATGGCCGAGCGAGAGGAGCATGAGCAGCGTCATGGCAACCTCCACCACGAGCTGCGTGAGGGCGAGGTCCGGCGCGGAGTAGTACGCGAACACCGCCGACACGATCAGGCCAACGGCGCCCGTGAGGATGAGGGCCGTGAGGCGGGCACGGTGGGCTGCCACCACCGCGATCGTCGCGACGACGAGCACGGCCCAGCCGACGAACGCGATCGGGTTCGCCGGCGTCGAGGCCGTGGCCGTCCAGACCGGCAGGCCCGCGAGCATGGGGGCACCGCCCGCGACCAGCACGACGGCCATGGTGACCGCCACCTGGCGCTGGAGCGTGCCGTCGGTGGTGGCGCGCGTGAACGCGCCGCTGGTGCGGTCGAGCGCGTGAATGAGCTTCTCGAACAGCGCGTGACCCGTGAGGGCGCCACCCACGTGGGCGTGCAGCGCCCGGGACTGGAGCAGGAAATAGAGGGCGACACCGCCGGCGAGCGCAATGACGCTCATCAGCAGCGGCACGTTGAAGCCGTGCCAGATCGCGAGACTGTAGGCCGGGGGCTCGGCGCCGAGGACCGCGCGGCTCGCGACGTCAAGCAGGCGCCCGACGGATACCTGCGGCAGGATTCCGACCAGCACGCACAGCACCACGAGCACCTCCACCGGGATGCGCATCCAGCGCGGCGGCTCGTGCGGTGTGCGGTCGATGTCGCGCGGCGGGCCGTTGAAGAACACGTCGTGCACGAAGCGCGACGAATAGGCTACGCCGAAGATGCCCGCGGCCGTGGCCGCCATGGGAATCAGCCACGCGACGAACCCGCCGCGCTCCAGCGCCAGGGACTCGGCGAACAGCATTTCCTTGGAGAGAAAACCGTTGAGGAGCGGCACCCCGGCCATCGCTGCGGACGCCACGAGCGCCAGGGCGCCGGTGACGGGCATGAACGTCCACAGGCCGCCGAGACGCCGCATGTCGCGCGTGCCGGTTTCGTGGTCGATGATGCCGGCGGCCATGAACAGCGACGCCTTGAAGGTGGCGTGATTGATGATGTGGAACACGGCCGCGACCGGCGCGAGCGGACTACCCAGCCCCAGCAGGAGCGTGATGAGGCCGAGGTGGCTGACGGTGGAGTAGGCCAGCAGGCCCTTGAGGTCGTGGCGGAACGTGGCCTGCCAAGCCCCGAACACCAGTGTCACGAGACCCGCGCCGCCCACCGCGTAGAACCATTCGTCCGTGCCGGACAGGGCCGGGTACAGGCGCGCGAGCAGAAAGATGCCCGCCTTCACCATCGTGGCCGAGTGCAGGTATGCCGACACCGGCGTGGGCGCGGCCATGGCGTTGGGCAGCCAGAAGTGGAACGGGAACTGCGCAGACTTGGTGAACGCGCCGAGGAGCACCAGCACGAGTGCGACGGGATACCACGCGTGCGCGCGGATCTCCGGCCCCATCTCGTTCAGCCGGGAGATCTCCAGCGTGCCGGTCATCTGCTGCAGCACGAGCGCCCCGCCCAGGAGCGCGAGACCGCCCATGCCGGTGATCGCGAGGGCCATGCGCGCCCCGGCGCGGGCGTCCGCGCGGGAATTCCAGTAGCCGATGAGCAGGAACGACGAGAGGCTCGTCAGTTCCCAGAAGAAGATGAGCAGCAGCAGGTTGTCCGACACGGCGATGCCGAGCATCGAGCCCATGAACAGCAGCAGCAGCGCGTAGAAGCGGCCGAAGGGATCGTCGGCGGACAGGTAATAGCGTCCATACAGGATGACCAGCAGGCCGATGACGAGGATGAGCGCGGCGAACAGCCAGGCCCAGCCGTCGAGGCGCAGCGCGAACTGCAAGCCCAGCGCGGGCACCCAGGGCACCGAGTACGACGGCGCCTGGCCGTCGAACACCGAGGGGGCGGCGCCGGCGAGGATCATCAGTGCGCCGATGGGTCCGACGGCCGAGGCCCAGGCGATGAGGGTTCTGCCGCGCCGCGCGAACGCGAGGGGCAGAAAACTGCCCGCGAAAGGCAGGCCGAAGACCCAGACCAGTGATGCCGTCGTCGTCATGTGCGTTGTGTTGTGCGGCGCTGACGCGTCGCGGAGACCCTGCCCGGAGGGCTCGCCCCTGCCTGACCGTGGCCCCGTCCGAAGGTTCTCGGACAGAACGAAGAAATCCCTCAATCCCGACGCGGCGGTGCCGTTACTGACGGCGAGCGGGATCCACCACCGGCGCGGACCGGCGGGCGGCCCGCATTGTGCCCGTTCCGGAGGTGTCCGCCATGCGCCGTGCCGCCGCATCCGTCATCGCACTCGCTCTGGGCGGGTGCTCCAACTTCCATTTCGTGCCCGACACGCCGATTCCGTGGTCGAGCAGTTTCCAGCCGACCGTGGATACCGTCGTGGCAGGAGCCATCATCGGGGTCGCGGCGTGGACGATCGTGGACCCGCGCGCACCCAACTGGTCGATCGACGCCCAGCAGCTCGACAGCACTCGCGTGGAACTCTACCTGCGCAAGAAGCGGTTCTCCTCGGGTGGCGACGGCGAGGCCCTCGCCCTGTTCCGCCGGCACGCGGAGGAGATCGCCCAGCGCAATGGCGCAGAGGGTTACGTCATCCTGTCCTACAGCGACGAGATCGAATCGGAGACCACCTACGCGCGCCGCGCCGCCCGCGGCGTGATCCGCCTGCTGCCGCCGCGAGCCTGACCCGCCGGACGTCGAGGGCTCACACAAGACCATTGAAAGGCCGGGCGTCCTCGCACCACGCCGCCACGGCGAGCAGGGTGTTCGACTCGTGCGGCCGCCCGACGACCTGCAGGCCCAGGGGCATGCCGCGCGACCCCAGCCCCGTCGGGATGCTGATCGCCGGGACACCGAGCAGGGTCCACAGAGTGCAGAACGCGGGGTCTCCGGTGGCCTCGAGCGTCGCGGGCGCCTCGCCAGGCGCAGGCGGCGTGATCACCGCGGCATAGCGATCGTCCACGAACGCCGCGAACGCCGCGATGAGCGCCCGGCGCGTGTCCAATGCCTTGCGGTACTCGGCATCCGTGATGCGGTCCCCCTCCTCCAGTGCCGCGGCAAGAAACGGACTGAACAGCGCCCCCCACTTGTCCCGGATCGGCCGCGACCCGGCGGCGGCCTCGAACAGCATGATGGTTCGATGCACGGCATGCGCGCGTCCGAAGGCAATCGGGAGGTCCCGCTCGTCCACCGTGGCGCCGCCCCTTCGCAACGCCTCGATG
>ERZ1066135.1224-NODE-1224-length-10330-cov-7.566229_pt1 | contig 10330 bp, 8 predicted proteins | sample MGYA00382782_ERZ1066135 | MGnify/ENA primary metagenome ERZ1066135 (study PRJEB33369, sample SAMEA5778365) | biofilm metagenome | biome: Industrial cooling water; feature: Water cooling tower basin; material: Biofilm | place: United Arab Emirates | collected...
GCGCTGCCCTCGATGCGCTGCTCGCGCTCGCCCGTCTGCGGCGTGCGGATATGGCCGAGCGTGGTGAAGGTCGGCGTGGCACTCAGCGCGAAGCGCACCACATGCATCGTGTCCGAGGGCATGGGGCCCGACGGGCCCACCCGCAGCTTGACGGCCGTCGAGTAGACCTCGCCGCCGGCCCCCGCGAACATCGTGCCCTGCACGACGCTGGTGTCGAGCATGTTGAACAGCATCATGTTGCCAGTGGCCCCGGGCGTGCGGTCGGGATTGAAGCGCACGATGCGCGCCGAGCCCCCGCCCCCGCCGCCGGCGATGTCGAGCACGACGATGGTGTCGCCGGCCAGCCGGAGGACACCCGCCGGGGCCGTGTACTCGCCCGGGCCCGCACCGCGCTTGCCGAGCACCGCCCGGCTTCCCGCCGCGAAGTCGACCACTGAGACCTCGGCGTCACTCCCGTCCACCACGACCAGCTCGCCGGTCGAGAGTTCGGTCGCGCCGGCAATCGCCGTGAACGGTTCCGCGAGCTCCGCCGCGGGGGCCGGCAGGTCGACGAGGGTGACCGCGTCGGGCGCGTCACTGGCCCCCGCGCAGGCGACGAGGAGCGCGGTGGCGGCGAGCCACGGGGAGTGGCGCAGGGCAGAGGGACGACGCATGGCGGTTCGGGATGTGGAGGGTGATCTACTCACTACGGACCGCTGGCAGGGTTGGTGTCAATCCACCCCGGCGCTTCAGACCGGCTCCGCCGACGGGACGAGCCGCCCGACGATCACGGTGATGTTGTCCGTGCCGCCCCCGGCGAGCGCTTCGTCGCGCAGGCGTTCGCAGGCCTGCTGCGCCGACGTCATGGTGCCCAGGATCTCGGCGATGCGCGCGTCGCTCACGTGCTTGGTCAGCCCGTCGCTGCAGAGCAGATGCACGCAGTCCCAGCCCGCCGGCAGCCGGGTGACCACAGGCGCGGCGGTATCGGCACCGAGCGCGCTCGACAGGATGTGCGCGAAACGCGACTCGCTCGCGGCGCTGCGGGTGAACACCCCACTGTCCACGAGGTCCTCGGCCATGGTCTGGTCGCGGGTCACCTGCGTGAGCTGGCCCCCGCGCAGCAGGTAGTAGCGGGAATCGCCGACCTGGAGCAGGTAGTACGCGGGCCACACCCCCATGAAGAGCGTCAGGGTGGTCGCCATCGTCGCGGTGGCCGCCTCGGGGTCGCGCTTGGCCCGGATCGCCTCGTGGCAGCGCAGCGCGGCGTGCTGCAGCTCCTCAATGAAGTCCTCGTCCTCGCCGTCCGCGTGGTAGTAGCAGGCCGCGCTGCTCTGCACGTAGCTGAGCGCGGTCTCGAGGGCGGTCGCGCTGGCCTCGGCTCCCCCCACGCCTCCGCCGACGCCGTCCGCGACCATCGCGAGGTACGCCAAGCGCTCGCTGCCCAGCGGGAGCCGCTCGGTCGCGCTGAGACTGGTCTGCAGCAGGTCGGTGCGCTTGTGGATCGACGCGATCAGGAAGTGATCCTGATTCTCGGTGCGCACGCGGCCCACGTGGGTGAGCCCGAACACATCGATCTCGTCGTCACGAGGCTTGCGGGGCGTCTCCATACGCGGTGACCCAGGCAGGTGGGTGCGCCGCTGATGCCAGCCGGCACATGGTCGAGCGGAACGTGGTCCCGCAGAAGCTACCGCGCCGCGCTGCCGCTCGCTGGCGTGGTGTCGCCGCCGCGGGGTGGCAGGAAGAACTCCCGCGGCGAGGCCCGGAACCGCGCCAGTACGCGGGCGAAGAGCCCCGCGGTCCCTTCGGCGCCGATCCCCCGCGACCGGAGCGCCACCTTGAGGGCCAGGTAGAAACTCACGACGAGGTTCACGAGGCCGATCAGGATGACCCCGGTCGCCGAGATCGCGATCAGGCCCCACGCCGCGCCGAAGTGCAGGCCGTGCAGGGCATAGGCGAGGTTCGCGGCGGCGAAGGAGACGTGCCGGATGTCCACCGGCAGGCCGAAGAACGCGCCCACCGTGCCGGTCGCGCCCAGCATGCAGCCGAACAGGAAGTTCCCCGCGAGGGCTCCGAGGTTGTGCTCGACATAGCGCGCGAAGCGGTCCAGTCGCGCGGGACCGAGCAGGCGTCGCATCCACTTCACGCGCCGCAGCCGGTCGGGGATCCGGTGGTACAGCGACTGGTTGTCGTAGTAGCCCGAAATGAGGCCGCTGAGGAACAGGTAGATGCCGGCGATCGCGGCATGGAACAGCGCGAGACTCTGCCACGGGTGCAGTTCGTGCAACAAGTGGGTGGCCTTCTCGGTCGAGACGGGTTCCCACCCGAAGAAGGCGCGCCCCACCATCGTGATGCAGAGGGCCGTGAGGAAGCCGATCGCGACATTGCCCGCGATGGACACCCACTGGGACCGGCTCACCTGCGCGGCGAGCTCGGCCAGGCGATCCAGCCGCTGCTCGCGGTCGTCGGCGTCGTCGAGCACGGCGGCCAGTGTCGCCGCCGTCATGGCGGGCTGCTTGGTCGCGATCGTCAGGTGCAGGGTGTGGATCACGACGAAGCCGAGCCCGTAGATGAGACTGAAGCCCACCGCCTGCCAGAAGCCCGGGAGCCCCAGCGCGGCGGTGAGGATCTTGAGCAGCGCCATCACCCCGACGATCAACCCGGCCCCCGCGGCGGCGCGGAACATCGCGCGGTACTGCGCGCGCGTCTCGGTGACGTAGTGCTCGCCCGAGCGGCTCGCGTGCTCGGTGACGCGGCGCGCGAGCAACTGCGTGGTGCCGTCGAAGAGCTCGGTGAAGCGGTGACGCCGGTTCTCGGCGCGGATCAGCCGTACCGTGAAGTCCACCGCGCGGGTACGGATCTGCTCGGGGGTCTCGTCCGCATCCGGGACCGCGAGACGCCGCAGGACGCGCAACCGCTCGACCAGCTGTTCGGTCCGGGCCAGGATGAACACGAGGTTCACGCCGACCCCGCTCTCCTGCGAGCGACGCCGGATCCGCTCGATGAACGCCACGCACTGACCGAGCAGCACCTCGAGGTGCCCGTCGTGGGTCAGACTGCCGCGGGGCTGTCCGGCGTGTCGCGCGATGAGCTGCCGCACTTCGTCGCTCTGGGCCAGGAACGGCGACTCGTGGCGTGCGAGGGCCGGCACATAGCGCACCAACGCGGGCTCCATGCCCAGCGTGGCGAGCCGGTGCGAGGTCATCCGCATGGCTTCGAACAGCTCGTGCCGCATGTGCGCGCGGACCGACGCGAACGCGGGCGCGAAGCAGCCCAGTCGCTCGAAGAGTTCCAGCCACAGCGCCGGCGACACCGCGGCGACCCATTCCCCGTCGCCCGCGTCGTCGAAGGCCTCCGCGACCAGATCGCGCACGAAATCGGCATCGATGGCCGGCGGCAACAGGCGGCCGAGCAGGCGACTCCACACGCCGGTGAGGAATCCGGTGCTCGTGAGGATCCCCGACTCCGCGTACAGGGTGCGATGCATGCGTGAGCTGAGCACCGCGCCGAGATGCGTGGCGAGGCCCGCGGCCAGCTCGGGACGTGCGTCGAGGAGGCCGATCAGCGCACGGATGTGCGCTTCCGCGTCTGCCGCGTCGTCTGAGGGGTGCGGCCGGATCACCGCGACCAGTCGGGCGAGGAAGTCGCCGGTGGTGTCGGTGGGTCGCTGCGCGATCTCGACGAGGAGATCGCCAGCCCCTTCGAGTGCTGGTGGCGCGGCCGCTGCGGTCACAGGGTCTAATCTGCTCTCGGTGGCGCGTTCGTGGCACCCGTGTCGCGCTCGGCACCGAGGACACCCCCGAGCGATTACATTGCGGGTCCAGCATCACGCGCGAGGTGCACGATGTCGATGGCATTCCTGCGGGAGGACGCGGAAGGCGAGATGCCGCGTCGCGACTACGGACTCCCCGCGCGGGACGACCCGGAGTTCGATGCGCGCGCGGCGCGTGCGCTGTTGGAGGCCGCGCGCGTCGGCGAGACTCAGCTCGCCGAGCGCGCGACGGGGTACTACTGGGGTGAGACCCGCCTCACGCCGTACGTGGAGGCCATCCGCGCGGAGGCTGAACGCAGCGGCGACGACCGGCTCGCGCAGTTGGCGGAGCGTTTCCTGCGCTGAGCGTCCGGCACGCGGGTCGGGGCCTCGGCGCTGGCGCGGAACGGGTGACGGCAGCGCTCAGCGCGCCCGCGACACGCTCACCAGCAAGATGCCACCCAGGATCGCTCCCGACGCGAGCACGAGACGCCACGTGAGTGGCTCACCGAGCACGGCCACGCCTCCGATCGCCGCGAGGGCCGGCACGCTCAACTGCACCGTCGCCGCAACGGTCGCGCGCAGCGCTGGCAACGCCGTGTACCAAATGACGTAACCCACGGCCGATGCGATCGCGCCTGACGCCATCGCGTACATGACACCGCTGGCCTGGATGGTCGTCGTCTGTTCACGAAGCACGAGCACGGCCGCGAGTGGGGCCACGAGTGCGGCCGCGCGCCAGAAGTTCCCCGCCGTGGTCCGGGTCGGGTCGCCGCCCGCCCGCCCGCGCAGCGAGTAGATACCCCACGCGACCCCGGCCGCGAGCATCAGCGCGGCCCCCGTCGCCGACGGCGCGGTCACGCCAGGCAACAGCAGCCCGACGAGACCCGCCGCTGCGAGGAACAGGCCGGCGAGCTGCGGTCCGCGAAAGCGTTCGCCGCGTGCGAAACCGACGCCGATCATCGTGGCCTGCACGGCCGCGAACAGCAGCAACGCTCCCGTGCCGGTCGAGAGCGACACGTAGGCGAAGGAGAAACAGAGCGCGTAGGCGAGCAGGGCCGCTGCGGAGGTCCAGGTCGCCGCGCCGGGCCGTGCCGCGATCGCCGGGACGCGGACGAGGGCGGCCAGCACGACCGCGCCGGAGACCAGTCGGACGATGGTGAACGCGCTCGGCCCGATGAGGCCTCCCGCGAGCGCGGCGCGGCAGAGCAGCGAGTTGGCCGCGAACGCGACGAGCGCGAGGAGCGTGAGCAGCGCGGTCAGACGCGGGGGCGGCACCATCACGCGCAATATGCGGGGTGACCGACGCGCCGTCCATCAGCGCACGGGTCCGTCGACACGCCGCGCGGCCCGCGGGTGGAGATGCAGCCGCGGCGGACCCGCGATTATTCTGCGGCGTGCGGCGCCCGTGCACAACGGCACGTGGCGTCGGCGGACACCCCAGCAACCGATCATGTCCCTGGGCATCGACATCGGCCATGCGGCTGGCCACAGCATCCTGTCGCTCAGCGGCCGCCTCAACGGGAGCACCGCGGCGCAGCTCGAGTCCTGGCTCGCCGAACAGGCCGCGGTACCATCGGTGTGGGACCTGTCGCAGCTCGACTTCGTCTCGAGCGCGGGACTCCGCGTGCTCATCGCGCACGAGAAGCAGGTCCGGCGCGCCGGGCAGTCCACGACGCTGGTCGGCGTGAGTCCCGCGGTGCACGAAGTGCTCCGCATGACCGGCCTCGCGGCCTTGTGGACGCTGCTGCCGTCGCTCGAGGCGCTCGAGGCCACGCCGGGGCCCGCGATCCGCGCGACGCCCGCGGCCGACGAGACCATGACGGCGAGCACCGGGGCGCGCGTGGCCGTGCAGCGTCAGGCGGCGGGACCTGCGACCTTGCTCCACTGGAACGACGGGGCATGGCGTGGCGCGAGTCTGCGTCGCTTGGGGCTGTCGTTCGGCCGGGGCGGGCTCGGGACGCACCGCGATGTCGCGATGGCGCGGCCACTGCGCTTCGCGGGGCTCATCAGCTCGCTCAACATCTGCCTCGACGATGGCGAGTGCGATGTGCTCGCCATCGCCGAGCCCGACCACACCTTCGTGCGGGTCGACGAGGCCTGGTCGTTCGGTGGTGCCCCGACGGCCAGACTGCGTGTGGACTCCGACCTCACGACCGCCGCGCTGGGCGAGGTGGCCCGCACCGTGAGTGCCACGCCGTGGTGTGCGATGCTGATGCTGGTGCCCGGCGGCGCCGAGGGATCGCACGAGAGCGCCCAGTCCGCCCGACTCGTGTTCGGGGTGTTGCCGCCCGGCGATGACGCGTCCTGGATCGGCTGCCACATCGCCATCGACCTGGTCACGCCCGACGTCTTCACCGCGCCGAGCGTCGCCACCTGGCTCGAGGTGCTGCCGCGTCTGGCTGGCGAGGACCTCGCCGATGGGCTCCCATCGGAGCTCCCGACCGGCAGCGTTGCGTTCCTGTGGGGTGCCGCGTCGGCGGCCGCCGCCGCGGATCACACGCTGCGGATCGAGAGCGGTCCCGGCGAGGCCGGCGATGGCGACGAGACCGAACTCATCGTGCGGTCGCTCTATGCCGATTGCAGTCGCGTCGTCCTCACGCGGCTGACCGGCGGCTACTCGGCGAGCACCTCGCAGGTGGAGAGCTTCGACGCACTCGGACGCCGGATGTTGCCGACCGTACTGAAGGTCGGACCCGCCTCGATGATGCGCCGCGAGAACGAGGCCCACGAGCGCTACGTGCGGCCGTTCATCCTGAACAACGCCTCGGTCGGGCTCGGCATGGCGACGCAGGGCGAGCTGGTGGGGCTCCGCTACAACTTCCTCGGGGTCACCGGCGATCAAGGCGCCCTGCGCACCTTGGCGCGCGGCTGGTCCGTGGAGCCCGCGCCGCGCATGCACGACCTGTACGAGCAGGTGGTGCGCCGCACCCTCTCGCCGTGGTACGGGCAGGCCCGCGAGGTCGAGGCCGCGCTGTACGTCGATCATACCCCCCTGCGGCTGTTCCCCGGGCTGATCGCCGCGGCCCGCGCGACGCTGCCGCATGATCTCGATGCGCCGACGCTGCGGTGCGAGGCGCTGGAGCGGACGGTGCCGAACCCCTGGTGGTTCCTGATCCATGAGTTCCCGCGGCGCCAGGCGCAGCGCATCCGCTGCCGGGTGTCGATCACGCACGGGGATCTCAACCTCAACAACATCCTCTGCGACGAGCGCGACAATCTGTACGTGATCGACTTCTCCGAGACGCGGGAACGCTCGGTGGGCAGCGACTTCGCGCGCCTGGAATCGGTCTTCCTCCTCCTGCAACGTCCCGCTCCTGCTCCCGGGACGGCGACCGCGCAGTTCCTGCGGGCGGTCGAGGCGCTCTACGCCGCGGACACGCCGTGGTACGCGCTGCCTGCGGGCGCGTCCGTGCTACCGGCCGACGATCTCGCGTTCATCGGCCGGCTCCGCCGGCTCGCGCAGGAGCACCTGGGCGCGTCGGCGCCGGCGGAGGCCTATCTGCTGCCGGTGTTGGAGTGGACGCTGCCGATGGCCGCCTGGCCCAACCTGCCGCTCGCGCTGCGCGAGCTCTCCACGTGGGTCGCCGCACTGCAAGTGGAGCGGCTGGAGACCTCCCGCGGCTGAGCCGCAGCGACGCCGTCAGCGCGGGTAGCGCAGCGCCCCCACGGCGATCGCGGACGGCGCCACCACCACCGACGCGCCTCCTTGGACCTGCACGACCCCCATCGGCTTCGCGATGTTCTTGCCGGTCGCGTCGAAGCGCACCGGACCATAGAACGTCATGAGGTCCATGGTGCGGAGCCGTGCGCGGACCGCGTCGCTGGCCGTGCTGTTCGCCGCCTCGATCGCGTGGCCGAGCACCACGCCGCCCGCGGTGGACTGCGCGGCCTGATACGTCGGCGGTGTGCCGAAGCGGGCCGCATAGCGCGCCGCGTATTGCGCCGGGGTCCCGAACGCTTCGCCCTGCCACCCCATCGTGCGGTCCCACTGCGTCGGCCCCAGCACGCCGTTCGCGGTGTCGCCGAGTGCTGCGGTGAACTCCGGCCCGCCGGGACCGACCGTCAGCAGCATCGCCGGCGGGCTGAAGCCGCGCTGCGCCGCCGTGCGCGTGAAGCGCACCGCGTCGGCGAAGTGCCCGCCGCCGATGAACACGTCGGGCGCGAGTGCGTTGGCCGCATCGATGACGGCGCTGAGGTCCGAGGCCTCGCGCGGATACTCGAGCACCGCCAGCACCGTGAGTCCGTTCGCCGCCGCCCATGCCAGCGCTCCCTGACCGACCGACGCCGAGAACGCACTCCCCGTCTCCTGCGCGAGCACCATGGTGCGGGCGCCACGCTCGGCCAAGCGCTCGATCGCGGCCTTCGTGTACTCGCGGCCCGGCGTGAGGATGCCGAACGTGTTGGCGAAGCCCCGCGTGTAGATCTCCTCGGACGCACCGTTGGGGGCGATCATGATCGTTCCCTTCTCCTCGGCGACGGCAGACGTGGTAAGGGTCGCCGCACTGCCGTAGGGACCGAGCAGGAAGTCCACCCGCTCCACATCGATCAACTCGGCGACGAGCTGCGCGGAGGTCGCCGCGTTGCTTGCATCGTCGCGGATCAGCAGCTCGACGGGCCGCCGCACCCCGTCGACCAGCAGGCCCCCGCGTTCGGTGTTCACGAACTCGGCCCACAACTCGTAGCCGCGGCGCGCGTCGAGGCCCTCGACCGCGAGTGAGCCGGTCAGCGCGACGGCAACGCCCACGCGGATGGGGTCGCCCGTCCGGGGACCGGTGGTCTCCTTGCAGGCACCGAGCCCGAGGACGGCGAATACACCCAAGACCGACAACGAAGAGACCGTGCGCATGATTCCCGTGGAGAATGGCTGCCTCGAATGTACCGCCGCGTCCTCCGCACGGTCAGCGCGCCGGGGCCCGCGGTCCCAGATACTGTCGCCTGAATCCCTCGTGGGCGCAGGCGATCTCGGGTGGCCCCAGTTCGTAGGTGGTCCCGTCGGTGCACCAGGTGATGTGGTCGGCCGCTGCGAGCAACGAGGGCACCTCGTGCCCCGACACCACCACGGCGCACCCGTCGGCCGCGAACTGCCGGAACAACGTGGTCAGCGCGTCGTGGTCCGCCGGTGCGACCCCGCGATACGGCTCGTCGGCGATCAGCACCGTGGGTCGCCGCGTCAGAGCGACCGCCAGTTCGGCGCGGCGAAGTTCGCCACCCGACAACGACCCCGGCCGCCGATCCAGGAAGTCGGTCACCCCTGCCTGCGCGGCGGCGTCGGCGGCGCGCTGCCGTCCGAAGCGCTGTTCGACCAGCGCGAGCTGGGCGCCGACGCGCATCGTCGCCGACAGCAGGTCGTGGTCAGGGAGATAGAACACGCCGTGCCGCGCGAGGTGCGGAAGGGTCGCGCGCAGGAAGGTCGTTGTGCCCACCCGCACGACCCCCGAATCCGGTTGGAGCACGCCCGCGGCGATGCGGAACAGCGTGGACTTCCCCTGCCCGTTCCGGCCGAAGATCACGCGCACTTGCCCCGGCTCCGCGCGCAAGGTCGCGGAGCTGAGCACGCGATGCGCGCCGAACGATTTGCTGACGCAGTCGGCGATCAGCGCCAACATCAGCGCAGGACCAGCAGGCGCGACAGCTCGGCGAGCAGGGCGATCGCCACGAATCCCGCGAAGAGCGCGCCCGGGCCCACACCGAGGTTCGCCCAGAGCAGCCGCTCGGCGCGGACGTAGGTATCCAGCAGTCCGAGGCCGCCGGTCAGCAGGATCACGGGGATCGGCGCTGCGGGCCCGGGCTGGTCACTCGCCGCGAATTGCACGGCGAGGAAGACCGCGTGCGTCAGAAGCCAGAGCACAGGGCCGCGACGCACGAGCGTCGGAAGGAGCACGAGAGCCGCGGTCTGCATCAGCGCCTCAGTACCCGCGTGGTGGAGGATGTTCCGCCGCAGGGCGCGGCGCGCGCGGCATCTAGCCGTCGCGCAGCGTCTCGCGCACGCTGTCCACCACGGCCTCTGCCACCGCCGTCCGCTGCCGCCCGCGCGGCCACACCGCGACGATCTCGCGCTCCAAGTCGTGGGCGACGAGGGGGACATAGGCGCACTGCGGTGTGTTGTGCCGGGCGGCGGCCATCGCCGGCACGATCGATACGCCGAGGCCGATGCCCACCAACCCCAGCACCGTCGCCAGCTGTGCGCTCCGGCAGACCACGCTCGGCGTGATCCCGTGGCTCGCGCAGAATCCATCGACCTGCGCTCCCAAGCAATGTGCTGGATCAAGGGTGATCGACGGCGACGCGCGGAGTTGCTCCAGTGTGATGCGCCCCGCGCGCGCGGCCGCGTGGGTGTGCGGTACGGCCACGACGAGGGCGTCGGCGCCGAGTCCCTCGGTCTCGAGGTCCCCGAAGTCGTAGGGCTGCGCGGCGATCGCCACGTCGAGCTCGCCGTCCATGAGGGCGCGCAGCAGCACTGCGCTGAAATCCTCGCGGAGCGTGACGCGTGCGTGCGCGTGCGTGCGACGGAGCCGCTGTAACGCGGCGGGGAACAGGTATGGGGCGATGGTCGGGATGGCGCCCACCGCCACCGTGTGAGCGGCCTCGTCCTGCTCGCGG
>ERZ1066135.1226-NODE-1226-length-10321-cov-6.890512_pt1 | contig 10321 bp, 9 predicted proteins | sample MGYA00382782_ERZ1066135 | MGnify/ENA primary metagenome ERZ1066135 (study PRJEB33369, sample SAMEA5778365) | biofilm metagenome | biome: Industrial cooling water; feature: Water cooling tower basin; material: Biofilm | place: United Arab Emirates | collected...
CCGCCGGCGGCCTTGTCGGCGGCGGTCGGCGCCTCGCCGGTGATCAGCACGGTGCGGTTGTAGCTGGTGACGTTGATGTGGCCGCGGCCGCCGATGGCGTCCTTGATGCGCCCGCGCGCCTTCAGCTCGATCGCCTGGTCCTCGACCACGGTGCCCGAGGTGCGGCGGTCGGTCGCGACCAGCGCGCCGCCGACCGCGCCGCCGACGAGCAGCGGCGCGCAGCCGGCCAGGCCGCCGGCCGCGAGCGCGGCGCCGAGCAGGCCGAGGGCGAGGCGCCGCGTCGCGGCGTCATGGGGGAGATCGGGGTGTCGTGTCATGCGGGATCCTGTTCGCCGAGCAATTGCACATCGACCGCGTCGCACAGGCAGTGGATCGCGAGGATGTGGACTTCCTGGATGCGCGCCGTGCGCTCGTGCGGCACGCAGACGTGTACGTCGGTCTCGAGCAGCTTGGCCGCCAGCTGGCCGCCGCCGCGGCCGGTGAGCGCGATCACGGTCATTTCCTTCTCGTGCGCCGCGTCGACCGCGGCCAGCACGTTGGCCGAATTGCCGCTGGTGGTGATCGCCAGCAGCACGTCGCCGGGGCTGCCGAGCGCCTGCACCTGCTTGGCGAACACGGCCTCGAAGGCGTAGTCGTTGCCGAGCGCGGTCAGCACCGAGCTGTCGGTGTTCAGCGCGATGGCGGCCAGGCCGGGCCGTTCGCGCTCGAAGCGGCCGACGAACTCGGCCGCGAAGTGCTGCGCGTCGCTCGCCGAGCCGCCGTTGCCGCAGGCCAGCACCTTGCCGCCGGCGGTGATGCAGCCGAGCACCGCCTGCACCGCGTCGGCGATCGGTTTGCTCAGCAGCTCGGCGGCTTGGTTCTTGAGGTCGGCGCTGTCGAAGAAATGCCGCTGGATGCGTTGTTCGAGCATGCGCATGATCATATAAGAGCGTCGCGACGGCCCCGAGGTTCCGCCGCGGCCCGGGCGCCGCGGCTCAGGCCTCGAAAGCCGCGCGCAGCCATTCGAGCCGCTCGCCGTCGATCGCGACGACGTCGAAGCGGCACGGCGGCAGCGACGCGTAACGCCGAAGGTAATGCTGCGCGGCGAAGACGAGCCGGCGCTGCTTGGCGGCCGACACGCTGGCGGCCGCATCGACACGCGCCGCGGCGGCGCGCACGCGCACCTCGACGAACACCAGCGTGCCGTCGCGCTCGCGCAGGATCAGGTCGACCTCGCCGCCGCGCGCCCGCGGGCCGCGCGCGACTCGATAATTGCGCTCGACCAGCCTCAGGCCGGCGCGCTGCAGATGGGCCAGCGCACGGGCTTCGCCTTCGTCGCCCAACGCCTTGGTCGTCAGCACGGACACCCCTTGAACGCCTCGTCGATCCAGCAGGCCGCGGCCGAGGCCGCCGGCGCGCAGCAGTATCCCAAAGCCACGCTCTACGTCGTCGCCACGCCGATCGGCAACCTGGCCGACCTGACGCTGCGCGCGGTGCATGTGCTCGGGCTGGTCGATGCGGTGGCCTGCGAGGACACCCGCGTCAGCGGCGGGCTGCTGCGCCATCTGGGCCTGGACAAGCCGCTGCTCGCCCTGCATGAGCACAACGAGGCGCAGGCCGCGCAGGCGGTGCTGGCGCGGCTGGCGCAGGGCGAGCGCGTCGCCTACGTCAGCGACGCCGGCACGCCGGCGGTCAGCGACCCGGGCGCGCGGCTGGTCGCCGCGGCGCGCGCCGCCGGTCACCGCGTGCTGCCGCTGCCCGGGGCGAGCAGCGTGACCACGGCGCTGAGCGTCGCCGGCGACGTGCAGGGCGGCGGCGGCTTCGCCTTCGTCGGATTCCTCGCCGCCAAGGCCAGCGAGCGCCAGGCGCAGCTGCGCGCGCTGGCGGCGCGGCCGGAGACGCTGGTGCTGTTCGAGGCGCCGCACCGCATCGAGGCGCTGGCCGCGGCGCTGGCCGCGGCGATGCCGGCGCGGCCGGTGACGCTGTGCCGCGAACTGACCAAGCAGTTCGAGAGCATCGAGACCCTGCCCGCCGAGGCCCTGCCGGCTTGGCTGGACGCCGACGCGGCGCGGCGGCGCGGCGAGTTCGTGCTGGTGCTGCACGGCCAGCCGGCGACGGCGCCGAGCGCGGCCGCGTCGGCCACGACCGAACGCCTGCTCGTCGCGCTGCTCGCGGCCTTGCCGCTGAAGCAGGCAGTCGCCTTGGCCGCCGAGGCCAGCGGCGCGCCGCGCAACGCGCTCTACGCGCGTGCGCTGGCCCTCAAGCGCGAGGCGCCGCCGGCCGGCTGAGGCGGCACGGCCGGGACCGGCGCCGGGCTCAGTAGACCCAACGGCCGCCGTACGCGCCGTCGTAGCGGGCCACGCGCATCTCGCGGTCGTGGCGTTCGCGCTGGATGTCGCGCGCCGCCTCGCGGCGCAGCTCCTGCAGGCGCTGACGCTCGTGCCGGTCGAGGCGACCGTCGGCGAGGAAGCGGCGCTCGAAGGCGTCGATGCGGTCCTGCTGGCGCTGCAGCATGCGCGCCTCCTGGCGCGTCAGCTCGCCGCGGCGCAGGCCCTCGCGGATCTGCTGCTCCTGACGATGCTCCTGCGGCGTCTGCAGCAGGTCGCCGTGGCGGCCGCCATGCCAGCGGCCGTCGGCGAAGCTGCTGCCGGCGACCGCCAGCAGGGCGGCGGCGATCAGGGTCTGGGCGGTCTTCATCTCGAAAGCTCCTCAGGGTGGGCGGGACGACCCCGCCCCTCCACAACGCCGCCGCCCGGGCGGGCCGCGCACGGCGCCGGGTATCGGCGCGGTAAAGAACTTTGAAGGCGCGGCCCGGCCCCGCTGCCTAGAATCGATCCATGATTGCCCGCGAACCCACCCTCGAGCGCCTGGCGGTCGCCAAGCAGCTCCTGCTCGACCCCTTCGGTCTCGACGAGGCGAAGCTCGCGAACGCGCTGCGCACAATCGGCCAGCACCGCATCGACGACGCCGACCTCTACTTCCAGTACACGCGCAGCGAGGGCTGGAGCCTGGAGGAGGGCATCGTCAAGAGCGGCAGCTTCGGCATCGACCAGGGCGTGGGGGTGCGGGCGGTCACCGGCGAGAAGACGGCCTTCGCCTACAGCGACGACATCTCCGAGACGGCGCTGCTAGACGCCGCGCGCACGGTGCGCACGATCGCCGCGGCCGGCAGCTCGAAGAAGGTCAAGGTCGGCGGCGCCGCCAAGCTGGCCGGCAGCCGCGTGCTCTACGCGCCGATGGACCCGATCGCCACGCTCGACAGCACGCAGAAGGTCGCGCTGCTCGAGAAGGTCGAGAAGATGGCGCGCGCCAAGGACCCGCGCGTCGTGCAGGTGATGGCCGGCCTGGCCGGCGAGTACGACGTGGTGCTGGTGGCGCGCGCCGACGGCACGATCGCGGCGGACGTGCGGCCGCTGGTGCGGCTGTCGGTGACGGTGATCGCCGAGCAGAACGGCCGCCGCGAGATGGGCTCGGGCGGCGGCGGCGGCCGCTTCGGCCTCGGCTATTTCCACGACGGCGTCCTCCAGGGCTACGTCGACCAGGCGGTCGGCGCGGCGCTGACCAACCTCGAGAGCCGCCCGGCCAAGGCCGGGCGGATGACGGTGGTGCTCGGCCCCGGCTGGCCCGGCATCCTGCTGCACGAGGCGATAGGCCACGGGCTCGAGGGCGACTTCAACCGCAAGGGCTCGAGCGCCTTCGCCGGCCGCGTCGGCCAGCGCGTCGCCGCCAAGGGCGTGACGGTGCTCGACGACGGCACGATCCCCGACCGCCGCGGCTCGCTCAACGTCGACGACGAGGGCAACGCCTCGCAGCGCAACGTGCTGATCGAGGACGGCATCCTCAAGGGCTACATCCAGGACTCGATGAACGCGCGGCTGATGAAGGTCGAGCCGACCGGCAACGGCCGCCGCGAGAGCTACGCCCATGTGCCGATGCCGCGCATGACCAACACCTACATGCTCGGCGGCGACAAGAGCAAGGACGAGATCGTCGCCAGCATCAAGAAGGGCCTGTACGCCACCAACTTCGGCGGTGGCCAGGTCGACATCACCAGCGGCAAGTTCGTGTTCTCGGCCAGCGAGGCCTTCTGGGTCGAGAACGGCAGGATCCAGTACCCGGTCAAGGGTGCGACGATCATCGGCAACGGACCCGACGCGCTGACGCGGGTGAAGATGATCGGCAACGACATGGCCCTGGATACCGGCGTCGGAACCTGCGGCAAGGAGGGCCAGAGCGTGCCGGTCGGCGTGGGCCAGCCGACGCTGCGCATCGACGGGCTGACCGTCGGGGGGACCGCCTAGCAGGCCTTTCGTGAGGCCGTGCTACATTCGCGGCCATGCGTTCGACGGCTTTCTTTTTTGCGTATTTCCGGTTCTCGCACCGCCACGGCGGAGGAGAGGCCAGCGCCTAAGCGAACGCAAGCGCAGCCGAATCCCCAACCGCCGGGCACCCCCCGGCGGTTTTTTTTCGCCCTGCGCCCCGTCACGAACCCCGTACTTCAGGAGACCCGACGATGAATGCCCTGCACGCCAACGCCCCCGAGGGCTGGCTGCCGCCCGCCGACAAGACCAGCCGGACCGACGACGAGCGCATCGAGGACGTGCTGCCGCTGCCGCCGCCCGAGCACCTGATCCGCTTCTTCCCGGTGCGCGGCACCGCGGTCGAGGAGCTGGTGGCCGGCACCCGCCGCCGCATCCGCGACATCATGGGCGGCAAGGACGACCGGCTGCTCGTGATCATGGGCCCGTGCTCGATCCACGACCCGGCCGCCGCGATCGACTACGCGCGCAAGCTCAAAGCCCAGCGCGAGAAGTACGCCGGCACGCTGGAGATCGTGATGCGGGTGTACTTCGAGAAGCCGCGCACCACGGTCGGCTGGAAGGGCCTGATCAACGACCCCTACCTCGACGAGAGCTTCCGCATCGACGAGGGCCTGCGCATCGCGCGCCAGCTGCTGATGGAGATCGGCCGCCTGGGCCTGCCGGCCGGCAGCGAGTTCCTCGACGTGATCTCGCCGCAGTACATCGGCGACCTGATCTCCTGGGGCGCGATCGGTGCGCGCACCACCGAGAGCCAGGTGCACCGCGAGCTGGCCAGCGGCATCAGCGCGCCGATCGGCTTCAAGAACGGCACCGACGGCAACCTGAAGATCGCCGTCGACGCCATTCAATCGGCCAGCCGGCCGCACCACTTTTTGTCCGTGCACAAGAACGGCCAGGTGGCGATCGTCGAGACCAAGGGCAACCGCGACTGCCACGTCATCCTGCGCGGCGGCAAGGCGCCGAACTACGACGCCGCCAGCGTCGACGCCGCCTGCGCCGAGCTCGCCAAGGCCGGCCTGCCGGCCACGCTGATGGTCGACTGCTCGCACGCCAACAGCAGCAAGCAGCATCAGAAGCAGCTCGACGTGGCGCGCGCGATCGCCGAGCAGCTCGCCGGCGGCAGCCGCCAGGTCTTCGGCGTGATGGTCGAGAGCCACCTGGTCGCCGGCGCGCAGAAGTTCAACGCCGGCAAGGACGATCCGGCCCAGCTCTGCTACGGCCAGAGCATCACCGACGCCTGCCTGGGCTGGGACGACTCGGTCGAGGTGCTCGACGTGCTGAGCCGCGCGGTCGCGGCGCGGCGGCGCTGATCAGTCCGGGGCGCCCTCGGCCTGCAGCTTGGGGCTGCGCCAGTAGACGTCGTCGCCGCCCAGCCCGTCGAGGTTGGCGCGGTTGAGCACGCGCGCCAGCACGAACAGCAGGTCGCTCAGGCGGTTGAGGTACTGACGCGGGGCGTCGCGCACCGCGCCCGGCTCGGCGTGGCCGAGCGCCACCACCGCGCGTTCGGCGCGCCGCGCGACCGTGCGGCCGACATGCGCGATCGCCGCGCTGCGCGTGCCGGCCGGCAGGATGAACTCCTGCAGCCGCGGCAGCGCGGCGTTGTGCTCGGCGAGCGCGGCATCGAGCACCGCCACCGCCTCGTCCTTCAGCAGCGCGTAGCCGGGGATCGAGAGCTCGCCGCCGAGGTTGAAGAGCTCGTGCTGGACCGTCACCAGCAGCGCGCGCACCGCGTCGGGCAGCGGCTCGCACAGCAGCAGGCCGATCGTCGAATTGAGCTCGTCGACATCGCCCATGGCCTGCACGCGCGCATGGTCCTTCGACACGCGGCTGCCGTCGCCCAGGCCGGTGCTGCCGTCGTCACCGGTGCGGGTCGCGATCTGCGTCAGTCGGTTGGCCATGCGGCGATGCTAGCAGCGGCCCCCAGGCGTCCGCCGCGCCGCGCGGCGTCAGGGCATCAGCTCGGCGACCTGGTCCCAGGCTTCGGCCGGGATGCGGCCGACGAAGCGCGCGGCCAGCCGCCCCTCGCGGTCGATCACGTAAGCGGCCGGCAGCTGGTCGGCGGCGCCGAAACCGTCTCGGTGGCCGGGTTCGCCGCGCCACAGCGACGGGAAGCGCTGGGCGGCAGGCACGATCCGCGCGATCAACCGATCGTAGTCGAGCGCATCCTGGCGGCGTTCATCGGTGGCCACGGTCACCAGTTCGAAAGGGCGTCCGGCCCAGCCGGCGTAGTTGGCGCGCAACTCGGGCAGCTTGTCGCGGCAGACCGCGCAACCGGTCGACCAGAACACCACCATCACGACCTTGCCGCGCTGCTCGGCCAGGCTGAACGGGCGGCCATCGAACGTACGGCCCACAAGCTGGGGCGCCTCGCTTTCCGGCAACGCGGACTGGGCCCCGGTCGCGACGGCGGCGAAAACCAGCGCGGTCAGCAGCGACCGGCGCGAGCGCCCGACTTCCGGGGTGAGGGCGGTCATGGGGCTTTGCTTTTGCATAGACCCTTATGTCGCGCGGAAGCCTGCGGAGCTTACGAAACGGCCGTGAAGTCCTGCGATGCCCATGCGCGGTTCCGACACAATCCGGTCGCGGCGCCCCAGCGTCGCAGGAGAACCGCGATGAACGCCACCGAACGCGCTCTCGGTCCGCGGCCGCTGCCGGCCGCGATGCTCGCCGCGCTGCAGGCCCGCTTCGGTGCGCGCTGCTCGACCGCGCGCGCGGTGCGCGAGCAGCACGGCCGCGACGAATCGCCCTTCGACGTGCCGCCGCCCGACGCGGTGCTGTTCTGCGAGAGCACCGAGGACGTGGCTTTCGCCGTCGGCCTGGCCGCCGAGCATGGCGTGCCGGTGATCCCCTACGGCGCAGGTTCCTCGCTCGAAGGCGCGCTGCTCGCGGTGCAGGGTGGCCTGAGCCTGGACCTGACGCGCATGAACGCGATCCTGCGCATCGCGCCCGAGGACCTGACGGTCACGGTGCAGGCCGGCGTGACGCGCAAGCAGCTCAACGAGGCGCTGCGCCACGAGGGCCTGTTCTTCCCGATCGACCCCGGCGCCGACGCCACGCTCGGCGGCATGGCGGCCACCCGCGCCAGCGGCACGAACGCGGTGCGCTACGGCACGATGAAGGACAACGTGCTCGGGCTGACCGTGGTCAACGCGCGTGGCGAGCTGCTGCGCACCGGCTCGCGCGCCCGCAAGAGCAGCGCCGGCTACGACCTCACGCGCCTGTTCGTCGGCAGCGAGGGCACGCTGGGCGTGATGACCGAGATCACGCTGAAGCTCTACCCGCTGCCCGAGGCGATCAGCGCGGCGGTCTGCCACTTCCCCGACATCGACGCGGCAGTGCGCACCACCATCCAGACCATCCAGCTCGGCGTGCCGATCGCGCGCTGCGAGCTGGTCGATGTCAACGCGATCCGCGCGCTGAACGCCCACGACCGGCTTGGCCTGCGCGAGGCGCCGTTGCTGCTGATGGAGTTCCACGGCAGCCCGGCCGGCGTGCAGGAGCAGGCCGAAGCCGTGCAGCGGATCGCCGCCGAGCACGGCGGCGAAGGCTTCGACTGGGCCACCACGCCCGAGGCCCGCACCCGGCTGTGGGCCGCACGCCACCATGCCTACTTCTCGGCGCTGCGTACACGGCCGGGCTGCCGCTGCGTCACCACCGACACCTGCGTGCCGATCTCGCGGCTGGCCGAATGCATCGCCGCCACCGTCGCCGAAGCCGACGCCGGCGGGCTGCCTTACTTCATCGTCGGCCATGTCGGCGACGGCAACTTCCACGTCGGCTACCTGATCGACCCGACATTGCCGGCCGAACGCGACCTGGCCGAGCGTCTGAACCGCCGGCTCGTCGCGCGCGCGCTGGCGATGGAAGGCACCTGCACCGGCGAGCACGGCATCGGCCTGCACAAGATGGACTTCCTGCTCGACGAGGCCGGCACCGAAGGCGTGGCGGCGATGCGCGACATCAAGCGTGCCCTCGACCCCGGCAACATCCTCAATCCCGGCAAGATCTTCAGACTTTGAGCACCCCCGGCATGAACACCTCGGTCTTCGTCGCGCTCGCTCTCACCCGTCCCAGCCTGGTCGGTGCGCTCGCGCCCTCGTCGCGGCGGCTCGCGCGCAGCATGGCCGGGCAGATCGGTTCGGCGGCGGCCGTCGTCGAGCTCGGCGCCGGCACCGGCGCGGTGACGGCGGCGCTGCGCGAGGCCGCGCCCGCACTGCCGCTGCTCGCGGTGGAGCTGCAGCCCGACCTGGCCGTCGGCCTGCAGCGGCGCTTTCCGGACGTCGACGTGGCCTGCGCGCCCGCGCACGAGGTGCTGGCCGACCGCGCCTCGCTGCCGGACGACACGGTGCTGGTGTCCTCGCTGCCCTTTCGCAGCCTGCCGGCGCCGCTGCGGGAGACGACCCGCCATGCGCTGCTCGACTTCCTCGCGGCGCATCCGGCGCGCCGGCTGGTGCAGTACACCTACCAGCCGCGTGCGCCGTTCGCGCTGCCGCCTCGCAGCCGGCTGCGCTGGTCGCTGCGCGACGTGGTCTGGGGCAACCTGCCGCCGGCCGGCGTCTGGGTGCTCGGCGGCGACCGCGGGGCCTGATCGGCGGCGGCGCTCAGTGGCGCGCGCCCGGCGCGCTCCAGCGCTGCACGACCTTGCCCTCGGCGTCGACGCTTTCGAGGTGGGCGTCGAAGCCCCACAAGCGCGCGACGTGCTTGAGCACCTCCTGCGTCGCGTCGCCGAGCGGCCGCGCGTTGTGCCGGGTGTGGCGCAGCGTCAGCGAGCGGTCGCCGCGCAGGTTGACGCTCCAGACCTGGATGTTGGGCTCGCGCGAGCCGAGGTCGTACTGCCGCGACAGCGCCTCGCGCAGGCTGCGGTAGCCGGCCTCGTCGTGGATCGCGCTGACTTCCAGCTCGCTCTCGTCCTCGTCGTCGCGGATCGCGAACAGCCGCAGCTCGCGCATCAGCCGCGGGCTCAGGTACTGGCCCACGAAGCTCTCGTCCTTGAAGTTGCGCATCGCGTGGTCGAGCGTCTCGAGCCAGTCGCTGCCGGCGATGGCCGGGAACCAGTGACGGTCCTCGTCGTCGGGCTGCTCGCAGATGCGCTTCAGATCCGTGTACATCGCGAAGCCGAGCGCGTAGGGGTTGATGCCGCTGTACGCGGGGTGGCCGACCGGCGGCTGGTACACCACGTTGGTGTGCGACTTGAGCCACTCGAGCATCATGCCGTCGCTCATCAGGCCGTCGTCGTACATGGTGTTGAGCAGCTTGTGGTGCCAGAAGGTGGCCCAGCCCTCGTTCATCACCTGGGTCTGGCGCTGCGGGTAGAAGTACTGCGCGACCTTGCGCACGATGCGCACGATCTCGCGCTGCCAGGGTTCGAGCAGCGGCGCGTTCTTCTCGATGAAGTACAGCAGGTTCTCCTGCGGCTCTTCGGGGAAGCGGCGCGCAGCGGCTTCTTCCTGCGCCTTGTCGGCGCGCGGCGGCAGGGTGCGCCAGATGTCGTTGATCTGCCGCTGCGCGTAGGCCTCGCGCTCCTCGCGGCGCGCGCGCTCCTGCGCGAGGCTCAACCTGCTGGGTCGGCGGTAGCGGTCGACGCCGTGGTTCATCAGCGCGTGGCAGGAGTCGAGCGTGTCCTCCACCGCATCGAGGCCGTGGCGCTCCTCGCACTCGGCGATGTAGTTCTTGGCGTAGACGAGGTAGTCGATGATCGACGACGCATCGGTCCACATCTTGAACAGGTAGTTGCCCTTGAAGAAGCTGTTGTGGCCGTAGGCGGCGTGCGCGATCACCAGCGCCTGCATCGCCATCGTGTTCTCCTCCATCAGGTAGCTGATGCAGGGGTTGCTGTTGATGACGATCTCGTAGGCCAGGCCCATATGGCCGCGCTTGTAGTTCTTCTCGGTCGAGATGAACTCCTTGCCGTAGCTCCAGTGGCGGTAGTTCACCGGCATGCCGACGGACGCGTAGGCGTCCATCATCTGCTCGCTGGTGATGATCTCGAGCTGGTTCGGATAGGTGTCGAGCCCGTAGCG
>ERZ1066135.1227-NODE-1227-length-10321-cov-6.089227_pt1 | contig 10321 bp, 11 predicted proteins | sample MGYA00382782_ERZ1066135 | MGnify/ENA primary metagenome ERZ1066135 (study PRJEB33369, sample SAMEA5778365) | biofilm metagenome | biome: Industrial cooling water; feature: Water cooling tower basin; material: Biofilm | place: United Arab Emirates | collected...
ATCTGGCCAAGGTCGAGACGGCCGCGAAACTCGAAGGCAAACAACTCACGATGATCCTCACGCCCAAATAGGAGCGTGCCGCCATGCCAAAGAAGAAGCGACACAGTGGTGCGTCGAAGCGTTTCACCTTGACCGCGAAGGGCAAGGTGCGCCGCCTGCGCGCCGGGAAGAGCCACATCCTCACCAAGATGTCGTCCAAGCGGAAGCGCAAGCTGCGCCGGGCGACGACCGTTGCCACGCCGGGCGAAGCGCTGTTCATCAAGCGCCTTCTCGACGCGTAAGGAGCCGATCACATGTCACGCGTCAAGTCCAATCCGGTCCGCCTCCGGCGGAAGAAGCAGATCCTCAAGGCCGCCCGTGGCGCCTTCGGAGGTCGGTCCAAGCTGTGGAAGGCCGCGAAGGAGACGGTCGAGCGCGGCTGGGTCTATGCCTACCGCGATCGCAAGAACAAGAAGCGCGAGTTCCGTCGTCTGTGGGTCACCCGGATCAACGCGGGCGCGCACCAGAGCGGCATGAACTACAGCACGTTCATCAACGGGCTCGGGAAGGCGGGCATCGAGGTCAACCGCAAGGTCCTCTCCGATCTCGCCGTGAACGACCCCGCGGCGTTCGCGCAGTTGGTCGACAAGGCACGCGCCGCGCTCGCGTCCTAAGCCGCCGGACCCATCGTTCGACAGGCGGCAGCGCGCGGCACTCGCCGTCGCTGCCGCCTTTGGCATTCTCTCCCTTCGTCTCTGATGCTGCCCATCGCGGACTTCCTCGCGCGCGCTGACGCCCTCGAGCAGGAGGCGGCCGCCGCGTTCGCCGCCGTGCAGGACCCCTCGTCGCTGGCCGACGCACGGAACGCCTACCTCGGCCGCACCCACTCGGCGCGTGCCGCGCTGAAGGAGATGCTGGGGGCGGTCGCGGGCGCGGACAAACCCGTGGCCGGACGGCGGTACAACGAGGTGCAGCAGCGCCTCGATGGGCTGTTCGACGAGGCGCAGGCCCGTGTGCGCGCGACGTCCGCGGCGGCGCCGGGCATCGATGCCTCGCTGCCGGCGCGACGCGTCTGGCAGGGCACGGTACATCCCGTGTCGCAGGTCATCGATGAGATCGCCGAGATCTTCCGAGAATTGGGTTTCACCATCGCGCTGGGGCCCGAGGTCGAATCGCCGTGGTACAACTTCACGGCACTCAATTTCCCGGCGGACCATCCCGCGATGGATCTGCACGACACGCTGTATCTGGATACCCCCGGTGTCCTGCTGCGCACGCACACCTCGCCGGTCCAGGTGCGGACGTTGCAGCAGTACGCGCCCCCCGTGCGGGTGCTCGCGCCGGGCAACGTGTTCCGTCGCGATTTCTTCGACGCCACGCACGCGCCGGCCTTCATGCAATTGGAGGGCTTGGCGGTCGATGAAGGCATCTCGTTCGCGGACCTCAAGGCGACGCTGACCCACTTCGTGCGCCGCTTCTACGGCCCCGCCGTGCCGGTCCGATTCGGCCCGTCCTATTTCCCGTTCACGGAGCCGAGCGCGCAGATGGACGTGCGGATCGACCTGCAGGACGGCAAGGGCGAGCGGTGGATGGAGATCATGGGCTGCGGCCTGGTGCACCCGGCCGTGCTCGAGAGCGCCGGGATCGACACCGAACGCTACTCGGGCTGGGCCTTCGGGATGGGCCCGGCGCGCATCGCGATGTCGCGGCACGGCATCCCGGACATCCGCAGCTTCTACGATTCCGACATCCGCTTCCTGGAGCAGTTCGCCTGATGCTCGCTTCTTTCGATTGGCTTCGGGCCTTCGTGCCGCACGGACGGACCGCCCAGGAGCTGCATGATCTGCTCTCGACCCACGTGGCCACCGTCGATGCGATGGCGGCGCTGCGGCAGGACCTGGCGCCCATCGTCGTGGCCCGCGTCGTCGAGGCGACCAAGCATCCGGAGAGTAACCACCTGTCCATCACGAAGGTCGACGCCGGCACGGGCACCTTGCTCGATGTCGTCTGTGGCGCGCCGAACGTGACGGCCGGGGTGCTGTACCCGTTCGCGCCGACGGGCACCACGATGCCCAACGGCCTCAAGATCGAGAAGCGCAAGATCCGCGGGCAGACCTCGAACGGGATGCTCTGCTCGGCCCGCGAGCTGGGCCTGGGCGACGATCACGACGGGATCCTCGCACTCGATCTCGATGTGCCGGTCGGCACGCCCTTCCTCGCCGCGATGCCGGTCGGTGACGTGCAGCTCGACATCGACGTGTTGCCGAATCGCCCCGATCTGCTGTCGCAGCATGGTCTGGCGCGAGAGGTCAGTGCGCTCACGGGGGTCGCGCTGCGGCGACCGCCGGAGCTCGACGGGTTGGCGACCGTCCCGACGGAGTGCGTCGCCGCCGCGCGGGGCGAGGTCGCCGGGGTCACGCTGCGCATCGAGGACCGGGCGGACGCCCCGCGATTCGCGGCGGCGGTCATCCGAGGCGTCACCGTGGGCCCGAGCCCCGCGTGGCTCGTGGAGCGCCTGGCCTCGGTCGGGGCGCGGAGCATCAACAACGTCGTCGATGTCACGAACTACTTCCTGCACGCGTTCGGACAGCCGATGCACGCCTACGACCGCGCGACGCTCTCGGGCGACACGCTACTGGTCCGCCGGGCGCGGGGCGCCGAGACGCTCGTGACGCTCGATGGTGCGACGCGGCAGCTCACTCCCGACATGCTCGTCATCGCCGATGCGGCCCACCCGGTCGGCATCGCGGGCGTCATGGGTGGGCGCGATACCGAAGTGACCGCGCAGACCACGGAGATCGTCCTTGAGGTCGCATCGTTCGACCCCGGACTCGTGCGGCGCACGCGCCGGGCGCTGGGACTGTCGACCGACGCCAGCCACCGCTTCGAACGAGGGACCGACCCTGCCGGGCCGGCCGAGCTGGTCGCGCTCGCGGCGGCGCTCATCGCCTCGGTCAGCGGCGGCGCGGTGCAGGGGACTCCGGCGCAGATCGGCGAGCCCGTCGGGCGACGTCCGTCCGTGCCGGTGCGCGCCTCGCGTGTCGCGCGCCTCCTGGGCGATCGGCTCGAGCGCTCGCAGATCGCCGATCTGCTGGCCCCCATCGGGTTCGTGTGCGAAGCGCTCGACGACGACACCCTCCGTGTCACCCCACCCTCGTGGCGGCACGATGTGCATCGGGACGTGGACCTCATTGAGGAGGTCGCGCGGCTCCGTGGCTACGGGGCCCTGCCGGACACCCTCACGCCGTTCCGTCCGGGGACGGTGCCGGACCACCCGCTGCACGTCACGGGACGCCGAGTGCGCGACCGCCTGGTCGCCCGGGGGATGATGGAGGTCCGGCCATTGCCGTTCGTCGCCGGGGACGACGCGACCTACGTGCGGGTCGCGAATCCCCTGGCCGAGGACGAACCGCACCTGCGGATGTCCCTCCTTGAGACGCTGGCCTCGCGCGTGGAGTACAACCTCGCGCGCATGCAGGGCGACGTGCGGCTCTTCGAGATCGGGAGCGCCTTCGCGCGCGATGGCGACGGCGTCGCGGAGGCGCTGCAGGTGGGCTGCGTGCTGATGGGTCGTCGGCGCCCCGCGCATTTCACGGAGGCCGATCCGCCCGTCTTCGACGAGTGGGATGCCAAGCGCCTGGCGCAGGAGCTCGCGCAGCTGGCCTATCCGGCGACGTCGGTGGAGTGTCGGCCGGCCGAGCACCCGATCCTCTGGCACATCGCGGTCGATGGGCAGGTGGTGGGCGCGGTACGGCGCGTCGCCCTGGATGCGCCGGTCTGGGCCGCGCCCTGCTTCGGGGTCGAACTGCGTCTCGGGATGCTCCCGGTCGCGCCCATCGCGCCACCGGGCACCCACGCGCATGCGGTGTCGGTCGGCCCCGCGCCGCGCCGTGCACCGGTCCGGTTCCGTCCGCTGCCGACCATGCCGGCGGCGGAGTTCGATCTGGCCTTCCTCGTGCCCGAGGCCACGGAGGCCGCGGCGGTCGAGACGGTCCTCCGCCGCGCGGCGGGCGAGCTGCTGGAGCGCATCGAACTGTTCGACGAGTTCCGCGGGAAGGGCGTCCCCGCGGGGTACCGCTCGCTGGCGTGGCGATTGACGTTCCGGCATCCCGCGCGCACACTGAATGAGAAGGAACTCGCTGGCCGTCGCCAGAAGCTCATTGCCACCGTTGACCAGGAGCTCGGTGTCGCAGCCCGTACCGCCTGACGCAGCCGCCTTCCAGGAGCTGGAGTCGCTCGTCCGTGCGTTGGGCGAGGAGCTGTCGCGCTTTCGTCGTCGCGCGTTGGCGGCGGAGGCGCGGCTCAAGCAGCAGGAAGCCAGCCCCGGCCCGCGGAGCGCGGCGGCCACCCCCGAGCGGCTCGCGTTGCTCGAGGCGGAGAACGCACAGCTCCGGGAGCGGCTGACCGCCGCGTCCGAGCGCGTGACCGGATTGCGCGAGCGGTTGCGCTTCCTGCGCCAACAGACCGAAGCGGGAGATCCCACATGAGCCGGGCCAAGCAGTCAGTGAAGGTGCGGATCTTCGGCGAGGAGTATTCGCTGCGGACGGATGCGGACCCGGCGCACACGCAGGCCGTCGCGGAGCACGTGGACCGCGCGATCCGCAAGGTCGTCGATAGCGGGGCGGTGGTCGAGACGCACAAGGCGGCCATCCTCGCGGCGCTGCAGATCACCGGTGAGCTCTTCCAAGCGCGGGCGGCCGATGAGGCGACGGCGGCCCGCATCCGGTCCCTGTCCGGCGAGTTGCGGCGGTGGCTGCCCCCGGCGAAGCGCACGACCGCGGAGGGCGGACCCGATCGCATTGCGCCCCCGTCTGGCGGCGCGTAGCTTGCCCTAGGCACTCAACCGCGCGCCGTACGGGCGAGCGTGACAGGAATAAATCATATGGAGTGGATCCTTTGGGGCGCCGCGCTCATCGGAGCTGCAGCGGCCTCATTTTTCTTGGGACGCCGTGCGGGGGTCAGCGCCGAGCGTTCCACCCGAGAGAATGCCCGCGAGACGGCGGCCGAGATGGGTCGGCGTCTGCTCGCCGAGGCCGAACGGGAGGCGGATACCCTCAAGAAATCCGCGCTACTGGCCGGCAAGGAAGAACTCATCGGGGCCCGCGAGGCCTGGGAGCTCGAAGTCCGCGGCCGACGCGAGGAGCTTGAGCGGGACGAGAAGCGGATCCAGGACAAGGAGTCCTCGCTGGACCGCAAAGTGGATGCGCTCGAGACCCGCGACAAGGAACTGCAGCGGCGGGCCAGCGAGCTGGGTCGGGCGGAGCAGGGGGTGGCCGCGACGCAGGCGGCCCTCGACGCCGCCCTGGCCGAGGAGCGTCGGCGGCTGGAGCAGCTGGCCGGGATGAGCGCCGAGGACGCGAAGAACGAGCTCATCCGTCGCATCGAGGACGAGGCGCATGCGGCCGCGGCGAGCCGCGTGCGTGAGATCCGCGACTCGGCCAAGCGCACGGCGGATCGGGACGCCAAGAAGATCGTGGCGTTGGCGGTCCAGCGGATCGCCGCCGAGCACACGGCTGAGATCACCAACGCCACGGTCGCGTTGCCCAGTGATGAGATGAAGGGGCGCATCATCGGCCGCGAGGGGCGGAACATCCGTGCGTTCGAGTTGGCGACGGGCGTGGATGTCATCATCGATGACACGCCCGACACCGTCGTGATCTCGGGCTTCGATCCCGTCCGGCGCGAGATCGCGCGCCTCGCCCTGGAGAAGCTGGTCGCCGACGGGCGCATCCATCCGGGCCGGATCGAAGAGGTGGTGGCCAAGGCGCGGCACGAGGTCGAGGCCGGCATCGTCGAGTCGGGTGAGCAGGCCGCGTACGAGGTGGGTATCCATGGACTGCATCCGGAGCTGGTCAAGCTCGTGGGGCGCATGAAGTACCGCACGTCGTACGGGCAGAACATCCTGCAGCACTCCAAGGAGACCGCCTGGTTGGCCGGGATCATGGCGACGGAGCTGGGGCTGGATCACGTCATGGCCAAGCGCGCGGCGCTCCTGCACGATATCGGCAAGGTGCTCACGCATGATCACGAGGGCACCCACGTCCAGTTGGGGGTGGAGATGGCCACGAAGTACGGGGAGCACCCGTTGATCATCAATGCGATCGGGGCGCACCACGACGACATCCCGCACGAGAGCGAGATGTCGGTGTTGGTGCAGGCCGCCGACGCGATCTCGGGGTCCCGTCCCGGGGCACGGCGCGAAGCCTTTGAGACCTACGTCAAGCGTCTGGAGGGCATCGAGAAGATCGCCTCCGGCTACAAGGGCGTCGATCGCGTGTTCGCGATCCAGGCCGGGCGCGAGGTACGCGTGATGGTGAATCCCGAGGTGGTGGACGATCCGCGGATGGTCTCGCTGGCGGACGAGATCGCTCGACGCATCGAATCCGAGCTGCAGTACCCGGGGCAGATCCGGGTCGTCATGATCCGCGAGACGAGGGCGGTGGACGTTGCCCGCTGAGTTGATCGATGGCGCGGCGCTGGCCGCCGCCGAGCGTGCCGCCGTCGCGCGCGACGTCGCGGCGCTCGCCGCCACCGGCGTCGTGCCGGGCCTCACGGTCGTGCTCGTCGGCGAGGATCCGGCGAGTGCGGTGTATGTGCGGAGCAAGGAGCGCGCGAGCCTGGAGGCCGGCATGCGCAGCGACACGATCCGCCTCCCGGACACCACGAGCCAGACCGAGCTCCTCACCCTCATCGATCGGCTGAACGCCGATCCTCGGGTCCACGGGATCCTGGTCCAGATGCCGCTCCCCAAGCAGATCGACCCGCAGACGGTGCTCCGGCGGATCGATCCAGTCAAGGACGTCGATGGGTTCCACCCGGTGAACGTCGGCAAGGTGCTGATCGGCGACCCGGATGCCTTCGCGCCGTGCACGCCGGCCGGGGTGATGGTGATGCTCAAGCACGCGGGAGTCGAGACGGCCGGGCGCGAGGCGGTGGTGGTGGGCCGGAGCACCATCGTCGGCAAGCCGATGGCCTCCCTGCTGATGCAGCCGGGCGTCGATGCCACCGTCACGGTCTGTCACAGCCGGACGCACGACCTGCGAGCGCACGTGCGTGCCGCCGACATCGTGATCGCGGCGATCGGCCGTCCCGAGATGATCCCGGGCGAGTGGATCAAGCCGGGGAGCACGGTGATCGATGTCGGGATGAACCGCGTGCCGGACCCCTCGATGCGCAGCGGGACGCGGCTCTGCGGGGATGTGCACTTCCCGAGTGCGCAGCACGTGGCGGGCCGGATCACGCCGGTGCCGGGCGGTGTCGGACCGATGACCATCGCGATGCTGTTGCGCAACACCGTGCGGGCGGCGACCATGGCCCCGCGGTGACGCCGCGGCGCACGAGCGGTGGCGACGCGGACCTGTTCGGTCCGTCCACTGTCGTGCGCAGCGATCCCGGCGGAGCCGCGGAGTCCGCCGTCGCGGTCTCCACGCTGGCGGACCTGCTCAAGCAGATCGTCGAAGGTTCGGTGCCGCCCCTGTGGGTGCGGGGCGAGGTGACCGGCTTCAAGCCGCATCGCAACGGGCACTGGTACTTCACGCTGCGGGACGCGAGCGCGCAACTGCGCTGCGTGGTGTGGGCACGCGATGCGCGGCGTCTGCCCGCCGCCCCGGACGAAGGGATGCAGGTGGCCGCGCTCGGGCAACTCAGCGTGTACGCGGCGCGCACCGAGGTCCAGTTCGCGATCACGGCACTCGAGGCGGGGGGAGACGGTCTCTGGCGCAAGGCGTTCGAACAGGCCAGGCGGCGGCTCGAGGCCGATGGGCTCCTCGACCCGTCGCGCAAGCGTGCGCTCCCGTCCGCGCCGCGCCGCATTGCGGTGATCACCTCACCTGACGGGGCGGCCCTCCACGATGTCATCGCCGTCGCGACCCAACGCGATCCAGGCCTCGAGATCGTCGTGGTGCCCGCGGTGGTCCAGGGCGAGGCCGCCCCCGCGTCGCTGATCCAGGCCTTGGAGCGGGTCGGGCGCTGGGGCGGGGCGGATCTGGTGATCATCGGTCGCGGCGGCGGCTCGCGCGAGGATCTGTGGGCCTTCAACGACGAGACGTTGGCGCGTGCGGTCGCCGCGTGCCCCGTGCCCATCATCTCGGCGGTCGGCCATGAGGTCGATGTCTCGCTCACGGATCTGGTGGCCGATGTGCGCGCCGCGACGCCGTCGAATGCGGCCGAGATTGCCGTGCCGGTGCGCGCGGATCGGCGCGCCGCCCTCGCGAGCTTGGGCCCCCGCATGCTGCGCGCACTGCGCGCGCGCGTCGAGGGGCGGCGCCGCGATCTGGAACGCGCGGCCGGTGAGCTGCGCGTACGTGGGGGCCGCAGCGTCGAGCGCCGACGCGCGGTGCTCGATCGGTATGCCGCCAGTCTCGAGGCGCTCAGCCCACTGCGGACCTTGGCCCGGGGGTACGCGGTGCCGACGGGAGGCGATGGGCAGGTGCTGTCGACGGTGTCCGCCTTCCGCCCGGGCGAGATGTTTACTTTACGGGTGCGTGATGGCGTCGTGCACGCCACCACCTCCGACTCCACCCCGCTGCCACCGTGACCTTCGAAGCCGACCTCGCCCGATTGGAGCGCATCGTGCGTGAGCTCGAGGCGCCGGATCTGCCGCTCGCCGATGCATTGTCGCGGTTCGAGGAAGGGGTGCAGGCCCTGCGCGCTGCGACCGCGGCGCTCACGGAAGCCGAGGGCCGCGTCGTCGAATTGGTCGCCGATGCGGACGGGGCGCTGCGGCTCGAGGTACGCCCATGACCGGGACCGCCGTGGTGGACTTCGCCACGGATCGCGCGGCGGTCGACGCCGCGCTCAGTGCCGTGGGCGATGCGGTCGAGGCGACGTTGCCGGCCCCGGTGGGCTCGGCGATCGCGTACGCGCTGCGCGGCGAAGGGAAGCGGCTGCGGGCCTGTCTCTTCCTGGCGGCGTACCGGGCTGCGGGGGGCGACGGTGACGCGACGCCGCTGGCCGTGGCGATCGAGGTCGTGCATGCCTACTCATTGGTCCACGACGATCTCCCGTGCATGGACGACGACGCGGTGCGCCGCGGACGCCCCACCGTGCATGTGGCCTTCGGGGTACCGGCGGCCACGGCTGCCGGCCTCGCGATGGTGCCGCTGGCGGCGAAGGCGGCCTACGAGGGAGCCATCGCGATCGGCCTATCGCCGGCCGCGGCCGGTGGGGTGGTCCGGGAGCTCATGTTCGCGTCCGGGGCTGCGGGGATGATCGGCGGCCAGCTCCTCGATCTCGAGGGCGAGGGCGAGGCGCTCGACCTCGCCGGGTTGGAGCGGATCCATTCGCTGAAGACCGGGGCGCTGATCGGCCTGTGTGCGCGCGTCGGGGCGGTGGCGGCGCAAGCGTCACCGTCCGTCGTGGAGGCGCTGAGCGCGTACGGCCGCGCGGTCGGGCTCGCATTCCAGATCGCCGACGACGTCCTCGATGTGACCGCCACGACCGACCAGCTGGGCAAGACCGCCGGGAAGGATCTGGCGGTGCACAAGAGCACCTACCCGGCCCTGCTCGGGATCGAGGGTGCCGTATCGCGGGCGAATGCGTTGATCGAGGAGGCCTGCGCCGTCCTCGCGGCGCACGCCCTCCTGACACCTGCGCTCGAACAGATCGCCCGGTTCACCGTCGCACGACGTTCCTGACCCGCACCACGCCCGCCATGTCCCTTCTCGAACAGATCCACTCCCCCGCCGACCTCAAGCGCTTGGACCGGCGCGACCTCGTGCCCCTGGCTCAGGAGGTCCGCGACTTCTTGATCCGGACCTGCGCCGAGACCGGCGGACACATCGGAGCGGGCCTCGGCGTGGTGGAGCTGACGATCGCGCTGCACTACGTGTACGACACGCCGGTCGATCAGATCGTCTGGGACGTCGGCCATCAGGGCTATCCGCACAAGGTGCTCACCGGCCGCTGGGACCGCTTCGACACCCTGAGGCAGGAGGACGGCATCTCGGGCTTCCTCAAGCGCTCCGAGAGTCCCTACGACACCTTCGGCGCGGGGCACGCGGCCACGGCGATCTCGGCCGCACTGGGGATGGCGGTCGCCCGTGACGTCAACGGTGAGGCCTTCAAGGTGGCCGCGATCCTTGGGGACGGCGCGCTGACCTGCGGATTGGCCTACGAAGGGCTCAACAATGCGGGGGCGTCGGACCGCGACATCCTGATCATCCTCAACGACAACGAGATGTCGATCGCGCCGAACGTGGGGGCGATCAATCGCTATCTCACGTCGGTGCAGCGGAACCCGATCTACAATCGGCTGCGGTCGAAGATCGGCGATGTCCTCGACCATGCGCCGGGTGCGTTGCACGGCGTGGGCCAACTTGTGCGCAAGTGGGAAGAGTCCATG
>ERZ1066135.1228-NODE-1228-length-10321-cov-6.021333_pt1 | contig 10321 bp, 8 predicted proteins | sample MGYA00382782_ERZ1066135 | MGnify/ENA primary metagenome ERZ1066135 (study PRJEB33369, sample SAMEA5778365) | biofilm metagenome | biome: Industrial cooling water; feature: Water cooling tower basin; material: Biofilm | place: United Arab Emirates | collected...
TGGACGGTGGTCTACGACGATGTCGCCACGGTCGAACACAGCCACGACTACGACGCGGCGGAGACTCGCAAGCGCTGCCGCATCGACGGCAAGTTCAACGCGGAGCATTTGGACCGCGTGTGCATCGAGCGGCGCGAGGACGCCGAGGAACTCACGCGCCGCCAGCTCGAGCGCGACCGCGAAGCGTTGCTGCAGGCGGGCTTCGAGGGCGCGCGACTCGAGCGCGAACTCGCCCACGCCGAAGAGCTGCGCCGCGCGGCGTTCGTCGGCCTGTACGAAGGCGGATTGGCGAAGAAGCGCTTCCCCACGACGCGCATGCGCAAGCAAGCCAAGTTGCGCGTGCTGTACGTCGTGCACGGTTTCCCGCCCGACACGTGGGCCGGAACGGAGGTCTACACGCTGGGGCTCGCGCTCGAGATGCAGCGGCGTGGCCACGAAGTCGCGCTGCTCACGCGCGCGCCCGCGCAGCGTTCGGTCGCTGACGGCGGACCGGCGGATTTCAGCGTCGAAGAGACGGAGTTCCGCGGCCTGAAGGTGTGGCGCATGACGCACCGGCTGCAGCACGGTTCGCTGCGCGAGAGCTACGACCAGCCCAAGGCGGAGGCGGTGTTCCGCGACGTGCTGCTCGGGTACCGGCCCGATGTCGTGCACTTCCAGCACTTGATCCACCTCTCGGCGACGCTGCCGGCGATCGCGCGCGAGCACGGCGTGCCGTCGGTGATCACGGTCAACGACTACTGGGCCGTGTGCGCGCGGGTGCAGCTCATCCGACCCGACGGCGTGCGCTGCGAGGAGAACCAAGGCCTGGGGTGCTTGACCTGCGTCAAGGACAAGGACCCCAAGGGGATCGAGTCCGCGCGCCAGATGCTGCCGACGGTGGCGCCGTTGATGGGCTTGCTCGGCAAGTCCCAGGACGCCGCGCTGTTCGGCGGGCTGGCGAGCTACGCGCGCGAGTTCGAGGACATGCGCGCGCGGCACGACTTCGTGCTCGCCGGTTACGACGCCGCCGATCTGTTGATCGCGCCCAGTCGTTTCTTGCGCCGCAAGCTGCTCGACACGGGCAAGTTCGACGCGCACAAGGTGCTGTACTCCGACTACGGCACGCTGACCGACAACGTGCGGCCGATCCAGCGCCAACGTGATCCGGGCGGCCGACTGCGCATCGGGTTCGTCGGTTCGCTGCTGTGGTACAAGGGCGTCGACGTGCTCGTGCGCGCGATGGCGCTCGTGCCCGGTTCCGCGGCGGAACTGCACATCTTCGGCGACTACAAGCCCGACACGGACGCCTACCACGCGCAGTTGCGCGAGCTCGCGGCTGCAGGCACGGGCAACGTGCGTTTCCACGGGCGCTTCGACAACGCGAACATCGCCAACGTCTACGAGCAGATCGACGTGCTGTGCACGCCCTCGACCTGGTTCGAGAACTCGCCGATCACGATCCACGAGTCGTTCCTGTTCCGCACGCCGCAGCTGGTGAGCGACATCGGCGGCATGGCCGAGCTCGTGCGCCACGAGGTCGACGGTTTGCACTTCAAGGTGGGGGACGCGCGCGACCTCGCGCGCCAGATCCGTCGCCTGTGCGACGAACCCGGGCTGTACGAGCGCTTGTGCTCCCAGTTCCCGCGCATCAAGACCATGGCGGAGGACGCCGAGGAGATGGAGGTGCGCTACCGCGGCCTGGCTTGTCTGGTGCGTCCGAACACGGCCAAGGTGCTGCTCGACAAGCCTGGCGTCGGAGCGATCGAGCGCTTCGGCGCGGTCGAGCAACAGCGCGCGGACCTCGCGCTGCTGCGTCCGGGCGCGCACGTCGAGTACGACGCGCGCAGCCTGCCGAACGGCGCCTTCACGGTGCGCGTCGAACTCGAGTTGCTCGGCGGCGAGAGCAGCGTGGAGCTCTCGGGCCTGGTCGCGCTGGACGGCGTCGAACTCGGGCGCATCGAAGCCCAGCACGCAGGCGCGCACGACGAGCGCCGCGCGTTCGAATTCGATTGCGACGTCGCGCAGCCGGCGCGACGCCTGCGCGTGTCCACCGCTCCGGGCCAGCCCGCCAGCCACCTACGCATCGCACGCGTACTCGTGACCCAACGCGGCGCCGCTGCTCCCGCGCGCCAAGCCGCCGCGGCGCATCACTGAGCTCTGCGAACCACCTCGATCCTCACCCAAGCTCGCGCGCAACCTCCGTCCCATGTCCAAGTCCAAGCCCAGCCTGGCAGATCTGTATCTGAAGCCAGGCAAGGCCGTGTCCGACGCCGCGTTGCCCAAGGTGACCGTCGTCATCTTGAACCTCAACGGCAAGCACCATCTCGAGCTGTGCTTCAGCAGCTTGCTCGCGATGGACTACCCGTCCGACAAGCTCGACGTGTTGATGGTCGACAACGCCTCGGACGACGGCAGCATCGAGTTCGTCAAGCGCAAGTGGCCGCAAGTTCGACTGCACGTGAACAAGCGCAACGTCGGCTTCGCGCCGGGCTGCAACATCGGCGCGAGCTTGCGCGGGGACTCGAGCGTGGTCGCGTTCCTCAACAACGACATGCGCGTCGACAAGCGCTGGCTGCGCGAGCTGGTGTCGCCGCTCGTGCGCGGCGAGTGCGTCGCCGTGACGTCCAAGATGATGTCGTGGGACGGCAAGACGCTCGACTCGGCCGGCGGCGGCATGAACTTCCACGGCATGGGTCTGCAGTACGGCTACAAGGAGCCGCCCAAGCACGACTACGACAAGCCGCGCAAGACGCTGTTCGCCTGCGGCGGCGCGATGGCGATGGACGCGGCGCTGTACGACAAGCTCGGCGGCTTCGACAACGAGTTCTTCGCCTACTACGAAGACGTGGACTTGGGCTGGCGCACGTGGGTTGCCGGGCACGAGGTGCACTACAACCCCGAGTCGGTGTGCTGGCACCACCACCATGGCACGAGCAAGCGGCTGCCGCTCGAGACGGTGCGCCTGATCCAGGTGCGGAACCCGCTGCTCTCGTGCTTCAAGAACTACGACGACGACAACCTGCGCAAGGTGCTCCCGGTGGCGCTGGCGCTGGCGATCCGTCGCAACCTGATCGTGTCGGGAATTCCGAGCGACCAGCCCTACCGCATCGAGCATGCGCGGCCGGCGGAGCCGGGCGCGGATTCGAGCGGCATCGACAAGCTGCTGGGCAAGCTGCGCCTCAAGGCCCCCGCAAAACACGGGGTCGCTCCGATCACGCGCATCGGCGTGGCGGACCTGATCGCCGTGAACGACCTGCTCTCGAACTGGAACCATTGGATGCAGCGTCGTGCAGAGGTACAGTCGCGCCGCAAGCGCGAGGACGCCGAGATTTTCCGCCTCTTCCTACGTCCCCTGTGGTGCGTCGAGGCGGACCCTCAGTACCGCCAACTGTTCGAGGGCGCGACGCGCTTCTTCGGAGTGGACGCGCTGTTCCACGGACTGACGTTGATCGACAAGGACCCCGCGGGCTGATCCAGCGCCCGTCCCACGCCCTTCCCGCGCCGCATGAAACTCTCGATCGTCATTCCGGTCTACAACGAGGAGCGGACGCTCGAGGAAATCGTGCGCCGCGTGCAGCAGGTTCCCTACGAGAAGGAACTGGTCCTCGTCGACGACTGCTCGAAGGACAAGACTCCGCTGATCATGGCGGAGCTCGCCAAGCGCTACGACAACGTGCGCTGCTTCCGCCACGAAGTGAACCAGGGCAAGGGCGGCGCGCTCGCCACGGGGTTCAGCAAGGTCAGCGGCGACATCGTGCTCATTCAAGACGCCGACCTCGAGTACGACCCGGCCGACTATCCCGTGCTGCTGCGGCCGATCCTCGAGGGCAAAGCCGACGTGGTCTTCGGCAGCCGCTTCCTCGGCGGCGCCTACGCGCGCGTGCATCTGTTCTGGCACTACGTCGCCAACCGCATGTTGACCTTGGCGTCGAACTGCTTCACCAACTTGAACCTCACCGACATGGAGACCTGCTACAAGGTCTTCAAGCGCGAGGTCGCCGATCGCCTGCAGATCCGCTCGCGCACGTTCGCGGTCGAGCCCGAGATCACCGCGAAGGTCGCCAAGATGCGCGTGCGCGTCTACGAGGTGCCGATCAGCTACGCCGGCCGCGACTACTCGGAGGGCAAGAAGATCGGCATGAAGGACGGTTTTATCGCGCTGTGGGCGATCGTGCGTTGGTCGCTGTTCAACTGATGAAGCGCCGCCGCGTGCGGCAGTGAGCCCAACTGCGAGCCATGGACGAGTTTCACGCGCTGGTCGACGAACAGGTGCGGCGGGCCATGGAAGCCGGCCTGTTCGACAAGCTGCCCGGCGCGGGCAAGCCGCTCGAGCTCGAGGACTTGAGCGCGGTCCCCGCCGACCTGCGTGCGAGCTACATCCTGCTCAAGAACGCTGGCATCCTGCCCGAGGAACTCGCGCTCAAGCAGGAGCTGCTGCGCATCGACGATCTGCTCGCGGCCTGCGAGAGCGACGGCGAGCGCGAAGTGCTGCGCGCGCGGCGGAGCAGCGGCGCACTCAAGCTGGCGTTCTTGCTCGAGCGCCGCGGACTGCGCCCGTCCATGCTCGAGTACCACGGCGCGCTGCAGCGCAAACTCGCCGGCGGCGACGGCGCTGGTGGGCGCTCGGACTGAGCGCGGCGCGCGTCACTCGAGCGGACGATTCAGCGGCTTGCGCGGGACGCCTTCGATGTCGAGCGCGAGGCACTGCGTGAGGAACTGCACGCCGAGGATGATCGGCATGGCCGCGAACATGACCTGGCCGGCGGTTGCGCTCACGCCGGTCTCGAGCACCTCGAGCCACACGATCGAGCCGTAGATCACGCCCCAGGCGAGCGCGGGCAAGCCCATCACCAAGTACAGCGAGACGGCGGTGAAGTCGTAGACGAAGTAGCGCCAGAACACGCGCCGCACGAAGCCCCACAGGAGCCGCGGCGGGAAGCCGAACAGCGTGCGCGGGATCGACAGCGAGCTCTTTTCGTCGCCGTAGCGCGCGGGCATGGCGACGTCGCGCACGACGGCGCGCAGGATGCCGAGCTGGATCAGGAAGCCCGACTCGAAGAAGTAGCGCTTGTGCAGCTTCCCGAGGTCGAAGCGCCTCAGCACGTCGGCGCGCACCGCGACGTAACCGTTCGCCGGGTCGAACAGGTTCCAGTAGCCCGAGGCGAGCTTGACCAGGAAGGTCAGGCCCGCGTTGCCCACGATGCGCACCAGCGGCATCGACTTGAGCGCGGCGACGTGTTCGTAGCGATTGCCCTTCGTGACGTCCGCTTCGCCGCGCACGAGCGGTTCGATCAGCGCCGGCAAGTGCGCCGGGTCCATCTGGTCGTCGCCGTCCATCTTCACGACGATCTCCAGGCCCAACTCGAGCGCCTTGCGGAAGCCGGTTTGCATCGCGCCGCCGACGCCTTGGTTGAGCTCGTGGCGCAGCAGCACGACGCGCGCGTCGTTCAGGCCTTGCACACGTTCGAAGGTGTCGTCCGGGCTGGCGTCGACGACCACGATGATGGTCGCGACCCAGCTGGGGATGCCGCGCACCACGGCCTCGATGTGGCGGGCCACGCGGTACGCGGGGACCACCACGCCGATGCGGCGACGGGCGAGGGCGGCGGTGTCCATGGGGCGGGGAGACTAGGGTTCGGCGGCGCGCGGCGCACGGGTGGAGCGGCGCGCAATCCGTCCTCCAGAATTTAGCTGCGCGGCAGGCGGAAGATCTCGATGACCGGGCCGGTTCCACGCGCCTGGAGCAGGCGCCGGAAGAAGATGCCGGGCGCGACGCTGGTCTCTTCTTGGTAACCGAACGGATGGTCGCTGTAGCCCGGGTCGCCGTCCGGTGAGATGCGCACGAGCAGTTCGGCGTTGGCGAGCAGCCACTCGCGCAGGCGGCTCGCCCCCGGGTGCACACGGTCCTGCGCGAACACTTCCGTGATCGCGATCTCGCCGCCCTCTTCGGCGACGAAGCGCGCGGGGTCGCTGGCCATCACGCCGAGCTTGGGTGTCCACCAACGCAGGCGCCAGCGCTCGCCCAGCGGCGGCCCGCCGGGCAGGGTCGCCTGGTAGCGCGACCACGGCCGGTTCCAGCTCGCGCCCTCGCCGCCGGGCCAGTTCGCGAGCCCGGCGGGCTCGCGCAGCAGCGGCAGATCGAGGGTTGGCGTGAGCGTGAGGTCGAGCGCGCGGAACTCGCCGGCGCGCTCCTCGAGCCAGCGCGCGGCGAGCTCGGTGGTGTGGGGCTGCGAGCGCACGTCGCCCAGGCGCAGGCACAACCACGCGCCTGGCGCAACGGCGAGCAGCGCGAGCACGCCCCACGTCGCGAAGCCCGCGACCGCGCTGCGCGTCGGCACGCGGCGCGCGACTTCGCGCAGACCGAAGGCCGCGCAGCAGGCGAGCAGCGGCACGAGCGGAAGCGCGAAGCGCTCGTAGGTGCGGTTGTACAGGCCCAGCACGACGAAGTAGGGCAACGCGAACGCGAGCACGACCCACAGGTCGCGGCGGCGCGTGTAGTTGTTCGCCGCGTCCGACGTCTGACGCCGCGCGGCCCACAGCACCAGCCCGAGCAGCGCGAGCGCGGTCAGCGCCGGTTCGTACGAGACGAACGTGCGCGCCAAGGTCGCGAAGCCGCCGCCGCGGAACTGGTCGAGGAACAGCAGGTGACCGCTCTGGTTGATGAGCGCGGCGTCGGCCCCCGGTTGCGGCGGCAGCGGATCGCCGAAGAACTCGTAGGGATAGAAAACCACGACGCCGGAGCCCACGAGCGCGACGGTGAGCAGCAGGCGCGGGTCGAGCCAGCTGCGTTTGTGCGTGCGGCGCGCCAGCACGGCCACGACGAGCGCCGGAAGCAACGCGAGCGCGCTCTGCAGGCAGCCCAGGGCGAGCGCGAGCGCGCCGCCGGCCATGCTGTGGCCGGCCACGCCGCCGCGGCGGCGCAGGCGCACGAAGGCGAGCAGCGCCCAGGCGAAGAGTGCGCCAGCGGCAGCGTGCGGACGCGACTGCTGCGAGAAGTTGACCGACAGCAGGCTCGCGGCGCACAGGAGCCCGGCGACGATGGCCCAGCGCCGCTCGAGGAACAGCGCGGCCAGGAGGTAGGCGGCGGGGGCCATCAGCGCGGCGAACAGCGCCACGACCAGGCGCGTCTGCAGGTGCGGCGCGGAGGCGGCGCGCAGGTGATCGGCGAGCGGCGCCTGCGCCTGCGCGTTGGCTGGCCGCGGAACCTGCGTGGCGACGTTCGCGATGAGCAGCGGATACCAGCGGAAGTTGCGCTGCTGCTTCCAAGCGTCGCCGCCCTGGCGCAGCAGCTCGACTTGCCCGGGGATCATGCAGTCCTGCTCGAGTGTCGTCGGCAGTCCGTGCCCGATCCCCGGCAGCCGCAGGAAGAAAGCGCTGAAGAACAGCGCGACGCACACAACCCAGGTGAAGATGCGCTCGCGCAGCGTCGGCGGGGGCGTGGGCTGCAACGTCGGCGGAGTGGAGCGGGTCACAGCCTCAAGCCTACTTCCCGTCGGGCCAGCACACGGAGCATCAGCACCGATCCGAGCATGGCCAGCGCGGTCGCGCCCGCGGCGCCGCTCAGTCCGAAGCTCGGGATCAGGAGCGCGTTGAAGTACGCGTTGAGCAGCACGACGCTGAACATCAGGCGCGTGTGCCAGGCAGGCTGGTTGGCCATCAGCAGGACCTGGAGGAACGGCATGTAGCCGGCGATGGCGACGATGCCGCCGACGAGCAGGGCGAGCGGCAACCATCCGGCCGCGAATTCCTCGCGGTCGAGCACCCACAAGAACACAGGGAACACGGCCAAGGTCGCCGCGCCGACGCCCAGCATCAGCCAGTAGGTGACGCGCTTGCCCTTGGCGATGAGTTGCTCGAGCTCCGCTGTGCGCCCCGCGGCGAGGTGTTGCGCGAGCAGCGGGTTGTAGTTGTTCTGCAGCACGACCAGCAGCTGGAACACGCCCTCGGCGACGAGCGCGGCGAAGCTGTACACGCCCACCGGACCGTCGGCGAGGAACACGCCCAGCATCAGCACGTCCAGGCGCGAGTTGAGCTCCATCAACATCCCAGAGCCCATGCTCTTCACGCCGTACACGAGGTGCTCGCGCGACCAGGTGCGCCAGGTCGGTGCGATCGGCGCGCGCATCTGCGCCGCGACTTCGAGCGCGAGCGGAACGAAGAGCAGCCCTTCGGCGAAGCTGAACAGGAACGCGATGCGGCCGGGGCCCATGTCGCTCCAGGCGACGACGCCCAGGCCGGCGACCATCAGCACGTAGCGCAGCGAGGTGTAGATCGCGAAGGCGCGCATGCGCTGCGCGCCGTTGACGACCGACATCCCGACCTTGTTGAGCGCGAAGAAGAACAGGCCCGGCGTGGCGGCGGCGATGCCTTCGGAGACCTGCGGACTGTCGAGCAGCGCGGCGACCGGCTCACGCAGGAGGTAGAAGACGAGCGTGAACACGCTCGCCAGGAAGAGCGTGGGCGGGAGTGCTCCGGCGATCACGGTGGCGACGTGGCCGCGGTCCTCGCGGCGCTCGCTCATGGCGCGCAGCACCGAGAGGTTGATGCCGCCCACCGCGGCCTGCGAAACGAAGATGTAGGCCGCCAGAGTCTGGTTGAACACGCCCAGCGGCGCGGCGCCCCAGTGGCGACCGATGAGGAAGTTGAGGCCGTAGCCGCACACGCCCAGCACGGCGACGCTGGCGAAGTTCCACAGCGCGTCGCGCTGGAAGCGGCCGGAGAGCGCGGCGCGCAGGCGCTCGATGGCGCTCATCGACGGGGCGGGGCCGCGGGCGCGGGACGGGACGCTCGGAGGGACACCGGCGGAACGTTACAACAGCGCGCGGAGGCATCGAAGAGCGTGCAGGACGACGAGAGGGCGAGTGAGCAGCGTGCCGCGTCCGCGGGGCGCGCGTTGCTGGCTACGCTCGCGCTGGCGCTCCTGGGTTGCGTGGGCGCGCTGCCGCTCGATCCGCCCGGGCCGTACGCCGGCGCCGACCCGCTGTTCGCGCTGGCCTGGGCGGCGGTGTGCGCACCGGTCGCAGGCGCGCTCGCCGTTCACCTGCGCGTGCCGCCGTGGCCCTACGGACTGGCCGCGCCCGCGGCCTGGGTCGGCGCGGTGCTGTGGGGCGCGCTGGAATCGCCACGTCTGGTTCCGACGCCGCTGTGGGCCGCGACGGCCTGGATGGGACTGTTCGCGCTCGGCGGCGCCGCAGCGGAGCTCGCGCGCCCGCGTCCGGCGCGGGCGGTCTACGCCATCGCGCTCGCCGGATGCGCGCTCAACCTCGCGCCTTTCGGTCCGGGTTTGGCCGGCGCGCCTTGGCCTCCGGCGGTGGCCGCGCAACTGCTCGACTTCGCCCCGCTCTCGCTCGTGATCGAGAGCGCCGGACTCGACTGGCAGCGCCACGAGTTCGTGTACCGCGCCGCGCAGACCGACCGCTTCGAACGCGAGGCCTTCTCCGGCGCGCTTGCGGGTCCGCTCTGCCTTTTGTTGGGATACGCGACCTGGGTCGGTGCGTGGGCGGCTGTGCGACGACGCACGGCCGCGGTCGGCGCCTCGGCGCCCAGTTCCACCGACTAGGGTTCACCCCGCGCCATGGCCGTCCGCAAGTACTTCTGCACCTTTCCGCAGCACCTGATCAGCGAGCCGATCGTGAGCTACACGCTCGGCGCCAAGTTCGGTGTGATCCCCAACATCCGCGCCGCGAGCATCACGGACACGTTGGCGCTGGTCGCGGTCGAGATCGAAGGCAAGGACGACGCCATCGACCGTTCGGTGGCGTACCTGCGCGAGCGCGGCGTGCGCGTCGAAGACATGAAGGACTGAGCGCGCCCGAGCGCTCCGGAAACGAAGAGAGCCCGCGCAGTGCGGGCTGTCGTATGGAATCGCTGTCCCGCGTTGCGCGGGCTGACCGTGTCGAGCACAGCGCCCGTGTGTGCGGGCGCTGGCTGGCGACAGCGCGCGACGGCCGCGCCTAGAAGTCGTCGAGACCGCCGGCCTCGGGCTTCTTCTCGGCCTCTTCTTCCTTAGCCTTCGCCTGCTTGGTCAAGCCGGCCCACTGCTCGTCGTCTTCGCCGGCCTTGTTCCACGCGGTGAACCAGGCCTTCACTGCCTTCTTGTTGTAGACGACCGTCTCGAGGTCCTTGTCGTACTTCCAGCCGAAGTTCTTGCCGCTGCAGATCTGCGTCAGGCTGCGCTGGATCAGATCGCCGTTGCTCGCGTCCGTCGGATCCGACAGGTTGAGCTTGCGCATCACGTTGAGCAGCGCCGGCATCGCCGGGCGGCCGAGCTCCTCGAGTTTGCGCAAGGCCTTCGTCGACTTTGCGCCGCCGCCCGTCATGAAGGTGTCGACGAGCGCCACGA
>ERZ1066135.1229-NODE-1229-length-10311-cov-5.894696_pt1 | contig 10311 bp, 10 predicted proteins | sample MGYA00382782_ERZ1066135 | MGnify/ENA primary metagenome ERZ1066135 (study PRJEB33369, sample SAMEA5778365) | biofilm metagenome | biome: Industrial cooling water; feature: Water cooling tower basin; material: Biofilm | place: United Arab Emirates | collected...
ATATTGACGAAGCGGAAGCAATGGCAGATGCGGCGAAGCGCTCCGGCAAGCTCGCATTGATCGATCACGAACTTCGTTTTCTTCCCGGCCGGCAGAAGGCCAAGGCAATGCTGCATTCCGGAGCGATCGGGACCATCCGCCACGCGAAATATACTTTTAAGGCACCGCACCGCGGCGACCCAACGCAGAAGTGGGATTGGTGGTCAAGCAAAGAGGCAGGTGGCGGAGCACTCGGGGCGATCGGCTCGCACGTCATCGATTCCTTTCTCTGGTTTCTCGAAACGGGGATAGAGTCGGTCGAGGCCCAGCTTCAAACGCACATCAAAGAACGGCCGCTCGACGGCGGCATGCGGGTTGTCGAGACGGACGATCAGGTTAATATGCTTCTCAGATTTCGTGATGGTGAGGTAACAAATGACGCGACCGGGCTCGTTTCCGTCTCGATGATCGAAGGGCCGGAATATGTGAATTGCATCGAGTTCATCGGCAGCGAGGGTTGGATGCGTGTCGGGCATCGTGGCGATACTTACATCGCGAAGCGAGGCGAGGCCGAATGGAAAGCGATCGAGGTCGAATACCCGCCGAGTATTGACGGCATCTTCGAATCCGGCTTCCCGAGCGGCTTTATGGCTTTTGCACGGAAGATAATTGACGCGATCATCCGTGGCGATGATGCGATAGAAAACGCAGCGACATTCGAAGATGGCGTCAGTGTACAGCTAGTGTTGGACGCCGCCCGACAATCGAGCGAAACGGGAGAGCGGACACGCGTGTCCCCATGAGTGCGAAGCACGAAGAGGTAAACAAGTGCCCGCCCGCCGTTATTTCATATATTTGTCCAGAAAATCGGCAACGAGCGGATATAGTTCGAGTCGGTTTTTCAATTTTGAAATGCCGTGGCCTTCGTCATCGTAGAGTTTGTATTCGACGATGGCGTTTCGCTTTTTAAGAGCATCGACAACCTGCTCGGCTTCGGTGTAGGGAACTCGCGGATCGTTCTTGCCGTGGATCACAAATAGCGGCGTTTTGATCCGATCGATCTTTCGGATCGGTGAGATCCTGCGGAGAAAGTCGATGTCACGGTCGAGTCGTCCATACTCCACTTCACGCTGACGGCGACGATAGCCGGAAGTATTCTGCAGAAATGTTTCCCAGTTCACTATCCCGACCGTGTTGACCGCCGCGGCCCAAAGATCGGGATAAAGGGTAATCGCCGCCATGGTCATGTAACCGCCATAACTTCCGCCCATAACGGCGATACGCTTCGCGTCGGCTCCGCCTTTGGTTGTCAGCCATTCATGAGCGGCAGCGATATCTTTCACGGAATCTTCGCGCTTCTCGACGTCGTCAAGATGCGTATAGGTCTTGCCATATCCGGTCGACCCCCGGACATTTGGATCAAGAACCGCATATCCACGCGATAGATAATACTGAAATAATGGATTGAAACCAGGTCGCGATTGGCCTTCAGGGCCGCCGTGGACGGAGACTATGACCGCAAGGCCGCCGGGGAAAGTGCTCTTTATTGTTCCGTCGGGAAGCTTTTCCGCGATTCCACCAATACCACCCTTGAATGACGACGGTACGTAGAACCAAGCTGGAATATCACGGCCATCGAACGTCTTGAACTTGATTAGTTCGGGGGTCACGAATGTTTTCGGGTCGATGCCTGCCCGGTCGCTCTGTGTTACCTGCGTTAGCTTTTTCGATTTGATGTCGTACAACCACACGTCGCCGTTCTGGGTGGCGGAGCTAAACGAGAATGCCAGTTTTGAACCGTCCTTTGAAAAGGTCGTGCCGCCTACAATGCCTTGAGCAGGAAGTTTGATTTGATCGTGAGCCTTGGCGACGGTTGAGGTCAATGGTTTTCCACCGGTTTCGATGCTGCGGATATAGAGTTCGGAAAAGCCGTCGTTGTTCACTGTATAGGCCAGCGTGCGCGAATCATCGCTGAGTGTGACGCCGCCGACTTCCCAGTTTGGCCCATAAACGACAGATGTCGCCAGGTTTGAGGCCGACCAGTCATTTCCCGCCGCGTTCTTCTGCCGCATCTGCACTAGCGCCTCAAACTCGCGATTGTCATTCGTGGTCATCAGCAGGCTGTCGGCGAGAAACTCCACATTGCCGAACTCGCTCGCGTCTTCGTGTGGAGTCAAATGGGTTTCCTTGCCGGTCCTGACATCGACCATAAAAAGATCGTTGTCCAGGCTCTTTTCGATGCCGCTACGTGATATGACGATCTTTGAGCCCGAGTCGTTGAAAGCGGCTATGCTTATGTTGCCGTCGAATTTGTAAAGAAGCACTTCCTTCTCAGACTTGAGGTCCATCGAGTAAGCGTCGAAGAAATTGCGGTTGCGTTTGTTTGAGGTGTAATAGATCCGCTTGCCGTCCTTTGAGACACCGGCGAAATTATGCCGAACGGTCGGCTCATCGGTGAGTTTCTCGATCGCGTCGCCACCCGGCGTCATCCAATAGAATTGCGTGTTCTCGTTCCCGCCACGGGCCATTCCAAAGATGATGCCGCTGTTATCCGGCAGCCATCGCACAAAGCTGACGTTGTCGTCAAAGTAAGTAAGCTGTTCGGGTTTGCCACCCGCGGCATCTACCGCCCAAACCTGCGAGGTGCCGGTTGCGTTTGTTAAGTAAACGATGCGTTTTCCGTCTGGCGAGAAGTCCGGGGAACCCGCGGACTTGATGCTCAGGTACTGCTGAATTGTGTAGGGCTGTGCGAACGAAACGGCTGCGAACAAGAAGATCGCTGCGAAAACGAAGAGCTTTTTCATACTTTTCACCGGAACCGGGATTCCGGCTGCAAGTTTACAGCAGTTACGTTCGCTGCTCTAGTCTGGCTGCAGCGTTATTCGCCCAGGTGGAGCTTGAGAAATGCCAGAATGTCGTTTCGGACGTCGAGCGTTATGGTATGTCCGATGCCCGGATAAAGCTTGAACTCGGCATTAAGCCCGGCGGCGGTGTACATTTCCCGGGCCGCACCCCAGCGGTCGACCGGTTTTTCACCGAGCAGAGGGAAGATCAGCTCGCGGTCTTCTTTGTCGTAGGAATCATCGAATACAACGGAATCGTTATCGTCCTTGTCGCCGAGGAAAATGAACATCGGAACGCCGCGGAGTGTTTTCAGGTCAAGATCGCTTCCCGTAACCGATTTCATATCAGCAACTCCTATCGGGTACCGCAGCGTATTCTCTTTGTAACTTGCCGCAGGGACGATTGGCCATCCACCCGGTGAGCCGATGGCCGCCGCCTTTACGCGTTCGGGATGGAGAAAAGTAAAGCGGTTCACGAACATGCCCGACGCAGAAAATCCAAGCATCAGAACTCGGCGGTCGACCTTGAGCCCTGAATCTTTAGCCATCCGCTCACGTGCATCGTCTATCATCGCAATGAGCTGCATGTCGAGCCGGGCGTAGTCTTTCTTTTCAACCTTTGCGGTCGTCATCGTGTCGCGGTCGAGCGCATGAGTATACGTCTTCCAATCTGTCGCCGGCCGAGGGAAAACGGGGGTCAATATTGCTACCGGTACCTCAGAGACGAAGCGGCTGTTTTGATTGATACGTCGCATTACGTCGGCCTCATGAATAGCGAGGTCGTCGTCGTTCTTACCGGTATTGTTCGGGAGTACAAGGATAGTACGTTCCTTCCCTTTTGCAGCCGCTTCGAAGAACGTTGGCGGCACATATAGGTAGTACGGATAATTGAATCCCTTGGCGGGAGAGGCATCGAAGCGATTCACGCCTCCGAGGGAAACGGGCTGGCCCTGAGCTACAGCCGACAAAGCCGTTATAAAGATAAAAGCGGCAAAATGTGCGTATCTTCTCATCGAAAAGACCGAACGAATTCATCACCAGCCTTGTTCCGAAAAAGTTGTGCTCAGGAGGTATGGTCGTGAACGACCCGCCAGCCTTCCTTGAACCTGCGAAAAATCAGGGTGAATTTTCCACCAGGGGCATCGTTTGCCCTCTTGAGTGACCAACTGCCAAGAACGAGGGCCGCATCTTTTGAAAGGAGCGTGATCTCAAGGTCGGAGAACGTCAGCGTACCCATCTTCTCACGGGTGTCATAGCTCCGCTTGTAATTATCGAGTGTTTGCTGCCACCCGCGAGTGACCCGCGACGAAACGAATGTCAGCTTCTCGCTTTTCCAGTATCCCTGCATAAAGCCCTCGATGTCCCCGCGATTCCAAGCCGCAGCTTGGTCTTCCATAACCTTACGGATCGCCGTTTGGGCCTTTGACTCCTGCGCCGACACGACGGCGGAAATCAGGAGAATGGCCGCTATGGTTATTACAGGACTGAGCATTTGTCTCTTCATGAGGTCTACCTCGAAACGTTCAAGAAAAAAGGCCAGCGTCCGATGCCGGCCTCAATATTAAAGTCCTTGTTGCCGGGTCATTGGGCGGCTGCTGCGTCCGCCTTTTGTTTCTCTGTAAGCGCAATTCCCATTTTCTCGAGCGTCGCCTGATTAAGAGTGCCGGTTACGCTTAGACCATTCGCTTCTTGGTATTTCTTCAGCCCGTCGCGGGTCTCCTTGCTTAGTTGGCCGGTCTCTTCGCCGGTATACATTCCGCCGGCCTTGAGCATCCGCTGGGCTTCCTTTATCTGGTCCTTCGTCGCACGAAAAATAGTCCGCTTCGGCTTATCGGTTTTGGCCTTTTCAGGCTTCTCTTCTTTTGCCTTCGCATATGAACTCTCCGGAGCAGGTATCGTTTTCTGCTGTTCCGTCAGGGCGATCTCCATTTTTTCAAGCGTCGCACGATTTAGCGAGCCGGTTTTGGTCAGACCATTCGTTTCCTGAAACTTTCGTATCGCCGCACGAAAATCATTGTTGTACTTTCCGTCAGACTCGCCAGAGTAGCTTCCGGCAGCCTTCAGCTTGGTTTGTGCTTCGGTGATCTGATCCTTTGTCGGGCGGAACGAGACCCGCTTGGGCTTTTCTGCCGTAGCGGAGCTGTTTGTGCCATTTGTTGTGCCTTGGCCAAGAACGAGACCGGTGAACACAAAGATGGCCAATGTGAGAAATAAGATCTTTTGCATTTTTTATCTCCTAGTTTTGGGCGAATGTGCGTTTACGCGTCATAATGCCGGAATTCGACCGTGCGCGAAAAATTTGAGAAGAAGTATCGGACTAAATCTGGATTATGTCAATAAAACCAACATCGAACAATTTTATAGTTTGCTGAATGAACATTCATTCAGTTATAATCTCTGGAACTTTTGGAAGTGAATTGAAACCGAGCTTGATCAACTTATGAATATCCGAAAAGCTGCTGTTTTAGGTGCGGGAACGATGGGAGCGGGTATTGTCGCCCACCTTGCCAATGCCGGAATTCCGGTGCTTTTGCTTGATATCGCACCGCGTGAATTGAAGCCCGAAGAAGAGGCGAAGGGGCTTTCGCTCGAGTCGCCCCAGGTTCGCAACCGAATCGTGAAGGAGCTGTTTGAAGCGGCCAAGAAGCTAAAGCCGGCTCCATTTATGCTCGCCAACAATGCAAAGCTGATCACGCTCGGTAATTTTACCGACGACATGGCGAAGCTTAAGGATTGCGACCTTGTGATCGAGGCTGTGGTCGAGCGGCTCGATATCAAGCATCAGGTCTTCGGCGAGGTCGAAAAGCATCGGAGGCCGGGTTCGTTCATTGCTACGAATACGAGCGGTATTCCGATCGCTTCGATTGCCGAGCCTTTCTCGGAGGATTTTAAGAAGCATTTCGTCGGTGTTCATTTCTTCAACCCGCCGCGGTACATGAAGCTCGTCGAGCTAATCCCGACAGAGTGGACCGATGGCGAAATGGCCTGCAAGCTTTCGGGTTTTCTTGATCAGCGGCTTGGCAAGGGCGTTGTCGCGGCAAAGGACCGGCCGAACTTCATCGCCAATCGGATTGGAACCTTCGCGATGATGGCCACGGTTCACGAAATGGTCGCTATGGGATTCACGCCGACCGAGGTCGATCAGATGACCGGTAAGGCGATCGGCCATGCAAAGTCGGCGACCTTCCGTACGGCGGACCTTGTCGGGCTGGATGTGCTTGTTCACGTCAATCGCAATCTTTATCCGGCCGTGCCTGAGGACGAGGATCGCGATGTGTTCCTCTTACCTGATGTGATCGAGAAGATGCTCGAAAAGAACCTTCTCGGTGATAAGACACGCGGCGGATTTTACAAGAAATCTAAAACCGCCGAGGGCAAGACGGAGATCCACGAACTCGACCTCGCGACCTTCGAATTTAAACCGCAGGAGAAGACGAAGTTCGCTTCGATCGAGGCCGCAAAAGGGATCGAGGATATGAACAAGCGGATCAATTCGCTTGTTTGGGGCGAAGACCGCGTTGGCGAGTTTCTTTGGAAGACAATGTCGAGGACCTTTCGTTACGCGGCCAACCGTATTCCGGAGATCGCCGACACCATAGTCGAGGTCGATAACGCGATCAAATGGGGTTTCGGTTGGGAGATCGGAGTTTTTGAGACCTGGGACGCGATCGGGCTCAAGCGTTCCGTCGAGCGGATGAAGGCCGAAGGGCAAGCAGTCCCGGCGAGCATTGAAAAAATGTTGGCGGGCGGTGCCGAGACCTTTTACAAGAACGAGGGCGGCGACGTCTCTTATTTTGATCTCGTCGCCGGCGAATACAAACCGATGCCTGAGCGGCCTGGTGTAACGATCCTCAGGGCCGTGAAGGAACGTACCGGAGTCATCAAGTCGAATCCGGGGGCCTCGCTTATTGACATTGGCGATGGCGTCGCTTGTCTCGAGTTCCATTCGAAGATGAACTCTATCGGTGGCGACACGGTTCAGATGATGAACTTTGCGATCGATGAGGTCGAACGTAACTTTAAGGGACTGGTCGTTGGCAACCAGGGTGGGAATTTTTCGGCGGGTGCGAACCTTATGATGCTTCTGCTCGCGGCTCAGGAAGAAGAGTGGGACGACATCAACATGATGGTTCATGCCCTCCAGCAAGCCGTAATGCGGCTACGATATTCCGCGAAGCCGGTCGTTACGGCTCCCTACGGGCTCACGCTCGGTGGCGGTTGCGAGATCGCGATGCATGGAAACCGGGTTCGGGCCGCGGCTGAGACGTACATCGGGTTGGTCGAGGTCGGTGTAGGTGTGATCCCTGCCGGGGGCGGAACCAAGGAAATGACGATGCGTGCAATGGATGCCGCGGCCAAGGCTCCGGATTCGGATCCGCTTGTGTTTCTGAAGAATACATTCGAATTGATCGGTATGGGCAAGGTCGCGACCTCGGCCCAGGAGGCCAAAGCATGGGGCTTTCTCCGCTATGTCGATTCCATCTCGATGAATGGCGATCGCCTTATTGCCGATGCAAAGCAGGAAGTGCTCAACCTTGATGCTTCCGGCTTTGAGCCGCCCGTGCCGCGCGAGGACATCACAGTAATGGGCGAGGATGGGATCGCCGCTATGAAACTTGCTCTCCACATGATGAAACAGGGCGGCTTTATCTCCGATCACGACGAACTGATCGGTACGAAACTGGCTAATATCATGTGCGGTGGTGCGATCAACCACGCTGTTCAGGTCAGCGAGCAATATCTCCTGGACCTCGAGCGCGAAGCGTTCATCTCGCTTTGCGGCGAGAGTAAAACGCAAGAACGCATAGCCGCGATGCTCAAGACCGGCAAGCCGCTGAGAAACTAGGTAAGACGGCCAATGAAGAACGACACCTTTTATTTTACCAACGAGCTCAGGCAGACGGTCGAGGATGCGAGAGCGTCTTTCGGTTCGCTTTCGAACGAGCAGCTCAATTGGAAGCCGGCGGTCGACAGTTGGAGTGTTGCGCAATGCCTGGACCACCTCATTCGCTCGAACGACGAGATGAATCCGGTATTTGAAGCCAAGCTTGCCGGTGCGAAAAATTCGTTTTGGGAGTCGTGGTCGCCGCTCTCCGGTTTTTTCGGCGGGATGCTTAAGAACAGCCTCCGCTCGGACAGGAAGAAGTTCAAGGCTCCGAGCGACGCGATCGTTCCGCCGAGTGATATTCCAGCGGGAATCGTTGACCGTTTTGCCGCTTGTCAGGAAAGGGTGATCGCCGAGATCGAGAAGACGGCGGGGCTCGATTGGGATAAGACGGTTGTGACCTCGCCGTTCATGGGCCTGATCACCTATCGGCTCCGCGACGCGCACGACATTGTCGTCGAACATTCGAAACGGCATCTCCGGCAGGCGAAACGCGTTATGGACTCGCCGTCCTTTCCGCAGTAGCTCTTTGAAACAATGCCCGAAAGCCTTAACAGCAGGATGTATCGTTGGGGATTCAACCTTTTCCCGGCATACCGCGGAACGGGGGGACGTGTCCTTTATATCGCGAGTGACTGGCGCGAGGTCAAGATCAAACTTCCGCTCAACTGGCGGACGCGAAATTACGTCGGAACGATCTTCGGCGGAAGCATTTACGGAGCGATCGACCCGTTCTATATGCTGATGTTGATGCACATCCTCGGCCCGGGTTACACGGTTTGGGACAAGGCGGCGAATATTAGGTTTCGGAGGCCGGGAAAGTCCGTTCTTTTCGCAGATTTTCATTTGTCTGATGAGGAGATCGTGGAGATCAAGAACCTCGCCGATGGAGCAGCTTCGATCGACCGGGTATATAACGTAGAGTTGAAAGATAGAGATGGCGTTGTCCATGCGCACATAGAAAAAACGCTGTATATTTCCAAGAAAACAAATTCCAGGGAGAAAAGCGTATGAGGTCATTTGGTTGTTTATTGTTCGCTGTTGTGGCTTTGGCATTGTCTGGTTGCGGTGATGTGACCGGCGAGCCGATCGAAATGGCAAATGCCTGCAAGATCGAGAACGACGGGAAATTTTTCCAGGTCAGCGGCGTAGTGGCCCAGCGAGGCAGCGTCTTCTGCTCAAATACCGGAGGCAGGATGGAGTGCGGCTTTGACCTGCTCGAAGCCGCTGGAAGCCCAAACAAGCTTCGCGTCGATATCGAACAGGGAAGTGGAGCGAACACGGTTGACAAACTTGAGCGAGGATACAAGGCCGAGGATATCAAGATCCGCGATAACGCCGGAAACCAGATCGCTCTCGACAAAGACATGGTAAAGCTGACCGGAAAGCTCTCGGTCGCACCGGCCGCCCCAGGCGGGCAGGGTGTTTGCTTTATGCAGGTGAACAAGATCGAACGATGAAGGAACGTTGCGACTGGGCAAGGAATGAACTTGCGATCCACTACCACGATACGGAGTGGGGCGTGCCGTTGCACGACGACCGCGGGCTCTTTGAATTCTTGATCCTTGAAGGTGCTCAAGCGGGCCTTAGTTGGGACACGATACTTCGCAAGCGCGAATCGTACCGCGAGGCATTCGATGGTTTCGACCCGGCGAGGGTCGCCCGATTCACACCTGCAAGGTGCGACAAGTTGCTCATGAACGAAGGCATCATTCGTAACCGCCTTAAGATCGCATCTGCGGTTGGGAACGCAAAGGCTTTCCTCGGTGTGCAGGACGATTTTGGTTCCTTCGACTCGTACATTTGGGAGTTCGTTGGGGGAAAGCCGATCGACGGAAAGCGCAAAACGCTGGCCGATGTGCCGGCAAAAACAGACATTTCGGACGCGATATCGAAGGATCTGAAAAAGCGCGGCTTCAACTTCGTCGGCTCGACCATTATGTACGCCTTCATGCAGGCTACCGGAATGGTAAATGACCATGTGGAAATGTGCTTCCGATATAAGCAGGTGTCGAAGTAACTCTGCGGTCGTTGCCGTGAAAGCGTTGAGATCATATTTGAACGCAGTGATCGCAAGGGAAGCAGAGCGATGTCTATAGATATTCCTGTTACTCAGGCAGTTCGGTTCCTTCGGGAGAAAAAGATCGAGTTCGTTCCGCATCTTTACGATTACGTCGAGAAGGGCGGTGCGAAGGAATCGGCAAGGCAGTTGGGGGTTGACGTACACGCGGTCGTAAAGACCCTGGTGCTTGAAGCGAACGAAAAGAAGCCGCTTGTTGTGCTGATGCACGGGGACAGGGAAGTTTCGACCAAGTCGCTTGCTCGGCATCTTGGCGTCAAATCCGTCGAACCGGCGACGCCTGAAAAGGCTTCGAAACTTACCGGTTATATGGTTGGCGGCACTTCTCCGTTTGGGATGAAGACCAAGATGCCGGTTTATGCCGAGCGAACCATCTTCGGCCTCGAACGAATTTGGATAAACGGCGGAAAGCGAGGCTTTTTGGTTGAGATCGATCCCGATGCGCTGCGGCATCTCGAGGCTGCCGAGGTCGAGGTAGGGATCGAAAAATAGGAGATGAGTATAATTTTTAGGAAGTCCATCGA
>ERZ1066135.1232-NODE-1232-length-10293-cov-8.479000_pt1 | contig 10293 bp, 8 predicted proteins | sample MGYA00382782_ERZ1066135 | MGnify/ENA primary metagenome ERZ1066135 (study PRJEB33369, sample SAMEA5778365) | biofilm metagenome | biome: Industrial cooling water; feature: Water cooling tower basin; material: Biofilm | place: United Arab Emirates | collected...
ATCCTCCGACACGGCGGCCACGCCGCCAAAAGGTCGATTGTCGACAGTGCCCGGGCGGGGGCAGTACTGCGGTTTGCCCGCTGGTGGCCTCAGGCGCGGGCCGCCAGCGCGAGCGCCGGCTCGGCGTCGAAGCGCTCGAAGCCGCTGTAGCAGATGAAGTGCCGGTTCATCGCGCGACCGAACAGCGCCATGCCCAGGCGCGTGGCCAGCTCGTGGCCCATCTGCGTGATGCCGGAGCGCGAGACGACGACCGGGACGCCCATCTGGGCCGACTTGATGACCATCTCGCTGGTCAGCCGGCCGGTCGTGTAGAAGGCCTTGTCGGCGCCGTCCATGCCGCGCAGCCACATCCAGCCGGCCAGGGTGTCGATCGCGTTGTGGCGGCCGACATCCTCGACGAAGAGTTCGAGCCGCGCGTCGTCGCCGTCGATCGTGAACAGCGCACAGCCGTGCACCGAGCCGGCCGACTTGTAGGTGCTCTCCTGGCGGCGCACCGCCTCGAGCAGCGCGTAGAGGCCGCGCTGCGTGATGCGCGCGCGCTCGGGCGGCGGCAGCGCCACGGCGTCGAGCTCGTCCATCAACCCGCCGAACACCGTGCCCTGGCCGCAGCCGGTGGTGACGACGCGTTTGGCGGTCTTGCGGTCGAAATCCTCGATGCCGGCGCGCGTCTTGACGGCCGCCGCGGACACGTCCCAGTCGACCGTGATCGACGCGATGTCGCTCGCCGACGCCACCAGCCGCTGGTTGCGCAGGTAGCCCAGCACCAGCAACTCGGGCTCGGCGCCCAGCGTCATCAGCGTGACGAGCTCGCGCTTGTCGACGAAGACCGTCAGCGGCCGCTCGGCCGGGATGCGGATGGTCTGGCGCTGGCCGTGCTCGTCCAGGACCTCGACCGCGCGCGTCAGCGGGGCGCGCGCCGAGGTCAGGCGCGGCAGGTCGGGGGCTGGGGGGGCGGTCATCGGAGAAGCATCTCACAAACGACACGGGCCGCCGAAGCGGCCCGCATCGCGGGAACAGCGACGGGCCGCGGCCGCGACCCGCGCAAGGTCGTCACTTCTTCGCCGCAGCCGCCGGTGCCGCCGCGACCGGCGCAGGAGCCGCCGCAGCGTCGGGGTTGTAGACGAAGGGGCCGGGGTCGGCGCAGGCCGGCGTCGGTGTGGCGGCCTTCGGGTCCTTGCCCGAGGTCTTGTAGTAGTGCGCGGCCGCGCGCTCCATCGACAGGCAGAGCTTGTAGGCACCGACCTTGTCACCGTGGGCGGTCTTGGCCTTGGCTTCGTCGGCCTTGGCCTTGGCTTCGGGCGTCGGCACCGGCGCCGGCAGCTTGGCGTGCACCAAGGCCGGTGCGCTCAACGCCGCCGCGCAGAGAGCCGCCGCCAGGAGAGATGGCTTGGTCATGATGAAGCGTCCTCGAAAGCGTCAGGCCTGCACGGCCGGGTTGCTGCCGACCGCCCCGCCGGAGCGCTGGGCGGGGATCTTGCCGGCGGCGATGTCGTTCGCCCAGAGCTCGTGGTGCTCCTTGGCCCAGGTCTCGTCGACGTAGCCGGTGCGCATCGCCTGGTAGGCGCCCTTCATGCCGATCGTGCCCAGGTAGATGTGGCCGAGGAACATCGCCATCATCAGCACCGACGCCGCGGCATGGATCATGTGGGCGATCTGCATGTCGCCGCGGGTGTAGAGCAGGCCCGGGATCAGCTTGTCGAGCACCAGCCCCGAGCCGACCACCAGGATGCCGAGCGAGAACACGCCGGCCCAGAACAGCACCTTCTCGCCGGCGTTGAAGCGGTGCGAAGGCACATGCTCGCCGCTGAACAGGCCGCCGCCCTTGGCGAGCCAGGTCAGGTCGTCCTTGCTGGGGAAGTTGTCGCGTACGAAGGTCAGGAACACGATCAGCAGCGACACCGCGAACACCGGCCCGGCGAAGTTGTGCAGGGTCTTCAGCGCGTAGCTCAGCCAGCCGAACAGGGTGCTGCCCAGGATCGGCAGCAGCGTGAACTTGCCGAAGGCCATGACCAGACCCGACACCGCGAGCGTCACGAAGGCGATCGCGTTGGACCAGTGCGCCGCGCGCTCGAAGTGCGTGAAGCGCTCGATGCGCCGGCCGGTCGGCGCAGCATGCACGTCGATGGAGCCCTTGGCCTTGTAGAACAGCGCGATCGCCAGCACGACGATGCCGAGCAGCGCGCCGCCGTAGGGCAGGATCCAGTTGTTGCGCACGTCCCGCCAGGCTTCGCCGGCGGTGGTGAAGGTCGAGCCCGGGTACTGCACGAATTCCTGGATCAGCACACCCTTCTCGACGCCCGGCAGACTCGTGACGCCGGAGTCCTTGCCGGACTCGCGCACCGCGCGCCAGAACGGCGCGTTGTTGTAGGGTTGGCTCTTGGCGCGCTCGGCGTTGCTCTCGTTCGCGGCATCGGCCGCCGGCGGCGGCGCCGCGGCCGGTGCGGCCGCCGGCGCCTGCGCGAGCGCCACCGACGCGGCACCGGCCAGCAGCAGCGCGGCAAGACCTCTCAGGATGCTTCGGGTCATGACGTTCCTCGGACGGTGCGGCGCGATCAGCGCGCGCGCAGGTACTCGTTCTGCTGCTGGTTGCGTGCCTTGAGCTGCTGCTCCCAGCTTTCGCGATCGCCTGCCTTCCAGCCCTCGGCCATGTAGGTCGACCGCTGGACGCCGTCCCAGGCCTTGGCGTCGACCTTCTTCGTGGCGGCACCGGCTTCCTGGGGCTTCTCGCCGCAGGCCGCCAGACCGCCGAGGGCCACGGCCGCCGCGGCCAGCGCCGCCCAGCGCTTCAGGGTCGGGACGCTCATGACTTGGTCGCCCCGGCGGGCTTGGCGCCGCCGGCGGGCTGGCCGTAGGCCGTGCCCCAGCCCCAGACCTCGGAGCCCTTGCCACGCGTCAGCACACGGGTGCGGAAGATGTCGGCCACCACGTCGCCGTCGCCGCCGAGCAGGGCCTTGGTCGAGCACATCTCGGCGCAGGCCGGCAGCTTGCCTTCGGCGAGGCGGTTCGAGCCGTACTTCTCGAACTCCTCGTGCGAACCGTTGGCCTCGGGGCCGCCGGCGCAGAAGGTGCACTTGTCCATCTTGCCGCGCAGGCCGAAGGTGCCGTTGGTCGGGAACTGCGGCGCGCCGAACGGGCAGGCGTAGCTGCAGTAGCCGCAGCCGATGCAGACGTCCTTGTCGTGCAGCACCACGCCCTCGTCGGTGCGGTAGAAGCAGTCGACCGGGCAGACCGCCATGCAAGGCGCGTCGCTGCAGTGCATGCAGGCCACGGAGATCGAGCGCTCGCCGGGCTGGCCGTCGGACAGCGTGACCACGCGCCGCCGGTTCACGCCCCAGGGCACCTCGTGCTCGGCCTTGCAGGCCGTGACGCAGCCGTTGCATTCGATGCAGCGCTCGGCGTCGCAGATGAACTTCATTCGGGCCATGGTGGCATCTCCTTAAGCGCGTTCGACCTGGCAGACGGTCGTCTTGGTCTCTTGCATCATCGTCACGATGTCGTAGCCGTAGGTCGTGGCGGTGTTGATCGCCTCGCCACGGATGACCGGCTTGGCACCGTCCGGGTAGTACTGCGCCAGGTCCACGCCCTGCCAGCGGCCGGAGAAGTGGAAGGGCAGCCACACCGTCTCGCGGTCGACGCGCTCGGTGACGAGGGCCTTGACCTTGATGCGGGCGCCGGTCGGCGTCGAGAGCCAGACGTCCTCGCCGTTGCGCACGCCGCGGTCGTTGGCGGCCGCCGGGTTGATCTCGACGAACATCTCCTGCTGCAGTTCGGCCAGGTAGGGGTTCGAGCGCGTCTCCTCGCCACCGCCTTCGTACTCGACCAGCCGGCCCGAGCTCATGATCAGCGGGAACTTGGCGCCGATGTCCTTGTTGGCGTCCTGGACGGTCTTGAACAGCGTCGGCAGACGCCACAGCGTCTTGCGGTCGTCGTGGGTCGGGTACTTGGCGACGAGGTCCGGCCGGGTCGAGTACAGCGGCTCGCGGTGCTTGGGCACGGCGTCGGGGAAGTTCCAGACCACCGCGCGCGCCTTGGCGTTGCCGAAGGGGTGGCAGCCGTGCGCCATCGCCACGCGGATGATCGCCCCGGTCGGGTCGGTCTTCCAGTTCTTGCCCTCTGCCTTCTTCTTCTCGTCCTCGCTGAGGTCGTCCCACCAGCCGAGCTTCTTCAGCAGCACATGGTCGAACTCGGGGTAGCCGGTGGTGATCTCGGCGCCTTTGGAGTGAGAGCCGTCCTCGGCGAGCAGGTTGACGCCGTCCTTGTCGACGCCGAAGTTGGCGCGGAAGTTGCCGCCGCCGTCCATCACGTGCTTGGAGGTGTCGTAGAGGTTCGGCGAGCCCGGGTGCTTGATCTCCGGCGTGCCGTAGCAGGGCCAGGGCAGGCCGAAGTAGTCGCCGTCGAGCTTGTAGCCGGTCTCCTTGTCGACGCCGCCCTTGGCGCGCAGCGTCTTCACGTCGAAGACGTTCATGTTGCGCATGTGGGCCTTCAGGCGCTCCGGGCTCTGGCCGGTGTAGCCGATGGTCCAGACGCCGCGGTTGATCTCGCGCAGGATGTCCTCGGGCACCGGCTCGTCCATGCCGCCGACCTGCTGCATCTTGTAGTTCTTCGTCAGTTCCTTGCCGAAGCCCAGCTTGTCGGCCAGCTGGTACATGATCATGTGGTCGGTGCGGCTCTCCCACAGCGGCTCGATGACCTTCTCGCGCCACTGGATCGAGCGGTTGGACGCGGTGCAGGAACCCGAGGTCTCGAACTGGGTGGTGGCCGGCAGCAGGTAGACCGCGCGGTTGGGGTTCTGGTCCTCGGGCTTGCCGGGCATCGCGGCCATCGCCGCGGTCGCGCTCGGGAAGGGGTCGATCACGACCAGCAGGTCGAGCTTGTCCATCGCCCGCTTCATGTCGAGACCGCGGGTCTGCGAGTTCGGCGCATGGCCCCAGAAGAACAGGCCGCGCAGGTTGCTTTCCTGGTCGATCGCCTCGTTCTTCTCGAGCACGCCGTCGACCCAGCGCGAGACCGTCATGCCGGGCTTGGTCATCATGCCCGGCGCGTACTGCTTCTTGATCCACTCGAAGTCGACGCCCCAGACGCCCGCGAAGTGCTTGAACGAGCCTTCGGCGACGCCGTAGTAGCCGGGCAGCGAATCGGGGTTGGGGCCGACGTCGGTCGCGCCCTGCACGTTGTCGTGGCCGCGGAAGATGTTCGCGCCGCCGCCGGAGATGCCGATGTTGCCGAGCGCCAGCTGCAGGATGCAGGAGGCGCGCACCATCGCGTTGCCGATCGTGTGCTGCGTCTGGCCCATGCACCAGACGATGGTGCTCGGGCGGTTCTTCGCGAAGGTCTCGGCGACCCGTGCGACCGTGGCCTCGGGCACCCCGCAGGCCTCCTCGACCTTGTCAGGGGTCCAGTTCGCCATCACCTCGTCGCGGACCTTGTCCATGCCGTAGACGCGGTCGGCGATGTACTGCTTGTCTTCCCAGCCGTTCTTGAAGACGTGGTAGAGCACGCCGAACAGGAAGGGGATGTCGGAGCCCGAACGGATCCGCACATGCTCGTCGGCCTTGGCCGCCGTGCGCGTGAAGCGCGGGTCGACCACGATCATCTTGCAGCCGTTCTCCTTGGCATGCAGCATGTGCAGCAGCGAGACCGGGTGCGCCTCGGCGGCGTTGGAGCCGATGTACAACGCAGCCTTGCTGTTCTGCATGTCGTTGTACGAATTGGTCATCGCACCGTAGCCCCAGGTGTTGGCGACGCCGGCGACGGTGGTCGAATGGCAGATGCGCGCCTGGTGGTCGCAGTTGTTGCTGCCCCACAGGCTCATCCACTTGCGCAGCAGGTAGGCCTGCTCGTTGTTGTGCTTGGACGAGCCGACGACGAAGACCGAATCCGGCCCGCTCTGCCCGCGCAGCTCGAGCATCTTCTTCGACACTTCGTCGAGCGCCTGATCCCAGCTGATGCGCTGGTACTTGCCGTTGACCAGCTTCATCGGGTACTTCAGGCGGTACTCACCGCGGCCGTGCTCGCGCAGCGCCGCGCCCTTGGCGCAGTGCGCGCCGAGGTTGATCGGCGAGTCGAACACCGGCTCCTGGCGCACCCAGATGCCGTTCTCGACCACCGCATCGACGGCGCAGCCGACCGAGCAGTGGCCGCAGACCGTGCGCCGCACGCTGACCGCGCCGGCGGCCTTCGGCGCCTCGGCGGCCTGCGCCTGGGCCTTGCGCACCAGCGTCAGCTGGCCGGCCGCCAGGCCGGCGCCGACGCCCAGGCCCGAACGGCGCAGGAAGGCGCGACGGTCCATCGTCGGGATCGCGCGCGAGACGCCGCGCGACAGGCTGGACACCATCGAGGACAGGGACGCACCGGCCCCCACCGCGGACGACTTGCGAGTGAGCAACATACGGCCTCCGGTCCTCAGACCTTGGTGGTCTGGTAGTAGCGCTGGATGTGTTCGGTCAGGCGGTAGCCGGTCGAACGCTCGGCCTTGCCGGCGTCGCCGCGGGCCGCGGCCTCGTCCGGCTTGGCGATCGGCAGCACGGCCGCGGCCGCCGCCAGCGCCCCCACCGTGCCGGCACCGGCGAAAACCCGCCGGCGGGAAAGTTTCGATTGCGCGTCGTCGTTCATCTCATGCTCCTGGGTCGCAGCGCGTCGCGCGCTGCCGCTGCCTGGGTTGCCGCCGGCCGTCGTGCAGATCGGCAAGCTTCTGCATATGTTGTCACGCACCGGAGCCGGATGCACGCACCGCAGCGCTGCACTCGGGCACCGGAGCCGCTCATGCTGCGCCGCCGCATCGCACCAACCCGCGGCTCGCGTCAATCTGTCATCGTCCCATGGCGCCATGCGACAGGCTGTCAGGTACCCGCCGACAAGATGTCGAGCGGCATGGCGCCGCGACCCCCGGGTAAATCCCGGGGCGGGTCTTCATGGATGTCGGTGGCGCACGACGCCCCGGTGCGGCCAGGGCCGCGGCGTTCGCCGCACGACGCTGTGCCACAGTACGGGCCGCGATGCCGACCGCCACCGCCCCGACCGTCCCGAACGTGCCGAACGCGGCCCTCGACGAATGGCCGCGCGCCTCCGTCCTGCTGGTCGACGACGAGCAGGGCATGCGCAACTTCCTCGAGAAGACGCTCACGCCGCGCGTCGGCGACGTCAGGAGCGCCGCCAGCGCCGAGGACGCCGACGCGCTGGTGCGCCGGCACCGCTTCGACCTGGTGATCCTCGACATCTCGCTGCCAGGCAAGAGCGGTCTCGAATGGCTGCGCGAGCTGCGCGAGCAGGGCTACAGCGGCGAGGTGGTGCTGATCACCGCCTACGCCGACCTCGACACCGCGATCGAGGCGCTGCGCGCCGGCGCCTCGGATCTCATCTTGAAGCCGTTCCGCGTCACGCAGATCCTCAATGCGGTGCGGCACGGCCTCGACCGCACCCGGCTGAAGCGCGAGAACTGGGTGCTCAAGCACATGATCTCGCAGCGCAGCGAGGGCTTCTACGGCCTGGTCGGCGGCTCGCCGGCGATGCTCGAGCTGCAGCATGCGCTGCAGCGCGCCGCGCCGGTGGCCAGCACGGTGCTGCTGACCGGCGAATCGGGCACCGGCAAGGAGCTGGCGGCCGTGGCGCTGCACCGCCACAGCCCGCGCGCGAAGGCGCCGTTCGTGCCGGTCAACTGCGCCGGCCTGGCGCCCGAGCGCATCGAGAGCGAGCTGTTCGGCCACGCCCAGGGCGCCTTCCCCGGCGCCACGCACGCACGCGACGGGCTGTTCTGGTACGCCCAGGGCGGCACCCTGTTCCTCGACGAGATCGCCGAGCTGCCGCTGCCGCAGCAGTCGGCGCTGCTGCGGGTGCTGGAGGACCACCGCATCCGCCCGGTCGGCAGCGAGCAGCAGATCCCGGTCGACGTGCGCATCGTCGCCGCGACCAACCGGCGGCTTGCCGACGAGGTGCTGGCGGGGCGCTTCCGCAAGGACCTGTACTACCGGCTGCAGGTGGTGGAGATCGGTCTGCCGCCGCTGCGCGAGCACAAGACCGACATCCCGGCGCTGGTCGCGCACTTCATCGAGACGCTGGCGCCGCAACTCGGCGTCGAGCCGATCGCCCTGAGCGCCGGCGAACTGGCCTACCTGCAGCAGTACGACTGGCCGGGCAACGTGCGCGAGCTGCGCAACCTGATCGAGCGCTCGATGATCCTGGGCGCGCTCAACGTCTCGGCGCTGTACCCCGGCGGCGCGGCGTCGCGCGCCACCGGCCCGACCGACCTGCACACGCTCGAGAAGCAGCACATCCTCGCGGTGCTGGAGTCGGTACAGGGCGACAAGACGCGCGCCGCCGAGCTGCTCGGCATCTCGCGGCGCACGCTCGAGCGGCGCTGCGCCGAATGGCTCTAGCCGCGGTCGGCGCGCGCTTCGCCCGCGCGCCGATCCGCAGCAAGCTGCTCGCGCTGGCGCTGCTGCCGCTGGTGCTGGTGCTGCCGCTGCTCGGGCTGCTGCTGCTGGCCTGGAGCAACTACGCCTTCGACACGCTGCTGATCACCAAGATCCGCGCCGACCTCGCGGTGGCCAACGGCTACTTCGAGCGCGTGCTCGGCGAGGTCGCGGCCAGCGCCGCGGCGGTGGCGGAGTCGCACACGCTGCACCGCACGCTCGACGCCGGCGCTGCGGCGCCCGGGCTGGTCGGCCTGCTGCAGGCCGCCAAGGACCGCGAAGGCCTGGACTTCATCAACCTGCGCCGCGCCGACGGCCGCCTGCAGGCCACCGACCGCAGCGACGCCCCGGCGACCGACCCGGCCTCGCCGGCCTTCCGCGCCGCCGGCGCCGGCCGGCCGCGCGCGACGCTGGAGGTGCTCGACCGCGACGCCCTGGCGCGTCTCGCGCCGGGTCTGATCGACCGCGTCGACGTGCCGCTGGTGCCGACCCGCAATGCCGCGCCGACCGACCGCAGCGTCGAGAGCCGCGCGATGGTCGTGCTGGCCACGGCGCCGGTGCGCGCCGCCGACGGCACGCTGCGCGGCCACGTCCAGGCCGGCGTGCTGCTGAACCGCAACCTGCCCTTCATCGACCACATCAACGAGATCGTCTACCCCGAAGGCGCCCTGCCCTTCGGCAGCCGCGGCACCGCCACGCTCTTCCTCGACGACGTGCGCATCGCCACCAACGTGCGGCTGTTCGGCAACGACCCGACGCAGCGCGCGATCGGCACCCGCGTCTCGCAGGCGGTGCGCGAGGCCGTGCTCGGCGGCGGCCGAACCTGGCTGGACCGCGCCTTCGTCGTCAACGACTGGTACGTCTCGGCTTACCAGCCGCTGCTCGACGGCGGCGGCGCGCGCATCGGCATGCTCTACGTCGGCTACCTCGAGCGACCCTTCACCTGGCTGAAGTACGGCGTGCTGCTGGGCATCGGCGTGATCTTCTTCGCCGTGATGATGGGCGCCGCGGCGATCTCGCTGCGCTGGGCGCGCAGCGTGTTCAAGCCGCTCGAGTCGATGGCGCAGACGATGGCGCGGGTGGAGGCCGGCGCGCTGGACGCGCGCGTCGGCGCGGTCGGCGACGCCGACGAGATCGGCCGGCTGGCCGGCCACCTCGACCACCTGCTCGACACCATCGACGAGAAGACCCGCGCGCTGCAGCGCTGGAACGCCGAACTCGACGCCAAGGTCGCCGAACGCACGCGCGACCTGGAGACCGCGCAGAGCCAGCTGCTGCGCTCGGAGAAGCTCGCCACCGTCGGCCAGCTCACCGCCAGCATCGCGCACGAGGTCAACAACCCGATCGCGGTGATCCAGGGCAACCTCGACCTGGTGCGCGAGCTGCTCGGCCCCGAGGCCGCCGCCAAGGTGCAGGCCGAGCTGCGGCTCGTCGACGACCAGATCGAGCGGATGCGGCTGATCGTCACGCAGCTGCTGCAGTTCTCGCGGCCGAGCGAGTACGCGGGCTACGTCGAGAACGTCGCCCCGGCGCGTGCGCTCGAGGACTGCCTGCTGCTCGTCGGCCCGCAGCTCGCGCGCACCCGCATCGAAGTGCGGCGCGAGTTCGCCGCGACCGCCGCCGTCGGCATCAACCGCCAGGAGCTGCAGCAGGTGCTGCTGAACCTGATGCTCAACGCGCTGCACGCGATGCCGGCCAGCGGCCGGCTGACGCTGCGCACGCTCGACTGGCGCGCCGACGACGGCCGCGTGCAGGGCGCGGTGATCGAGGTGCAGGACAGCGGCACCGGCCTCGGCGCCGAGGTCGAGCAGCGCCTGTTCCAGCCCTTCGTGACCACCAAGACCGACGGCACCGGCCTGGGCCTGTGGATCAGCCGCAGCCTGAT
>ERZ1066135.1234-NODE-1234-length-10288-cov-7.676537_pt1 | contig 10288 bp, 7 predicted proteins | sample MGYA00382782_ERZ1066135 | MGnify/ENA primary metagenome ERZ1066135 (study PRJEB33369, sample SAMEA5778365) | biofilm metagenome | biome: Industrial cooling water; feature: Water cooling tower basin; material: Biofilm | place: United Arab Emirates | collected...
CCCACTGCACCGATGCGGCGAACGCGCCGTACAGGAATACCCGGCGCAAGAGGTTGGTGATCAGGTAGATCTCGGTGTTGGCGGCATACGTCGAGAACGGCAGCCAGGACAGCTCGGCGATCCGCTGGCGCAACGCGGTCGGCGACGTGATGAATTCCATCGGGTAGACGCTCACGCCGATGATGGCCGCACCGACGAGTACCGGAACGCACCAGCGGTGCCACACCCGGGGCCCGCCTGCAGAGCGTTGGGCCGCCACGGGACGCCACAAGCCGGCAGCGATCCCGACGGCCGCCGCGGCCACATCGGTCGAGTCGACGAAGCGCGACAAGACGAACAGCTGAGCGAATTCGATGGCGACCGACAAGGCGCACAACCCCAAAGCGATGGGGCCTGAAGCGACAGGCCAAGTCCGTCGGGCCAGCCAGGCTGCCAAGGTCCAGATCGCCACGTCCGCTGCGAAGCTTGCCACCCCGACCAGGGGCTCGGCAGCCCAGCCAGAAAACGGCAGCAACTGCACACGGCCTGACGTGAACTTCTGCGTCAGCTCGGAGCGGCTCACCGTCAGGTCCAGCGGCAAGAGCGCGTAAAGCACCAGCCCGGCCAGGTAGACACCAAGCAGGCGCGACCACACCGACCGCTGCCCCGCTGCACGTTGCCAGAACACCGACGGCACGATGCGCCAAAGCGCCACGCCCAACGCCCCCCCCAGCGACTGCGCCACGATGTCGGACAAGGCCGGGGCACGACCGTCGATGTAGACCTGGGAGAACTCCAGACCGAAGGCGACGGCGGTCGTGGCAGCCCAGATCACGAACCCCATGACGATCGTGGCGCTTTTGCCGTGATGGCGCGTGTACGTCGCCCATGCAGCCATCCACATCAGGGCCATGGGCAAAGCGAGCAGCACATTGGCAGCAAAGTCGGCGCGGGAGGCAATCTCGATCGGCCCGCGCAGCAGGGCGCCGAAACGCACGACCGCCTCGTCGATCGACATCGAACGGAGCTCGAAAGGGATCAGGCTGCCGTACCCGGGAAACAGCGGATACACCAAGGCAGCCGGCAACAGCCACCCCGCCGGCGCTGCCGCATGCGCCTCTTGGTGTCGGTGCGACTCTTGGATCGTCATCGCCTTACAACATCAGGGACCTTGAACTTTGAAGTCCACCGCGCCCGGACGGGCGAAGGCAGCGTCGGCTTCGGTCGAGACTCTAGCGTGCAGCCGCGGGCCGAGCCTCGGGATAGCGGTGGTTTCTCGCAGTTCGACGGGCTCGCGGCACGCACCCTCCCGCTCGGCGGTCGCCAGGCGGCTAGCATGCCAAGCCTCCAGGAGACCGTCGGGCTCCCCCTGATTGAGACCCATGAGCAACCCCGTCCTGCCGCCCCAAGCGCCGGCCCCCGAAGCTCTGCTGCTCGGCGAGCCCCGATTCCGAGATGCCGCGGTCGATGCGCTGGCGCGCTCCGCGGGAGCCGCTGCGGCCTGGCGCCACGTCCTTGCAGGCGATGACGATGCGCTGGCCACCGTCGACGGCCCCTTCGCCGTCGGCATCGCCCAGGCGGACGGCGACGGCACGTTGGCCGTCGATCGTTACGCGATCCGCAGCCTGTGCTACCGAGTGATCGACGGCCACCTGCGTTTTGCCGAGCGAGCCGACGACCTCGCCGCCTTAACGCCTCGCGCAACCCTGGACCCTCAAGCGCTGTTCGACTACCTGTACTTTCACGTCATACCCTCGCCACGCACGGCATTTCACGGCGTCAACCGCGTGCCCCCGGGTCATGTCGTACGACTGCGCGCGGGACGCCTCACGGTCACCCCGTACTGGCGCCCTCGTTTCCAGGAGCCGGCACACCCGAACTTCGACGCCCTGGCCGCCGGGTTCCGGCAACTGCTGCAGCAGGCGGTGGGCAGGCAACTCGACGGCAGCAAACCGGCATGCTTCCTGAGCGGCGGGACCGACAGCTCCACCGTCGCCGGCATGATCGGCGAGGTCGCCGGCCGCCCGGCGGCGACCTACTCCATCGGTTTCGATGCCGAGGGCTACGACGAGATGGGCTTCGCGCGCATCGCCGCCAAGCGCTTCGGCACCGAACACCATGAGTACTACGTCACCCCGGACGACCTGGTGCGCAGCATCCCGTCGGTCGCGGCGCACTACGACCAGCCGTTCGGCAACAGCTCGGTGCTGCCGGCCTACTACTGCGCGAAGATGGCGCGCGACGATGGCGTGACCCGGCTGCTGGCCGGCGATGGCGGCGACGAGCTGTTCGGTGGCAACGCCCGCTACGCCAAGCAGCGCGTGTTCGGCTGGTACCAGGGCGTTCCCGCAGCGCTGCGCCACGGCGTGCTGGAGCCGCTGCTCGAGAAGACGCCCTTGGGTGCACTGCCGCTGGCGCGCAAGGGTCGCAGCTACGCGGCCCAGGCCAAGGTGCCGCTGCCGGACCGGATGCAGCAGTACAACCTGCTGCTGCGGCTGGACCCGCGGGAGGTGTTGACGGCCGATTTCCTGGCCCGCGTCGACGAGGCCGACGCGCTGCGCCAGCAGCGGGCGGTGTGGAGCCAGACCCCCGAGCCCGCCAGCGCCCTGAACCGCATGCTGGCCTACGACTGGCGCTACACGCTGGCCGAGGCCGACCTGCCCAAGGTGCACGGCAGCGCGGCGCTGGCCGGTGTGGCGGTGGGCTTCCCCTTCCTGGACCAGGCACTGGTGGACTTCTCGCTTGCGCTGCCCAGCGACTACAAGCTCAAGGGCCTGAAGCTGCGCTGGTTCTTCAAGGAAGCGCTGCGCGGCTTTCTGCCCGACGAAATCCTGACGAAGAAGAAGCAGGGTTTCGGGCTGCCGTTCGGCGTCTGGGCCTGCCGCCACGCGGGCTTGAAGGCGCTGGCCAGCGACAGCCTGCGGTCGCTGGCCGGCCGCGGCATCGTGCGGCCCGACTTCATCCACAAGCTGCTGCGCGACCTCTTGCCTGCGCACCCGGGCTACTACGGCGAAATGGTGTGGATCCTCATGATGCTGGAGCAGTGGCTGCAGGCGCAGCCTGGGGGCGCGGAGATGGATCGCTGAGGCTGCTTTCTCAGACCAGCACCTCGGCACAGCCCGGATGCCCCAGAAAGGCCTGCGGGCTCGCGCTGGGCCCGTAGGCCCCGCTCTGGAACACCACCACCAGGTCGCCGATCTGGCCCACCGGCAGCGTCATGCGGTCGGCCAGCAGGTCCAGCGGTGTGCACAGCGGGCCCACGGCCGACGCGGTTTCGGTCTGACCGTCCGGCAGGTGCTGCACGACGGTCACCGGGTAGTTCTTGCGCACCACCTGCCCGAAGTTGCCCGACGCCGCCAGCGCATGGTGCAGGCCGCCATCGCAGACCAGGAAAACCTGGCCGCGCGAGGCCTTGCGGTCGACCACGCGGCTGACGTACAGCCCGGCCTCGCCCACCATGTAGCGGCCCAGCTCGATGACGAACTCGGCCAGCGGCATCTCGCGCTCGGCACGCTCGCGCAGCGCTGCGAGGTTGTCGCCGATCGGCGCCACATCGAGCCTTTGCTCGCCCGGGAAGTACGGAATGCCGAAACCCCCGCCCAGGTTCAGGAAGCGCACCGGGCCGAGTGCGGCAGGGGCCGAGCCGGCCAGCCGCAGCGCCAGCTCGTAGCTCTTGCGCTGCGCCTCACAGATCGACTCGGCCTTCAGGTTCTGGCTGCCCGCGAACAGGTGGAAGCCCTCGAACGCCAGGCCGAGCTCGGCGATCCTTGCCATCGCCTCGGGAATCAGCTCGACGTCGAGCCCGAACTGCTTGGGGCCACCACCCATCTTCATGCCCGAGCCCTTGAGCTCGAAGTCAGGGTTGACACGCAGCGCCACGCGCGCGGGCAAGCCCAGCGCCTGGCTGGCGGCTGCGAGCACCGGCATCTCGCGCAGGGACTCCACGTTCACCAGCACGCCGGCGGCCACCGCCTGGCGCAGCTCGATGTCGCGCTTGCCGGGCCCCGCGAAGCTGATCTCGGCCGTGGGCGCCCCAGCGTCCAGCGCCACCTGCAGCTCGCCCGCCGACGCCACGTCGATGCCGTCCACCAAGCCCGCCATGAACTGCACCAGCGCCGGCATCGGGTTGGCCTTCATCGCGTAGTGCAGCTTCACGCCGCGCGGCAGCGCCGCACGCAACTCGGCCACGCGGGTGCGCAGCAGCCCGCGGTCGACCGCGTAGAAGGGCGTCCGGCCGACGCGCTCGACCAGGCGAGTCAGCGGTTGGCCCCCCACCAGCAGGTCACCGCAGGGCGTACGCGGCCACTGCGACATCGGGGCATGGGCCGGTGGCCCGTGGAGTGGCATGCTCATGACGGTCGGATTGTCGGCTGGCTCGGCACCGCTCAACCTGCCCGCTCGCGCCACTCGGTGGCCAGCAGCTTGCGGTCGATCTTGCCGTTCGGGTTGCGCGGCAGGGGGCCGGGCCGCGCCTCGATGCCGGCCGGCACCATGTAGGCGGGCATGCGCTGGCGGCACTGGCCCAGCAACGCCGCATGATCGAGCTGGTCGCTGCCGTCGGGCGCGGTGGCGATCACCTGAATGCTCTGCCCCAGCGTCACGTGCTCGACCCCGAAGGCCACGCATTCGCCCACCAGCTTGGTCGCGTAGAGGATCTCCTCGACCTCGGTCGGGCTCACGCGGTAGCCCGAGGTCTTGATCATCTCGTCGCGCCGGCCGACGAAGTACAGGAAGCCCTCGACATCCTTCCTGACCGTGTCGCCGCTGAACACCGCGTACTCGGGCAGTTGAAGTTCCGCGAGACGCCCGCCGATGCCCGCAGGCAGCAGCTTGTAGCGCTCGGCGGTCTTCTCGGGGTCGTTCCAGTAGCCCTGGCCGACCAGCGCGCCACGGTGCACCAGCTCGCCGGGCTCGTCGGGGCCGCATTCGCTGCCATCCTCGCGCAGCACCAGGATCTCGGCGTTGGGGATCGCCTTGCCGATGCTGTCGGGCCGTCGGTCGACTTCCTCAGGCGGCAGGTAGGTGCTGCGGAAGGCTTCGGTCAGGCCGTACATCAGGAAGGGCTTGGCCTTCGGCACACGGGCGCGCAGCGCCGCCAGCGTCTCGCGCGGCATGCGGCCGCCGGTGTTGGCGAAGTAGCGCAGGTGCTCGCCTATCTCGGCCGGCCAGTCCAGCGCGGCGAGCTGGATGTAGAGCGGCGGCACGGCGGTCAGACCGGTAACCTTCTCCTTCACCATTGCCTTCAGCACGTCGCGCGGCAGCAGGTAGTTCAGCAGCACCACGCGGGCGCCGACGTGGAAGGCGGTGGTCAGCTGGCTGAATCCGGCGTCGAAGCTGAGCGGGAGCGCGGCCAGCAGCGTATCGTGCGGGCCGTTGTCAAGGTAACCGGCCACGCTCTTCGCGCCGGCCACCATGTTGCGGTGGCTCAGCGCCACGCCCTTGGGTCGGCCGGTGCTGCCGCTGGTGTAGAGGATGGCGCAGAGGTCGGTGTCGATGACGCGGTGGGTGGGGCGTGACGGCGCGTCGAGCAACGCTGCCCAGGTGTGCACGGCCATGCCGGCAGGCAGCGCGAGCAGCGGCGGCGCACCGCGAGCCCCGACGACTACCACATGCTTCAGCGCCGGGCACTGGCCGAGCACCGGCGCCAGCAGCGCCAGCCGCTCGGGCGAGGTGACGAGAACGTAGACATCGCAGTCCCGTGCGATGAACGCGACCTGCTCCGGCTTGAGCAGCGGGTTCATCGGCACCATCAAGCCACCGGCAGCGGGGGCGGCGAAGCTGGTGATGACGGTTTCGGGGCGCTTCTCCAGGAAAATGCCAACCCGGCCGGCACGCGGCAAGCCGAGCGACATCAATCCTGCAGCACATGCCTGAGATTGCGCGGAGAGCGTTGCGTAGTCCCATTCCCCTTGCGCGCAGGCCAGTGCAATCGCATCGGGCCGACGGGTAGCGCTGCAGGCGATCAGTTCGTGGAGCAACAGGGATTCGGGCATGGTGCGGTGCCATCAACGATCGGGGCGTCGAACTCCATCCCCGCTTTGAGCGACAGGTTGAATTGTGAGGGACCAAGCAGGCCGCATCCGGCACCGAATGCATGAACGATTTCGCCATTCGCCCGGCACAAGCGACCCCGCAAGTCAGGGGGGCGAACTCGGCTGCGTGACGGGTTGCCGCCGTGGGGGGGTTACCGTCGCGACGACTGCGCTGCAAGCCTTGAGCGCTGCCTAAAATCTCTCGGCAACTCGGAAGCAGCGATCACTTCGCGTCGCTTGCCCGTTCCATCGTGAGAATCAGGATGCGCCAGGACACCCAAACTGAAGTACTTCGCGTCTTGGACGAGGTGATGAGCCTCGGCGGGAGGGCCATGCGCTACGACGCCGAGACTATGTTGATCGGCGCGATCCCCGAGTTCGATTCGATGGCGGTCGTCGGCCTGATCACGATGCTGGAAGATCGCTTCGGCATTGCCGTGGACGACGATGAAATCAGCGGCGATGCCTTCGCCACCGTCGGCAGCCTGACAAGGTTCGTCGACGGCAAGCTCGGCCGATGACCTACCCAGTGTGACCATGTTGGAGGCGTTTTTTCAGCCGGCCGCCGATGGGGGGCAGCGCCTCTATCTGCACCACGCGCCGCCGGACGGAACGCCGGTTCGGGCGGCGTTGTTGTATGTTCATCCGTGGGCCGAAGAGATGAACAAGAGTCGGCGCATGGCTGCCTGGGCCAGCCGCCAACTGGCCAGCGACGGCTGTGCGGTCCTCCAGATCGACCTCCTCGGTTGTGGCGACAGCAGCGGTGACTTCGGCGATGCGAGCTGGGAGGCATGGATCGACGATCTGACCACCGCAGCCCGATGGCTGCGCGCCAGGTATACCGATGCCCCGCTGTGGTGGTGGGGGCTGCGCGCCGGCGCGCTGCTGGCCCGGGAAGCTGCCGCCAGCGAAGGCGGCAAGCACCATTTGCTGTTCTGGCAGCCTACGCTGCAGGGCAAAAGCGCATGGCAGCAGTTCCTTCGCCTCAAAGCTGCCGCGCAGTTGGCCGACGGCGGAGGCAAAGCGCTGCTCGATGAAGCCCGGGCCGACGTGGCAGCCGGGCGGTCCGTGACCATCGCGGGCTACACCGTGGCACCGGCGCTGGCAAGGAGCTTGGAAAACGCGACTTTGCAGCCGACACCTGCATCCGCCGGAGGAAGGTTGACCTGGCTCGAGCTCTGTAGTGCGGCAGAGAGCCCGCCTAGTCCGGCTGCGGTTTCGGCGCAGTCGGCTTGGCAAGCTGAAGGCTGGGCGACGACGCTGCAGGCCGTGCGAGGCCCAGCGTTCTGGCAAACCACGGAAATCGAAGATGCGCCCGCACTGATTCAGGTCACCCGAGATACGTTGCTCGCCCCAGATGGACTACCGCCCCTCCCGCCCTTCGACTACGCACTTGCTATCTGACGATGACGCACGCTGCTCAGTCCGGCAACGAGCGAGCCCTCATATGGGCCTGCGAGGGGGAATCCGTGCTCGGCGTGCTGCACGCTGCAGCGGGCCGCATCGGCGTGGTGATCGTCGTCGGCGGACCACAGTACCGCGCGGGCAGTCACCGGCTGTTTGTTCGGCTGGCACGCGCGCTGTCCGCAGCCGGATACCCCGTGTTGCGCTTCGACGCGCGCGGCATGGGCGACAGCGCGGGGTCGCAACGTGGCTTCGAGCAGATCTCAGCCGACATCGGAGCTGCCGTCGACGCGCTGTCCGCCGCATGTCCGCAGCTCCGCGGCGTGGTCCTTTGGGGGCTGTGCGACGGAGCTTCTGCGTCACTACTGTACGTGGACCAACAGGCGGACCCGCGTGTCGTTGGCCTATGCCTGCTCAACCCGTGGGTTCGCAGTCCTGCAAGTCAGGCCAAGACCAAAGTGCGCCACTACTACACGCGTCGCCTGTTGCAGCCGACTTTCTGGCGCAAACTGCTACGCGGTGGGGTGAGGCTGTCGGCCCTTTCGGACCTGCTCCGCAGCTCGCGCGTGGCTTGGGGTAGGGGGCAGCACGCTGAAAGCTGGCCAGATAGGCTCAGCTACACCGACCGCATGGCACGAGCTTGGCTAGCGACCGACTTCCCTTTATTGCTGCTGTTGAGCGCCAACGACTTGACGGCTCGCGAGTTCGAAACGGTCTTGCACAGTGATCATTCATGGCGCGGATGTAGTCTGCGCGTTAACCTGAAGCGGTACGACATCGACGGCGCAGACCACACACTGTCAAGTCCACCGGCCCGTCGTCAGTTGGAGACCCGATGTGCCGCCTGGCTGCAGAAACTCGCGGCCGACGCATCGCTCACCCCCCGGGACCACGTCAATGTCGCTGCCCCATCCCGCTATGCATCGCACTGATCAGATGTCACAGGTTCGCCGCGGCATCAGCAGATCGAACGAACTGCAGGCGCATCGGTTTGGCGTCAGCAGGCACAGAGCGTGGCTTATTGCTGTACTCGTACTCGTACTGCATTACGGATCTGCGGTCGGCCAGGAGCTGCCGGTGACCTGCGGAAGTCTTCGCAACCATTACGGCCCTTGGGACTATCGCGTCAACCGCGGAGAAACGTTGGACGTCGTTGAGCGAGCGCATTTCACGCCCAAGATTGAAATGCTGATCCGTGGCAACACAGGCTCGATCGGGCAAGACCTGTCCTACACGCTGCGGGCTTTCCCGAATCACCATCGCGCTTTGCTGACCGCAGAGCGCTTCGCGCAGCGCTCAAGCAATCCGCAGCCCAAAGACATGCAGTACACGGTCGACTGCTACTACCGACGGGCCATTGCCTTCAGGCCCGATGACACGGTCGCCAGATTGTTGTTCGCACGTTACCTTTTTTCCCATAACGACGCGACCGAGGCAAGGGCACACCTACAGACCGCTTTCAATCAAAAGGACGCCACGGCATTCAGCATCTACAACGTGGGCTTGGTGGCGTTGGAGTTCAAGGAATACGAACTTGCCGTGGTCGCCGCCCAGCGGGCCAAGGGTATGGGCATGGAGAATATGACCCTGATTGAACGGCTGCAGGCAGCAGGCAAGTGGCCCGGCACGGCAGCGGCCAGTGAACCCGCGGCTTCATCAGAAGTATCTGATCCGCGGCCCCAGTGAGCATCGATCGGGCCCAGGCGCCAAAGCCGCGTCGCCTTTCTCGCGTCCAAGAGGCATTTCAGCCGCGGTTCAAGAATTTGGGCTCAAGCGTCGTCAACGGCGCGCTGTTCTCCGTAGGAGGCGTGGCTTTTCGCATCATCGTCTCGGTCGGTTCGATGGCGGTGCTCGCGCGCGTGCTCTCCCCCCGGGATTTCGGCTTGATCGCTATGACGACAGTCGTCACGGAACTGGCCGCGGTGTTCTCCAATTTCGGCTTCGGCTCCATCCTGATACAGCGGCAACGTGTCAGTCGCATCCAGATCGACACGATGCACTGGTGTGCCCTGGCCTTGGGGTTGCTGCTGACCCTTGTGGTCTTCGGGTTGTCCTACAGCGCAGGCCGCATCTTCGATGACGATAAGGTCGGCGAATTGCTGCGCGTGCTCGCGATCTGCTTTGTACTTGAGCAGATGACTCTGGTGCCTCGGAGCCTGATCGCGCGGCGCATGCAGTTCAGGCTGGATTTCTATGTGCAGGCCGCGATGCTCATTGGACGCTCGGGCTCGGCTGTCGCCTTCGCACTGGCCGGGGTCGGTGTTTGGGCGCTGGCCTATGGACCGATCGTTGGATTGCTGATCCAGACTCTTTTATACCTGCATCTTTCCGGTTACTGGCCACGCCTGCGCTTCAGCCGCAGTTTCCTAGCCTCGTCATGGCGGGCCAGCGGCGGACACTTCGGCAACGGCATCCTCTTCTACATCAACGCAAACCTGGATACCTTCCTGATCGGGCGCTCGCTCGGCGCGGCAGCGCTGGGCATCTACCAGAACGCCAAATCCCTGACCGACGAGATCCGCGTGCGCATGGCCCAACCGCTGCAGCGCGTGCTCTTCCCGGCTTTCGCCGCCATACAGACGGAGCACGATCGATTCCGACGCGGCATCCTGCGCTCGGCGCGTCTTCTTTCGTTCCTTTTCATCCCTATCGGCTTCGGCATGGCGGCCGAAGCCGAGACGTTGGTCCGCATCCTGTATGGCGAGCAATGGCTGGCGATGATTCCACTTTTGCAACTCACTGCGTTTGCTACAGGCTTCAGCGCGACCACCTCGATCGCTAACGCCATCTTCAACGCGAAGAACCAGATCGCGCTGTCCTTCAAGCTCTTTGCGCTGAGCACCGCTTTCTCGGCCCTTTTCATCATCGTCGGC
>ERZ1066135.1235-NODE-1235-length-10287-cov-6.423378_pt1 | contig 10287 bp, 9 predicted proteins | sample MGYA00382782_ERZ1066135 | MGnify/ENA primary metagenome ERZ1066135 (study PRJEB33369, sample SAMEA5778365) | biofilm metagenome | biome: Industrial cooling water; feature: Water cooling tower basin; material: Biofilm | place: United Arab Emirates | collected...
CGCCTACACCGCTGAGGAGGGTGGACCACTGGGGGGCACGGCCACGCGGCTCAGAGCGGCGGACCCACGCCGCATCGCGATCAACAGCGGCAACCTCGCCATGGCCGACGGGCTTTCGGCGTCGCAGCGCAGCGCGCTCGAACGGGCGCTGGGCCCGGACCTGAGTGCGCGCCTCGTCAGCAGCGGCGAACTCGTCAGCAACTGGCTCGACAAGAAGCTCCCCGCCGAGGTCGACATCATGCGGCGCGCGGCGGAACTCACGGCGCAACTCGAACTGGAGGCCTATGCGCAGGTAGTGCCCGGCGTGACCAAGGACAGCGACCTCGCCGTGTTCCTCAAGCGCCGCATGCGCGAGCTCGGGGTCACCGACGGCTGGTCCCCCGCCCAGAACCCCAGCGTCAACTCAGGGCCCGACCGCGGGCACTCCCACGCGAGCGACCGCGTCATCCAGCGCGGCGACGTCATCCAGATCGACTTCGGCATCAAGGTCCACGGCGTCTGGGGCACCGACATCCAGCGCTTCGCCTATGTGCTGCGACCGGGCGAGACCGCCCCACCCGACAGCATCCAGCGCCGCTGGCTCGCCGCGCGCGCCGGCCGCGAAGCCGCCTTCGCCGCCATGCGACCCGGGGCCACCGGTGCACAGGTGGACTCGGCCCAGCGGGTGGTCATGAACCGCGAGGGCTCTGCCACCGTGCCGTGGAGCACCGGCCACAGCGTTGGCTACTGGGCGCACGACGTCGGCCCCTCCCTCAACCGCTTCACCCGCCGCGAGCTGGAGGTGGGGCAGACCTTCGCCTTCGACGGCTTCTTCGCCTGGACCCTCCCCGGCGGGACCGGACGATGGGGTGAGGGCAGCAAGACCATCTCGGTCGAGGAGATGGTCGTGATCACCCCCACAGGGGCCGAGTACCTGGTGCCGCCACAGCAGTCGTTGGTGCTGATCCGCTGACCTGCTAGACTCCATTCACCCCCCAACTCGGCACCGGTCCCCATGCGTCGTCGTCTCGCCTTCCTTGCGGTCGCGTCCACCCTGTGCGGAATCGGCAACATCGCCCACGCGCAGTCCGCGGCACCGGTGGTGCGCAGCGCCAGCGTCGATATCGGCGCCGCACTCGACGAACAGCTTCGCGTCGTGCTCGAGCCCGCCGTGGTCGGCCGCGTCACCCTCGGCCTCTCGTTCGGCTACTCCACGCGCCCGGAGTCGGAGTACGGGGTCAGCTACCCCATGCCGGCGATCGGCAGCCCGGGCGTGCCGGACATCGCGCCCTGCTCCGATCAAGGCTGCTCGACCATCTATCCGCCCTACTACGGCGGCGAGCGGGTGCGCTACCGCGCGTCCACCATGGCCCTGCACGCCCGCTGGTATCCCGCCCTGCTCTCGCGCGAGGGCGATGGGCACAAGGTCAGCGCCTACCTCGGCGAGTTCCTGAGCTACAGCCGCCGCCGCATCACGACGACCTCGCAGTACTACCCCTACTACCCGGTGGATGGCCCGCGTCCCGCGGGCAGCGAGGCCGCGGTCGTCGACACGGCGTACTACCCGCGCCCCATGCCGTACCCCGTCCCCACCCGCTATACCCAACACCTTCGCGGCTGGGAGCCCGGGGTCGAGCTCGGCGTGCGGGCCATCGTCGGCAGCCGTCTGCTCATCGACCTCGGCGCATCCACGCGCCTCGTCACCATCGACGATCCGCGCTCCCCGCGCCGCCCCGGCGACACCGACCCGCGATTGGTCGCGGCCATCGGCATCGCGTGGTGATCAGTGCCCGCGGCGCGCGCTGAGCTCGCGCGGCGTCCAGCCCTGCGCCCGACGGTACGCCTCCTCGTTCCGGCGGGCTGACACGAACAGGTCGACCATCGGGGCGGGGTAGTCCTCGCCGATGCGGACGCCATAGCGCGCCTGCTGTTCCGCCGTCAGCAGTTCGGGGCGATGTACCAGCTCCCCGGGCAGGCGGCGCAGCTCGGGGAGCCAGTGCCGCACGAAGTCGCCGGCCTGGTCGTACATCGACGCCTGCTTGTGCAGGTTGAAGAAGCGGAAGCCACGCGCGTCGTGCCCCACGCCGGCGTTGTACATCCAGTTTCCCCAGTTGCTGCCCACATCGTAGTCCAGCAGCAGGCCCTCGAACCATTCGGCGCCGCGGCGCCAATCGATGCCCAGGTTCTTGGTGAGGAACGAGGCGACGTTCTGCCGCGCGCGGTTGCTCGTGAAGCCGGTCGCCTGCAGCTCGCGCATCGCGGCATCGACCAGCGGGAAGCCGGTCGTCCCGTCGCACCAGCGAGCGAAGTCCGCGCGGGCGGCGGCGTCGTCGAGGTCGCGCCACGGGTAGCGCAGTCGCTGTACGCCACCCGCATGGAACAGCGCGTCCCCACAGCTCGCCGCGACGAAGCGAAAGTAGTCGCGCCACAGCAGCTCGACGATCAGCCACTCGGTGCTCTCGTTCGCGACGCGCTCGTCCTCGTACGCGCGCACAGCCTCCCACACCCGGCGCGGCGACAGCGATCCCTGCGCGAGCCACGGCGAGAGCTTCGACGAATCGTCCACCGCGAGCATGCCGTTGCGCGTCTCCTTGTACACGCGCAGCCGGTCGCGCTCGAACACATAGTCGTCCAACCGCGACTCGGCCTCGATGCTGCCGCCGCGCGGGGAGAGCAGCGCACGCGCGTCGTCGGTCGGCTCGGCGAAGCCCAGCGATGCCAGTGATGGCAGCGCCGGGACGCTGACTCCAGCAGGGAACGGCAGCCGGGCGGGCGCATCGACCGGAGGGCGCACCGCGCTGCGCCGCTCGACCTCGCGCCGGAATGCCGAGAAGGTCTCGGGCAGCGCACGGAGCCCGAAGGGCAGGTCATCGCTGTGGTACAGGGTGTGCCCCCACGCGCCGCGCAGACGCGCCCCCAGCGGCGCGATCGCTGCCGCCACTGCCGCCTCGACGCGCGTCTCCTCGGACGCGACCTCCACGTGCACGTGCACGTCGAGCGCCCCCGTCTCGCGCACCAGCCGCGGGATCACCGCTTCGGGGCGACCCGGGAGCACGAGCAGATCGCCCCCGCGCTCGCGCAGGTCGTCGCGCAGGTCGGCGAGCCCTTCGAGCAGGAAGCGCGCGCGCCGAGCGCTGTAGCGTGGGATGCCGGAGGGGGCGACATCGAATTGCCGCGGGTCGAAGCAAAAGAGCGGCAGCACCGGACCGCCCGCGGCGACCGCGCGCCGGAACGGCTCGTGATCGTCGAGGCGGAGGTCGTTCCTGAGCCAAACGATGGTCGGAGGCATGCGGCGGAACGGGCGGCGCGTTGTGGGGGTTCCCCAGGGTCGCTGCGGGCAGCGGGCATATCCGACCGTTCAGGTCGCCTTTCCCTTGCACTGGGGGCTGAGGGGTGATAACCTTCAAGTATGGAGCCTCTGAGAACGATTCTCATGTGAGCTCTCACCCGTCAGACCCTCCTGCTGTGCACTCAGCGCCTCGCGAACTGCCGGTCTGTACCTGCCCCCTCGTCGACACCGAGGCCGGGAGCGCATCGACCGTCGTCGCCATCGCTTGCGGGGACAGCGATGCCTGCCGACTCCGCGCGCTCGGCGTCTACGAAGGCGCCACGGTCTCGGTGATCAACAAGCGCCACTGCCTGTTGGTCGATGTGCGTGGCACGCGACTCGCGTTGGACACGGCGCTGGCGACGGGCATCACCGTGCAGCCCCAGGCGCGCCCCAGCGCGTGACGTGAGCGGGCTCCCGCAGCCGGTCGCCACCGACGCGACCGCGCCACTCCGCGTTGCCATCATCGGCAACCCCAACACCGGCAAGACGACGCTGTTCAACGCCCTCACCGGGCTACGGCAGCGCGTCGGCAACTTCGCCGGCGTCACCGTCGAGCGCGTCGAAGGCAGCTTCAGCATGCCCGACGGGCGTCGCGTCACGGTGCTCGATCTGCCCGGCTCCTACTCGCTCTCGGCGGCCTCGCCTGACGAACGCATCGCCCTTGAGACGCTGCTCGGGCGCGACGATGCGCATTGGCGGCCCGACGTCGTGCTGGTCGTGGTCGACGCCGTGCATCTGGACCGCAATCTCTTCCTCGCCTCGCAGATCTGTGAGCTGGGGCTGCCGGTGGTCATCGCGCTCAACCAGTTCGATGCCGCCGAGTCGGAGGGGATCAGCATCGATGTCCCCACGCTGATCTACGAGACGGGCGTGCCGATCGTCCCCACGGTCGCCAAGCGCGGCGAGGGGATCGAACCGCTCAAGCAGGCGCTGCTGATCGCGTCGACGCTGCCTGCCCCGACCCGCAAGTTCCTGCTCCCGCCCGACGTCGAGGCGGTGCTCGCGCCGCTGCAGGGCGAGCTCGAGCGCGGCGGCATCAACTATGCGGCGGCGCAGATGGAGGCACTCCGCCTGCTGTCGGTGCGCCATGACGAGCCGCACCTCGCGCATATCGCCGGGCTGCCGGCGAAGCTCGCCCAGGTGCGCAGCGCCTTGGATGCGCTGGGCGTGGCGGCCGAGCGGCTCGAGGCCGAGCTGCGCTACACCTGGATCGGCGGTGTGCTGGCGCGCTCGATGTCGCGGCGCGGTCCCTCGGGCGGCTCACGCACCGATCGTGTCGACGCGGTGGTGTTGCATCGCGTCGGCGGACCGCTGCTGTTCCTCGCGGTGATGGCCGTGGTGTTCCAGGCCGTGTTCTCGTGGGCGGCGCCGTTGCAGGACGGCATCGAGTCGCTGGTGCTGGCGCTCGGCGCGGCCGTGGGTGGTCTGCTGCCCGAGGGCGACGTGCAGTCGCTGGTCGTGGACGGCGTGTTCGCGGGCGTCGGCTCGGTGGTGGTCTTCCTGCCGCAGATCGGGATCCTGTTCGCGTTCCTCTCCATCCTCGAACAGAGCGGCTACATGGCCCGCGCGGCCTTCCTCATGGACCGCATCATGCGGCGCGTGGGGCTGCACGGGAAGTCGTTCATCCCCATGCTCAGTGGCTATGCCTGCGCGGTGCCTGGCATCATGGCCACGCGCACCATCGACGACCCAAAGGACCGCCTGGCGACCATCATGGTCGTCCCGCTCATGAGTTGCTCGGCGCGGTTGCCTGTGTACACGCTGCTGATCGGGACCTTCATTCCCGCGCTGCCGCTCGTGCCCGGCCTCGACCTGCGCGGGGCGACCATGCTGGCGATGTACGTGCTGGGCACCGTCACGGCGTTGGGCATCGCGGCGCTGTTCCGCCGTACGCTGCTCAAGGGGCCGGTACGTCCCATGATCCTCGAGTTGCCGCCCTACCGCCGTCCGGGCCTGCGGTCGACGCTGGTCTCGGTGTGGCAGCGCTGCGCGATCTTCCTGCGCCGCGCGGGCACGGTGATCCTCGCGATCAGCATCGTGCTGTGGGCGTTGGCCACCTACCCGCGGGCGGACGTGGATGCCACGCTGCCCGAGGTCGCGCAGCAGGAGCAGCAGCTGGCGCAGTCGGTGCTGGGGCGCTTCGGCCATGCGATCGAGCCACTGGTCGCGCCGCTCGGCTACGACTGGAAGATCGGCGTGTCGATCGTCGCGAGCTTCGCCGCGCGCGAGGTGTTCGTCTCGACGATGGGGACCATCTACGGCGTCGGCGGTGAGGACGACGCGGCATTGAGTGAGCGCTTGCTCGCGCAGACGCGGCCCGACGGCTCGGCCGTGTACACGCCGCTGATCGCCGTGGGGCTGATGGTCTTCTACGTGTACGCACTGATGTGCATCAGCACCGTGGCGGTGACCATCCGCGAGGCCGGCGGTGGCCGACTCGGCTGGAAGTGGGCCGGGGTGCAGTTCGGCTATATGCTCGCGCTGGCGTATGTGGGTGCCGGGCTCACGCTGGTGATCGGCCGCGCGCTGGGGTTCCGCTGATGTGGATGGACCGGCTGCTGGTCGTCGCGATCGTCGCGGGCGCGGTGGGGTTCCTGGTCCGCAATGTGTTGCGTGCGCGTCGGCGCTCGCGCGAGCGCGCGGCGGGGTGTGATCACTGCGGGGGGTAGGGGGGTGAGGCGCGTGGCGCCGCGCCGTTGCGCCCTGGGTGCCGACCGCTCGCGCGGATCCGAGTCGGCACGATAGGTTTGTCGGTGATCCGCCGTCGCGTGCGCTCGTCTGGCGCGACCACCGGGCTGCCTCGCTCCACCGCCGCCGCTATCCGTGACTCGTCTCTCCTGCACCGCGCTCGCCTACGTCGTGTTGACCGTTGCCGCAGCGCCCGCGCTCGCGCAGCGCCCCGCCAGCGCCCAGCGCGCCACCGACCCCGGCCGCTCCACGCTCGACGGCGTGTACACGCTGTCGCAGGCGACCCAAGGGCGTGATATCTTCGCCGGCATGTGCAAGGAGTGCCATGCCAACAACGTGTACAACGGTCAGCCCTTGCGCGAGCGCTGGGCCGGCCGGACGTTGGGGGAGCTCTACGGGTACCTGCGGCGCGATATGCCCAAGTCCAACCCCGGCGCGCTGACGCCGGACGAGTACACGGCCGTCATCGCGTATCTGCTCCGGCTGAACCAGATGCCCACCGGCAGCAAGGTGCTCCCCACCGATTCGACGACCATGGCGGGCATCAAGTTCGCCTCGCCCGCGCCTCCCTCCTCACCGGAGTCCCGCCAGTGAACCCCATCCGCCTCCCGCTGCGTGCGTGGACGACCGCCTGCGTCGGCCTCGCCCTCCTGCCTGTCCTCGCGGCCGCGCAGCCACTGCGCCCCGCGAGCGCACCCGGCGGGGCCACGCCGGCCATGACGCCCAACGTGCGCGGCAACGTGCCCGGCGAATGGCGCGTGTGGGGCGCGGATCTCTTCAGCACGCGCTACTCGCCGCTGGACCAGATCAACGCGGCGAACTTCAACGCGCTCGAGATGGCCTGGCAGTGGAACGCCGGGACCTTCGGGCCCGACGAGTACTACCGCACCACGCCGCTCTACGCCAACGGACGCCTGTTCACCGTCGCGACCACGCGGCGCTCGACGATGGCGATTGACCCCGAGACCGGCGAGACCCTGTGGATGTACCGGCTCGACGAGGGCATCCGCTGGCAGAAGGCGCCGCGGCAGTTCGCGGGACGCGGGCTCGCTTATTGGACCGACGGCCGCGAAGAGCGCGTGATCGTCGTGACGCCCGGCTACCACATGGTGTCGCTCGATGCCAAGACGGGAATCCCCGACCCCAAGTTCGGCAAGAACGGCGTCGTCGATCTGCAAGAAGGGCTCGGTTTCCCCATGGTGCCGCTGGCCGTGGATGACTCGGGCTCGCTGATCATCTCCGACGCGGCGCCCGCCCGGCGCGCACGTCCCGGTGAGACGTGGGACCCGGTGAAGAAGATCGGCGCCGACGGCACCGTCGGCATCGACCCGGTGCACGGGCAGATCGCCGCCTCGTCGCCACCCATCCTCGTCAACGACATGATCGTGGTGGGCAACTCGTCCATCCACGGCTACTACCCTATTCGCGTGCGCAACCTGCCGGGCTACATCCGCGGCTTCGATGTGCGCACCGGCCAGCAGAAGTGGCTGTTCAACCTAGTGCCTCAGCCCGGTGAGTTCGGTGCGGAGACCTGGGAGAAGGGCTCCAAGATTGGCGACGAAGGCGTGGGCAAGAACGACGCCTGGGCCACGTATTCGGCCGACGCCGAGTTGAACATGGTGTACATCCCGGTCGGCATGCCGCTGATGGATGAGTACGGCGGGCACCGGCCGGGCGACAATCTCTATGGCAACTCCATCGTCGCACTCGACGCCACCACTGGCACGCGCAAGTGGCATTTCCAGATGGTGCATCACGACATCTGGGACTACGACACGCCGATGGCGCCGAACCTCTTCGATGCGACCATCAATGGGCGGCCGCGCAAGGTGATCGCGCAGACCACCAAGCAGGGTTGGACGTATACCTTCGACCGCGTCACGGGCGAGCCCATCTGGCCCATCGTCGAGACGCCGGTGCTGCAGAGCGATGTGCCCGGCGAGCAGACCGCCAAGACGCAACCTATTCCCTCGAAGCCGGCGCCGTATTCGCAGCAGGGCCTGCTCGACAGCGACATCATCGACTACACGCCGGCCATCCGCGACTCGGCGCTCAAGCTCGCGCGCCAGTGCCGTATGGGGCCGTATTACATCCCCGCGGTGTTGTCCGATGGGTCCGGCCCGACCGGGCTGCGCTGCTCATGGTATGCGCCCGGCGCGTCGGGCGGCGTGAACATCGACGGCGGCGCCGCGGTGGATCCCGAGACGGGCATGATGTACGTTGCCGCCCTCAGCGGACTCTCGACCATCTCGCTGCAGAAGGATCCCTGCTCGGAGTTCAACTATTCGTCGCCCCGCGACAACTGCGGGTTGCTCGGCGCGCTGCCGCCGCCCGAGGGATACACGCCGCCCGCCGAGCGGGGCGGCGGCTTCGGAGGTCGGGCGAACCGCTCCATGTTGCACGGCGTGTCCATCCTCAAGCCCAAGGAGCTGGGGGGCATCACGGCGTACGACATGACCACCGGCGACAAGCGCTGGTGGATCCCCAACGGCGGCACCATCCCGGTCACGAGCAACGACCCGCTCTTCGCCGGCGTGCAACTGCCGCCGCGGCCCGCTGGCGGGCAGGCGCAGGTGATCGTGACCAAGACCTTGGTCATCTACGGCACGGGCCGCAGTGGCGGTGTGCCCGGTGCGCCGCCGCAGCTCTTCGCGGTGGACAAGGCCACGGGGCGTCAGGTCGGCGCGGTCGAGATCCCGGGGCGCACCTCCGCGATGCCCATGACCTTCTTGCACAAGGGCAAGCAGTACATCGTGTTCGCGACGGGCGCGGGGTCGGCCACGTCGCTGGTGGCGCTGCGGCTGCCAGATTGACAGAAAGATGGTTAGCTGGTTATATTGCTAACATGAAGGCGACCATCGAGTTCGACGACGCGCTGTACCGCCGCCTCAAGGTCGAGGCGGCGCGGCGCGGTCGCACGGTCAAGCAGCTAGTGGCCGAGGGGGTCCGCGCCGTCTTGGATAAGCCAGAGCAGCAGCGCGCGGAGCCAGCGGTCGCGAGTGAGTGGCGACCGTCGTGGTTCGGCTCGTTGGCGAGCCAAGCGCGCGAGGTCTCCGATCATTCGATGGACGCGATCCGCCGAAGCATAGCGGAAGGCCGTCGCGCTGAGCAGAACGCAGGCGACGAGTGAGTCTCGCCCTCGACACATCGGTGGTGGTGCGATTGCTGGTGGCCACCCCCTCGGACCAGGCTGAGGCAGCCAGACGGTTCGTGGGGGCGCAGCCCGGCGTTGTGGCCGTCTCGGATCTCGTGGTGGCAGAGTCGTACTACGCACTGCGACATCACTACGGCATCGCGCACACGCAAGCCGTCACGACCCTCCTCGCTTTCATCACCGACCCACGCATCACGGTGCTGGGCCACGCACGCGAGGTGCTGGGCGCGATGGTGTTCGACGGCGCCGTCGCCTCACGCCCTGGACTGATGGACCGCCTGCTCTATGCCGGATACACGGCGTCAGGCTACGAGGTCGCGACGTTCGATCGCGACCTCGCGAAGCTGACCGCGACGCGGCGGATCGCGTAGCGGATCGGCGCCTTGCGCTGCGCTCGGCTGCCGGCGCCCCCTCAGCGCTTCACATAGCGCTTCAGCGCCCGCGGCCCCACCTCGGCGCCGTAGATCACGCCGTTCTTGTCCACCGCCACGCCCTCCGCGGCGCTGGTGTTGCGCGTGTCCTCGACCGGGTCGGGGATGAACGCGGTGACCTCGCCCGTACGCGCACTGCCGATGCGGATGCCACGCTTCCACTCCGGCCGCTGCGGTGCGATCGAACCCGACTCGGAGTCCGCCACGTAGAGCACGTCGTTCGCGTCGATGAACAGCCCGCTCGCGCGCGAGAACTGATACCAGGTGTCGAGCAGGTTCAGCTCCTGATCGTAGATCAGGACGCGGTCGTTGGTGCGGTCGGCCACGAACAGACGGCCGCGTGAGTCCATCGCCAAGGCGTGCGGCTGATCGAACTGACCGGCGCCGGTACCGACGGTGGAGCCAAGGGTCTTCAGCAGCTTGCCCGTGCGGTCGAACTTCAGCAGGCGCGCGTTCGAGCTGGGCTGCGAGCTGTGGCCCTCGACGACATAGATGTCACCGTTCGGTGCCGTGTGCACGGCGTTCGGCTGCCAGAAGTAGCCCGGCTCGCGCGCGCCGCCATCGGTGCCGAGGCGCAGGAGCACATCACCGGTCGGCGAGAACTTGATGACCTGATGCCCGTACACGCGCGCGGGCGGCGGCGGTGCGGGCGTGCCCGGTGGCGCACCGCGCGGCGTCGCGGGCCGGTTGTCGCGGCCATCGAC
>ERZ1066135.1237-NODE-1237-length-10264-cov-7.361740_pt1 | contig 10264 bp, 7 predicted proteins | sample MGYA00382782_ERZ1066135 | MGnify/ENA primary metagenome ERZ1066135 (study PRJEB33369, sample SAMEA5778365) | biofilm metagenome | biome: Industrial cooling water; feature: Water cooling tower basin; material: Biofilm | place: United Arab Emirates | collected...
GCCGGCGATCGTCGTGGGCATCCTCGGCCTGACCGTCGCCGGCAACCTGTGGGTGATGCGGATCGCGAAGGCCGACCCCTCCTTCGCGATCGAGCAGGACTACTACCAACGCGCGGTGAATTACGATGCTCGGCGTGGCATCGAGCAGCGCAGCGACCGCTTGGGGTGGCACCTGGACCTCCGCGCCGGCCCGATCGGCCCGACGGGTGCGATGCTCTCGGTGATGCTGCGGGATTCGACCGATGCGCCGGTCGACAGTGCCCAGGTGGTCGTGCGTCTCACCCGCGTCGCCCGCTCGCAGACGGTGATCCCGGTGTCCCTCCGTCCGGTGGCCGGCGGGTACGAGGCCGTCGTGCCGATCGATGCCGCCGGCCTGTGGGATGTCGCGCTGGAAGCCCGTCGCGGACCGGCCCGGTTCGTCGCCCTGCGCCGACTCGACGTCGCCGCCGCACCCGGATCGTGAGCGCACTCATCGCCTCGGTCTTCGTCGCCTCACTGCTCGGCAGCGTCCACTGTGCCGGGATGTGCGGTGGCTTCGTCTGCAGTTACGCCCCGGGCGCCCCCGCGCGGGCCCATGCGGCCTACCATGGCATGCGGCTGGCGGCGTATCTCGCGCTGGGTGTGGTCGCGGGGTCGCTCGGTGCCGGTGTGACCCATGCGGGAGAGCTGCTGGCCGTTCGGCACGCTGCGGCCCTGGTGGCCGGGGCGCTGATGGTGCTGTGGGGTGTCGCGACGTTGCTGGCAGCACGGGGGGTGCGCGTGCCGTTCGTCACGGTCCCCGCTCCGGCACACGGTGCACTGCAGCAGATCGTGCGGCGGTCGGCGACGTGGAGTCCGAGTGGCCGCGCGGCCGCCTTCGGTGGCATGACCGCCCTCCTGCCCTGTGGGTGGCTGTACGCCTTCGTGGTCACGGCGGCAGGCACCGGCTCGGTGCCGCGTGCGATGCTGGTGATGGGAGTGTTCTGGCTGGGCACGGTCCCCGCATTGCTCGCCGTGGCCGGCGGGGTGCAGCGCCTCACCGCGCGGTGGCGCGCCGTCGTGCCGACCGTGACCGCCGCGAGCATCGTGCTGATGGGTCTGCTGACGATCGCCTTGGTGCTGCGCCCGCGGTCGCACCCGGTGCATGCGGCGCTGCCCGTGGCGGACGCTCCCGCCGCGTCCGGAGGGCACTGATGTCGCGCGCGACGCGTCCCGAGACCCCGGCAGGCACGCGCTGCGCGCATTGCGCGGTGCCGGTACCTCCGGCCTTGCAGCAGCCGGCGGGGGCGCCGAGCTATTGCTGCCGAGGGTGTGCGACGGCGGCGGCGCTGATCCGCGAGGCGGGGTTGCAGCAGTACTACGGCTTGCCCGAGGGCCGCGATCGGCCGGTGACGGCGACCGGCAAGCGCTACGACGAGTACGACCACGACGCCTTCCAGCGTTTGTATGTCCAGCGGCGACCGGACGGCACGGCGTCGATGGAGCTGTTGCTCGAGGGCGTGCACTGCCGCTCCTGCCTGTGGTTGGTCGAGCGGGTGCCGTTGGTGCTCCCCGGTGTGCTGCGCGCCGAGCTCGAGGTGAGCCGCGCCGTGGCCCGGGTGACATGGGACCCCGCGGTCACGACGCTGAGCGCGATCGCGCGCACGCTCGACACCCTGGGCTACCCGTCGCATCCGTTCCGCGGGATCGCGGCGGAGCGCGTGCGGCGAGGCGAGCAGCGCCGCATGCTGACCGACCTCGCGATTTCGGGCGCGATCGCGATGAACGTCATGTTGATCGCGCTGGCGATGTACTCGGGTTGGTTCGGTGCGGTGGAGGCCGGGTACGAGCGCTATTTCCGCTGGATCTCGCTGCTGCTGACGATCCCGGCGGTGGTCGGGCCCGGGCGGGTGTTCTTCCGGGCCGCGTGGGCCGGGTTGCGCGTGCGGCGACTGCAGATGGATCTGCCGGTGGCGCTCGCATTGGCGGCCGGCCTTGCCCGGGGTGCCGTGAACACCTGGACGGGGGTCGGTCCCATCTACTTCGATGGGGTTGCGACGCTCATCTTCTTGCTGTTGATGGGGCGCTATCTGCAGCATCGCAGCCAGCGGGCCGCGGCCGACGCGACCGAGCTGACGGCGTCGCTCGCGCCCCGCAGCGCCCGAGTGGTCGATGGCGGCGGCCTGCGTGAGGTGCCGACCGAGGCGGTGCTGCCCGCGATGCTGCTCGATGTCCGCGTCGGCGATGCGTTCGCTGCCGATGGGGTCGTGGAGTCGGGCGTGTCGTCGCTGGATCTCGCGTTGCTCACCGGCGAGTCGCGCCCGGTGGCCGTCGGGCCCGGGGACATCGTCTTCGCGGGGACCACCAATCTCAGCGCGCCGCTGCGGGTGCGCGTGACCGCGGCCGGCGAGGCCACGCGACTGGGCGGGATCCTGCGTCGGATGGAGGAGAGTGCGAAGCGGCGGGCCCCCATCGTGCAATTCGCCGACCGCATGGCCGGGACCTTCGTGGCGCTGGTGATCACGGCGGCGGCGCTCACCTGGTGGTACTGGAGCACGCGCGACCCGCTCAACGCGCTCGACCACGCCATCGCGCTGTTGATCGTGACCTGCCCGTGCGCGCTGGCGCTCGCGACGCCGCTGGCGATCACGGTGGCCACGGGCCGTGCGGCGCAGCGGGGCATCCTCATCAAGGGCGGCGATGCGCTGGAAGCGCTGGCGACGCCGGGTCGCATCTGGCTGGACAAGACGGGCACGATCACGCAGGGCCACGCGCGCGTGGTGCACTTCACGGGCGACCCATCGGCGAAGCCCTTCATCTTGGCCTTGGAGCGTAGTTCGACGCACCCCGTAGCGCTGGCCTTCACGCGGGCGTGGCCGGATCTCGACGCGCCGACGCCGGCATTGGTGGAGCAGGTCGCGGGGCGGGGCATCCGCGGGGTGGTCCAGGGCCGCACGGTCGTCGTCGGGAGCCCGGAGTTCGTGCGCGCGGGGCTGCGATCGGCAGCCCAGGTCGATCCTGAGGATCCCGTGCTGACGCCCGTGTGGATCGCGATCGACGGTGAGTTGGTGGCGACGGCAGGCATCGGCGATCCGGTGGCGGTCGGCGCACGGGAGGCGATCGCGGCGCTGCGCGCGCGGGGGTGGCGGGTCGGCATCCTGTCGGGCGACGAGCCGCGCACGGTCGCGGCCGTCGCGCGCAGCGTCGGTGTCGAGGCCAGCGATGCGATCGGGGCGGCGACGCCGGAGGCGAAGTTGGCGGTGGTCGAACGCTCTCTGCGCGACGGGCGCGTGGTGATGGTCGGCGATGGGGTGAACGACGCCGCCGCGCTGGCCGCCGCGACGGTGGGCGTGTCGGTGCATGGCGGCGCGGAGGCGTCGCTGGCGGCGGCCGATGTCTATCTGGCCACGCCGGGTCTCGACCCACTGGTCGCGCTCATCGATGGCGTGGGCCGCACGATGACGCTGCTCAAGCGGAACCTTGCGTTCTCGGCCCTCTACAATGTCTTCGGTGCCGGCCTCTGCGCCGTCGGCGTCATCGACCCGCTACTGGCCGCGGTGGTGATGCCGATCAGCTCGATCATCGTCATCGCGACCTCGTACCGCAGCGACACCTTCGCCCCCCGCCCGTGAGCGTCCTCTACCTCGTGCTTCCGCTCGCCCTGCTCCTGGTGCTGGGCGCACTGGTCGCGTTCCGCTGGGCGGCACGGCAGGGGCAATTCGACGACCTGGACACGCCGGCGCTCCGGGCGCTCGACGACGACGAGGCGGGCCGCGGCGCGGTGTGAGCGCGGGCGACCGCGTGATACCTTTCCGGTCTTATGACCGACACGCCGAACGTCCGCGCCACGCTGGTCCGCGTCCTGCTGGTCCAGTTCGTCACGTTGTGCCTCCTCGGGGCCATGCAGTGGCTGTGGGATCGCTGACATGGGGATGCACTGGCTGAATTGGGCGATCGTGGGCGTGTACATCGCCTACGTGTTGATCGACGGCATCCGCCGCAGCAAGAACACCCACGACATCGAGGGGTACTTCCTCGCCAGCCGCTCGCTGCCCTGGTGGGCCGTGGGGCTCTCGGTCATGGCGACGCAGCTCTCCGCGGTGACGCTGATCGGCACCACCGGGCAGGGCGCGACCGATGGGCTGCGCTTCGTGCAGTTCTACTTCGGGCTGCCGATCGCGATGGTGATCCTCGGCGTGACCATCGTCCCGTTCCTGCACAAGGCGAAGGTCTTCACCGCCTACGAATACCTCGAGCGCCGCTTCGACGCCAAGACGCGCTCGCTCACCGCCCTGTTGTTCCTGCTCTCGCGCGGGATGTCCTGCGGGACGATCATCGCGGCGCCCGCGGTGATCTTCTCGGCCATCTTCGGCTGGGACCTCACGCTGAGTGTGGCGATCATCGGGGTGCCGACGGTGCTCTACACGATGATCGGTGGGGTGCAGGCGGTCACCTGGGCCGACGTGAAGCAGATGGTGCTGATCGTCGCGGCACTGGCGGCCGTCGTCGTGGTCCTGCTGGCCAAGCTCCCCGTGACGCCGGTCGAGGCCCTGCGCGTGGCCGGGGCGACGGGCCGGCTGGCGGTGTTCGACTTCCGGTTCACGCTCACCGAGACCTACACGTTCTGGTCGGGGATCCTCGGGGGCACCTTCCTGATGCTGTCGTACTTCGGGACCGACCAGAGTCAGGTGCAGCGCTACCTCACGGCGAAGTCGGTGGATGCGGCGCGCAACTCGCTGCTGATGAGCGCCTACTGGAAGATCCCGCTCCAGGCGCTGGTGCTGATGATCGGCGTACTGATCTTCGTCTTCCATCTGTTCAACTCGCCCCCGCTGCTGTTCAACCCGGTGCACGAGCAGGCGGTCGCCACCCAGGCGCCGGTCGAGTGGGCGGACCTGCAGGGGCGGTACGCGGCGGCGTCCGAGATCCGCCAGCAGGCGGCGGAGATGATCGCACGCCGGGACCTGCCGCCGTTCCCCGGCGTGGAGCAGGCGGCCCGCGAGGCGTATCGCGAGTCCGTGGCCGAGGTGGACGCGGTGCGCAGCGATGCCCTGTCGCTGGCCGGCCAGGTGACCGGCGCGAATCCGCGCGATGTGAACTACATCGTGCCGCGCTTCGTGTTGTCGACGCTGCCACTGGGCTTGGCCGGGCTGTTCATCGCGGCGATCCTCGCGGCGGCCATGTCGAGCATCGCGGCCGAGCTGAACTCCCTGGCGACGTCGTCGGTGATCGACTTCTACCGGCGCTGGGCCAAGCCGCAGGCCACGGACCGCCACTATCTGCGCGTGTCCAAGCTCGCCACCGGCCTCTGGGGGCTCTTCGCCTGTGTGGTGGCGACGTACGCCGCCACGCTGGGATCGCTGATCGAGGTGGTGAACCGCTTCGGATCCTTCTTCTACGGATCGATCCTTGGCGTCTTCATCCTCGCCATGCTTCCGCGATCCCGCGCCATCGGGGCCTTCGTGGGACTGATCGCGGGTATGGGGGCCGTGGCGGCGGTCACCTTCGGCGCGCCACAGGTCAGCTTCCTGTGGCACAATGTCATCGGTGCGGTGACGGTCGTGCTCGTAGGGTCGCTGCTGAGCCTGGGCGCGCCGCGCTCGGCCGCGACCTAGTCCTTGAGCAGGTACTCGACGGTCGCGACCACGCGCACGCGCTTGGTCAGCTGGCTCGCCTCCGAGATCCCCGGCGCCTGATCGCGCGGGAGGATCTCGAAGTAGCCCTGATTGGCCTGGCGGATGCCGCCGATGCTGCTGCGGGAGTCGCGCGCGAACTGCTCGGCGGACTCGCGCGCCCGCGCGGTGGCCTCGGCGATCATCTCGGGCTTGAGCGCGTTCAGCCCGCTGAAGACGAAGGTCGGTCCACCGCCACCGTACTCGGCGCCTGAGGTCAGCGGAACTCCGGCGTTGACGAGGTCGCCGACGCGCTGACTCGCGGCCTGCACCACGTCGGGCTTGGTGGATCGCACGAGCAGTGTCTGCGCGATGACATAGCGCGGACCCATACCCCGGTCGCCGCCATAGAGCTGTGCTTGCTGGTCGCGGACGATGAAGTCCTGCACGATCACGCCGGCGGTGTCGATCCCGTTCGCCGCGAGGAAGGCGCGGATCTTCCCGACGCTGCGGGCCATCTCGGCGTTCGCGGTCGGCAGGTCGTTCGCCGCGACCGACAGTCGCAGCGGCCAGATCGCGAGGTCGGCCTGGGCATCGCGCTCCGAGACGCCCTTGACGGTCACATAGCGGTCGGCGGCTTTCGCCCGCACGATACCGCTGCCGGCGAAGAGTCCGCCGGCGGCGATGCCGAGGGCGAGGATCACGACATGGACGGTGTTGCGTTCGCTCACGGGAGGGCTCGGACGAAGAGGGGGGCGTACGGACCGAACGGACGATGGCTACTGCGGGACCATCCGCTCGCTGGTCTCACTCCGATAGAAGGAGTTCCGCAGCAGCGAGTTGTTGAAATGTTGCACGTGCGCATGCAGCCGGCTGACCAGCGCGACCGGGGCCGTTCGTGACACCGCGGACGGTGACATCGACGCCTCCGCTGCGTACGGGAAGATGGTCTCCGTCCCGGCCGCATCGCGTTGCACGACCCCGTCCCGGCGCACCAGCCAATAATACCCGTCACTGCTGAGGATGGCTTCGCCCTCCGCCGGGGAGAACACCGAACGTCCGAAGCGCGGGATCTCGGCAGGGGTCACGCCGGTGTAGTCGAGGATGGTCGGCAGCAGGTCCACGTGCTGCGTGATGCGCAGCGGGTCCGTCGGCGGCAGCGGCCGCGTCGGGTGGTACAGCAACAGCGGCACCATGTACCGGCCCAGGGTGGTGTCGAAGCGCTCGCCGCGTTCGCTCTGCGTATGGTCGCCGGTGATGACGAAGAGCGTGTTCTCGAACCACGGTTGCTGCCGCGCGACCGCGAAGAAGCGGCCCAGCGACTGATCCACGTAGCGCACGCTGCGATGGATCTCCTCGGTACCGGCGGGCAACGAGTCGCGCAGCGCCGCCGGAACGCGGAACGGCTGATGCGTGCTGATGGTGAAGACGGTGCTGAAGAAGGGCTGCGGCACCTTGCTGAGTTCGGTCGCTGCGAAGCGCAGGAACGGCTCATCGAAGAGCCCCCAGTGCCCGTCAAAGTCCCGCTGTTGCCATTCGGCCGGGTAGCGCTCCAGCGAGTAGAACTCCCGCACCCCCGCCATGCGCGCGATCGCGTCGAAGTACATCGTGCCCTTGGGGGCGCCGTGGAACATGCTGGTGTGATACCCGGCCTCGTCCAGCAGGTGGCCCAGGCCGATCCACTCATTGCTCTGGTACGGCGAGAGTGCGATCGACCGGGACATCAGCAACGGGACGCCCAGCAAGATGCTCGGGAGCGCGTCGATCGAGCGCCGCCCGTTGGCGAAGTTGTGCGCGAAGAAGCGCCCCCGGGGCACCAGCGAGTCGAGGAACGGCGTCAACCCGGCGGTGCTCCCGGCGGCCCCCCAGAATTCCGTCGCGAACGATTCCAGGATGATCACCACGACGTTCTGCGGTGGCGTGACGCGGCTGGTGAGGCCGAACGGTGCCGCGAGCACCTCCTCGGCCGCGTCGTCACTCGCATAGAAGGTCGCGGGCGTGATCTGCTGCGTCAGTGGGCTTTGGATCAGGGTGAACACCGAGTTCAGCGTGAGGACCCCCAACGCATGGTCGCTGCCCGCGAACGCGTGGATGGGATTCAGCGGCTTCTTCTGCGTCCCGCCGCGCGCGGCGAGGACCGTGAGGCCGAGGACCAGCACCGTCGTCGGGACCGCGACGAGCCAGCGCCCCGAGGTCGCATGACCCCGGTGGCGCGGATAGAGGATCCACAGCACGGCGATCAGCACGGCCGCGACCAGCGTGAAGGGCGCGTAGTTGAGCAACAGCTGGTCGATCTGGTTCGTCGCCTCGGCCTTGAGGTCGAACAGATCGAAGGTGAGGCGCGTGCCCGTGAAGTCGAAGTACACGGTGTCGCCGACCATCAACAGCACGGCGACCGCGTTGGGGATGAGGTAGAGCGCGCGCTGGATCGCCGCGACCGTGGGCCGCGCCTGCCACGCCGCCGGGGCCAGCGACAGCAGGATGAACGGCGCATTGGTGTAGGCGATCGCCGAGAGGTCGAAGCGCAGCCCGTGGAGGAATGCCCCCGCGAGGCCACTCCACGACGCGTCGGCGAACAGGGAGGGGTGCGTGGCGAAGAACAGCACCCGGAGCGCAGAGTACACGCCGACGACCAAGAGGAGCCGGCGAAGCAACAGAGCCGTAGGCGCGGGCAGAGTGACTGTGGACACGAGCAGGGGAAAGTGACCGGACCGAGACGGAACCGTGATACCCCTGAAACCTATCGCCGTCGTCCCGGAGAGCGGCCCCGTGGTGGGAGGCCACCCGCGCGCCCGGCGAGGGAGGCCGCGCGGCTCAGCGCCGGCGCCGGAACGGCCAGGTCACCTGCGACCACCAGCCCTCGGGCATCTGCTCGCCGTGCAGTCCGTACTGGTCCGGCCAGCGATCCCGCGGCAGATGGTGCGTCCCGAACAGCCGGTCGATCCATGGCAGGTGCACTGCGAAGTTCTTGTCCAGCGCCTCCTCCTGCGCGCTGTGGTGCCAGTGGTGGTAGCGCGGCGTGACCACGAAGCGCTCCAGTGGCCCGAAAGACCAGCGCAGGTTCGCGTGGATGAACACCGCGTGGAAGGACACGAACACCAGGTACGCATACACCGGACCCTGCGCGAACCCCAGCAGGTGGATGGGAATGAACGTGAAGCCTCGCGTGAGCACCACATCGACCAGGTGGAGGCGGGAGCCCGCGAGCCAGTCCACCTCCTCGCTGGAATGGTGCACCGCGTGGAACGGCCACAGCGCGGGAATGGTGTGGAAGGCCCGGTGCGCGATGTATTCGCCCAGGTCAGCGACGAACACGATCATGAGGAACTGGACCACGCCTGGCAGCGCCGCGATCCAGGCCTGCAGCGGCGGCCAGACCAACCAAGCCCCCAGCGCGGCCGCAGGGGCCAGCGTCAGCAACGTGGACGCCTGCACCAGCAGATGGCTGACGAAGAAGTGCACCACGTCGGTGGTCCAGCCGCGCCGGAAGACCGACTGCTCGGGCGCGTGCGGGAAGAGCCGCTCCAACGGGATGAACACGACGGCCAGGAGCAGGAGGTTCAGCACGAACCAGTCCAGCCCCAGGCTCCAGGAGGCGTTGCCGTAGCCGCTGAACTCGACGTTGGCGCCACCGAGCAGCGACGCGCCCAGCGCGAGACCCATGGCCGTGAGCCCCAGCACGCGGCGCTCACGCAGCAGTGCGCTGAGCAGGCCGAGCAGGAAGGCCGCGGCGATGCTGCCCTCGAGCAGCGGCCGGACCCACCACAGCGCGTACACGGTGCGCAACTGCGGCCAGGTCAGCAGGCCGGGGAGCTGCAGGCAGAGCACGCCGAGCACCCCGGCGACGCCGAGTGCGACGCCGATGGTGCCGCTGGCCCAGCCCGAACCGAGGCCCTTGCTGCCGTGGTCGTCGAAGAGGCGCGCGACCCAGCGGTCGAGCAGGGGTCGCTGATCCTGCGGTGGCGGCGTCGCGGTGTGGGACATGGCTGCGCGTAGTCTACCCCCGCGAGCCAGACGGCGGGGAGGGCATCGCGCACGGCAGCGCTGGGAGCGCGCGGCCGGCGACCGGCGTTCATTCTGTGTGTCGACCCACCTCGTCTGGTTCAAGCGCGACCTCCGCATCCACGACCACGCGCCCCTCACCGAGGCAGCGCGGGCAGGGACGGTGGTCGGCCTCTTTGTGTTCGAGCCCGAGCTGTGGAGCGCCGCGGACGCCGACCGGCAGCATTGGGACTTCCTGCTCGCCACGCTGTCCGAGCTCCGGGACCGCCTGAGTCGCCGAGGGATTCCGCTGGTGCTGCGCACCGGCCGCTGTCCCGACGTCTTCGACGCACTTTGGTCCGCGGCGCCGTTCGAGGGGCTGTGGGCCCACGCCGAGACCGGCAACGCGGTCACTTACGCGCGCGACCGTCGGGTCCGGGCCTGGGCCAAGGCGCGGGGCGTTCCGTTCCGTGAACTCGCGGCGGGCGGCGTGGTCCGGCGTTTCGCCTCGCGCGATGGATGGGCGGCGCAGTGGGAGGCGACCATGCGTGCGCCCGTGGTGCATCCGCCCCGCCAATCGCCGCCCGCCATCGTCCACGATACGGGCCACGTTCCCGACCCCGCGTCGCTCGGCGTCCGTGCTTGGGCCGCGCGGGACCCGGTCCCGGCGGCGGGGGAGCGGGCCGCGCACGACGCCCTGCGGAGCTTCCTCA
>ERZ1066135.1240-NODE-1240-length-10254-cov-7.048534_pt1 | contig 10254 bp, 6 predicted proteins | sample MGYA00382782_ERZ1066135 | MGnify/ENA primary metagenome ERZ1066135 (study PRJEB33369, sample SAMEA5778365) | biofilm metagenome | biome: Industrial cooling water; feature: Water cooling tower basin; material: Biofilm | place: United Arab Emirates | collected...
CTCCAAGGCGCCCTGGAGGTCCTGCGCCGTGGCCACGCGGTGCCCGCTCGCCGCCAGCGTGCGCGCGAGCACCTCGCGCACCGCCGGCTCGTCGTCGACGACGAGCACGTCGAGCGCGCCCAGGCTCGCAGCGCGCGGCGCGGGCTGCGGTTGCAGCTCGCGCTCGACCAGCTCCGTCGCCTGCGCGCGGAAGGCGAGCACGAAACGCGAACCGACGCCGGGCTGGCTCGCGACGGCGACCAGCGCGCCGTGGCGGCGCACGACGCCGAACACCACCGCGAGCCCCAGGCCGCGGCCGGGAAAACGCGTGGTGAAGAACGGGTCGAAGATGCGCTCGAGCAACTCCGCGTTCATGCCCTCGCCGTTGTCGCGCACCTCGATGCGCACCCAGTCGCCGACGATCGGGGTCCCGCGCACACGCGCGCCCGGCACGCCCAGGAGCTCCGCGACGCGCTCGGGCTGTGCGTCGGACAGCCGCACGTCGTCGACCGCGAGTTCGATGCGGCGCGCGCCGGCGTCGCGTGCATTCACGACCAGGTTCAGGAGCGCTTGCTCGAGCTCCGCGCGCGAGCCCTCGACGTGGGCCGCGCCCGTCGCGCGCAGTTCGAGCGTCGCGGCGCCGCCGACGGCGGCTTCGAGAACCGGCAGGAACGAGGTGGCCAGGGCCGCGGGATCGAGCGCGCCGAACTGCGCCGGCTCGCCGTCGGCGTAGCTCTGCAGTTGCGCGCACAGCCGCGCCGCGCGCTCGCCGGCTGCGGCGATCGCATCGAGCAGACGCTGACGGGTCGGGTCGCTCTCGCCGCCGCGCAACAGATCGGCGTTGCCCAGCACGCCGACCATCAGGTTGTTGAAGTCGTGCGCGATGCCGCTCGCCAGGAGTCCGAGGCTGTCGCTGCGCTCGAGTTGGCGCATGCGCTCCTCAAGCTCGGAGCGCGCACGCGACTCGCGCTCGGCGCGCTCGATCTCGCGCTCGAGGCGCCGGTTGACGGCCAGCACCTTGGCGCGGCTGCGCAGCGCGATGGCGACGATGAGCAGCAGCGCTCCCGCGATGCCAAGCCCCACGCCGCGCACGACGTCGTCGCGCGAGCGCTGCGCGCGTTCGAGCGCTTCACGTTCGACGCTCTGCGCTTCCAAGCGTTCGCGCTGCGTGCTGAGGAAGCGCTCCTGCAATTCCCCGTACGCGGCGTAGCGCTCCCCGAGCGCCGCGCGGTGCGCCTCCATGTCGTCGGTCAACTCCAGCACCGCGGCGGCGTCGCGGCGCGCGACAGCGAGCTGGAAGCGGTACTCGAGCAGCGAACCGTCGAGCACCGGCATGCCGCGCCCCTCGACGAGCTCTCGCGCACGCGCCAACGCCTCGTCCGCGCGCTCCAGGGCGCCGGCCCCGAGCGCGAGCTCGAGTTCGAGCTGCAGACACGCGCCGACCATGTCGATGAAGCCCGCCAAACGCGCCTCTTCGCGCGCGCGCGCCACCCACTCCAGGGCGCCGAGCGAATCGCCGCCTTCGACCTGCACACGCGCGCGTTCGAGCACCACGCGCAGGTGCGTGCGTCGATCGCCGAGCTCCAGCGCGAGCGCGTCGGCGCGCTCGATCTGCACGAGCTTCTCTTCGCGCGTGTGGTCGGAGCGTTCGTGGAGGTACTCGTGCAGCGTGAGCCAGGCGCGCCACGGCGCGAGCGCAGGCACTCGAGCCAGCTCGTGCAACTCGCCGCGCAGATCGTCGTCGACGGCGCTGCCCAGGTCGTCGATCACGTGGTGCATCCAGATCACGTTGCGCAGACGCAGCCGCGGCGAGCCGCCGCGCGCGACGACCTCGATGCCAGCGGCGGCGTGCTGGAGCTCGGCCGCGAAGTCGTCGGCGAGGCACGCCAGCCGCGCGCGCGCGTTGAAGTAGTGCGTGCGCAGCTCGGGCGAAACGTCCGGCGCGAGCCCCGCCTCGACCGCGGCGATCCACTCGCGCTGTTCGGACGCGGCCCGCGGTCCGTCGCGCATTCCGAGCGCGAGCAGCGCCAGCGCGCAGGCCGTGCGCTGCGTCGCGACGTCGCCCGAGCGCTGGCTCGCCTCGACGAGAGCGCAGGCGCTTTCGAGGGCGCGTCCGACGTCGTGCTCGAGCTCGCACTGCACTTGTTCGAAGCCCAGCGTGAACCACTCAGGGCTTGCGTGCGCGAACTCCGCACGGCGCCGCGCGAGCGCGCCGGCCTCGACGGCTTGGAGCGCGGGCGCAGCCAACGAAGGCGCCGCCAGGAGTGCTAGAGCGAGCGAGCGAAGCACGAGGGCGAGCTTACGGAGGAACGCGCGCGAACCCAAGTCCGCACGCGGGAGCGCCGCGGAGCGCGTTGGTATGCTCGCGCGCTTCGATGCGGATCCTCGCGGTCACTCAGAAGCTGCCGAGCCCGGTGCACGACGGCTACAACCTGCGCATGGCGGCCTACCTGCCGCGCCTCGCGCAGCGCCACGAGGTCGCGCTGGCGGCCATCGACCGCGGCTCGATCGCGCCGGATCTCGAGCGCCAACTCGCGCTCGTCGTGCGCCTGCCCGAGCGCGACGCGCCGCGCCACGGCGTCGTGCACCGCGCGCTGAGCGCCTTCTCGCCCGACGAGCTGTACGACCGCGACCCGCGCGTCGACGCCGAACTCGCGCGCCTGTGCGAGCGCTTCAAGCCCGACCTGGTGTGGAGCGTGGGCTGGCGCATGCTGCCCCACGCGCTCTCCTTGCGCGGCGCGCCGATCGTCGCCGACGCCATCGACGAAGCCGTGCGCGAGGCCTGGATCGAGCTGCGCGCGGGCCCCTCGGCGCGCCGCTTCATCCACCTGGTGCGCGTCCTGCGCTTCGAGCGCCGCCACTTTCCGCGCGCGCGGCGCGTGCTGTTCGTCTCCGACCAGGATGCGCAGGTCACGTCGCGCGTCGCGCCGCGCTCGCGCTGCGCCGTGACGCCCAACGGCGTCGACATCGAGCACTACCGCCCCGAACCGGTCGAGGAGACGCCCGACCTGCTCGTGTTCGAGGGCGCGCTGGTGCACCCGCCCAACGTCGCCGGCGTGCGCTACTTCGTGGCCGAGGTCCTGCCCAAGATCCGCGCCCAGCGGCCGCGCGCGCGCCTGCTCGTCGTCGGCCGCGACCCGCCGCCCGACCTGCTGGAGCTCGCGCGTCCCGACCCGCAGACCAGCGGCGTCGAGTTCACCGGCTTCGTCGACGACGTGCGGCCGCACGTGCGCCGCGCGAGCGTGTTCGTCTCGCCGCTGATCGGCGGCGCGGGCCTCAAGAACAAGGTTCTGCAGGCCTGGGCGCTGGGCAAGCCGGTCGTGGCGACGCCGCTGTCGGTCGGCGGGCTCGAAGCCCGCGACGGCGAAGAATTGGTCGTCGCCGACGGCGCCGAAGCGCTCGCCCAGGCCTGCCTGAAGCTGCTGGGCGACGCGCCGCTGCGCGCGCGCCTGGGCGCCGCCGGCCGCCGCGCCGCGGTGGAACGTTTCTCCTGGGAATCGGCGACCGCGCGCCTGGAGAGCGAACTCGCGCAGGCCCTCTCCCCTAGCCGATGATGGAGCGCTCCCCATGACGCGTCCCCCGCTGCTGGCGTTCTTCGGCCACCACAAGTGCGCCTCGACCTGGATCCACAACATCGTCGACGCGGTGTGCGTCGAAGCCGGTTGGCGGCGCGACTACCTGTACGGCGAGCACCTGTTCAAGGGCGACCTCGCGGCGCACGTGGCGGCGAACAAGCTCGACTGGATCAGCTACGTCAACGCCGACGCCAAGCACCTGGCGCGACTGCCGGCGCTGCGCGGCTTCCACATCGTGCGCGATCCGCGCGACCTGGTCGTGTCGGCGTACTTCTCGCACCGCAACAGCCATCCCACGCACGCCTGGCCCGAGCTGATCCCGCACCGCGAGACGCTCACGCGCCTGGACAAGCGCGAAGGCTTGCTCGCCGAGATCGAGTTCTCGGGCCAGTTCCTGGTGCAGATGGATTCGTGGGACTACGCGCGCCCCGACGTGCTCGAGCTCAAGCAGGAGCAGTTCACCAAGGACCCCTACCGCGGGTTCCTCGAGGTGTTCCGCTTCCTGGGCGTGCTCGACGAGTCGCACTACAACAAAGCGCGCTGGCTGCCCTACCTGCTGCGCTCGGCGCTCAACATCACCAACCTCAAGTCGAGCGGCCTGCAGCCGCTGCGCGCGCCCTTCGATTCGATCCCCGGCGAGCGCCTGCTCGGCGTGGTCTACGACAACCGCTTCGAGAAGTTCTCCGAGGGCCGCGACAAGGGCAAGGAGAACGTCAAGAGCCACTACCGCAAGGGCGCGGGCGGCGACTGGATCAATCACTTCGAACCCGTGCACGTCGAAGCCTTCAAACGGCGCTGGAACGCCCTCGTGCTCAAGCTCGGCTACGAATCGAACCCCGACTGGTCGCTGCCCTCTTCGAACGCGCCCGCGGCGTCGGCGCGGCGCTGAGCCGCGGATCCGCCTGCGCGTCGCACGGCCTATTCTGGCGACGTGAGCCGTAGTCGACGCTTGCGGAGTCTGTAGAGCGCTCCGGTACGCGCCGCCGGACAGGAAGTCGACATGCCGGAGAAGAACACGCTCGCTCCCGATTCGTTGGCGAACAGCAGCTCGGCCGAGCAGCCCCGCCGAGCTCGAGCTGCGGCGCGCCGCGCCGTGCTGCTGGTGGCGCTGGCGGCAGTCCTCGTGGTGCTGAGCCTGGTTTGGTTGACGTCCAATCGCTGGCAACTGCCGAGCCTCGGCCCGGCCCACGAAGCGGTCCAATCACGTCGCCTTATCGCTGCACCGGACGAACTCAGCGCCTCGCTTGGCGACACGGACCGATCGTTGTCGTCCTTCCGCGTCGAGCCGCGCCGCGGCGGCACGATCGTGAAGCTGAGAGTGGTTGACCCGCGCGGAGCTCCGGTCGAGTCGGGGAGCATTGCGTGGCGGTGGTCTCATGGGGAGAGCGTCCACGCCGAAGGACGCGCACACAACGACGAGGGCGGCCTCGAGCGTGTACGGCCGATCGACGGAGTTCTCACGGTCTTTGAGTTCCCCACTCACGTTGGTTCCGTGCTGTTCACCGTTGCAGCACACGGCTGCTCGCCGCGGAATGCGCACGTCGCCGAGCTGCGGCACGTGCGGGGCTTTCGGCAGCCTCGCGACGCGGTTGTCGAGCACGAGGTGACCTTGCAACTCACCTCCGCACCCGACTGGTCGTGTCTCCACGGCGCCATCACGCTCGACGGTGAGCCGAAGTGTCCGCCAGGTCTGAGGATCGTGCTCGAGCAGCGGCGCAGCGCGGATCGGCGAGTGGCTGCGATCGACACGGCGCAGGCGAAGTACACGCTCGTGGACTGCACGAGTCAGGCGAAGGGGCTGTGGGTCGAGAGTGACACGACAGCGCCGTTCTTCGTTCCCATCGAAGTGGTGGAACGTCGTGCCGTCTCCGGTCGGTACGACCTGGATCTCTCAACTGCCCCGACTACGACCGTGAGAGTTGTGGACGGGCGCACCGGCGACACGTTGAGCAACGTGCGATTGGTCCTCGGCCTGGTCATCCCCATGGAGAGCGACAGAACGACCTTCACCTACGAATTCGAGCTGACGGCTGATCCCGAGGGTCTGTTCAGGACCCAGCGGCTCGGACAGCGTGGAACTGTGCACGCGAGGCTCCTCGACCAAGCGGACAAGCCGATTCACTCTGAGACGATTCAACTCGAGAAGCTTGTCGTCCCGGACTTCATCGAACTCGTCGTGCGCCCTCGAGCGGAGCGGTACGCGAAGATCTGGGGGTACACCGCCGACCTGGAGCGACTGACGGACGGCGGCGAGGACAACACAGCTCCGCGCGTGGTTGGCAAGTACCCCGTCGCGGACGGCGGCCACCGAAGCGTCGCCGCCGGCTTGGAGGCTGGGCGTTGGGGGCTCTTCGTGCCACGCGACGTCGCGTTCGAGTTGTGGGCCGAGCGCGCCAGCGACGGTGAGGTCGTCTCGCAACTCGTCGCGGACGTGGCGACGCATGCACGCGAGGCAACGCCGATCGTGCTCGAGCCGCGGCGCGAGGAGACGCTGCTCGTCGCGTACACAGCTGCGCCCCACGGTGCACGAGCCACTCTGCGTTGGCGGAATTCGAATCGCTCTGTGTCGAGGCCGATGGACCTGCCGACGTCGGGAGACGGCGCCGTGAAGTGCATCTGGCGAGGCGAGCCCACGCTCGAGTGCGAATTGAGCACACCTGAGCAGTGGGAAGTGCAACGGAGCTGGTCGGCGCCGAAGACGGGCCAGGAGCTCGAAATCGAGCTCGCGGGCGACACGCCCACTCGATGGCAGGTCAGCGCGCAGGGCGAGCCCGTTCGCGGAGGCTCGACGATCCGACTCTTCCGTGTCGACGGCGACGAAGCCGCCGCGGGGCTCGCGTGGCTGGACTCCGAGGGAGTCTCGCCGTTCCTACCTCTGCCACGCGGCCGCTACTTCTACACCGTTCAGGAGCAGGGAACTGTGCGCATGGTGTGCGGCATCGCCAGCACGGAACCGAACGGTCGACCGGTGGACGTTCGCATCGACTGGCGAGGCGACGCCCTCACGCCACCGCTGAGTGAGCGGGGAACGTCGCCAGTCGCGTTCGAAATCGTGGCCTGCGACGGACTCAGCCTCATCGAGCGCGTGCCGCAGATAGGCAGGACTTTTCAGTTTCCAGCACGTGCACCAGTCTCGTCAGATGCTGACTTCGTGCTAGTCGACGCTGAGAATTGCCGCCTCGAGTGGCGCTACTGATCGCTTGCCGTGGGTCTCGCCCGACGACCCGAATCCCGAGAGACGTGGAGCGATGGCGCGTGACCAACCACGCGACGCGGCGCGCCTCAGCGCGCGTACCAAGGCGAGGGAGCGGGCTCGTTCCTGAACAGTGTCGAGGCGCACCAGGTCTGGTGCGTGTTCTCCATGCACAGCACGCTGTCGAAGGTGAGGTCGAGTTGGAACTCACGCGAGAGCGTGTCGAGCACGGGGAACTCGTAGTCGACGGTGTGGCAGAAGGAGAGGTCCCACTCGGGGTATTCGATGGGTTGGAAGGAGATGCGGCGCGAGGCCCAGTCGAAGCCGCAGCTGCCGTCGAGGCGGAAGGCGTAGTCCGTCGCGCTGGAGATGTCTTCGAAGAGCGAAGTCGCGGGCGGAGTCTTTTGGATCGTGTTCTTGTGCGCGCTCAGCCAACCCGTGGCGTGCGCGCCGCCGCGCCGGTTGCGCAGCGAGTAGACGCGCTCGTCGTCGATCCGCTCGAAGTGCGTGATGCGCTTGCGAAAGTGCGAGAAGTAGCGCCCGAGCGTGCCGAGGATCCAAGAGGAGGACTCGGATTGGATCGTGTAGAAGGCGCGCAGCTTGCGGCCGCCCTTGGCGAAGCGCGTGCTGACGCGCAGCAACATGTCGTTGTTGCGGATCGGATAGATGGGCAGCGCGCCGATGCGCGGCACCCAGAAGTCGCAGGCGCACATGCCGAGCATGCCGCGCTCGGGGTGGCCGGGCACGGGATCGGCCTGGATCTCGTGCGGCAACAGGCGCTGGATCTGCTCGAGCGGCGCACTGAAGTTCACCGTGAAGCGCCGGTTGGTGAACGAGGTGACGTTCGCCAGCTGCGGGCCAACGCGCCCCATGCGCTCCTGGAACTCGCGCGCGCGCGCTTCCCAAGCGAGCGAATCGCGCTGGACGGCCGGCTGGGACTTGGACTCTGAACGCGAGCGAGTCTCGAGTTGCATACGCGCCTCCTTTTGCGCGAAGTGCGCCAGGCGCGCACGCGGATACGTGCGCTCGCCTAGCGAACGAAGGGTAGGCGGCGTCCTGCGGATCGACAAGTCGGCATCAAAAAGCCCGCGCGCGATGACTGCGCACAAAAGGGCCCGGCGCGCACAGCTCGATTCGAGGAACTCGTCGCCGCTAGCGAGCGCGTGCGGCGCGCCACGTCAGCACGCCGCACGGAACAGGCGCATCACTTCGACTTGGCGAGCGACTTCTTGGTCAGCGCGCGGCTCGCCTTCACAATCGCGTTGGCGGCCTTGGGGTCGCCCTGCATTTCGAGCAGCGCCTGCAGCATCAAGGGAACGACGATGGTCGCGTCGGATTCGATCACGAACATCGGCGTGTCCTCGGTCAGCTTGTCCCAGGTGATCTTCTCGTTGGGCGTGGCGCCCGAGTAGCTGCCGTAGGAGGTGGTCGAGTCGCTGATCTGGCAGAAGTAGGCCCAGGGCTTCACCGGCTCTTGGAGGTCGTACTTGATCGAGGGCACGACGCAGATCGGGAAGTCGCCGGCGATGCCGCCGCCGATCTGGAAGAAGCCGATGCCCTTGCCCTTGGACAACACGCGGTAGTCGTCGTAGAGCTGCGCCATGTACTCGATGCCGCTCTTGACGATGCTCGCGCTGCACTCGCCGGTCTTGACGTGCGACGCGAAGATGTTGCCGAAGGTGCTGTCCTCGTGGCCCGGCACGACGAACGGCAGGTTCTTTTCGGCGGCCGCGAGCAGCCAGCATTCCTGCGGATCGCCTTCGAAGAGCTTCTTGGGCAGCTTCTTGACGAGCTCGTAGAAGTACTCGTGCCAGAAGCGGCGCTCGCCCTTCTTGGTCGCCTCGATCCACATCGGCACGAGGAATTTCTCGACCGCGCGGAAGGCTTCGTCCTCGGGGATCGACGTGTCGGTCACGCGGCGCATGCGCTGCGCGAGGATCTGCGTGTCGTGCTCCTTGGTGAAGTAGCGGTACTCGGGGAAGTCCTTGTAGCTGTGGTGCGCGACGAGGCGGAACAGCGACTCCTCGAGGTTGGCGCCCGTGACCGACAGTCCGTGGACGAGACCGGCGCGGATCGCAGGTGCGAGCGTGATGCCCAGCTGCGCCGAGGACATGGCGCCGGCGACGGCCCAGTACATGCGGCCTCCGCCCTGCACGTGATCCCAATAAGCGAACAACGCGTCGCGCGTGCTGCGCGAGTTGAAGTTCTTGTAGTTGCGAGCGACGAAATCGAGGATCGGCAGGGCGTGGGTGGACATGAGGGCGAGGTGTTTACCACAGCCGCCCGCCGCACTGCGAGGGCGCGCGCCGATCTTCCGCGCACGGCTCTCGCGCGCGCCGCCGCTCAGCCCCGCGCGCCGAACAGATCGCGCCGCCCGTGCAACGTCGCGGCGACCGAGTCGTAGGTGGGCATCATGTGGGCCCGCGAGATGCGCCGGCGCCAGAGCAGGCGCAGCAGCTCCGGCGCCTGTGAGTGCGGCAGGTCGAAGCGCCGCGCGCAGTGCTCGCCGCTGTAGCCGAGCGCATCGAGCACGCTGGGCCAGCGCTCGTAGGATTCGAAATGCAGCTCCGCCTGCACCGGAAGCACGAACACGCCGTGCTGCGCGTGCAGGAAGCTGTTGTGGCTGCGCGGCACGTGCACGAAGTCGAGGAAGTTGTTCTCGCGCACGGCGTTGCGGTCGATGGCCCACACGCTGGCGTAGCCGTCCGAGGCGGGATCGACGCCTTCGACGGCGAAGAACGCAGCGACGTCCGGCGAGAGCGACGCATCGAGCAAGCGCGTCGGCACGCCGTGGTGCTGCGCCAGTGCGAAGGCGCTGTTCGCGGCGAACGGACGCGGGGACGTCGCGCGGCCGGCTTCGGTGACGTGCGGCTTGGCCAGCTCCACGAGTTGTTCGTGCCAGTGCGGGTCGTCGGGGTCGAAACGCGCCGGCAGCAGCTCGTGGTCGGGCACGGGGATGCCGAGCTCGTCGCAGAGCGAGACGAACGCGCTCACGAGCGCGAACTCGGTCATGACTTCGACCCAGCGCCGGCGGAAGGTGTGGAGGATCGTTCCCTGCTCGGGCACGCCGCCTTCGAAACGCGCAACCTGCGCTTCCATGCGCGCGAACAGCGAGCCCTCGCGCCGCGCGCTCGCCCGCCACGCGCTCGGCTGCAGGTCCCAGCGCGAGTCCGCTTGACCGCGAAAAACCCAGCGACTGGAGAACTCGTGCGTCTTCGACCACTCGTCGCGCGACAGGTCGAGCCGCGCGAGCAACTCGGCCGCGCTCTCGATGCGCTCGACGGCGAACTTCCACTCTCGGGCCGGCGCGTCGCTCATGGCGCGTGCGAAGCTAACGCGAGCGAGCGCGCCGAGCACGTGTCGCGCTCAGCGTCCTTCGCCGCGCGGCGCCCGTCGTGATGCTCAGCCCTTGAGCTTCGCGAGCCCCGGATGGTCCGCGTCGAGGTGCGTGGCGCGGAACAGCGCACGCGCGTCCCCCGGGCCGCCGCCGGGGCCACGCGGTCCGCG
>ERZ1066135.1243-NODE-1243-length-10241-cov-7.620656_pt1 | contig 10241 bp, 10 predicted proteins | sample MGYA00382782_ERZ1066135 | MGnify/ENA primary metagenome ERZ1066135 (study PRJEB33369, sample SAMEA5778365) | biofilm metagenome | biome: Industrial cooling water; feature: Water cooling tower basin; material: Biofilm | place: United Arab Emirates | collected...
ACGGCGACCACCGTCAGTGCAGTGCGGAGCAGGTCCCGCGGCGTCGTCGTTGGCGCCGGCGCGCTCATTCCTCGCCCCCGAAGGACCCACAGGTCCGGTCGCTAGATTGTGCCACAGAACGATTCACAGGTCGCGAAGGCGGCGCAGCAGGGGACGGCGGATGGGTGCATCACACGTAACATACCTCGACGATGACCACGAGGTCGCGTCGTTCCTCGGTACGATCGCGTCCACGCGGGATCTCGCGGTCGACACCGAAGGGGCCTCGTTCCACCGCTTCGTGGATCGGGTGTATCTCCTGCAACTCTCGACCCCGACCGAGCATGCGGTGCTCGACCCGCTCGCGATCGCGCCGCCGGCCGGGCTCGGGGCGTTGATCCAAGACCCCGCCGTACAGGTGGTGTTCCACGACGCGGACTACGACCTGCGACTGCTCCGGCAGGACTATGGCTGGAAGGTCCGGGGGCTCTTCGATACGCGGGTCGCCGCGCAACTCCTCGGCATCAAGCAGTTCGGGCTCGCCGCACTGCTGGGCGAGCACTTCGGCGTGAAGCTCGACAAGAAGCATCAGCGCGCCGACTGGTCGATGCGTCCACTCACGCCCGACATGCTGGCCTACGCGGCGCAGGACACCATGCACCTGCTGGCGCTTCGCGACATCCTGCGCGAGCGACTGGAGCGGGCCGACCGCATGCCCTGGGCGGCCGAAGAGTTCGCCCGCCTCGAGGCGGTGGAGTTCAGCGCGGACGACCCGGCGAATGCCTTCCTCAAACTCAAAGGCGCGCGCGATCTCACGCGCCGGGAGCTGGCGCTGCTGCGCGAGCTGGTCCAATGGCGCGATGGGGTCGCGGCGACGCTGGACCGCGCGACCTTCCGCGTGATGGGCAACGAGACGCTGCTCGACATCGCGCGCGAGGCCCCGCAGACGGCGAGCGCGTTGATGGCGATCAAGGGCGTGCCTCGCGGCCTGTCCGAAAGCCGCACCGCGGACGTCCTCGCGGCCGTCGCGCGCGGGTTGGCCGTCCCCGCCGAGGCGCTGCCGCAGTTCCCCAAGGCGCCCCGCTGGGACCGCGATCCCAAGTTCGAGGAGCGCGTGAATGCGCTCCGGAGCGTGCGCGATGCCGCGGCGGCGAAGCTCGATCTGGATCCGGGCGTCCTCTGCTCGCGTGAGCGGCTCGAGACGGTCGCGCGCAAGATCCCCACCTCGCTCGAGGAACTCGAAGCGATCCCCGACCTGCGTCGCTGGCAGATCGGACTGATGGGGGCGGAGATGTTGAAGGCGGTGGCCCGCTAGGGCCCACCGCGCAGCGACGGGCGACGCCCAGTGCGGCGCCCTAGAAGCCCAGGTACGCCCGCACCCGGGGATCGATGCGCTCGGGCGTCCAAGGCGGCGACCAGACGAGGTTCACGACCGCGTCGGTCACGTCGGGCACGCTGCGCATCGCCTCCTCGGCGTCCTTCATGATCTCGGGGCCCGACGGACAGCCGGGCGACGTCAACGACATGTCGATGATCGCCGTGCTGCCTTCGGCACGCACCGCATAGACCAAGCCCAGATCCACGATGTTCAGATTGAGCTCGGGGTCCTTGACGCGTCGCAGGGCGAGCGTCAGCTGCTCGGTGCTGATGGCCGAGGTCGGGGCGGGGGTGTCGTTGGCGGTGTCCATGTCTCTCCCTGCAATATAACCCGAGACGGCCCTCGCCCGGTCGCCGGCGCTCCCGTCCCCTCGACGCGCCGTGCTCGCCCAGCGCCGATCAGTCGCGTCGCGCGCGCGGGACCGGGCGGTTCCAGCTCTTCGCGGTGTCGGCGCGGAAGGCCGTCGGCATGGCCAGGACGGGGAAGGCCGGGTCGTCGGTCAGGGCCAGTGCCGCCGCGTCGGCGAGATCGTTGCGCACGTTGCTGATCACGTCGGCCGGCCGCCGCGCGCGCGGCGCGTACACGCGGTTCGAGAGCAGGATCACGAACAGCTGCCGCTCGGGATCGATCCACATCGACGTGCCTGTGAAGCCCGTGTGCCCGTAGGCGCTGGGGCTCAGGTAGTCCCCGGCACCACGCACGCCCTCGGCCATCTCCCAGCCCAAGGCGCGCGGGCCGGCCTGCCGCTGGGTGAAGAGCGCCACGGTGCTGTCGGCGACCAGCCGCACGCCGTTGTAGGTGCCGCGATTCAGCATCATCTGCGCGAAGATCGCGAGGTCGGCGGCCGTGCTGAAGAGCCCGGCGTGGCCCACCACACCGCCGAGCGCATGGGCGTTCTCGTCGTGCACCTCGCCGCGGATCTCGTAGCCACGGCGCGACACATCGGCCGTGGGGGCGATGCGCGACTTCCACGCGGCGGGGGGCGTGAAGCGCGTGTCGGTCATGGCGAGCGGCTCGAAGACGCGCTGGCGCAGGAACACATCCAGACGTTGGCCGCTGATCGTCTCGATGACCCAGCCCAGCACGTCGGCACCGAGGTCGGAGTACACGAAGCACTTGCCCGGCGCGCAGGCCAGCGGCGTGTCGAGCACCATCTGCTTCGCCGCCCGTGGGGTGGCCGCCGTGCGCCAGAGGATGCGGCCCGCCGGCAGCCCCGAGTGGTGGGTGAGCAGGTGCCGCACCGTGACCTTGGCCTTGTTCGCGCCGGCGAACTGCGGCAGGTAGCGCTGGACGGGGGCGTCGAGGTCCAGTTGGCCGGCGTCGAACAAGAGCATCGCTGCCGTCGTGATCCCGACCACTTTGGTCAGCGACGCGATGTCGTACACGGTGGTCTCGGGGTCCACCTCGGGCGACCGCGCGGTCCAGCCGAGGCGGCCGTAGCCGCGCTGGTACACGCTGTACCCCGCGCGGCCCACGACCACCGCCGCGCCCGGGAATCCCCCGCCGCTGATCCCCTTGCTGACCACCCGGTCGATCGCGGCCAACCGTTCCGCCGACATGCCCACGGCCGCTGGGGCGGCCACCGGAAGGCGGTCGCCAGGTCCAACGGCGATGGCAGCAGCGAGGAGGAACGCGAGCACGGCGACCCCGACCATGACGAGGGAAACGCAGCGGGCCTACGACCCGTAGGTAAGGCCGTACCCCTGCGGGGTCAAGACGAGCCCGCCCCGGGGCAGGCAACCCTCCGTACCGGAGGAGGTGACAGAATGGGCGAACCCGAGATGTCCGACGACCTCACCCTCATCCGGCGCGCCACCGGCGGCGACGAGCGGGCCATGCGCCAGCTGTGGCAGACGTATGCCCCGCGCATCGATGCTATCGTTCGGCGACTGGCCGGCGATCCCGACATCGCCGCCGACATCGCGCAGGAGGTGTGGATCCAGATCTTCCGGGCCCTGCCGACCTACCGCGGTGACGCCCGCTTCTCCACTTGGGCGCATCGCATCGCGGTGAATCGCACGCTGAACGCGCTGCGGTCCACCCGGCGGCTCCAGGCGGCGGAGGTCGAGATCCAGGAGGACTCGGCGAGCGTTGAGCACGATGGGGAACGTGCGGTGCTGGCGGCGACGATCGATGCCGCCGTGCAACAGTTGGCCCCTGGAGCGCGGACGGTGTTCGTGCTCCACGACATCGAGGGCTACACGCATGAGGAGATCGCCGCGGAGCTCGGCATCACCTCGGGTGGCTCGAAGAGTCAGTTGTTCAAGGCCAGGGCGCGGCTCCGGCGCCTGCTGGCCCACTTGGTCGATGCCCCGATGACGGGAACGGATCCTGCCTATGTCACACGTCTCTCCTGAACGACTCGCGGCGCTCGCGGACGAACCCGCGACGCTGCTGGAACGCACGCATCTCGCGTCCTGTGCGCTCTGTGCGGCCGAGCTCGTCGCGGCGCAGCGCCTCGTGCGGCTCGCGCTGGCCGATGTGCCGACGATCGAAGCACCGATCACGTCGTGGGAGCGGCTGGGACCGGCGCTGCGCGCTGAAGGGTTGATGCAACCGGGCGTGCCCGAGCTGGTCGCCGCGCCACCGGTGCCGACCGAGGTGCGTCCGCTCCGGCCGGCCGGCGCCACGCGGTGGCGTGCGATGACGCGTGCGGCCGCTGCCGTGGCGTTGGTCGTGGGCGGCGCGGCGGTCGGTCGTGCGACGGCCGGGCCGTCGGCATCGGCGCCGCCAGCCCTGCAGAGTGCGTCCGAGGCGGCGGCACCCAGCTTCCAGAACACCGCCGACGCGATGCAGGTGCTGCAGCGGGCATCCGATGACTACACCCGCGCGGTCTCCTACCTCGCGGCGCACGACTCCAACGTCGTCCTCCGCGGGCGCGATGCCGTGCAACTGTATCAAGCCCGGTTGGACGCGCTGGATCGCGCCGTCGCCGCCACGCAGGCGGCGCTGTACCTCGCACCGCAGGATCCGGTGCTGAATCAGTACTATCTGACCACCCTCGGCGCGCGCGACCTCACGCTGCAACAGATGGGTGCGGTCGTGCCGGCCTCGACCACGCAGCGAGCGCGATTCTGATGCGTGCCCTGTCCGCCTCCGTCATGCTGCTGACGATCGCCGCGCCTGCGCTGGCCGCGCAGCAGCGCAACACCGTCGTGCGCACCGAGAACGACTCGGTCCGCGTCACGGTGCGGGTGTCGCCGCAGTCGCCTGAGCAGCTCCGGGCACTCATCGCCGAATTGACGGCGCTGACCGCCACGCAGCGCGATCTCGAAGGCCAGTTGCGCGAACTCATGCGCAGCGCCGACCGCGCAGACGGTCGCCGGCTTCTCGAGGTGCAGGAGCGGCTCGCCCGGACCTGGTCCGAGTTCTATCCCCGGCAGTCGGCGCTCACGGTCGCCTGTCAGTCCGCGCGCTCCGTGCCGCAGGGCAGTGGCTACATCGGGGTGACCTTCGACGACGAGATGATGCTCGCGGAGCCGCAACGTGGCGGTGGTGCGGTCACGATCCGGTTCTCGACGTCGCCTCGGATCTCGGCGGTAGAGCCCGGCTCGCCCGCGGAGCGCGCGGGCTTGCGCGCGGGTGACGAGTGGCTGGCCCTCGGCAGCGATGCGCTCGCCGGCTTGAGCACGGACGAGATCGCGGCGCGTCTGCGGCCCGGCTCCAAACAGCAGCTGCGCGTGCGACGGGACGGCCGTGAGCGTACCATCGAGGTGACGGTCGCCCCCCGCCCCGGTGTGCCCGCTGATGTGTGCGAGCGGGCGGAGTCGATCACGCTGCGGTCGACGCCGGCCGAGTGGCGGGTCAGCACGAGCGAGGTGCCCCGCACGGCCCCCGTGGCCGTGCCGGGCCGAGTCGCGTTGCCGTCGCCGCCTAGCCCCCCCGCGGTGGCGCCGAGCCGTCCACTGGCGTTCATCGCCATGTCGCCGACGGTGTACGGAGCCCGGTTCCGGGCGCTCGATGCCGACGCGCGCGAGTTCGTCTCGTTCCGCGGCGAGGGCGTGCTCGTGGATCAGGTCGCAGCTGGGTCGCCGGCCGACGCGGCAGGACTGCGCGCGTTCGACGTCGTGAGCGCGGCGAACGGCGCCGCGGTCACGGCCGTGCACGAGTTGCTGCGGATCACGGCCGAGGCCCGCCGTGTCGAGTTGACGGTGCAGCGGAAGGGCGCGACCCGGACCGTCGTGCTCTCGCGCTGAGCTCAGGGCTCGTCGGGCGTGCGCGCCCGCACCGAGCCCGGCGGGATGGTGTAGATCAGGCGCATCGTCGCGACATCGGCCGGGGTGAGTTGCAGGGCACTCACCCGCGGCGCCATCACCGCGCTGGTGTCGCGCGTGTGATCGAGGCCGAGCAGGTGCCCGATCTCGTGGAGGGCGATCGCGTAGAGCTGGGGCGCGGTCACCACACGGTCCATCGGCGTGCGCAGCGCAAGGACGATGTCGCCGCCGACGATCCACCAGTGGGGGTCGCGCACCCAGCGTGTGCGGCCGCTGATGGGCTCCTCGAAGCGCTCACGGAAGGTGACCGTGACATCGGCGGACGCCGAATCGCTGATGAACGTGAACGCGAGCGGTGCCCCCGCACGGCCCCAATCGGCGAAGGCGCGGCGGATGTCCGAGGGGAAGGCCGAGGAGAACCCCGGCGTTTGGGAGCGCTCGTCGATCCACACGCGGACCGGGTTCGCCGTGCGCGAGGGCCAACGGGCGACGTTCGAGTCGCGCAGCGCGAGGATGTCGCCGATGTACGTGCCGGCGGCATCGCGCGTGAGGACAGCGCGGATCGCGGCGAGGTCGCGGAGCGGCGCGGCTTGCGTCGACGCGTCGCCGACGACCGCCCCCTCGCCGTGGGTCGCGTCGGACGCCTCCGTGGCCGCGGCGGCAGCCGGATCGGCACGGCTCGCCGAGGGAGTGCGCCACCACAGGACGCCGACGGTGCCGAGGCAGAGCAACGCGACCAAGGCGACGAGCGCATCGCTGCGACGCATCAGCCGACGGACCCCAGAAAGTCCTCGATCGCTGCGAACGTGTGCTCCGGCGCTTCGAAGAAGGGAAGATGTCCGGCCTGCGGGACATTCACGCGTCGGGCTCGGGGGAGCAGCGCCGCCGTGGCATCGGCCGTGCCCGGCGGGATCAGGTCGTCGCTGCCGTGCAGCAGCAGGGTGGGGACGTCGAGACCCTGCAGGGTCTCGCGCCAGTCGTACCCCTCGCCGCGCAGGCGCGCCGCGATGGTCGCGCCCGTGACACTGAGCGCGTGCGGTGGGGCCAAGCGCCGGCCCATGTCGAGGTCGCTGAACCACGCGGGGTAGAAGGCCCGGTGATAGGCGAGGTGAACGGCCGGGTCGGGCACGAGCAACTGCGCAGGATCGAAGGCCGCGAGCCGACCCCGCTCGGGCTCCGGGAGCTTGGCGAGGGCGAGCGCGTGCAGCGGCGGCAGCCAACCGCTCGTCGCCCCCACGGCGTTGATCAGCGTCAGCGCGCGGGTCGCGGCAGCGTCAGACGCGACCGCGAGCATGGCGATGCCGCCGCCCCACGAGTGGCCGAGCACGTCCCAGCGTTCGATGCCGAGCGCGAGCCGCAGCGCCGGGACGTCGGCCGCGTCGTGTGCGATGCGTGCCGCCCGGACGCCCGGCGGTGCGGGGGTCTGGCCGCGGCCGCGCTGGTCGTAGAGGATCAGTCGGCGACGCTGCGCCAAGGGAGCCAGCGCAGGCCACAGTAGCTGGTGGCCGAAGAGCAGCCCGCCGTTGATGCACAGCAGTGGCGGCGCGTCATCGCGCGGTGGACTCAGGCGCACGGCGAACTCCAATCCGCGCGCGCGCACCGTCAGCGCCTCGAGTGGGACCGGTGCGCCTTGGGCACGACGGAATGCGAGGAAGCGCTGCATGGCGGAGTCCGTCACGCGGACTCCCCCAGCACGATGCGGGCGTTGCGCTGCCACCCGGCGAGCTTCGCACGCTTCATCGCGGTCCCGCGGAACGCGTCCGCGTACTCCGCCGGTGTCAGGGCGAGGACGTCGGCTGCCAAAGTCCTCGCATCTTTGTCCGCGACGAACGGGCGCGGCGCGAACGCCGTCTCCTGCGCCGCGCGGGCGAACTTCTGGTTCCACGGACACACGTCCTGGCAGATATCGCAGCCATAGAGCTGTTCCCGCAAGGCGGCGTGGAACGGCTCGGGGATGTCGCTGCGATGTTCGATGGTCAGGTAGCTGAGGCAGCGGCGCGCGTCCAACACGCGAGGTGCCACGAAGGCGTCCGTGGGACAGGCGTCGAGACAGCGGGTGCACCGACCGCAGTGGGTCTCGCTGAACGGAGCGTCGGGTGGCAGGTCCAGCCCGACGAACAAGGCGCCGATGAAGAAGAAGGAGCCGAGGCGCGGGTGGATGAGCATGGTGTTCTTGCCGAACCATCCCAGCCCGGCCCGGCGTGCGAGGTCGCGTTCGAGGATCGGGCCTGTGTCGACGTAGGGTCGCGCGGCGACTGGTGCGCCGAGCTCGGTGCTGAGCCAGTCGTGCAAGGCGCGCAGCTTGTTGCGGAGCAGCTCGTGGTAATCGTCGCCGCGGGCGTAGCGCGCCACGGGGCCGCTGGGCGCTCGCCCGCCGTAGTCCAGTGCCACGACGATCGCGCTCCGCATGCCCGGCTCGGGGCGTGTCGTGTCGTCGCGCAGCACCGCACCGGTCGCGAGGTATGTCATCTCGCCATGGTGACCGGCGTCGAGCCACGCGTGTAGGTGTGGGGCGGTGTCGGCGGGCCCCAGTGCCGCGAACCCAACGAGATCGAATCCGAGTCCGAAGGCCTGCGCCCGGATGCGCGCTGCGGCGGCCTCGGAGACCTGCGGCATCAGTGCTTGGCGGCCCAGCGTGCGTAGCGGATCACGTCCTCGGCCGGGGGCACCGCGTGGTGATCACCGTAGGCCGTGTGCATGCGCCACGCGACGTAGGTGGTCGCCGGCAGCGGCAGGAACGGGGGCCGGTGCCACCATCCCCGACGGCGGAAGCGCCAACCGGTGATGAGCAGCGCCACGCCGGTGGGCGGGTGGAGCAGACCGCGCAGGGCGAGCGTGAGGGCGAGCGGGAGCCAACGTTGCATATCTCGGAATCTCGGCGTCGGCGCTCGCCGGGGCAACGGCGCAGTTCAGCCGGGAGGGAGCGTCCGTCCCACGCAAAAGCGCGACATGTCCCGACCCGCCACCAGGGCCCGGATGATCGCCGCGTCGATCGCGTTGACGACGCCATCGCAGTTGGCATCGCCCACGGCGGCGACGCGCGCGGCGGAACCGGCCCCGAGACCCACGAGCGAGCGCAGGATCAGGTCCGCGTCCGCGGCCGTGATCAGGCCGTCGCCCGTGACATCGCCGACCACATCGCGCAGCGCGATGGGTCCGGTGAGGGTCGCCGCGACGCCGGGCGCGGAGAGACGCAACCGCACGGTGCCACTGCCGCGCAGCGTGAGGCCGCTGAAGGTCGCCACGCCAGCGCTGGTGCTGGCCACCGTCGTGCCCTCGAGGGTGGCCGCCCCTTCGGCCACGCTGACGGTCACGGAGGTGTTGGCCGTGACCGGATCGCCGGCCGCGCCGGTCAGCCGCGCGGCCACACCGAATGCGACCCCCGGTGCCACGCTGGCCGGTGGCGGCGTCGCGACCGAGACCAACGCAGGCACCGCTGGCGCCGGCACCGTCGAGGCGAACATGCTGCGCCCGTGCGTGGCCGCGATCAGTGTCGAGGTCGCCGCGTGGTACGCCACGTCGAAGACGGCGACATTGGGCAACCCCGATCCCTGTCGTTGCCACGTGGTCCCGCCGTCCTGCGTGCGGTACACGCCGAGGTCGGTGGCGGCCACCAGGGAGCCGTCGGGGAGCAGCGCGAGCGCGTTGACCGGGAGGTCAGGCAGGTTGCCGTTGATGCTCACCCACGTGAGGCCGGCGTCGCTGGTACGGAACACATGGCTGGTGCCGAAGCCGGAGACGCTCAGGAAGGCGATCGACGCATCGCCCCGGTGCACGACGATGTCGCTGATGACACGCGTCGGGAGCCCGCTGCGCCGCTGCGACCATGTCGTGCCACCGTCGGTGCTGACCCGCACATCGCCCGACGAGCTGCCGAAGTAGATCACAAGCGAGTCCGACGGCGCCGGCGCGATCGTCGACACGTTCCCCGAGCCGGTGCCGCCGGCCCCCGGATACAGCTCGGTCCACAGCTCGCCGCGGTCGCGCGTACGGTACAGCCGGCTGGTCCCGAAGTACAGCGTGTTCGGCCGCGGCAGATCCATCACGAGTGGCGGGATGAACAACCCGGGGTCGGCGATATTGATCCCGTTGCGCACGATACTGAACGTCCCGGTGTAACTGGCCGCACGACGCGGCCCCACGTAGGCGGCGTTCGCGACCCACTGCGTCTCGGCGAACGCGATGCCGGTGGTGGGATCGATGGCCGTATAGCCGCCATCGCCGCCAAGGACCCGCGGCCAGCCCAAGGCCCCGGTGCGCGCACCCGTGCCGTTGTCCTGTGTGCCACCCAACAGCTGGGTCGGTCCCTCGACACCGATCGAGAGTCCGTGATAGAACTGCGTGATAGCGAGCGTGGCATTCAAGGAGCGAAATGACCCGCCGCGGTCCAGCGACTCGTACACACCGCCGTCGCTCGCGGCGATGAGGCGCGAGGGGTCCACCGGGTCGAAGGCCATCGCGTGGTGGTCCACATGGATGGAGCTCCCGATGACCTGGAAGGAGGCACCCGCATCTTGCGAGCGATACAGGGACACACCGCCGAAGTACACGCGGCGCGAGTCGCTGGGATCGACCGCGAGATACATGTCGTACCAGCACTGCGATCCGCAGCTGGCGCCGGTCGCTGGGAGCTGCGCCCAGGTGCGGCCTGCGTCGAGACTGCGCCAGAT